>Ga0209164_1000049_pt1 | contig 355807 bp, 288 predicted proteins | sample MTBNYHSulfiMetaG_FD_187458 | JGI IMG/M metagenome (GOLD analysis project Ga0209164, IMG submission 187458) | Enrichment culture microbial communities from rom New York Harbor, USA that are MTBE-degrading - MTBE-NYH (New York Harbor Sulfidogenic)... | ecosystem: Environmental > Aquatic > Marine... | reverse complement strand
AAAGGCAACAGCTACCGGTTGAAAGAAAAAAATCAAATAAACTTGCCGGAAAAACAGGAAAATAACCTATGAAAGTGGTACACTTTTGACGACCGAAATTGGTACACTTTTAAACGACCGTTGACAACAGGTAATGAAATACAGATCCTTTTTGTCTGACCAGATCTCCAAGGCGATATTTCCCACAGGGCAGTCCGTCTTCCGGGGATTCCGGATATTCAGTATACCGTTTTTTACCAATGGTGAACTCATGAAGATGACAATCTTCCCATCCCATGACAATTTGAATCACATCATGCAGCCGGTCCAGTGTAATATCGGCCGGCACCACAAAGCGACGCCAAATCGCCGGTTTAATAAACTGCAGTTGAATTTTCAGCAGATAAAATCTTTCAGTCATAATCTTTCCTCGTATATCAATTTTCAATTCCCTGTTTGAAAACCCTTATCACAACAGTATCATTGGTGAGGATGAATATCAGATGATTACACTCAATGGGAACACCGGCGCTTTGATCTACGTTAGCGCCTTCAAGATTGAGCAGGTCTTCCTTTCATCTTTAAAATTTAACACTTAATTGCGTGTACACAAAAATATTGAAAGTTTGATTATCAGTCAACAGTCAGCAGTCTACAGTCAGAAAGTCGAAAATCGGTAGTCTGACATGAAGTTATTACGTTTTACCCTATCATTCTACATCCAGAAAATCGAAACGCCCCAGACGTAAAAGGTTTTCTCTGGCATGTTCTGCATTTTCAAGGATTTTTGGATCATCAGCATGTAAACCAGCCATAAGAATAGGTTTGACATCATTTGAAGAAATATGTATTTGTGTTTCTTGATCCAGAGTATTTGTAATTTTTGTTAAACATTCGACAACTAATGCTAAGTTATCTGTGAGCAGTTTATTTAAAGCTTTAACTGACTGATAAAGGTGTATATCCGTCATACAACCCAAATCCAGAATCTTTGAAAATTTTTCTAACCCCCATTCAGAATCCAGACACTCCGCTTCAAGCCAAGTGACAAATTCCTGCAATTCTACAAATTCTGATAGTTCAAAACGCCAATTAAAGAAGGTAACAATACGATCAATCAGCTCTTTGTTGAGGGATCCGCCACTATGACTTAATGAGTCACCAACAAAATTTAACAATAAAGCCCAGTATTTAAGATTATCGCTGGTCTTATAATAAAATTGTTCCAACAGACTGGATTTTCCTGTTAAAGAATATACATCCCACAGGTAATAGATAAAAAGATGCTGCCCTAATCTGTCAATAAGTATTGATTGGTCACTGATTGTGTCCCTTAGCAGATTTAGGTGTTCAAGCGCATATTCATAATCTTCCTGAAGCATATCAAATACTATCTTATGAGGACCGTTAAACCGAATAAAGCTCCCGAATACATCACTCCATAAAGCTCCGTCTTCTTGAGGAAAGATAAACTTTCTATATTCAGCTGCCCAATCGGTGTTCAAAAAGCATAAGTTTCCAAAGTGTCTTCCTAATAATGCAAATTCCGGTCTGGTTAGTGGAATATCTGTTTCTTTTGATATGCGTTTTGAAAGGATGTCTGTCACTTCTGGCACGGGGTCTTCCGGTAATTGACGGCGAATCCAATAACCGAAAATGATAAGCGATTCAAGGGCCCTGCTCCGTGTATTGTTGATCGCTTCTGTTATCGGATCATCCCGATTGAGTAGAACAGGTTGATCGTTGTCAAGCCGCCCGTCAGGCTGGTTACATACAAGTTGGAGCAAATTTGCAATATTTTCCCTTAAACTAATAGGAACTCCCACGTCTTTACTAATGCACATATCAATAAAATCTACCACAGCATCCCGTGAACTCCCCCAGTCAGGATGATCACGTGATTCATCTTGTGGTTGAGGCTGATCTTCTATGTAATCAGAATCCGGATGTGACAATATCCATGAGCAGAACTCAAACCAAGTCTCCAGATTATCGAACTTTTTTTCCTTTATCAGCACTTCCATCGCTTTAACCATGGAACGAACATAGATCGGTCGCTCAATGTTGCAACGATTTTCTATCCAGAAGTTTCGGCGTTTATTATCCTGAATAATTTTATCTTTGAAGAAAACCTGAAAAACACCGGCTAAAGCTGAGATATTGATTTCCACAAGCCAGTTGTCGTTGTCCTGATGTGCCTCATCCCAATCATTCAGATAGTTCAATAACTCTTCATCCGTGTAAAGTTCGAGTTCTTCAACAGTTTTCGGACTTTTATATCTTACTGTCCCACCGCTCACTCTGCCATTAATTGCATAATTGTCATCAGTAATTGATTCTGTCTGAATTTCCTTCACTAATTCTTCAAAATAATGTTGATACTTTCCACTGAGCACTGCGGTAAACGGACGCAACTGCCTTCGGTGGAAATCATGCTGGTATTCCAGAAAGGCTTCATCGGTGTAACTCTCACCTTTCCGTTCACGAAAATCCTCTTTGGGAGGTCCGCTAAGAATAGCATCAAAAATAGTTGATCGTTCATCTTCACTGAGCAAACGGTGACCAAAATGCTCACTTGCCTTACGGATCATCAATTGAAATTCATAACGGTATACCCACTTCGAATAATCTTCATGAGATAGAATCAATTCCCGTATCCATGGTAGTGTTTTTTCATTCGGATGAGATGCATAAAGATACTGACGTAAACGCTTAAACAGTCTCCAGCGCTGGTTTCGTAATGCCTGATCCAGTGCTTCAATAGATTCCGGAGCATTTATGAAGACCTGTTCACAGGCATGCGTAAGTGTGTGAACAAGCATTTCCTTTACATCGGAATAATGACGATCCGGTTTGTCCAACCTGTGACACCATATATCGGAAAAATCCTGATCCGTTCTTTTTTCCAGATCATCCGGAAACATTCCCAGGTTAACCATACCTGCCACAGCATCAATGAGAATACGTGCAACCTGATATGGGGCTTTTTCCGCTAAAGGTTGAACGCCTTTTTTGAGGATTTCCCGATATTCCCATTCATGAAAACGGGGGGTTGGTTCGAGTGTAGTTTCAATAGTATTGGGGTTTTTCTTACGTAACTTAAATTTTTTCTGAAATTTTGGGTCTTCTTGAAAATGAATTAACCTATTTATTATTTCGAGAGCTTCATTAATGTTACCATGATTTGTCCAGTGTTTGATAATATCAGAAAATCGATGAGCAAAAAAATGGTTTTTAAGATTAGTGTATTCAATGAGTTTTGGGAGTAAACGGGCAGATTTCTTACCTTTAATCTTAAGAGCAATTTCAAGTATATTATTATAAATACGAGGATTTTCTGTTTTTGGGAGATGAAGTACTATGTCAATGGTTTGATCTGGTGCTTCAGGAGCAACATTTATAAGATAGACCATTTCCGGCCAATGTGGGTATAACACAGAGCCATCAGATAGCTTACTTACAGGTGGAGGGTTACTGAAATAACCCCGTTCGAGCAATGGTTCAATCCATAGGGGATTTCTAAGTCTTGTAAAAAAGTATTGTCGATCTGTTTCTTTTTTAACCGATGACAGAACTTTATCTACCATTTCAGTTGTTGGTGGTGTCCAAGATTTCATCTAAATCCTTTAATCGTTCATAATGACTACTGGCAGCAATGTATAAATAACTATCAAGACAAGTAAAGCATTTCACCAATTCATCTTCCGTGTCTGAGTTAAAAGGGTTCTCTCTTAAATGTGCATGGCTTTTAAACCATTCTTTTGCTTGCTTCCATTCGAGAAGCAAATGCTTGGGTATCTTGTTTTTATCTGAATAATCTAGAAATGTATTAAAAAATAAACCATCAGCGTCAGAGCTTCTTAACCTTCCTTGTTTATGTTCATCAATTAAGGTAGAGATTTTTTGGCATAAATCAACAGGGATAAAATGTCCTATTTCAGCAACTTCCAAAGATAGATTATCTCTTGTGCTCCATTCATCCTGCCAATCGTTTTGTATTTTGTCGAGATAATCATGATATTGAACACGTCCTGACTTTATGCCCTTAACCGTTGATGCAAGTTGATTCATCAAATCTCGTCCAAAATGGGCTATAAACGATATGTGTCCAGGCGATTTCTGACTCAGAAGAATCAGCGCACCTCTATAAGCATCTGCAAATACCGGCAGATTAAGGTCATCATTTAACCATTTATATACTCTTTGTTGTTCTTTTTTCATTTCAACACTAATCATTTACCATGCCACAATATTATACAATTTATTCGTAAAAATTGGAAGTATTCAGAAATATGTTTGATGATATATGTCAATGTTAATTCTAAGATCATATTAAAACACATGAAAATTTTAAGGAATTGTGAACTGATGTTTTAATTCATGGTAATTATTTGCAGAATCAAATTCTCTTTGTATATCATCCCGTTCTTTCCGACCCATACGATACCAAGTTGTCATATCACAGAGATTGGTCGTTGTATCATACCCGTTTCCCATTCCAATTCCAATTAAATCAGTAATTAAGTATCGGTCGTGAAAATCATCCCAAACAAATATCTCAACTTGCATATCATTTGAAGATAACTCATTTTCCCATGCACCCCGAAAGCAATTTTCCCATTCTGTTGGATTGATTAATTGACGGTCTCTTCCGGAGCCAATATAAATCACACGGTGTATTTCTATCTTTGGCAAAATTTCTCGATCTTTTGCAAGAAGTATTAATGATAAAAAGTCATTATACCTTCTTATACTTGGATCTAGGTGTGGATCAATGAACATAATTGAATTAGCACAATTCATGATTAATTGAAGTTGCTGCTTATAATTACAATGATTTCTTGCAATATGAGCTGATGAGCTTCGACAATTCCAAAAAGATGAACTACCAAGCCTGTCAATTCTTCCTAAAATTGGGTGAGTATCAACTTCATGAGTCACATTAGCTGTTGTAATAATACCATTCATTGGACATACCCGATGGGATGCCAAAGCCTCCCGGCACCAGTCGGCATCATTTACAGGAACTGATGTGAGTGCTTTTTCTGCAAAGCGTAGACGGTTCTGCTTGGCCATTTTTTTTAGCAGTTCTAATCCCCGTCTGTGCCATGGACGTTCATTATTTTTGAAGAGTGTCAACCATTCCCCTGCTCGCAAGTTGCGAAGCAATGCTTCCTGGAGGAATACGTCTTTTAAATATTCAAGGCGAGCAGATCCCTCTTCTTCATTTGAATATGAACTAATATCAAAAACATCATGAATTACCGCATATTCATAAAGTAAAGGCATTAAAATATCTCCCTTAGACCTTCTTCAAAAAAACCCCCCGGCCAGGCTTTAACCAATTCTCCACTTTCATTTAGCTGCATTTCCCGGACAATACTGTGTGAACCCACGGGTTCGACAAATAATACACAAACATCTTCCGGCTTAACAGGTGGTACACCTTCAGGTAATTCATCATTGTAGGTTTCTCGCATCCTACGCATCACACGAAGAAGTAAGTGTTCACTATGGCTTTCAATTAGAAAAATGTTTTTACCTTCACCCAGAGCAGATTCAATAAACACATCACCCAATTCTGCCTGAAGAGCAGGATGAAGATGAATTTCCGGTTGTTCCATGGCTATAATTTTATTTTTTGATGAAAAACAAGTTACTAAAACGGGTAGTACCTGACTAATTCCTATTCCTACATCCCTGTGACTCACCGTTGTTTTTTTATTCTTATCAAACAAGATTAATTCACTCATGTCTGATAAATCAGGGCTTAGTTTTTCTAAATGATCGGGGATATTATTTATAGCAGACTCAAATTCCTCTTGTGCCTCATTATAGTCATCCTCAAGCATATTTTTATAGTAATCCTGAGAAGCGCTATTAAATAGCGCTTCAAATTTGTTTTTGATACTGTTTATTGTCAATAAATACTTCATTTGCAATTCGTAAGGCGTTGAAAATTTGGTGCCATCACCAAACCACTTGTTTATTCTATCACGGATTTCCCTGTTTCTTTTTAGAATTTCCCATGTTTCTGCGCCTCCTGCAATTTTGCCGGCATCATACTGCGTGTTAATATCAATATGGCGGGGTGGAAAATATCTTAATGGTCCTAAATATGAGATTCTATTTAAACATTCGTTTTCAATTATTCCTTTTAGTTCACAAATTATTTCTTCAATTATTCCCGGTAAATAAGCAGTTATTACCTGCTTCAAGTCTTCTTTTCTTGTTTCATTCTTTACTGGTATAAAATTTCTCTTATCCCCCCTTTTCTGTATTATCTCATTAGGAATAATCTCAAAGGGTAACAAATTCTTTACCCTGAAAGATATTTTAGGAATTAATATATCTACATGTTTTTTTAAATATTGTATTTCTTTAGCTTTTACATTATCAGAACTACTATTAAATTGGATTAATGTTCTGATTAAAAATTGTAATACTTTATGATCACGATCCAGTATATCTAATTGCAATACTTTATCAGAACGAATACTGGCACTTAAAAAAGGCTTGTTGTCAATACTTATAGAATAACTTTTAACATTTAATTCACTTTTCAATTTAAAAACTTCTTCAACAGAAAGCAGTTCTTCAGCATTCTCAATTGCTGATTCATATTTTTTGATTTCTATTTCATCATTCTTTTTTTGTGCATCCTTAAGAAATGCATATAATATTTTTTTGGGTGTTTCAGACAGTATTTCCTTTGGAAAAGATAACAGATCATTAAAAAATCCTATTGTTATACCTACTTTTATTTTATCCACATTAATGAGTAATTCATTCAGTCTCTTTGTCAAATCCTTTCCCGATATCTCCCACTCTAAGTATACGTCTGATTCTTTATTTCTTTGATGAATATATTGTTTAAAACCACCCAGGTCAACAGACTCACCTCCGATCGTTGTCCGATAAACATCCAGATCACCTGTCTCCTGGATATGCCGGGCAAGAAGAAGGCTGTGCAATACACTCGATTTCCCCGAACTATTTGCACCATAAATAAAGGTCAATGGCTTGATGGGTATCCGCTGCGATTCACTAAAGGCCTTGAATTTACCAACTCGTATAGCTGTCAGCATGTTAACCTCATTTTATTTCCCCGTGACCTTGTTTTTTTTCTTTTCAAGTTTTTTCACTTCTTTCACCGCTTCGATGAAGTGTTGTTCCACTGCCGATGGTTCTTTAATTATCCGATTTCGGAATTTTTCATATTCACGTCTGGCCTTTTTCAGGGCTTCATCGTGACTGACATTCCCCGCATGGGTTAGTATCTCCCGTTCGCTGACTTTCAGGAATTCATCAAGCTTGTCAATCCAGTCTTTCATATACATGGGTTTTCTGTTAAGCGCCTGGAGTTCGGCAAAATCGAGAAAAATTGAAACTATCCGGTTTAAAGTGTCCAGTTCTTCCCGGGTCAGGTAATTTTTAGCGATTTCGCTGTCAGTACGGGTTGGTTTGTCTCCTGTCCAGGATGTAAGTCCCATGATTGGTTTTTGGGCATCTGCCCGTGAAGCAATAATCTCAGCGGCTGTGTGTCCATGGGCAGCCCAGTGCATCTTGTTCTGAACAATCTGAAAGAATCTCCGCGACATATCAGTATTTGGGTCATAATCGATACTGGTGGCATAAATATCGAGGACCTTTCTCCAGAACACTTTTTCCGAAGAACGAATATCCCGGATACGGGAAAGAAGTTCATCAAAATAATTGCCACCCCCTGCCTGCTTGAGTCGTTCATCATCCAGGGTGAAGCCTTTCACCAGGTATTCTCGCAGGCGCTGGGTAGCCCAAATACGGAACTGGGTGCCACGATGGGATTTAACCCGGTAGCCCACCGAAATAATCACATTAAGGTTATAAAAATCGACCTCTCTGGTGACCTGCCGTGTGCCTTCGGTTTGAACTATCCGGAATTTCCGGATAGTTCCCTCAGGCTCAAGTTCCCCTTCCTCATAGATGTTACGGATATGTTCGTTGATGGTCCGAACATCCTTCTGAAACAACTCGGCCATGAGCTTTTGCGTCAGCCAGACCGTTTCGTTTTCAAGCCGAACCTGAATACGCGTACGGCCGTCTTCTGTCTGATAGATCAGGAGTTCGGTATGGGGGGGGGTGTTAAGAATATGAGCCATTTTATGCCCTAAACCTTTTATCATGAAGAATGAAGTTTTTCAAAGAAACTTTACATCTACAATATTTATGTAAGATCACAACAATCAAATGTCTTTTTTTATTCAAGTACCATCTCGACTCGCTTAAAAAGTAAACTAATAAAACACAATCGTTCTATTGCATCGATTACTGACATCTGATTTACATCACCATGACTGTATATATTGCGAAGTCCCATCATTGCTCCCATGGTCAGGTACATAAAGCCCTCTTGTTCACTTAGATCATTTCCTGTTTGGTTACTATTAATGGGAATGAGCGGGTTATTACGATTGAATGCCTTGCTCATTAGTGCTTTGCCATTTGTATGATAGTCGTTGATAACAGATTGGATAAATTTCTCAAATCGTTCGAGGGCTTTGCGAATCGCCTCGTTGAAATGACCATCACGAAACATTTCCAGAATGTCGTCGCTTAATGCTTCATGAAGTTCAAGTCGTTCAAAAATAGCAATTTTATCCTGAGCCGGAGCACAGACACGCGACGGCTCGGGCAATTCAATCCTTTTTATGTCTTTTTTTATATCGAAGCCCAATGCCTTCATCGGTACGGCGACAGCTTCCAATTCATCGAGTGTGGTTGGTTCGCCCCTGCGGGCACGCCAATCCAGGCCGCCTTGTATGATGGCCATTACAATGGTCTTAGGTTTGCGAGGATAACGACGAAATACTTCCTCCAGGAACCTGGCAATCATCATTCGCTTGTTATCACCAAACATCCAGTATTCTTTCAAACCGTATTCTTCTGCTACATTCTGAACACAGAAGCCCTTAAATCGTGAAGTAGCAGGAGCCAATACTGCCAGTGCATCGGCCAGTTGCCCAATCATCTCGCGACGTTGGCGCGTAATCCGCATGGCCGGTTTCTTCGTCGCCTTGGTTTTCTTTGAACGTTTGCTTCCCATGAAATCAATACCTTGTATTAACAGCCATTATAGGATTTTCAGGGTTTGATCTCCTCCAGCTCTTTTGCCTGCTCTTTCATTTCCGCCAATAGTTCTTTCATATGCGCTTCGCGCCACTTGGCCGTGAGATCACCGGTAAAGGCGCGATAAAGGAGAGAGGCAAAAAGGCTTTCAAAATTGTTTTCACTAATGCGAAGTTTTAAATGGCAATCCATTATGTCACGGGCAAATTTTGAAAAGATGCGCTGTTTATCAATGTTTACTCTTGGTATAAGAATATTCTCAACATCCTTTCGTCTGATTGCAGAAAAAGTGCTTCCTTGTCCAATTTGCGCTATTTGTTTTTCTTGCGCTTTTATTGAATATAATAAAAACTCTGATATTGATTTCCCAGCAATCGGTCTGATGGCTGCCAACCCTCTGCCAATGCAAGATTTTTGATTAGCAAGGTTTGTAGGACCTACAGGTGCCCTAACACACAATAATATATCTCCTTTATAAGCAATTCGGCCTGGGGCAGAACACCACTTACGAGGAATTGGATTAATATCACCAAAATCCATTTTACCCTGAAAAAAAGGGAGTCCATCCTGATTATTATTATATGTATCACCGGGTGGTGATTGACCCATTATTATCTGAGCATATTCAGAAATTTTGACAAATCTATCTTTTGAAACATTTTCATTCGGATCACCAAACATCTTGTAGAAGAGCGCGGGAAGGATGCGGGCCGCTTTCTCGTCGGCTTCAGCACGTTTCTTTCGCAAGGCATCCGCTTGGTCAAGAATCTCTACAATGCGCCGTTGCTCAGAAATGGGGGGTAGAGGAATTGAAATCCGCTCTACATCTGACTTTCGCATGGAAGGCACTGGACCAATGTTGCTGACACTTCGGAGATCAAATTGCAACATCCAGTAGAAGAGATATAATGAGTTTATATTAGATTTTGGAATTAAGCCCATGATATTGTTGTCAACCACCGAAGACTGAGTAAGTAAACGTTTTTTATTTGTGGCGATTGCTGCTCCAATTTTAGGAAAAATTATAGTGCCCTGGGGAAATACCTTTCCTTTCAGCTTCTTAAGGGTTGCTTCAGAAATGGTATTGTCGACGGTTGTCATGTATTTTTCATTTCCAAAAAGATTCATATCCCCAACCTTAAAGAATGGAAATTCTTCGTCGGTTAATCCTTGGTATTCCCGTGGGAAGCCATATCCACTGACAACGTTGGCAACCTTGTCCATTTCCACATAGTTCCACTTCATTCGACAGCCTCCACATCCTGAAGCAACTTTTCAAGACCCTTGGTAATGGCTTTCTCAATGGCAAGCGTCTCCCGAATCAATTCAGCGGGGTTTTCATTCGGTGTCTTTTCTGCGATTTGTGGCCTGTATGGTCCTGCTGTAAGGTTATAGTCGTTTTCAGAAATGTGTTTGATGGTGGTCCACCAATACCGGGGTTCTTTACTTTCTGCAGGCAACAGCGATCCCCCTTCAAGACCGGGAGGATTTTTAAACCGTGATGTCTTATACAGTTTCCATTGCTCCAACAAATCGGGTATATCATTTCGGTCCGGTGTCTCCGGTCTGCCCCCACCAACAATTTTATCAGGATCATAACCATCAGTTCGAATATCATAAAACCAGATTTTTTCTCTGTGTTTTGCTTTTCTGTCTTTTTTTACTTCTGAAACCGGCTTTTTAAAGATAAGAATACCGGTTTTTACACCAGCATACGGTTTAAATACACCTGCCGGCAGGGAAATGACTGCCAGTAAATCGAAATCTTCAATCAGTTTGCGTCGTAATTCTACATGAGCCGTGCTGGATCCGAACAGTAATCCTTCAGGGACCACAACAGCACAGTGTCCTCCGGGTGCTAAAGCTTCCATCATAACACCCAAAAAGAGCAATTCGCTTTTCTTTGAATGGGTCGGTAAATCGCTCCGGATAGATTCCTTGGGCAGAACGCCGGCAAACGGAGGATTTGATAAAATAATTTTATAACGACGGTTCAGATCTTCTTCACTTAATCCACCCATATCTGATAAGGTATTCCCGCGTTTAACATGTGCTTGTCGAATACCATGAAGAACCAGATTCATCATGGCAATGCGCATCATCTGACGGGATACATCAATGCCATAAATGGATTTTTCCAATAAACCCCAATCCGGGATTTTTTCACCCGGACCCTTTTTATATGTTTGAAGTGTAGGTACCTGTGTTTTGGCTTCCTCAAGTTTTTGTTTCCGTTTTTCCAGCCATTCCTCACCATAAATAGGAACCTCAATCGGTTCTCCGGAATATTTTGCCAGGATGTATTCTATGGCATCAATCAGAAATCCACCCGTACCACACGCCGGATCATAAATAGTATCTCCTATATCCGGATCCAGCATTTCAACCATCATGGTCCGTATTTGCCGGGGTGTTCTGAACTGACCATTCAAAGCAGATTGTCCCAGGTGGGTTAGTAAATATTCAAAAATATCCCCTTTTACATCCGTCCCAAGTTTGGAAAATTCAATCCCGTCAATTTCGTCAATAACCTGTTTAAGGACATTGGGATCAACGATTTCTAAAACAGCATCCCGAAAGTATTCTGCTATTTGGGGTTCTTCCCTGACCAATGAAGCCATATAACGGAACACTTCATCCCGGACAAAATCCCGCAAATCCGGTCCGCTTTTAAACCGCCATTTTGACCAGCGGTACCGTTCAGCCTGTTTTGGATACAATCGTTTACCATTACCATTCGATTGTTTTCCCAACATTCTTTCCTGGAGTTCCCGTCTTGATTCCTCTTCGTCCAGTAACTTCAGGTAAATCAGGTAGGAAATCTGTTCTATATAGGTAACCGGATTTACAACACCTCCGGCCCATAGAATATCCGTAATCCGATTCAGTTTTTTTCTTAATTCAGGATTCATTCAGGAACTCCATTTTTTACAAATCAAAATTGATCTGCATTTTATATTACTTTTTGAAAAAGTGATTCATTCATATTATGAATGATTTCTTTTAACCCTTTTTCTCCAAACAATTCCACACCTAATTCCGCGGCATTCAAAACAGATAAAGGCGGTTCAAAAAGATCTTCAAGACGTATTCGACCTCGTGCAATACCTCTGTTTTTTAATATTGACAGATATTGTGCCTGTTGAGGCGTAAATGATTGGGACACAAGCCAGGCCTGAAAATTTTCTGTCAACTCCTCTTCCCTGGATTTTAATTTAAACCCTTCAAGTGCAGCTTTAATAAAATCGATCAGGTTGCCTCCCGGTCGTTTATATGCTCTCCGCAGGTTTTCTTCATTAAAATACATAACTGGGCTGTTAAATTTATCTGAAAGTTCAATTTCTTCTTTTTCAGTTAATAATTGACCCTTGCGAATTTTTTGTAGTATTGGATCCTCTTTTTCGGCTGTACGGACGGTTTTTTCCCAGTTAGTAATATATTCCCGCTTATCTACCCGTTCCCCTTCAGGACCAACTTCAACATACGTTACTGCATAAAGCCATTCATCTGTTAACCCCAGTTTTATTAATTCTTTTTCAGGGGGTCTTGGGCCTGTTTCACCACCGGGTGCATGACCACGTCCTCTTCCTGTAAAAATATCTGTATCTGAATCATTGAAATATTTATGATTTTCAAAAAAATCATAAATCACAAATTTCTTTTTACCAATATGATCCGCGGTTCGTGTGCCACGTCCTCGCATTTGCTGATAGAGAATCGGACTCCGGACCCGCCGGCACATGACAAGGTGCAGCACTTCACGACAATCAAAACCGGTATCCAGCATCCCCACACTTACAGCAACTTGAGGGTATTCTTCACGCTTGAATTTTCGTATCAGATCATCTGCATTAAAAACATCGCTTGTAATTACTTCGGCATATTGTCCTTTCAGCTCCGGATGGAGTTTATTTAAAAAATAAGCAAGCCGTGCAGCATGATGTTTGGTGATAGCAAAAATGATGGTTTTACCAGGTCCTGTTTCCTGACCGGGTGCCAGCTCTTTATAATTCTCCCAGGCCAGCTTGTCAAATTCCTCCATCATTTTACGGTTTGTATCATCGTTGGTCCATTTTCGTTCAAATTCAACAGGATCATACGTTTCATCATCAACAACAGCTCCTTTAGCAAGTATTTTAGTTATCCCTGTAGCAAACTTATACGGACAAAGATATTCGGATTTGAACGCTTTTTGAATGGGATATGAAAAATCAGGTTTTTCATGTCGACATTGATAAAATTGGAAAGTATTTCTTTCAATATAAGCAGACGGAGTGGCCGTTAATCCAATATGAAAACCATCAAAATGTGTCAGGGCTGTTTGCCAGGCTCCATATATTGAACGATGGCATTCATCGGCAACAACAACATCAAAATATCCACTGGTAAATTCTGTATAACGTCCTGTCATCGTTTGTAAAAGGCAAACCGTGACTTGTTGTTCCTGACGGTTTATACCTGAACGCAGCCAATAACTGCTATATTGTGTGAGAACATCCTGAAAAGCCTCAAGAGCCTGTTTGGCAAGTTGTTCTCTGTCGACAAGAAACAGTATACGTTCAGCTCTTCCTGCTTCAATAAGTCGTTTTAAATACAGACAAACCAAATCTGTTTTTCCCGTTCCGGTCGGCAATTCAATCAGGAAACGACGTTTTCCCAGTTCAACGGCATGATCCAATGCTTTCATCGTTTCCATCTGGTAAGGCCTTATTTTTCGTGTTTCGCCTTGCCGGATATAGTATTCAGGGATTTCTATGGTAGCCATGGGTTTCCGGGTTTTGCGCATTTCCACCAGTCGTTCCAGATCCCTGCGAGAATAAAATGAGTTTACCATACGGGCATCATCGTTTCCATAGTCCCAGAAATAGATCAATTCTCCATTTGTAAGAAAAATAAAGGGTGCCTTGATATTTTTTGCATACGGCAAAGCCTGCTGTTTGGCAATATAAGGTTCAATTGCCTTCCGCTTTGCTTCGATTACAGCTAAGGGGCGGCCTCGCTGATCCAATAAAACATAATCGGATCTGCCTGTTGGTACTTCATCATTATCAGAATGAACGGATGTTAGTGAAGGGTTGTAATGATCTGTGTTTTCTTTACTTTCCCATTCTTTATTATGGATATAATATTCGGTAAGTACCTGTGATTTATCGGCAGGATTCCATCCCGCCTGGCGCAAATGCTCATCAACTATAATTCTGGCATCTGTTTCAGTTGTAAAATCTTTCAAAAGCACTCCTTTCCGGAGAATTTCCTATTGGTATTCAGGAAAGTAATCCGCAAGATTTTTATTTTTGAAAAACACATCACAGACAAGCCTGCCCCGATCAATCCGATAGGCTGTCCCCAGATCTACCTGCTGTCCATTAATAAGTTTCGACAGTTTTTCTTTCGCGGCTTGCCCACCATAAGTATTCAATTCAGGGGCATTGTATCCTGTCGGGCGGACACGGGTTCCGGTAGTACCCTTCCAATTCCACCCGTGTTTCACTTCAAACGTATCTCCGTCAATGATTTTTGTAACCGTGAATAATGACATGATATTTTTCCTTTCGTTTTGATTTTTTATTCTAAACAAAAGAATGCAACACTCATGCCAAACCGTTCATTTATGTATAATCTGCTCATATAAGCTGTTTTGCATAATTTATGCACGTCTGAATTTATCATTAATTTAAACCTAAGTTTAAAAATATTAAACTCGTGTTTAAATATTATCGTCTTTCTGTAAAAACTTATATACTGCCTGAGGTGTTATTCCCAGCATTCTTGCCGCTTTACTTTGGTTACCATTTGCAGCTTCCAGAGCCCTTAAAATTAATTGTTTCCTTATACTTTTAATATATTCCTCAATTGAAAACCCTTCATAAGGATACGGTATTGCTTCAAATGGATCAGCATACGTTATTGGTTCAGTTATAAGAAGATCATCCGCCATCAGAACATTTGTTTTACTAAGTAAGACAGATCGCTCTATAACATTTCCAAGATCCCGAATATTACCCGGCCAGGAGTGTGATTGAAGCCTGCTAAGAGCATCAGGCGATATTCTTTTATGTTGTTTTACAGATTTATTGATTGTATCAAGTATGGATAAGGCGATTTTTGTGATATCTGAACGTCTTTCACGAAGAGGTGGTATATAAATCTCTCCCACATTCAGACGAAAGAATAAATCTTCTCTGAATTTTCTCTGTTTTACGAGTTTTTTTAAGTTCCGGTTCGTTGCACCAATAATCCGGACATTGACTTTTTTCCCTTGAGTTTCTCCAACCCGTTCAACAATACCATCCTGTAAAACTCGTAAGAGTTTTGATTGAATGGATAATGGCAGTTCGCCGATTTCATCAAGAAACAACGTTCCATTGTGAGCTTGTTCGAATTTTCCGGCCTGATCACTGAAAGCACCGGTAAAAGAACCTTTTTTATGACCAAAAAGAATGCTTTCAACCAACGTCTCAGGTATAGCTGCACAATTCACAGGAATGAAAGGATTTCTTAAACTAATTCTGTGAATAAACCGGGCCAATAACTCCTTCCCGATTCCTGTTTCACCATAAATAAGTACCGGAGCTTCCGTAGGTGCCAACAGACTTCCTGTTTCAAGACAAGACATAAAAACCGGATGATCACCAATAATTTCCAGTTCCTCTTTTATCACAGAGATATCCAACGTGTCTGTTTCTTGAACGGGTAGCACTGGATTTTGAAAACGAATTGTTGGAAATTCAGGGGATGTAAGATCAATTTCACTGATTAGGGGCTTATCTTTTGTGACAAAACGAGGTGGTCGAATATGTAGTATCTTGGCAGGTATTTCTCCCGAAGCAGTTAAAAGTAACAAACTGGCATGCATTTGCGGTGTCCCAGAAGCAACAGAAATATAATATTGCCCCTTTTGAAAAAGATCCGATATGATTTGATAATACTTTCGCAATTCTGATAAAATTTGACGGTATTCCGTGGGATCAGTAATATCTAATGAATATTTTTCCAGGTTACTTTCAGGACATTTTTCATGAATTGCTTTTATTGTGTCTTCTGTATTGACTCTGGTTGCAGGTGTTTCAAATAGAAAGATGTGATCAAATGTTTTTGCACCGAGTAAAGACATAATCGGCCCGGGCTGATCCTGCCCGTCAATTAATCCTGGATAATAGGGATCATGAAAGCCGGTAAATGTCATCAATATATCTTGAGAACCATGAGTCATAAAAAGTACCTTGTTGCGTTCTCAATACTAATCTATTCTTTTCATTCAGTCAATATTTTATCTGATAAAATTCTTGATAGTTGATGAGATTATATGGCTGTAGGCATCCATTCTTCCGGTCATCAATTAGACCCTGCTTACAGCGTGGGTCATATCGAGATGCCAATCATCTTATCAAGTAACACGTGACGCGTAACGCGTAACAAGGGAGTTGAGTAAAAATTGCGGGCTGTAATTAGTACTCTTGTTCCACGCACCTCAATTTTCAATCCCTTCGTGGCTTCACCGCAGATTAAGGCTGAGGTTAAGGTTCCGTATAGTTCTAAACGTCAATTGACATATTCCCTCTATCTTCCCCTCATCCATAACCCCTACCACAAGAGAAACTCCTAACTCAAAACTTGGACTCATCACTCATAACTCTCCACTCATAACTCTAAAAATAATACATTATTTTTGTATAAATCATGTCATTGTCATCAAAGCGCCCAAACCGGCCGCCATCCCCGATAAACAAGTTGCTTCCCAGCAGGATATCAAATCCGTCGGTAAAGGAATAGGAAATTTTGGGCCGGATCAGGGCATCGCCTTCATTCAATCCGGTATAGGTGAAAAGCTCAAGCCATAATTTTTCCCGGAGAAAATCTTTCTTTGCAAGGAATGTGAGAGTATGTTCAAATTCATCATTTTGCATGCCTGTTTCATAATCCATGATATACTCCTGGATGATCTGGGAACTGAAGGTAATCCCCCAAGCATTAAAATCCAGTCCTGCCATGCTGTGGAGAAAATCATTTTCCACGGTGGCATCGGGATAGGCCGGAGATTCGATTTGAAAATAGCGGCCGGAGTAAAATCCGCTTTCACCCCGCAGCACAAGGGGACCTACCGGCAGACTAAAACTGCCGCCTCCCATGGTGACCCGGTGATATTCGGGACGAACCGCGAGTCCGGTCAATTGCTGCGTGGCCGGGTTAAACTGCTTCGTCATGTGCATGACCGGATCATCATAGAACATATATCCTCCCACCAGTTCAAGATCAAAACGGGAGGTCATGGTACCGTACCGGAGGAATACTTCACTGTTTTCCAGTCGGGCAGGGACATCCGACGTGGAATAATCGAAGACGGGCTGTACGGGATAATCCATTCCCGGATTCCAGATGGAGCTTGCATCGGGCATCCGGGTCGGAGTAAATACCGGGACCCATACGGCTTCGTAGGTAGAATTTCCATGATAGGCGTTGATTTTAAAGGCCGTTACACCCATACGGATCTCATCAAAATCCGGCAGGAGAAATTCCTGCAGGTCTTTCGGTGATACAATATCCGTAATGAAGGCCCCTTCCGCCTTACCCTGTATGATCTGCTGTTTCCCGATTCTCAGGTCGAAATTGTCGAAGAACAGATCGAGATAGGCTTCCCGGAGACCGATCTCCAGCTCCTGGTCAAACGTGTGGTACAGGTAGGGATTGACCAGCAATCCCCCTTTCATGCTCCGTTTTTCAAAATTCAGGTCAAGAGTGTTCTGTATGATGGAAAAATCCCGGTTTCCTCCGGTGAGCATCCCGGTATAATTCCGGGCATATCCCGAAATGTAGATATTATCCATCCCATAAGCAGTGCCCATCAAAACCAGCAATCCCAAAAGCATGATATATTTTATTTTTCCAAATAACATGAATTTTCCTTTTTCTCTTTTATCGTCCCAGTGTCATACTGCGCTCTGTAAAACGGCTGTCCGGAATACCCTGATTGATCTGCACATTGTTGAAAGCCATGTTTGTTTTATGATCTTTCTGTACGTTTTTCATCTCTGTTTCCAGGATAGTCCAGAATCCATCAATGTTATCAAACTTGTGAATCGTAAGGATTTTCAACAGATCGCCATCTTCATCATAGAATTCCCGGCGGAGTCCCAGATAATTATCTTTCATGACCCATATGATGGTTTTGGAATACATATAATCCTCTTCTTTGGGGATGCTTTCCACAACCCAGCAGGCTTTTCCTTCATGGGTTTCTTCCCGGAGAAGTGTATGGGTATCTTCATCAGGATGGCGATCCCCCAAATCATCATAGGTAAAATCCGATCCCATGAAATAATCACTTTTTCCGTCACTGGATATCCGCTTGGTCCGTTTCAGGGCCGGTAAATAGATCCACTGGTCGTCATCCCGGCCGTCGGCATAGCTCCAGTTCATAAAGGATGTTCCCCGCACATCGGCCGGTGCCATGAAGAACATGATTTTCTTGTCCATTTCATCCCCGTATTTGATGTATTGTTTCAGAGTACGGACTCTGCTTTCCCCCTGCTTGTTGGTCAGGGTCATGGTGAGTTCTCCCTGCATATCATCACCGGTAGGATTATTGTAAACATCCTCCATGATTTGCTTTCCGGTGATTTCAGCGTTCAAAGGCTGAATCATCAGTATCATAAGCAGAAGACTCAGGATGAAAGGTGTGCTTTTGTGTTTCATGGTATTCTCCTTGTTTGTGTTAAAATGAATAAGCCTGCAATCCAAACTGAAGTGTGTGGATGCGGCGATAAAAGAACATGTTGTAATAGTCCTGTCCATTATAATACCGCAAGAAAAGACTTACATCTTTCAGGATTTTAGGACGGTAGGAAATCATGGCTTCCACATTCAGACGTTCTGTGATATCCCAGAATCCTGTATCGTCCATATCCCCGAACATCCAGCTTGTATTGATTAAGGTCTGGACAATGGGGATATCATCGAAAGTGTGAATCCTTCCGTTGAAAAGAGACCGCAGACGCTTGAACGAGAACTTGTTGATCCGGAAGCTGTTATTCCAACGGAGAAAGCTGTATTGTCCTTCCAGTTCCCGGCTCCGGTCAAGATTCACGTGAACTTCTAATGATGTTTTAAAATATTCCGTGGTATGAGAGAAGGGAATAATCCGTTCATTAAAGAAGGCACCGATTTCAAAATAGTTGGTGGAAAAGTCGCCGGACCGGGTATTGATACGGCCATCCTCCAGATAAAAAGGTTCATCCTGTCCGTTGGAATGGTGTGCCAGAGTCAGAAAGAGATACCGCACCGGTTCATCCGGATCCAGAAAGCGGGTCAGCTGGTGGTAAAAACTCAATTGGGGCATGTAACTGGGGGTCCGGACCGGAAAGGATTCCGTTGCCTGCATCCGTATCATGATGGCAGGAGACAGCGTGGCACCCCAGCGGGAATCCCTGTTTGTCCTGAGCAAAAAGTAGGGCGCCACAAGTCCTTCAAAAATCAACGGTTCAAGATTTCCCATGCCCTGACTGAAGGTGATATAACTTTCTTTCTGATTGGCGCGGATGGACCGGAAGAAATTATTCTCCGGCACCGTTTTCGCCAGGGCATAAGGTGTATTCAACCCAAGGCTCAGAAAAAACAGCCATATCAACCATGTGTCAGGGACACGTTTCATCTAGGTATCTTTCCTTTTTGTTATAAACAGATTACGCGTATAGACCAGGATCATCATAATGGTTAACGTTCCGGTCAGACTTGAGAACATGTTCATGGATACCAATGCGCCTAATGTCCGGTTGGGAGGGAAAACAGAAAAGAGGAGCACAAGAAAGCCTGAAATCACCACGATCGCGTTGTATAAAATCGCTTTCCCTGTCTGGTTCATGGTGGCATACAAGGCGGTTTCTTTCGATGGATTGGTGGACAGGTTCATGCGATAATGCTGGAGAAAGTGGATGGCATAATCGATACCCACACCCATGGCGATACTGGATAAAAGGGCTGTGGTGGTGCTCAGGGCAATATTCAGGATTCCCATAAACCCGAAATTGATCAGGAGGGTAATAAGAATCGGCGTAACACCAATGAGTCCGGCTTTTATGCTCCGGAACATAAGCATCAGGAGTCCCAGCACCAGAAAAAGAGACATCACGATGCTCTTGATCTGACCTTCAAGAATCAGGTCCGTAAAGACCAGCGCCTTGTAGCCCGAGCCGGCAAAGTTCATTTCAACCCCCAATTCCTGAAAATCATCTTCAAAGGATTCAATCACGACAAGGGCTTCATTGATAGTTTTGGAATCGTCCCCTTTAAGCTGAAAGGTCACATTGGCTCTATTGTAGTCGTAATTGGTGACTTTCAGCAGGTTTTCCGGATCACCGGACATTTCATAAAGAAGGAGGTACTGGGCTACCATGTTCCGGGTTTCGGGAATAGCATAAAATTCTTCCCGGTCCTCATTCATAACCTTGTTCATCCGCTTCAGGTAATCAGACAGGGAGAAGGAATTACCCACCTTATCCAGTTTAACCGTTTCCGCCTGAAGGGCGTCTATCAGGCGCAGCGTCTCCGGTTTTTTAAAGGTATCTGCGTCACGGCTTTCAAGAACCACATTCAGGGTGGATGTCCCGCCGAATTTGCTGTTCACAAAGGTATCTGTCTTGACAATTTCACTGTCTTTTTCAAACTTGTCCAGAAAACTGGAATTGATCCAGACGCGCTGAATCCCGAAAAGGGAAACGGCTACAATCACCAGGACTGCTATATATACAGCTTTTTTCTTTGCCAGCAGTCCATCGGTAAAAAGGATAAAGGGATTGTGTTCTGAATCTGCTTTTTCTTTGTTTTTCCCGGGATGATATCCCATGAGGACCACCATCACCGGCAGAAGAATCAGTGCCATGAGAAAGGCCGTGAAAATCCCGAAAGCTGTAAAAATACCAAAATATTTGATGGGATAGACTTCCGAGGTGAGGAGGGAGATAAAACCGATCATCGTGGTAAAGGCCGCCATGGCAAGGGGTTTCCACAAAACATTCAGCGTATGTTTCAGGGATGTGAGTACTTTAGCCTGAGGATGGCGCTCCACATATTGTTTCAGGTGATTGTAAAAATAAATGCCGTAGGCCACACCGATGGCAATCAGCATCACGGGAATCATGGTGGAGACAGAATAGATAGGAATTCCCAGAACCGCCATGAGTCCAAATACCCAGATCGTACTCACAAAAACCGTTAACAGGGTTGCAATAGTCGCCCGGAAGCTGCGCAGCATGAGCAATAAAACAAGAGAGATCACGACCAGAACAATGGGGACCATGCGTTTCATATCCATGGGACCCAGTTTACCCATGGTGCCTTCCACAATGGGACGGCCGGCTACATAGATGGTGTTGTTTTCATCTTCATAAGACCCGGCAAAGGCCAGGATCTCACGATAGAAATCATCGGTGAAATATTCGCTCTCCATTCCGGCTACGATTAGGGCTGTCGTTTCATCAAGGGAGACGACCCTCCCGTAGATCATATCATTATCCCGCACGTTCTGCCGGAGTTCATCCAGAGATTCGGCATCTTTGGGGACCCTGGAATAGAAGGCATTCACTTCCAAGCCGTACTCCGTGCCTTCAATATTATCCGCCGTATAGAGTGAGGTGACATCATTATCGTCAAATTCCGGCATTTTCTGGAGTTTTCGAGAGATATCTTTAATTTTCTCCAGGGTGACGGAATTGTAGATGCCATCGGGATTTTCGATGGCAATCAGAATACCGTCTTTAATATTGAACCACTCTTCCGCCTGATCGCTGTAGACAAAAGCGGGATGGTTTTGGGGCATATACTTGTCCAGATTGGTCTCCATGCGGGATTTCTGACGGATCTGCTGCATAAAAAACACAGTAACGGCAGCAATAACCAGCAGGACCAGGCCGGCATAGAGTTTGATTTTAAGAGAGGATTGTTTCATAACTTCCTCGTTGTTTGTTAATGTTAACTAACCTGCCGGGCAAAAAAAGGCGGATAAACAGGAGTCTGAATTTCAGATTTTGGAGGATAAGCATCACTTTGAAGGGGAAGGGGACTCTTTCTTTCCGGTATATTATACGTTTCATGGCGGGGTCTCTTATGATCCGTTCACGGGTTTAAGAAGGCGCCTAAGGGATGCGGTTAATTTTGAACCTTCATCCATCAAACTGAACGGAGCACCGGTCAACTGCCATTTTTTAACAAAAAGGCGCAGGGTACCCAGGACAATCAAGATCAGGTGTTCGGAGGGGATATCCTTCCGGATTGTTCCGGCAGCCTGACCTTCATCGAGGATAGTCTTTATCACAGAACTGTTATATTCCATAATGGAAATCACCTTATCGGAGAGGGCGGCTTCATTGCGAAAAAGTTCTTCGGCAAAAATCACGGTCACAAGGGACGGGTTTTCTGTAAAGACCCGGAAGTGATTCATGAGAATATTCTCAATTTTATCCGGAGCCGGAATTGACTCCTCCACTTCCTTTTCAAAGAAGCACTCATTGTTTTGCCGGAAAAAATCCAGTAAAGCCGAGAGAATTTCCACTTTATTGTCGAAATGGCGATAGATAGCCGGTTCGGAAATGCCGATTTTTTTTGAGAGATTTTTTATTGTAAGTCCCTGAATACCATAGTCGGTTAAAAGTTCAAGTGAAACATTGATAATCTCTTTTTGTCTGTCTGTTTTCATTCAGTGGTACCTTTCATAGGATTCTTTTTTTCCCGTTTCATCAGGATCATATTTGTAATCGCTAAAACGACAAAGAGGATTCCAATATACACATGCAGGTGCGTAATCAGGGGATTCCGGGGCTCTGTTCCCGCCCAGTAGGTAATCACCAGGGGGACGGATGTAATGATCAGGGCAATCAGGGAAATAATTCTCAATTTTGTCACCAGTTTCAGCATCTTTTGTCTCCTTCTTTACAAGAAGTTAGTAATTGTTAACTAACATTACAAGTTTTTTTCTCTATGGTTCAGGCTCGCTTCGTTTACTGTTCATGGTTTGAAGGATTTCCAGATGCGCTACCCTTTTCCCGAAATATCGGGATCGCTTTGCTCCAGCGTGGTTCACGGGTTGAACCTATACCTACCACCTTACTCTATTGCATTATGATTATAACCCGGCAAGAATTATCAGCCCGGAATAATTCCAATTCCTATCATCGGAAAAACAGTCTTGTTTTTCTCAAAAATAATGTTTGGTACTTCATGAAGATTATATATACGGATTGCAGAAAAGAGTTCGATTTGTGCCTTCGATGCAAAATATCCCGCTGAGACATTTAGTATCTGTCCTCCCGCCAGGGTTCCCCAGAAAAGAGCAGACTGATCAGACGGAACATCCGGATTACGCACAAACCAGATTATATCTCCCAAGGTCAAGGCAGTACTTATGAGCGCAAGGGGTTTGGCAATTTTCATGTTCTTTGCATACGCCTGAATATATTTTTCTCCGGCAGGGTTATCAGACAAAAGCCGGTGCAGTTCAGGACTGTTTAGCGCAAATTCTCTGTTCCCATCATCAATACGCAGCACCAGCCCCCGGAAAGGCCGTGCCTGGGGATAGATCATGTGTTTGTTATAAAGGGTTATTGTGGTTTTTACAGATCCTGAGTCTGCAGTATTTTCTGCCAACAGTGTCACAGGAATGCTGTAAAAAAGAATAATAAAAATGAATAATTTAGTATACTGTTTCATTTCCCTCTCATTTTATAACGTTTCTATTTCAAATAACAGATGAATTGAATTTATTCAAAGTAAGATAAAAAAATAACTGTTATAATTTAGTATAAATTTATGGAACTCTTTTAATTAATATCATATTTCATATATTCTAATATTAATATTATGTTGACAAAACAATTATACTTCTGTATCTTACCCCCGGGGTGGGGGAGGTAATACTAAAACATCCATATATCTTACCTGCCTGATATCCCTTGACATCTACTGATATCTAAATCATTAAAAATTCTGAAAATTTTAGACGGAAAAGAACGGTCATCTCAAAATTTCTTTATTTCCCTTTCCCGTTTCCTATCTTTCCCGGGTCTTCCGGCCATACAGCTGTAAAATCTTGCGGCTTCCGTACGGGCAGCTACCGGCTACCTTCCTATTGTAAAGGTTTAAAGAACAAAATAAATTATACACAATTAAATAAAGTAAATGTTATGATGCTTCTGTCTGTTTTTTTTGTTATGAGCGGCCTGTTTCTCCTATTCAGGAGCGCTGAATATTTTGTCGGCAGTTCTGCATCTCTCGCCCGTTATCTGGGAATGTCTCCCCTGCTGATAGGTATGATCATCATCGGATTCGGCACATCCCTTCCGGAAATGCTCGTATCTGTTCAATCTGTCCTGGGAGGTAATACAGGCATTGCTTTAGGAAATGCCTACGGTTCAAATATTGCGAATATTGGATTAATTATTGGCTTAACTGCGGTTATAAGTCCTATCACCGTTCATTCCGGAATACTGAAAAGGGAATTGCCTTTTCTCGCAATAATCACTTTTTTGACTGTCTATTTCATCCGGGATTTAATCGTAAACCGATCGGAAGCGCTGATATTGCTTGTTATTTTTTTCATAACACTGGGGTGGACTATTATTCAGGGGAAAAAAAAGAGTTCAGATTCCTTATATGCAGACATGGAGCAGGAATTTCCCATTGTTACGCAAAACATAAGACAAACAATACTACAAATTTTCCTCTCTTTGCTTGTTCTAATTTTAAGTTCACGCATGCTTGTCCGGGGTGCCGTTGAAATTGCACAAAAACTGGGAGTGAGTGACCTGTTTATTGGATTGACCATCGTCGCTGTAGGCACATCCCTGCCTGAAATGGCATCTTCCATCATGGCTGTCCGAAAAGGGGAACATGATCTGGCCCTGGGAAATATTCTTGGATCCAATCTTTTCAATACTCTGGCGGTTGTCGGACTGGCAGGGATTATTCATCCCATGTATGCTGACCGGAATGTCCTTTACCGTGATATGCCGGTTATGGGTTTATTAACTCTTATGCTGTTTATTATGAGCTACGGATTCGGAAAACCCGGACGTATCAACCGTTTTGAAGGGATAATTCTCATCACTTCATATCTGGCATATATTCTATACTTATTTCATACCCTGTAAGTTTAAAAAATTTTTATTGACATGCCGTTTGGGTCTCCATACATTTACTTGTACGGACAACCTGTCATTCGGACAATAAATAATGAGAATAATTACCCCACATTCGAAACAAAAAATATGGCCAGCGCTGTTTTTTCTTTCTGTTTTATTACTTCTTTTTTCATGTTCTAAAAACACCAATTCCATCCGGATCGGCATTATCGGCGATCAGTTCGGGGCTTATGATGCTTATGCTGCCTATAATATTATGGATACTGCCGTTCAAAAGCTTACAGTCCATAATCCTCACATCCTCTTACATGTGGGGGATATGGTGGAAAGTGTCCGGGATGTTAAATCCTATAACGATTACAAAAATCTTTTTGACCGGGCTTCCGGCATCATGGGAAAGACCGGACTGCCCTGGCTTGTGGCTATAGGCGATCATGATGTGGCTCCTCCCGGTTATAAACCCCTTTCTTCTGACAGAAGCCGGGAAGAATGGTTTTTATCTTTAGCCAAAACCACCTCTCTCCCAATAGATTCACTCCCATATTATTCGTATTCTTATAAAAACTACCATTTTATCAGTCTGTATAGTATGGAACACATGCATACGGATCCCCGCTGGGGCTCAATTTTTTTAAACGGAATTTCAGATAAACAACTTGATTGGCTGAAAACAGACCTGGAACAAAATAAATCATCAGATGGTATCATTGTTCTTGTTCATCATCCTCACTGGTATGTCTGGTCCAATTGGTATCCGGTACATGATATTCTGAGACAGTATAATGTTGTTGCAGTGATTGCCGGACACTATCATTATGATCAGGATGAAGGATATATAGACGGGATCCGTTATCTGGTCATGGGTGCATCGGGCGGAGTTATTAAAGAGGCGGATGCCCATTCAGGCGGAGCACATATGTACGGAATTCTGGATCTGGATTGCAACGGAATACAGAATATCCGCCTGTATGATGCTTTTGGTGACACTCTTCTTGAGCTGACATCACGCCGGTCCATGGATCGTATTCAGGCCTTGTCCTGCATGCTTGATAACCTTTACCAGGATTTAAACCTGTTCATTGACGGATCTGCTACAGGGGATAATGAAAAAAATGATGATGCCCGGATCAGTCTGAGTTCCCTGGCAAACCCCATAGATATTCCGGTTCATATAACGGTGGAAACCGAACCTGGTCATTTACTCCGTTCATCCTGGAATATCTCCGATCATCACGTGTTATCTCAAAACGGAGTTATACTTCCTCCCGGTGACAGAACCGGCTGGGCAAATTATACAAATACCGGGAACTGGTTTACTCTTCCACCTTTATGGAACGCCACATTTAACGATAAACAAAATATGAAAAACAACGGTATTCCACTGACTATTACCGTATCTTTTAAAGATACCCGCACAAGGTATATAAAGAAAAACATTAATATTCAATGAAAATATTCTGAATGAACAGAGGTTATTCATGAACGAGTTGTTGGGTAAAATAGACAAATCAAGTATCGTACCCTTTTACTACCAGCTTCAGGAGGTTCTGGAAAATCTGATTGAACAGGGTTTTTACTCCCCGAACCAGAAGCTCCCTTCTGAAAATGAACTGAAATCATACCTTGGTATCAGTCGCGCCACGGCACAGCGTGCTCTGAAACACCTTGTTGACCGGGGCCTTGCCTACAGGATGCAGGGAAAAGGCACCTTTGTTGCAAACAAATCCATAACCTACAGTATCGTCGCCTCCCTTAGCTTTTCGGCTGAAATGCTGGGTATGAACAAGAGGGTAACGAGCAGACTTATTTGTGCCGATGAAATTGTTGCCCATAAACTGATATCAACTATACTGAAAACCGATGAAAACACACGATTCTACAGTATTCAGCGTATTCGTTATGTAGACAACGAACCCATATCACTTCAAACCTCATATCTTCCGGTCAGCCTGGTACCGGGATTAATAGAAAAAAATATTGAAGAGAACTCCCTGTTCCAGACAATAAAAGACGATTACGGCCACAATATCAGCGATGCTCATGAAACGCTGCAAGCCGTAAAAGCAACAAAATATGAAGCCGGCCTCCTGGAAATCAAAGAAGGGGATCCGGTTTTTCTCCTTGAAAGAGTAACAAAAATTGATAACGGTGAAGTTATAGAATTTGTAAAAACCATTCTCAGAGGAGATAAAGGGAAATTTTATGTGGAAATAATTAAAGATTCCAATGAAACCATGGCAGAATAAAACATGAAAACTCATCATATAAAAGATTTGTATTTCACGCTGAAGTCGGGGGGGGCTGCCTCGGGAAGGATATCCTCAGTCCGGGATCTGACGAAAATTGATTTACATGATAATTATTCTCTAATCATTGCCGTGGATTCGGATGGCGGTATTGGCCCCCGGCCGGCTGATACTGTTAAATGTCCGGCTTATGATCTGGGCCGCTTTGCCATAAGGGTGCCTCTTCTGGAAGTCCTCGCATCCGGCGCCATACCCATGGCTGCCTGGGATATGCTGACTCTGCCCATGGATGAAACAGGAAAAGAAATTCTCAGGGGTGTAAAGGAAGAACTGGCTTTGGCAGGTTTGGGAGAGAATTTTCATGTATCCGGCAGCACGGAAGATAATGTTCCGACGAACATGACCGGTGTAGGGACCTGTGTTGCAGGCTTGGTTCATTCACAGGACTTCCGTCCGGGTTCTTCACAATCCGCCGATCTGATTGTCTGCCTTGGAATACCCAAATCCGCACCTGAATATAACGTTACGGTTGATGATCCGGAAATTCTGCCATCCTCAGATTTATTGAATCTCGGAACAGTTGAAGGCATCCATGATATTCTTCCTGTTGGTTCACACGGGCCCCTTTTTGAGATGGAGCAGATAGCTTTATCGGCCGGACTTAAATTTAAGATTGTCAAAAATCCGCTCCACCTGAATAAATCCGGTGGTCCCTCAACGTGTGCTGTCATTTCTTTAACGGAAGCGGCATTAGAGCATGTGCGCCCCCTGGTAAAAGCCCCGGTACATGTTATCGGGAAATTGCACACTTAGTTTAATCACAAAACAGGACTCAGAATGAACAACATTAAAAATAGAATAAAAGGCTGTCTGATCGGTGTGGCAGCCGGCGATGCCATGGGTATGCCTTCATCCATGATGAGTCCGGAAAAAATCAGACGAATATTTGGAAAAATTGACAGCTTTCTTCCGGCTCCTGAAGGACATGTCATCCATGGCGGCATGAAAGCCGGTGAAATTACTGATGATACACTCCAAACCCTTTTAATAGCAGATTCTATTATTGCCAACAAAGGAGTCGAGCCGGAAGATATTGGAAAGCGTCTTATCCTCTGGGCAGAATCCATCGGCGCCTTCAACAGTATGCTTATTGGCCCCAGTTCACTCAGGGCCTTATATGCAATCAGAAACGGGAAATCTGTTTATGAGGCAGGCAGCGCAGGGGATACAAACGGTGCTGTCATGCGTATAGCTGCTGTAGGAATTTTTGGGAGAGGAGATGTAAAACAAACGGTAGATGCTGTAGAAAAATCCTGTATACCAACCCACAACACAAACATTGCCATAGCCGGAGCATCTGCAGTTGCCATCGCAATCGGCCGGGGTATAATGGGCGAAAGTGATTTTTCAAGCATTCTTCCATTTGTTTATGAAGCAATTGACGAGGGTATGACACGGGGCGTGGACTGGTACAGTGCTTCAATAGCCAAAAGGCTGAAGCTGGCTCTTAATATTGTTGATAATGCCCAATCAGTTGAAGAGGCCATGACAGGACTGTATGAAACGATAGGTGCCGGAGTACAAATATCCGAAGCCGTTCCCACCTGCCTTGCTTTGACAAAACTGGTTAAAGGTGATCCTGCGCAAGCCGTGATTACCGCTGCCAATTTAGGTGGAGATTGTGATACGATAGGTGCCATCAGCGGCGCTGTGTGCGGCAGTCTTTCCGGAGAAAATGCGTTTCCCGGTGAGTGGGTTGATCTGCTTTCACAGGTTAATAAGATTGATTTCGATTATTATACCAATGAATTATACGCTTTGATAAAGGAATAAAGGAGAATTTCCATGCAAAAAGTAAGAATTATCCTGTTGGTCATTTTCGTGATGCTTCCTGTATACGGACTGATCGGTCAGGAAACAACAGAAAGAACCCGCTCCACATCCGAGGTGGTTCTGACAGAAACGGATTTTAAAAAGCACAACTGCTCCAATGTGGGTGATGCTTTACAGACCATTACGGGTGTATATGTCAATTCATCCGGAGAAATCTCTCTCAGGGATGTGAGTTCGGCAAAAGTGGTGGTCATTATGGATGGTCAGCGTCTGAATACGCCGGGTTCGGTCGGTGTAAATGTTGCCAGTCTGCCTATTGATAATATTGATAAAATCGAATTGCTCAGAGGCGGCCGGTCCGCCCAATACGGCGCTGATGCGGTCGGTGGTGTAATCCTCATTTCAACAAAAACTGAACGGGAAACGTTGAAAGCATCCAATTACGGACTCCGTGTTTCTTACGGTTCTTTTAACCGTCAGATTTACAATGCCACCCACTCCTATAATAAGAACAAAGTCAACACATTCCTTTCTTTGCAACGGGACCTGTGGGATGGTAATTTCAACTATCTGGATTATTATGATAATGAAAAGACAATCGCTAACAATGAGCAATCCTCATATAATCTATTTTTTAAGGCTGGATATCAGTTTGATCCGGAAAAAAATCTGAGCCTGTCTACCAACTGGTATACAGCAGATAACGGGACACCGGGAATGATTGAGAATCCAACGCCCAATGCAAGGCTACGCTTTGACAATATATCTTACAATGCCACCTATGACCAGTTGAATTTGTTTCGTGATTTTTCTTTAAAAACCCAGGGATATTATCTGGATTATCAGACAAAATTTGATGATCCCGATGCCTTTGGGGGTGCAACCCACAGTGTTCACGATAATTACGCTTTTGGGCTTGAACTTCAGCAGAGTGGTTCACTGGGGAAACATCTGAATCTTAGTTACGGATATTCATTCAGAAATGACCGCATTGAAAGCACGGATGTAGGGAAAAAAGAGCGGAATACTCACAGCGCCCACTCATCATTAACTGGCACATTGCCTTTAGACGGCTTTATTTCACAACTGGAAAGTTCCGTTGCAATTCGTTATGACGCTCCTACAGATTTTGAATCCGCCCTGAGTCCGCGTTTCAGTCTGTCAGCATCCCATAGCGGCTCCATCAGCCTTACTCTGGTTTCTCATATAACCAAATCCTACAAAGCACCCTCCTTTAACGATTTATACTGGCCGAGAGATGCTTTTGCCGTTGGGAATCCCGATCTGGTTCCTGAAGACGGTTTTAACTATGACATCGGGCTTACAACCGGAATAAAAAGTCTGTCCGTGTCAGCCAACTATTTCAGAAACGAGATCGAAAACCTTATTCTTTGGGCTCAGGATGCCACTTTAAACAATTTGTGGACACCGAAGAACATCTCAAAAACCAGTACACAGGGCGTGGAAACATCTGCAACACTGGAGCTTTTTGATAACAAATACGTACTCAATGCCGAGTATACCTTAATGAAAGCTCTGGACAAAGGACCAGACCCCAACCGACACAACAAATATATTACATACAAGCCCAAAAATAAGCTGGATATTACCAGTACTTTCCGCTTCAGAAATCTTGAATGGAATTTCATGTATCATTATATCGGTCTCCGTTACACAAATCCGGCCAATACAAAATGGCTTCCAAAAACAACAACCTTTGACACAAATTTAACTTACAGATTTACACTTATGGGTTTCCGCTGTTCTACAACTCTTGAAGTCACAAATCTTACAGATGAAAATTTTATGAGGGTTTTGGGTACTGCAGAACCGGGGCGGATGTATAAAGTAACCATGGGAGCAAATTTCTAAACCGAATACGTTTCAAGAAATGAAAAAAGTGTCGATTTTCCTAACAGCCATAACCATATCCCTGATACTGGCCGTTTCCCCTGTGTATTGCGCAGGGGAATACGGCCGTATCTGCGGAACGGTAACTTGTGAAAGTTCCGGAGAGCCTCTGGCTGCTGTCAATATTTATTTAAAAAACACGCATTTTGGCGCAGCAACAAACACTGACGGCTCATACTGTATTTACAGAATTCCCCCCGGAGTATATACCGTTCTTTTCAAAATGATGGGATATGAAACAAGGGAAGTTAAGAAAACGGAAGTCCGTGCAGATGAAGTCGTAACCCTGGATATCAGTCTCTGCACAACAATACTCGAATATGACCAATGTATCACAGTAACATCCACCCGGGGACCTTCACTCATTACCGATGTCCCCGCCTCTGTAAACGTCATTAATACGGATAAACCCGAATATGGAAATGCTCAGAATCTGGGTGAAATCCTTCAGAATATACAGGGTGTATACATCAAAGACAGCGGTGGACTTGGAAATACCAAAACAATATCACTCCGGGGTTCTTCTTCAGGACAGGTTGTAATTCTTCTGGACGGCCAACGAATCAACAACCCGCAAACGGGATTGGTGGATTTGAGCACACTCTCCCTGGAAGGTGTAAAAAGTGTTGAAGTTGTAAGAGGCAGTAATTCGGCTCTTTATGGCGCTGACGCCATAGGCGGAGTCGTAAATATAATAACCCGGGATAACAACCATCAGGATACCGGTTTAAAAGGTTCGGTAAAAAGTACGGCTGCTTCATTCGGAACCCGGTCTTTCGAATCAAATCTTAGTTTTGCAGCCCCTGTTTGGGATGTGAGTGCCTCCGGTAAAATCCTTTCATCAGAGGGGGATTTTACTTTTACTGATAATTACGGTACAGAAAAAATCCGGGAAAATGCAGATATAGAATCAAAAGATTTCCATATCCGTGCAGGGATAAAACCGGGCGAACAGGCTTTTATGCGGCAACTGGAACTGAATTACAGGCATAACCGGTCGGAACGAGGGGCACCGGGCACAATTGAACCGTATTATTACAAGGCCAGAATGTGGGATAGGAATAACCAGTTGAATTTCCTTTACAGCGGAAAAACCTTCTCCTTCCGTCATGACCTGCGCTGGCAGAATTATTACTATGATTCCTGGAGCCGGTATTTCAATGACGAGTCGGCACAAAAAGTCGATACCCGTTTTAAAACACGCACATACGGAAGTGAAATTCAGCTTCGGAGTATTCTGCGGGAATGGACAACTCTTACATACGGATCCGGAATCCGTTTCGACAATGTGGAAGATTATCAGGAGCTAACGGACAGATTACGTACCTCATCCTATTTATTTTTCGTTAGCGAAAACCTGTTCACTGTAAATCGTTTCGGTCTTTCACGTATTTCACTTGTTCCGTCGGTCCGCTATGATTTCAATTCAGACTATCCGGACAAACTCTCACCAAAGATAGGCACTGTTCTGAACTTTGGGAAAAAATGGACTATTTCATTAAAGATGAATACAGGGATGAGTTTCCGTGCCCCTACCTTCAATGACCTTTACTGGCCGGAAGACGCCTGGACCCGGGGAAATCCTGATCTTAAACCCGAAAGCGGATGGGATTGGGATATGGGAGCACGTCTTTTCTTTCCCGTCTTAAACGGAATAAATATTGAAAGTACCTTGTTTGACAGCCGGATGAGTGATTTGATCCTCTGGCAGGAAAATGCCGGTTTGTGGACCCCGGACAACGTACAAAAAGCCCGGATAAAAGGTCTGGAAAACAGTGTTCAATTCTCTCCCTGGAAAGAATTCATCCATATTAATGCCAATTATACATATATGGATGCAAGGAATCTGACAAAGGGATCTGCACGGGAAGAAAACAAAATTCTGGTATATCGCCCCAAACACACCGGAAATATAACAACCACCTTCACGCGACATCCCGTTAATTTGATTTATCAGTATCAATATGTGAGCAGAAGCTTTACAGATGCCACCAATGTCTGGAACAATTCCCTGTCCCCTTACCATCTCTCAAACATGACAATCGGAGTTGTTAAAACGATTAAACAGATCAGTCTGGAAATGAATCTTCAGTTAAAAAACATATTTGATCAGGACTACAGAGCCGTAAAAAACATGCCTGTTCCCGGAAGGGAATGGCGTATTTCACTTAAAGTAGAAAAAAAATAACCACTAAAAGGAGGAAGTGATGAAAAGTCGTGTATTGATTGGTATGGTATCGGTTCTTTTGTTGATGTTCTTCTTCACCGGATGTGAAGACAATCCGACAAAAGATGATACACCTGAAGCGTTGTCAGCCATTTATGTGCTGAATTCCGCTGCCACCAGTATTTCGGTTATTGATCTGGAGAATGATGAAGTGTTTAATGATGTGGTTACGGTAGGTACATGGCCCAGCCATATTCTCTATCGCAACGAAAAGCTTTATGTCGTGAATTCCGGATCAAACAATGTTATGGTTTTTAATGCCAATTCGTGGGATGCAGAGGCTCCTATTCCCCTTGGAGACGGTCAAAATCCTATGGTGATTGCTTTCTTGGACGATGTTTATGCCTGGGTAACTTGTTCAATGTCCAACAAGGTCCTGAAAGTGAATGTTGCCTCTAAAACCGTGGAAAAAAGCATTGATGCCGGCGTAGGAGCTACCGGACTGGCAATTGCACAGGGTAAAGTCTATGCCGCCAATACGGGTTATGCCGGATGGGGCAACCCATATCTGCCCGGAACAGTCAGTGTTATTGATGCTGTTACAGGAGATTCACTGACAACTATTTCCGTTGGAACAAACCCACAGGATATTGCAATTGATGCCAACGGCAAACTTCACGTAGCCTGCACCGGAGATTATGGAGATATCCCCGGTGTAGTTTCCGTGATTGATCCTGCAAGCGATACTGTAGTACGCACAGTAGCCATCGGCGGAACCCCGGGAAAGATCTCAATATCCGAAACTGATAATTTGGGATATATCTCTGTCTGGGGAATGGGCTGTTATGTGTATAACACAGAAACATACGCCATCGTACATGGCCCGGATAACATGTTTCTGGGTAAGGGTGGTTCTGGACTTCTTGCAGACAACGAAGGCAATGTCTGGGTCTCGGTATGGGATGATGATCAGGTTGTTAAAGTCAGCAAAGAAGGGACTATACTGGCAACATATGATGTCGGTGACAGCCCCATGAATATTGAAATGCGTCTGGATTAACATGAACTGAAAAGAGTGGGCGGGCATCAGCCCGCCCCTTCTGTGTAAACTCCATTATTATTGAACGGAAAAACTCAAATGGACTATTCAATACAAAATATTCAACTGGCTCAGGAAGGACAACAGCATATTGACTGGGTTTCAAAATGGATGAAGGTTGTAAACAGGCTTGCCGAAAAGTATGACAGCAAAGGAACATTCCGCGATAAACGAATAGCATTGTGCATTCATCTTGAAGCAAAAACAGCCTATCTGGCCCAAACAATACAACGTCTTGGTGCAGAGGTCTGGATAACAAGCAGTAATCCCTTATCTACTAAAGATGATGTATGTGCCGCTCTCGCAAAATCCGGAATACATGTCTTTGCCAAACATAGAGCCGATCAAGATGAATACTGGTCTTTTATTAAATCGATCTGCTCAGCCAGACCTCATGCTGTAGTTGATGATGGCGGAGATATTTGTGATTACCTCCATAATAATCCGGAATATGCGGAAAATATCAGGGGGATCTGTGAAGAAACAACAACGGGTGTTAACAGGGCAAAACGTATGGCTGCCGCCGGATTACTTAAACTTCCCTCCATCGGAATCAACGATGCTTTATCAAAGTATCTCTTTGATAACCAATACGGTACCGGCCAGTCTACCTGGACGGCCATCGCACACTTAACAAATATGAGCATTTCCGGCAAAACAATTGTAATTGCCGGATATGGCTGGTGCGGACGGGGGATTGCAAAAATTGCCATTGGCATGGGTGCAGATGTTATCATCACGGAAATTGATCCCTGGAAAGCACTTGAAGCCCGGATGGACGGATGCCGGGTTATGCCGATGATGATTGCTGCTGCCCTTGGCGATCTTTTTATTACCACTACCGGAGAAGAAAAGGTTATCCGTCCCGAACACTTCTTAAAAATGAAGGATGGAGCATTTCTGGCTAATGCCGGTCACTTCGACTATGAAATTGACGTCCCCGGTCTGGAAAAAATTGCAGGCAATCCCCGGCGTGTACGGGGTGAGATTGACGAGTACATACTTCCAAATAAACATACTCTGTATCTTCTGGCACAAGGCGGCATAATCAATATCGCCGGAGGATTGGGTCATCCTGTAGAAATTCTGGATCTTAGTTTTGGCCTTCAACTCGCCTCTCTCCACTACGTTTTATCACACGACCTGAAACCGGGCTTTTATCCTGTTCCTAAAACAATTGATGAAAGTGTGGTTCGTGAAAGGCTGAAAGCAGATGGTATCGTCATTGATTCATAAGATCTAAATAAATAAAGAGAAAATATTATGAGACTCACAAGTTTGTTTGGTATCCTTTTTCTTACAGGCTTTGCCTGGCTCTTGTCATCCAACAGAAAAACCGTGAACTGGCGGGTTGTTTACTGGGGGTTGGGACTCCAGCTCATTTTTGCTCTTTTTGTCTTCATCATCCCTGCCGGTACCAAATTTTTTATATTCATCAATAAAATTGTAATTTCGGTGTTGGATTCTGCGTCTGCCGGATCTTACTTTGTTTTCGGAAGGCTTGCCCTGCCACAGGGAACGGTCAGTGCTTCAGGCGAAACATCTCTGGGTTATATTTTAGCCTTCCAGGCTTTCCCAACTATTATCTTTTTTGCTGCTCTTGTTGCCATTCTTTACCATCTGGGAATTATGAACCGTATTATCCAGTGGTTTGCATATGTCTTTACTAAACTCATGGGAATAAGCGGTGCCGAATCCTGCAGTGCCGCATCCAATATTTTTGTAGGTGTGGAATCTGCCCTTGTGGTAAAACCCTATTTAAATAAAATGACCCGGTCCGAGCTGAATACTATTCTGACCTGCGGCATGGCTACCATTGCTTCCAGTATGCTGGCAGTCTATACCTTTATTCTGAAGGGAGAATTTCCCATGATTGCAGGGCACCTTGTTTCGGCCTCAATTATGAATGCTCCTGCCGCTATTGTCATGTCTAAACTTCTCCTTCCCGAAGACGGTTCACCGGTTACACTGGGTAAGAACATCCGTCCGCACTATGACAAAGATCCCAATCTTTTTGCTTCCATTATTAATGGAGCCAATTCCGGCGTAAAACTGGTTGTGGGAATTGTTTCTCTTCTTATCGCATTTTTAGGTCTGGTAGAACTCCTGAATGTAATTGTGGGAACTGTTGGAAGTCCGGTGAACAATCTCTTTGGTATCCATATTGACTGGAGTCTGAAAGGTTTGCTGGGATACCTTTTCTATCCTTTCACATTTGTTATCGGAATACCCGTTCAGGACATCCCGTCAATTTCACAGATAATAGGTCAGCGATTGATTCTTACAGAAGTTACCTCTTTTCAGGATTTGTCTCTTCTTATTCAGTCGGGAACCGTTCATTCCCCGCGCTCGATTGTCATTACAACCTATGCTCTGACTGGTTTTGCCCATGTGGCTTCAATTGCAATTTTTGTAGGCGGTACCAGCGCCCTGGTTCCTGAAAGGATCAGGGATTTAAGCAGCCTGGGATTTAAAGCCCTTCTCGGTGCCACACTTGCCAATCTTTTGACTGCTTCCATGGCCGGACTTTTTTATGCAAACGGTTCAATCCTTCTTCAATAAAAAATGAAAAGTAAATCACAAATTATTCGGGAAATGCCCAAAATAGAATTACACCTTCACCTGGAAGGTGCTTTCACACTTGAATATCTTTTAGAACTGATACGTAAATATGATCCGGCATCTCCGGTTCGGAATGTGCAGGAACTGAGAAAACATTTTGAATTTAATGATTTTGAGCATTTTCTTAAGGCTTGGAATTGGAAAAACCGCTACTTCCGGACTCGGGAAGATTTTCAGAAATCCGTCTTCATGACCATAGAAGCATTGGTCAAACAGAATGTTATCGCTCTGGAAGCATTTTTTTCACCCTGGGATTTTTTGGAAGCTGGAATTTCTTCAGAAGATGTGATTCGCGCAACGATTGCCGGTGCTGAAGATGCTGAAAAGTGTTTTGGTATTCCCATAAACCTGATTGCAGATATTGTAAGGAATCATGGACACGAAACAGCAATAAACAGGCTGGATGAACTCATGCCTTACAAGGAAAAAATATGTGGTATCGGACTGGGCGGTGATGAGATCCATTTTCCTGCGGCACCGTTCAAAGACGTTTTCCGGGAAGCCCGGAAACGTGGATTTCGTGTGATTGCCCATGCCGGAGAATCTTCCGGGCCTGATTCTGTCAGGGATGCAGTGTGTCTGTTGGGTGCTGAACGGATTGGTCACGGTATTACATCCATTCACGATCCTTCCCTGCTCAAAATGCTGAAAGAAAAGCAAATTCCCCTGGAAATCTGTCCTACCAGCAACCTGAAAACAAAAGTTGTAGACAAAGTGGAAAATCATCCGGTCCGGTCCTTTTTTAACGAAGGATTACTGGTAACAATTAATACCGATGATCCCACAATGTTTGGCATCAGCATTACAGAAGAATTTGAATTTCTCAATAAATCTTACGGTTTTACTCTTAGGGAAATAAAACAACTGACAAAGAATGCTCTTCATGCTTCGTTTTTCAGCGAAAAAGAAAAAGTTCTGCTCAACAGGAAAATCGAAGCATTCTGGGAACAGATATTAACAGAAAAAAACTAACAACAAGGATGGATCTATGGAAATAAGTTTTGCGGGTTTTATCCTGGCAGCCTTATCCGGACTGAGCCTTGCTCTTATCGGGGTGGCTTTTCGACTTGGTCAGTCAAAAAATGTCGTTCCTCTCCATATTGCCACAAGCATCGGAATCTGCGGTGCCTTGTTTTTCGGGGCTCAGATGAAATGGAGCCTGATGGCTGAAATTCCTTTTTTCATCTATGTAATGGCTTTGATAATTGCCCTGGGACAAATATTGGCCATGGAACTTACAAAAGCCAGTCTAAAAAGAGGACCTCTCTCGCCGGTCTGGTGTGCTTTGAACCTTAATTTTCTGGTGGTTATTATTTATGCGGCACTGGTTTACGGTGAGGCTGTCCGGCTTTTTCAGGCACTTGCTTTGCTTTCCGGTCTCATGTGTGTTATTGCCGCATCCAACTTGGGAGATGCGGAAAAAAAGGACGGATCGGTTGTGAAACTAAATGACAAGATATTGTACGCTGTAATGCTTATCCTTATACTTATCAGTAACAGTTTTGTCTTCCTTACCATCCGGGACCTTGGAAGCCGCCTGGTGCCGGGTTACAGCCTGAGCTATCTTGCAAAGTATCTGCCCAATATTTACTTTATTCTCTATCTCATGATGGCTCTGGTCTGCGGCACTGTTGTTTCCCTGCAGAAAGTACGGCCCGAGAGCAGGGGATCGCTGGTAAAACTTGGGCTTATGGCAGGTGGCGGATCCATTGCGGGACTTTTTCTTCTGAGTCTGTGTGCTTCTTATCCTGCAGCTTTTGTGTTTACCGTAAATGGTATGATAACCATTCTCGCAGGAACCCTGGCTTCCGTCTTCTTTTTCGGTGAAAAAAGAAGTACAGCCTGGTATTTAACAATAGCATTCGGGGTTCTTGCGGTAATACTGGCAAATGTAAAATAGGAGATTTCAATTATGCGAAAAGCTCAAATAATAAAAATACATATCTTATTCCTTTTGTTTTCCTTCGGGCTGACTGCCTGTGGCAGTAATCAGTCTCCACGCATTGTCAGCTGTTCATCAACAATGACGGAAATTATTTATGAGGTGGGGGCAGGAAAACAGGTTGTGGGCGCTACCAGCTTCTGCTTTTTTCCCGAACAGGTTATAGCCGATAAAGAAGCAGGCCGGGTTAGGGTAATCGGCGATTTTATCAATATCAATTTCGAACGCATTGACTCACTCAGGCCGGATATCATCTTTACTGATACGAATATGCAAAGAAAAATTGCTGAAAAACTTCGTTCTATGGGGTATACCGTATATCATTTCGAACCGGATCGCCTTGAGGATGTGTATGAGTGTATACTTAAAACAGGAGAAGCCGCAGGCAGGAAGAAGAATGCAGAAAAAATTGTCCGGGAGATGAAAGAGGAATTGGATAAAATCCGTGCCGTTTCACGGGATCTGGAACCGGTGAAAGTCTATATGGAGATCAATCATATGGGTCCATGGACGTTCGGTAGTTTGTCCCCTCTCCAGGATATGATAGAAGCAGCCGGAGGTGTTAATGTCTTCGGTGACACGGCGGCCGGTGTTTTCATGACATCAAATACAGAAGTCGTACAGAGAAATCCTGATATAATTCTTTCGCCTATTTGGCTTGAAGCCGAATTGGGCGGCTGGAAAGGCATTACACCTCTGATGGAAATTTATACCCGTCCCGGATATGTTGAAACCAATGCCGTAACACATAGCCGGATTCTATATTATGACTCGGCACTGATGAAACACTTCGGTCCGCGTCAGATTGTTGCCGCACAAAAACTTGCTTACCTTCTTCATCCGGAACATTTTACATCTCCTGAAGGAACAATCCCCTGGGAATTGGGTTGGATTAAATAGTCTGCCGGATGATCTGAATTTTTAAGGAAAACTTCCTTTAACTAAGGAAGCAGGCCGGTTGCATGATGATTGTGACCGGCTTTTAAGTTTTTAATGATAAAAATGGTACGGAAAACGTTTATATACCCAGAATAATGAACCAGTCCAGGGCGACAATCCATACCCATAACAGGATAGCCGTATAAAAAAAGGATCGGGATTTCCAGGCAATAAATCCAAAACTCAGATGAAGGATTATGGAGAGGACTCCCTGCATTTCAGAGGCGCTGATATACACCGGGGCACCTGCCAGGGATGCAATCAGAACTGCCCCGAGAACGCCGGTGTCATCTTTCATGGCATTAAAGATAAAACCTCTGATGAAGGCCTCGTAAGAAAAACAGAAAAGCAATGCTGTAAAATAATACCGGATGATAACCCGGATATTTTCCATGCCGATATATTTATACAGCGGGTAGATGTCCTGAAATTCATACATTTTAGAGGCACCCCATGCATATCCAAGCATCACGGGGATACCAATTCCAAGTGCAATCAAACCCTTTTTCCAGTCACCGGCCGTAAAACCCATTTCTTTCAGACGGTACCCCAAGATTCCGGTCCATGTTAATGCCGGAATGACAAAAAAGACGAGAATAGCCGACAACCATTGATAGTATACGGACATAAGGGGGGCACCCATGCTATTGTCACTGAAAAACCGCTCATATGTTTTCATCTGTCCATGATAATAATAAAAGACCGACAGGAGTAAAGCTAAAAGAAGGGGTATCCAGATGTTGGATTTTGTTCTGGGCGTTCCATTATTCATTTTCACCCCCTGAATACGTCAGGATTTAGTCCAAGTGCTGAGATAATCGTCCGGATCATTTTAGATTCATCCGTAACTATTTCTCCCCGCCAGCCGGCTGATACGGCACCGGCAATATTATCTTCCCGGTCATCAAAAAAAAGTGTTTCTTCCGGATTAAGGCCAAGATAAACAGCGGCATGTCCATACGTTTCCTGTTCAGGCTTACTGTGCCCCTGTTCATACGAAAGATAAACCTTATGAAATGTTTTTCTTAAACCAATATACCGGTCAATACCCTCAAAATCTATTATGTTTGTGTTGGACAGTAAACAAACAGGATAATATTTTTTAAGAAAATGAATCATCCCCCATGTTCTTAAGCGCAAGGGAAAGGCATATCGAATATTTTCATCAAAATAGTGCCGTTTATTCTGTGGAAAACCGGTTTTGTCTTCAAGTTCGGCATAGAATTCATCTCTGTTTTTTTTCCCCAGTTCCAGATCACGGAAAAAGGGACTGTCATAGAAATTCTGAAATGTCTGTTCATCAATACCCGCCTGCCGGCAAAAACGGGGGTAGTCAACATCTACAATAACATTGCCAAGATCAAAAACAAGGTATTTAACAGGATTCATTTATGTCCGGAGTTTTCAGATTTTATTCCTTCAAGAACAGATTCCATAACAGTATCAATTTCTGTGAGTTTATGGGAATCTGTTACATTTTTCTTAAGGAGTTTAAGAATTCTGAGAGCTGAAGAAAATGCACCTTGTTTTAAATATACCCTGGCCATTGTGAGTGTATCAAACGGACCGGTAACATCATCCTTTTTTTCATCCAGTGAACCGGTTTCAACATCTTCTTCCTCAATATCTTTTTGTTTTCTGTCATGAAGTGTCCGGAGAAGTTCTTTTAATTTATTTGCTTCTTCCTTACCGGATAAAAATTCCACCTCTTCCATATCGTCTTCCCGTTCAAGTTCAGCTTCTTCTTCCGGAGACAAGTGTATATTGTCAATAGAAGTAAGCGGCTCTTCTTCTTCAGGTTCCGCCGTCTCAGACTCTGCATTTAATGTATCAAACAATTCTTTTAAATCACCTTCCTTACCGGTTAGATCTATGGATTCATCAACTTCATCATCAGGATTTTCCAATCCTTCACGTGTTTGATCGGCAATTTTTTCTGCAACCGGTTTAAAAATCAACTCTTCATCCGACATTGGAGATTTTGGAGTAAAACCATCCAAAGATATTTCTTCTTCCACGCTTTCAATAATGAAATCCTGAACCGGTGTCTCTTTATGTTCATCAACCGGAACAAATTCAGACAATAGAACAGGTGCTGTATCCATAAGGTTTCTGCATATTTCTTTAAGTGTTTCCGATTCTGGTTTTACCATATTGATTAATTCACAAAGATATGCTTTTTCACCGTCTGACAAGTGGTTATCTCTCATGTAAAGCAATGCTTCGGCTGCAGAAATAAAACCCGGATCCTGAAGAATAACCCGTCGATACGATTCTTCGGCCAGGTCATAGTGTCCGGTTTCCTGATAACATACACCTTTCAAATAGGTCATGATAGTCTGATCCCTGATCTCGGGAAAACTGCCGGATATTTGGTTTAAGGCTTCTTCAGGCAATCCTTTTTCTAAAAGATCAACCACAGAATCATAGATCTCTTTTATGTTTGAAAAATAATTATTCATTCTACCTCCATTTATGCTAAGTGTAGTAATTTCTCATTATTTATGAAAGCAGCAAGTTTTCAATTTATTCTAAGCTCATACAGGGACAATGTAATCCAATATTCCCCCGCAGTCTTATCATCTTCAACTCTTGAATCAAACTCAGAACTCATCACTCAGAATTCAGAATTCCCCAAAAGTCCCCTGTCTGCCAAACTTGTAAAGTCCCTATCAGCAATTATAATATGATCGAGAACAGGAATACCAATGATTTTTCCGGATTCCACAATTTTTCTTGTGATTTCAATATCCTCGCGGCTGGGTTCGGGATTTCCGCTGGGATGGTTATGCATCAGAATAACTGCTGCAGCCAGATAGTCAATAGCAACTTTAAAGATTTCCCGGGGATGAACAACCGAAGCATTAAGATGCCCGCTGGTTAACAGGATATCCCGGATAACGCGGTTATGACTGTTCAAAAGAATCACTTTAAATACTTCATGGTTGAGGAGCCTGAGGGACGGGCCGAACCGCAGAGCCACATTGCGTGGATTTGTCATCTGCGGGTGATCTGTTAATGCTTCAGATGCTGCAAAGCGGGCACCCAGCTGAAACGCAGCAACCAACGTTGCCACTTTGGCCGGCCCCATACCCTTAATGTTTTGCAGGGAACGGACCGTCTTTCTTCCCAATCCGGCAATACCGCCGTTTTCATTCAGTATCTTTCGGGATAAATCCACCACATTAAGGCTGGGTGTTCCGGAACGGATCAGAATGGCTATCAGCTCAGCATCACTGAGACTGTCGGCACCATACTTTTCCAGTTTTTCACGGGGTCTTTCCTCCTCTGGCCAGCTTAATAAGGCCGGAGATTTTTCCCGAACTGGTTTTTCTGTATTGCCCATGCATTAAGTTATTCATTACAAACCAACTGTCAAAGAACATATTGTTATTTTTATTTATTTATGTTTTTAGGATATTTTTTATCACTGTCCAAAATAAACGTCACGGGACCGTTATTGGTTAACGTAACATCCATCATGGCACCAAAAACACCTGTTTTAACACCAATACCTTTATGTCTGAGCTGATGACAGAAATAATCATAAAGACGTTCCCCTTTTTTCGGATTTGCCGCAGCGGTGAATCCGGGTCGTCGTCCCCTTATCCAGTCTGCGCACAGGGTGAACTGTGAAACAACCAGACATTTTCCTTCTGCCTGCAAAATGTCGAGGTTCATTTTGTCGTTTTCATCAGGAAATATTCTGAACACTGAAATTTTTTCAGCTAAAAAATCCGCATCTCTCTCGTCATCTGTTTCCATGACACCCAGAAGAATAAGCAGGCCGTCTTCAATACGACCCGTTTCTGTCTCATGAACAGTAACAAAGGCGTTTTTAACTCTTTGAAGAAGGGCGATCATGCTTTAAGCCATACATTTAAAGGACCCAGTTTTTCACGGAGTTTTTCCAGCAGTTCACGGGATGTATTGGCCCGGATATTCTGAACCTGGACTACTTTTTCCCTATTATCCTTACATAAAATATGAATATAAATCAGCAGTTTGCCAGGGTAACGGTTAAAGAGCGAGCGAACTTCGTTTACATTATTAACATCTTCCGCTTCTTCACTGGTCATACGGATATGAAGCTGTTTAAGTTGTACGTCCCGGATGTTCTCAATGGGTTCTATAGTCTCCAGAAGGATGGAGATTTCATCACGGTCCCTGTCTCTTTCCGAAAGTTTACCTGTCACAAATACTTTACTGTTTTCAGTAATAAGATCTTTGTATTCAGAATAACTTTTATTGAAAGCAAGAACCGTCAGTTCTTCTGTCAGAGTTTCAAGCTGGAAAATAGCCCATGGATTATTCTGTTTGTTGTATCGGACGTTCCGGCTTATAATGATGCCGCCGACTTTAATAATCTCAGGCGGTTTGCGGTTTTCATCTTTCAGAAATTCCACATTACTCACTGCTTCAATTTCCTCTCGGAAATCTTCCAACGGATGACCGCTCAGATAGAAACCGATATACTCCTTTTCTCTTTCAAGCTGAAAGGATGCGTTCCAGTCAGGAATATCATCCAGAGGCGGTTCTGATAAAACAATCTGCTGACTCGATTCCCCAAAAATACTGACCTGTGAATTGTTCACTTCCTCCTGATACCGTTGGCCGTAGGCCAGGGCAATATCCACGGCATTCAACAGTTGGGCTCTGTTGCCTTTGAGAGAATCCAAAGCCCCGGCATAGACAAGGCTTTCCAAAACCTTCCGGTTTATGGTTTTCAGATCAACCCGCTGCGTCAGATCAAAAATGCTTACAAAGGGTCCGCCTTCTTCCCGGGCTTCTGCAATACTGTCCGCAACTTTTTCACCAACATTCTTGATAGCATTCAAACCGTAAACAATGGCACCATCTTTTGTTGCAAAAAGGGCGGATGAAACATTAACCTCCGGCGGAATGATTTTAATCCCCAGGCGCCGGACCTCGTTGACCAACTCCACAACCCGTTTGATATTGGTCCGTTCGCTTGTCAGATATGCTGCCATAAACTCCGCAGGATAATGCGCTTTCAGCCATGCCGTCTGATATGCAACATAGGCATAGGCAACACTGTGGCTTTTATTAAACCCGTATTCGGCAAATTTTATAAGCAGATCATATATTTCATTGGCTGCTTTTTCAGGGACATTCCTTTGTTTGGCACCCTCAATAAAGGGAATACGTTTTTCTTTCATGATCTTTGAATCTTTTTTTCCCATGGCCCTTCGGAGTGAATCGGCATCTCCCAGATCAAAACCACCGATTTCAGAAGCAATCTGCATGACCTGTTCCTGATAAACGATAATACCATGCGTAGTTTTCAGAATCGGTTCAAGAAGCGGATGAAGATAGCTGACTTTTTCAATGCCGTTTTTCCGTGCGATGAATGCGGGGATATTCTCAATCGGACCGGGACGGTACAGGGCATTCATGGCAATCAGATCATCAATAACCGTAGGTTTCAGCTTTTTCAGATATTCACGCATTCCGGGCGATTCAAACTGAAAGATTCCGTGTGTCTGCCCCTCGCTAAACAGACGGAATGTCTCTTTATCATCCAGGGGAATAGCGTCAATGTCAATATCTATTCCTCTGGCTTTTATCATTTTAATGGCATGGGATATGACGGTTAGTGTCCGAAGTCCCAAAAAGTCCATTTTTATCACACCGGCTTTTTCCACCGATTTCATATCATACTGGGTTATCAATTCCCCATTGTTGTTGACTGCCACCGGGACATAATCTGTGAGTTCACCGGGGGCAATGACAACACCGGCAGCGTGAACGCCGAAGTGGCGGTTCATTCCCTGCAACACTTTTGCATGCCGCCATAACTGCCGGTACCGCTCATCCTGATTCAGCAGTGTACGGATTTCTTCAGAGAGCTCTTCAGCTTTCTCCAGAGTCATTTTCAGTTCATCCGGAATCAGTTTTGCAATCCGGTCTCCTTCGGCGTACGTCATTCCCAAAACCCGGGCAATGTCACGGACGAGGCCCTTGGCTTTCAGTGTTCCAAACGTAATGATCTGGGATACACTGGATTCGCCGTAGCGTTTTCGGGTATATTCAATGATTTCACCCCTCCGTTCATAGCAGAAATCTGTATCAATATCCGGCATATTTATACGCCGGGGATTGAGAAAACGTTCAAAAAGCAGGTCATATTTCAGGGGATCAATATTGGTAATACCCAGTGAATATGCAACAAGACTCCCGGCGGCCGAACCGCGTCCTGGCCCAACAGGAATACCATGATCTCTTGCATATTGCATAAAATCCTGTGTTATCAGAAAATATCCCGGGAATTTCATGGAGTTAATCACATTCAGTTCGTAATCCAGACGCTTCTTATATTGTTCAGGAACCATTCCGTCCGGGAATCTTGCTTTGAGTCCTTTTTCACTCAGCATTCTCAGATAAGTTGCCGGATCGCCGTCGGGGACTTCGGGAGGAATGGGGAAATTTGGCATGTGATATTCGCCAAATTTGAGAGTAACATTACACCGTTCCGCAATTTTAACTGTGTTTTCCAATGCTTCGGGAATATCTTGAAAGAGTTCGGCCATTTCTTCGGGAGATTTCAGATAAAAACTGTCACCCTTATATTTCATCCGGTTCTGATCATGGAATTGCTTGCCGGTTCCGATACACATAAGAATGTCATGGGATTCGGCTTCTTCTTTTTTATTGTAATGAGCGTCATTGGCTGCTATCAGGGGAAGGCCCGTTTCCTTATGAATGCGAATCAGGGCATCATTGGCAATAATTTCTTCTTCCAGTCCGTGCCGCTGTATTTCCAGATAGAAACGATCCGGAAAAAGTACGGAATACTCCAGGGCTGCTTCCTTTGCCGCTTCATAACTGCTTTTAATTGCCAGTTCGGAAACCCGCCCTTTCAGGCAGGCAGATGTGGCAATTAAACCCTCATTGTACTTTTGTAAAAGCTCCATATCAACGCGGGGCCTGTAATAGAATCCTTCCGTAAATCCCAGCGATACCAGCTTGACAAGATTTCGGTATCCTGTATTATTCATTGCAAGAAGAACAAGATGATTATTGCCGAAACCCTCACCTTTAACCGATTTTTTATCAAAACGGGAATTTTCGGCAACATATACTTCACACCCGATAATCGGTTTTATCTTGTTTTTCTTACATTCTTGATAAAATTCAATTACACCGTACAGAACACCATGATCAGTAAGAGCAACAGCATGCATATTTAGTTCAACGGTTCGTTTGACAAGTTCAGGAATTTTCTGGGCACCGTCTAAAAGACTGTAATCACTGTGGGTATGAAGATGTACAAAATCGGGCATATTGTTCCTGATAATGGGTTTAAAAATGAATTCCGGCATAAATTGCAGCCAGCCCTGCAAACATATCAATTTTCAGAATTTGAGACAAGAGACTGTATTTGAAATTTTTAAGCGGCAACAGAAGATAAATAAATATTCCAAACAGAGGGAGGCCCACAAAGGGCACTACAATCCATAAATACATCTTTGAGTAGGCCGAAAAGAATACGGGAAAAGGAAGAATAAAAACAAGAAGCAGAAGGAGAGAAGCAGTGATCAGCCGGGTGTTTTTTTCACCGGTAAGGATAGGAAGTGTCCGGGCATTCCCCGCCAGATCTCCTTTAACATCCTCCAGATCTTTGATAATTTCCCGGATCAGGGTATAGAAAAACGCAAGGATCGCCGGAACAAGTCCCAGATTGATATCCCCATAAACAAGGCTGCAAAAAATAAATGCCAGCCCTAAGATCAGAGCAATGATAAGATTGCCGGTTAAGGGTGTCCGTTTAAATTTCATGGAATAAAAGATCATCAGCGGTGTGGAAAAAACCGCTGCGATTAAAAAGGGGAAGAATCCCGCATACATAGCGGCCGCATTGCCCATAAAAAAAGTGATAAGTGCAAAATTATGTACCTCCTTCCGGGTCAGTTTTCCTGAAGGAAGGGGACGGTTCGGGCGATTAATCCGGTCTATGGCTTCATCATATAAATCATTCACCGCATTCCCTCCGGCATTAAGAAAAACAACGGTGACCAGAGCCGCTATAATGCGGAGCCCTGAGGGAAAAGGAACAAAAAAAGAGGCTGTCATAAAAACCGTCAGCGTACTGAGTAAAAGATTAACAGGACGGCTCAGAAAGAAAAAAGCTTTCAGTTTTTTCACATTAATTGACTCCGGAATACCATAGGAAAAGTTAAACACAAAACAGGTGTTTTTCAGACAGAAAGATGTTTCCCGTTCATGTTATTTTCAGGGAGTTGGCCGGAACAATTGTTTTGTCCCGCCGGCAGTATCGTGCCATACCCCCGGCTTATACCGCATCCCATTCCAAGATAGGCGGGAAGATAAACATTCGTCTGGAATGAACCGGAAAAAAAACCCATCTGTGTGTGTGGACAGATTTCAGGTGTTAAACCGTTCATCCGAATCCGGCATGTTATTTTATAGGATGGCGTATAACCGAATTCCTGCATCAGAAACTGAATATTCTGCATTAGCATTTTATTAAGGAATCCGGTCCGCTCGGAGGCATAAAGATATTTGTATTTGACCAGATTCTGCCTGTTCAGGCCGCCCCAGAGCGTTAAAAAACGGTAGTGACGTTTTTCCCCTGTATTGGTAAAATCTGTCTGATCCCGAACTGATTCAATACGTTTTATACTCCAATTTTTTTCATTCACTTTCAGGAAATTCAGTTTATCCACAAACTGCAGTACAGCGTCAATACCGTCATTCATGCTGATTATTATGGGCATCTTGTCAACTACCGTAATGTGAATTCTGGGATAGATGACTTTACGGCGCATATGGCCATCAATATAAGCGGCTAAAAGTGTATCGGGGTACTGAGTCAGCAGATTGTTTCTCAGGGTATATGCATCAAAAGTAAAAGGTTCGTTCAGTATTAATAAATGAGCAGATAACTCCATTATCAAACCGCAGGTCAGGAATTCATGTTTCTGAGAAAATCTTTATTGGTCCGGGATGAAGACATTTTTTCAAGGAGAAATTCCATCGCTTCCACCGGACTCATTTCATTAAGAAATTTTCTTAATATCCATACCCTTGCAAGTTCTGCTTTTGACATGAGGAGTTCTTCCCGGCGTGTTCCGGATCGGTTAATATCAATAGATGGGAAAATTCTCCGGTCGCTCAGCCGGCGGTCCAAAACCAGTTCCATGTTACCGGTTCCTTTGAACTCTTCAAAAATCACATCATCCATACGGCTTCCCGTATCAATAAGTGCCGTGGCGATAATGGTAAGACTTCCACCTTCTTCAATATTCCGTGCAGCACCGAAAAAGCGTTTCGGCCGGTGAAGGGCATTGCTGTCAATACCACCGGAAAGGATTTTCCCCGAATGGGGAACTACGGAGTTATGTGCTCTGGCTAAACGGGTAATGGAATCCAGAAGAATTACCACATCCTGCCCAAATTCCACCATTCTTCGTGCTTTTTGAAGAACCATTTCAGCGACCTGAACATGGCGTTCCGGCGGCTCGTCAAAGGTTGAACTCACAACTTCGGCATCCACGTTCCGCTGCATATCCGTCACTTCTTCAGGCCGTTCATCGATGAGTAAAACAATGAGCATCACATCAGGATGGTTGGCCAGAATACTGTTGGCAATTTTCTGCAGAAGAATGGTCTTTCCCGTTTTGGGCTGGGCCACAATCAATCCTCGCTGTCCTTTTCCGATGGGGGATAAAAGGTCCATGATGCGGGTTGAAAAATCCTTTGGATTTCTCTCAAGAGTCAAACGTTCTTCTGGATACAAAGGTGTAAGCGTATCAAAGGGGCGTGTAACTTTCGCCTTGTCCGGATCCTCATAATTAATGGATTCTACCTTTAAAAGTGCAAAAAACCGTTCATTGTCTTTGGGCGGACGGACCTGTCCGCTGATAATATGACCGGTTTTCAATGAAAAACGCTTGATCTGAGACGGAGAAACATACAGATCAAAGGGGCTGTTCAAATAATGAAATCGGCTGTTCCGGAGAAAACCGTAACCGTCTGGTAATATTTCAAGAACACCCTCTTCAAAAATATTTCCGGAAAGCTCGGCCTGGGCTTCCAGAATTTTATATATAAGATCCAGCTTTTTCATGTTCTGGGTCCCGGGGACCTCAAATTGAGCAGCCAGTGTCTGCAACTGCTTTAAAGTCATCTCCTGCAAAACTGAGATACGATAAGCACCGTTGTCAGCATTGCCGGCTTGTTTTGAATTTTTCACAGAAGGAATCCCTCATTTTTAAATGATTGATGATCGATCACACTCGATGATTGTATACCGTGCCGTGTTATAATTGTGCGGACAGGATTTTAGCAAAGTGAACAATCCTTGTCAAGAGTAAATTATATGCAGCAGAAAGGATTGATGCGTAAAACCTTTATTTTTTCTCATACCAATACGTTATTATAGAAAATATTATTTACAATTGCTTTATTTTTTTAATAATCAACACATTCTCTAATAGAATTATTATCAGGAATCATTCCCCGTTGTTATTGTTAAAGCATTTATTTAAACTCTATATAAACTCTACGGAGAAGAATGTTCAAATTATTCAGAAAAACAAGCTTATATTTGCTTTTACTAATCTTCGGTATGGCAGTCCTTTATGGTCAGGATTTAGACAGTCTGCGAATACTATATTATCAGAGTGTAGAAAAGGAAGATGCCTTGAGTGAGGCTTTCAATATGATCCGGTATATGAGGGAAAACAGTGATACCCCGGAAGCCTTATTAGGGGTTTATGAAGGATCTCTGATTGGTTTGAAGGGTAGGCACGCCCGCGCCATAAGGAAAAAATACGATTATGTGATGGAGGCTCTTCCTGTGATGGAAAAAGCCAGACTTGCAGATTCCATGAACGTGGAGATCCTGTTTATTCAGGGAACCACCACTTATTATCTCCCCTTCTTTTTCGGCCAGTCCAAACGGGCTGAAAAAAACTTTCACCGGATAATCCGCCTCCTTCCCGATGTACATCAGGAATATCCCCGGGAAATTGTCAGGAACGTTATTGGTTTTTTAAAAGAGAATGCACACCTCTGTCCGGAAGAAAATGACTGTCTTGATGATCTTTTAAATGCTTTGGGAAACGACTATGAAATCTGAATACTTTCTGTTTAATCTCATTGTCCTTGCCGGACCTTTTGCTCTGAGCTTTGATAAAAAAGTCAACTTCAAACAATATTGGCCAATCGTCTTTCCATCTATCGTTTTGGGAAGTCTGCCCCATCTGATCTGGGATTTTTTTGCTGCCGGCCATTTTTGGCATTACAATCCCCGGTTTATTTTCGGAGCATATATCGGTTCATTACCTGTTGAAGAAATTCTCTTTTTTATAACCGTTCCCTATGCGGTTCTTTTTACATGGGAAGTTTTTCTTGCTTATTTCCCGAACAAATCCCTGAACAGGTCAAAAACACTGCTACTTATGATTGTTATCAGTGTTCCTGCCTCCTATTTTTTTCACCTGTCTTTGAGTTGGACATATACAGCTCTGGTTTTTCTATTTATGGCAGGCGCCATTTGCATAGAAATCATTTTTCAATCTGATCATTCCGTATGGTCTCAAAGATTGTGGTACTATTTTCTGATTTTATACTGTGCTATGGTTCTCATCGCAAACGGATATCTTACCGCCAGGCCGGTTGTAGAATATTTTGATGCATATCGCAGCGGAATCAGACTTTTTACTATCCCCGTTGAGGATTTTCTTTTCGGACTAAGTCATATCAGCTTAACCATGACTCTGTATACTTATTTAAAATCCCGGAAATATCATGACTAAAAAAATTATCGTCATCGGTGCAGGCTTGGGGGGCCTGAGTGCGGCTTTAATGCTGAAAATCCGGGGTTTTGACGTATGTATTCTGGAACAGAACAGTTTTGCCGGCGGGAAAGCCGGTGAACGCATCAAAGACGGCTTCCGCTGGGATACAGGTCCCTCCCTCATTACAATGCCGTTTGTTATTGATAATCTGTTCCGGGAAAGCGGAGCCTGCCGGGAAGATTATTTAACATTTGAAACAATAGATCCTCTGTGTCGTTATTTCTTCCCGGGAAATCCAAACATTCTGAATGCCTCGTCAGATCCTGACAGGATGGTGAGAAGTCTTTCACAAATATCTCCACAGGATGCTAAGCACTGGAACGATTTTTTGGAATATACACGGAAATTGTACCGGCTCACGGCTGATCTTTTTCTTTATTCACCCATTCATGAAGTGCGTGATTTACTCACATTTAAAAATCTGTTGAGATTTCCTTCCCTGCTGCAAATTGACGCATTCCGAAGCATGCATAAAGCGGTGTCTCACTATTTTCAGGATCCGAATATCCGTCAGGTTATGGACAGATATGCCACATATGTTGGGGCGGATCCGGGGAAAGCACCGGCCACCCTTAATATTATTACTTTTGTAGAATACGGTCTGCCGGTGGCTTATATAAAAGGAGGTATCGCCAGATTGTCGGAAGCCCTGGTCAAGCGCTGTCACGAAACGGGTGTTCCTATCCGGTTTAATACTCCCGTTAAAGAAATCCTTCATAATGGCAAACGCATAACAGGTGTCCGGACAGACAATGATCATATCTCCACATCTGCGGTGGTTGCCAACTCGGATGCCGTCAGCACCTTTGAAACACTGATACGGGGAAAAGAAAGGACAACACGCCGTCTTACAAAGCTTGAACCTTCCCTGTCCGGTCTAGCCTTTTTCTGGGGAGTGAAGGGCACTTATCCACAATTAGCCCATCATAACATCTTCTTTGCAAAAAATTACTTGGAGGAATTCCACCATTTGTTCGTAACGCGGGATATTTCTCCTGATCTTACGGTATATGTTGCGGTTACTTCAAAAAAAGATCCCGGTCATGCGCCACAAGGCTGTGAGAACTGGTTTGTCCTTGTAAATATGCCATACCTGTCCAAGGGTCATGATTGGGATGCATGGATTCCTGAAGTACGTGAAAAAGTACTGGAAAAACTGGCAGAATTCGGATTGGATATGAGGAACAGAATATTGACAGAAAGCACACTTGATCCCAGGGATATCAAACATTTGTACGGTTCAAACCGTGGAAGTATCTATGGCATATCTTCAAATGACCGGAGAACGGCTTTTCGCAGACCTGCAAACAGAAACAGGGCTTTGAAAGGATTGTATTTCTGCGGCGGATCGTCCCATCCCGGCGGCGGCGTACCCCTGGTAATACTCTCGGGGAAAATAGCTGCCGAACTTGTAACCCGGTACGAAAGGATTTAAAAATGAGATTAGAAGGGAAAAAAATCATTATCATCGGGTCCGGATTCGGCGGTCTGGCTCTGGGTATCCGCCTTCAGGCCCGCGGAGCTGATGTACTAATCCTTGAAAAACAAAAATCCCCCGGAGGGCACGCACAGCAGTTTAAGGCCGGAGGGTTTACATTTGACATGGGACCTTCCCTGGTAACGGCCCCGGATGTGATCGGCAAGGTTTTTCAGTCTGCAGGAAAAGAACTGAAAGATTATCTGAAACTCATTCCCATGGATCCTTATTACCGCATCTATTTTCATGATGGATCCCATATCGATTATTCAGGTGATACTCAAAAGATGAAAGAACAGCTTTCAGCATTCGATCCCCGGGATGGGGAAAACTATGAAGCCTTCATGGAAACATCCCGTATCATGGAGGAGGCCGTAATAAAAAAGGGACTGGGTTCCAAACCTTTTATGACACTGGGATCCATGGTTAATTTTGCCCCCAAAGCCATACGCCTTGGCGTATTCCTCCCTGCTTACACCTTTGTTAAGCGATATTTTAAAGATGCACGAAGCCGGTTTATTTTTTCTTTTCACCCGCTATTTATTGGCGGGAATCCCTTTAAGGCTCCTGCTGTTTATCAAATGATACCCTGGCTGGAAAAAGAAGGCGGCGTACATTACACTCCCGGAGGCATGTATTCTCTGGTTGAAGCATTTGTTAAGGTTTTTAATGAACTGGGAGGCAGAATAAACTGCTCTGAACCTGCAGTAAACATTCTGACAAATGATAAAAGAGTTACAGGTGTAAAAACCGCAAAGAATCAGTACCCGGCAGATATAATAATTTCAAATGCCGATTTTTACCACACCTATCACGACCTGATCGATTCGAACGACAGAAAAAAATGGACTGATAAAAAACTGAAAAAACTGGATTATTCCATGAGCTGTGTGCTGATCTATTTAGGGCTGAACACGAAATATGACAAATTGAAACACCATACATTGATTATTTCCCGGGATTACAAACGATTAATCAAAGATATCTTTCACCGCAAAAGAATTCCCTATGATTTTTCCATGTATCTTCACGTACCCAGCCGCACCGAACCTGAAATGGCAATACCCGGAGGGGATAGCATGTATGTCCTTATCCCTGTTGCCAATCAGCTCAGCGGTAAAAACTGGAAAGAATTTCGGGGGGAATTTGTCAACAGTGTACTGCACTATCTTGAACACTCATTTGGACTTGAAAATCTGAAAAAGCATATTGTTTACAAATCCGTTTATACTCCGGAAGATTTTCAATCCGGGAGAAACAATCATTTAGGAGCTGCATGGGGAGTCGAACCCAAACTTCTTCAAAGCGCCTATCTCCGGCCTCATAACCGGAGCGAAGATATAAAGGGGCTCTACCTGGTCGGCGCCAGCACCCATCCCGGGGCCGGGCTGCCCGGAACACTGATGACGGCCGAAACAACCGAAGGCGTTATTCTTAATGATATAGGGAAAATGCAACATGACTAAACATAAAAGTCCTTTTCATCTAAGCCACGATTACGTTAAAAATATTACTGCAATGTATGCCAGGAGTTTTTATTTCGCTTCACAATTCTTTCCTAAACATAAACGAAAGGCTACGTACGCACTCTACGGCTTTGCCCGATACACCGATAATCTGGTGGATAATCCCCGGAATCGGGACCGTGAGGAACTGCTTCGTGAAATTGACCACCTCAGGTGGGAGGTCGAAACAGCATACCGCCGGAAAGAATCGGAACACCCCGTCTTAAAACCTTTTATACAAATCGTTGACGCTTTTTCCATACCCATAGAATATCCTCTTGATCTCATAAAGGGTGTTGCCATGGATATTGCCCATACCCGTTATCAGCATTTTGAAGATTTATATATTTATTGTTACCGGGTTGCGGGCACTATCGGACTGATGATGACACATATTATCGGTTATTCACACCGGGATGCCTTTGAGTATGCAGAGAAGTTAGGCGTTGCCATGCAGTTGACAAATATTCTCCGGGATTTGAAGGAAGATAAAGACCGTGGAAAAATCTACCTTCCCATGTCAGAACTGAAGAAGTACAATGTCCCTGAAGAAGATATATTTCAGGAACGGTTTTCAGAAAACATAAAAGCTCTTGTTCAAGCCACGGCACAAGATGCCCATCGCTATTACGATGAAGCTTATCCCGGAATTCTTTTGCTTGATGATGATTCCCGTTTTGCCATTTATGCCGCATCAAGAATCTACCGGGGAATCCTGACTCAGATAGAAACTAATGGCTATAATCCGTTTCACGGCAGAGTTTCCGTAAGTTTAAACGAAAAAATCAGTATAACTTTACGTGAATACTTTAAATACAGGAAAAACCGGCTTTTCAGAAAATCATGATCCAGGCACGTCACAGAAAAACGGCCCATCTTCTTTTTCGTCCCTATTTGCATTTACTGATGAAAAGGAACTTTCACAGTGTGCGTATATTCGGGCCTTTGCCTGATTTCCCTTCCGATCACAGCATCCTGTTGCTTCCCAATCACAGTTCCTGGTGGGATGGTTTCATTATTTATTTAATCAATGATCTGTACTGGCAAAAAAAACCTTATGTGATGATGGAAGAAAGACAGTTGAAACGCTTTTCTTTCTTTAATAAACTGGGGGCATTTTCTGTTCGCCCCGGAGATAAGGAAGATGTGGATAAAACCCTGATATATGCCTCGGAGCTCCTGGCAAAACCGGAAAATCTGGTTTTTCTATTTCCTCAGGGAAAGTTGTTGCCATGGCATCAAAGGCCCATTATTTTTAAAAATGGCTTTGAGCGGATTCTGAGCACGGCATCGGTTAAACCTTTAATCTTCATTTGCGGGATTCGTCCGGAATTTACAGGAGAACAGTATCCTGAGGTTTTCCTGGAATTCCGGCCCGTCATCCCGGAAGACTCCGATACCCGGGAATTGAACCGGATCATGGAAGATTTACTGAAAGACATTGAATATAAAATAGCTGCGGAGGAGAAGGGTTCTCTGCTTTTTTTCGGTAAAAAATCGGTGAGTGATTAGCCATGAACAGTTTGTTTATTATCATTAACATGATTTTATGTCTTTTCTTTCTCGTTACTCTGGTGAATGTATTAACCGGTCCTCACCTTGCACGGCCTCCCATATCCACAAAACCCTTTAAGGGAAAAATATCTGTTCTTATTCCGGCAAGAGATGAAGAAAAAAACATTTCTGCCTGTGTTGAAAGTCTTTTAGAGCTGAATCCACCACCGGACGAAATTCTGATACTGGATGATCAGTCATCAGACGAAACCGCATCAATCGTACAAAAATACTCTGAAAAACATTCCCATATACGCCTGCTTACAGGTAAACCCCTTCCGGACGGCTGGCTGGGGAAAAACTGGGCTTGTCATCAACTGTGGGAGGAATCCACGGGGGATATATTGATTTTTACCGATGCGGATAACACACACCATCCCCGGGTAATAGAAAAAACCATCGGTTGGATGGAAGCACACGATCTTGATTTTCTTTCAGCGTTTCCGCAGCAATATCTCCGTTCATGGCCGGAAAAATTGGTCATTCCTGTTGTGGATATGTTTGTTTACAGTATGCTCCCTCTCTGGCTGACACGCTTTTCCCGGTATCCGTCACTGTCTGCCGCCAATGGTCAGTGGATGGCTTTTAGACGGGAAGCTTATAAAAAAATGGGGGGGCATCAAAGCGTTGCCTCAGAAGTAGTGGAAGACGTGGCGCTTGCCAGAAGGGCTAAACGGCAGGGATTCAATATCCTTACAGTGTCCGGGACACATGCCGTATTTGGCCGTATGTACCGCAATGCCGGGGAAGTTCGGAATGGTTTTTCAAAAAATCTGTTCGGACTCACAGGCTTTAATACCGGTTTGTTCTTTCTGGTTTTCTCCGTACTGATCCTTACAATGATCATACCCTTTATTGTGATCATTTTCCGCCAGTCCGGTTTTGTTAGACTGGCCGTATCCCTGAATCTTTTAATCCGCTTTTTTTTAGTGACAGGTTACAACCACCCGCCGTTTACAAGTATTGTTCTTCATCCGTTTACCATTCTGTACACGGCACGAATCGCTTTGTATTCCTGGCGAAGTTATCATAATGGAACCGTTATATGGAAAGGACGTCAGGTAAAGAGGGAGCTGGAAAATGAATAAAGCATTTTTTGAAAAATACGCCTTTGTAATTTTCATCTACTTTATTTTGATATTCGGAGGAATTTGGCATATACTGGAGCTTTTTCAGAAAACAAGCCGCTTATTGTTTGTTCCTCTGTTGGTCCTGCTTTTCTCTGTTAATCTTATCTACTACATAAGCAGATATAAAAACACACCGCTTCTGAATATCTTTTTTATGTGGACCGGCCTTGTTTTTATCACTGCTCTATTCATAGAAATTGTGGGTGAAAAAACCGGTATGATCTTTGGTCATTATCAGTATTCAGATATACTGTCTCCAACGGTATTCGGTGTTCCGTTTGTGATCGGCCTTAGCTGGCTGAACCTTGTTTTCGGTTCGGTGGAAATTTCCAATAAATTCCTTCGGACCTCATGGCTCATAAAAGCCGTTATTGCCGCCCTTCTGATGACAGGTTTTGATGCTGTCATGGAACCGGCTGCCCGGGCGCTTGGATTCTGGTACTGGCGGAACTATGCCATACCCGTGCAGAATTATGTGGCTTGGTTTGTTTTCGCTTTTATATTTTCCTTCCCGTTTATTCACTATTTCCCAAATGTTAAAGATTCGGTTCGAATACCTATGCATATATTTTTTGCACAATTTATATACTTTATATTGATTAATATCCACTGATAAATGTTTAGAACTTGAATATGATATAAGTCACAATAGAAGAGAAACAATTTTTGTATATTTTTCTGAGATTAACAAAAATGCACTTAAAGGTGAGTCGTGGAAACAGAGAATACAACAGAAAATAATCAAATCTACGACGGTCTAAAATCTGGTATTTTACGGGCTTTTGTTTTGGCTCTGATTTTTGCCGCTTCACTGTATTTGTATACGGAACTGTTCACCGGTAAATAAGAAACTATATTTCACTCAGGGTATCCGTCTAATTGAAAGGTTTTTTTAAATCCTGTAGTAATCTCTGTACCATTTAACAAAACGGAGCATTCCCTCTTTCACGTCTGTTTTTGGAATGTAAAGAAATTCTTCTTTTAAAGCGGTTACATCAGCATGTGTCTTTAAAACATCACCCGGCTGCATCTCCTTAAAATGAATGATTGCTTTTTTCCCGCAGGCTTCCTCTATCGCCTGTATAAAATCCATAAGCGGTACAGATATTCCATTTCCGATATTATACAGTTTAAACGCCGGTTTTGATTTGCTTTTATTTCCTGTCTGTGAACCTTTCAGAACCTGTGCCACACCTTCAATAATATCATCGATAAACGTAAAATCTCTGGACATTTGTCCTCTGTTGTACACATCAATGGGTTTTTCATTGAGAATGGCATGGGTAAACTTAAAGAATGCCATGTCCGGGCGGCCCCATGGTCCGTAAACCGTAAAAAAACGTAATCCGGTAACAGGAATATTGAAAAGATGACTGTAGGTATGAGCCATTAATTCATTCGCTTTTTTTGTGGCAGCATACAAACTTGCAGGACAGTCTGTTCTGTCCTTTTCAGAATAAGGCAGATCTTCATTTAATCCATATACACTTGAAGAACTGGCATAAATCAGATGGTTGACGGGAAAATACCGGCAGGCTTCCAAAATATTCAAGAACCCGGTAACATTACTGTCCACGTAGGTTTGCGGGTGATCAAGACTGTACCGTACTCCAGCCTGGGCGGCCAGATGAATCACATGATCAAATTTCTTTTCACGAAAAAGTGAAAAGATTTTTTCCCTGTCAGTCAGATCATAACAGTAGAAATCATAACCGGGAACTTCGGTAATCCAGTTTTTCTTTCCTGTGACTTCGTCGGTAATCTGCAAGCCTGATTCCCTTAAACGGGCATATTTCAGATTTATATCATAATATTCATTCAGATTATCAAGTCCTGTAACATCCATCCCTTCACGGCGAAGCCGCTGAACCAGATGAAAACCGATAAACCCCCCGCTGCCTGTTACCAATATTTTCATAACAATCCTGTTTTTGCAGGAATTTACATCAAAATCCGGCCTGTTGCCAATCTTCGCGTTCCGGCAGTTGTCCGCAATCTTGCATTTATGAACGGGAGTGTTTAATATCCTGCATCATAAAAAGTAAAGGGATACTATGAGACTTCTTTTCTTAGGTGCTCCCGGTTCGGGAAAAGGAACACAGGCAGATATATTCAAAGAAAGCATGGGACTCGTAAAACTGTCAACGGGAGATCTTCTGAGGGCTGAGATACAAAATGATTCCGGACTCGGGAAAAAAGCAAAGGATTTCATGAATCAGGGAAAATTGGTTCCCGATGAAATTATGATCGGGATCCTTGAAAATAAAATTTCCGAATTTGAAGCAGCCGGAACAGGGTATATACTGGACGGATTTCCACGCACCCTTCCCCAGGCTGAGGCTCTTGATAAAATGTTAAAACGTCTCAACGCTCCTTTGGATGCAGCGATTTTGATTGATGTTCCGGAAGATGAACTTTTACGGCGTCTGACAAGCCGGTGGACTTGCCGAAACTGTACCGCCACCCCCTCTTTCCCTGATGGAAAACCAGATGATGCCGTGTGTCCTGTTTGCGGGAGTAACGATTTATACCAGCGCGATGATGATAAACGGGAAACCATTCTTAAACGGTTTGCTGTTTATAAAGAAAACACATATCCGCTAATCGATTACTATGAAAAGAACGGCCTGCTCACCCGTATTTCCGGAGAAGGGACAGTTGAAGATATCTCAGGGCGAATTGAGCCGGTTTTAAAAGCGCTGTGAGGGCATTGTGGTAAAACTTGGGATTACAGGCGGACTGGGTTCCGGAAAATCGACGGCTGCAGCCTTTTTTAAAGAATTCGGTGCCGTTGTTTTTGATGCGGATGTGATTGCCAAAACATTAATTAATAAAAATGCCGAATTACAGGAAAAATTGAAAAATGCTTTTGGTGCTGAACTATTCCGAAATGATGGCACTTTAAACCGGAGCGCGCTTGCTGAAGCTGCATTTTCTTCCCGGGAAAACCAGCAGAAACTTAATCTTATCATACATCCTTATGTTCTGCATGAACTATACAAAATCTTTCAGGAAGAAGAAGGACGGAGAACAAAACTTGTTGTTGTTGAAGCCAGTATGCTTTTTGAAGCAAAAAGTGAAGGGCAATACGATATGATTCTTGTTGTAACAGCCTCTGAAAAAACACGGCTCTTGCGATCCTTTGATAGAAGTACACTAACACAAGAACAAATTAAAAAACGAATCTCTTTCCAAATGCCGGAAGAAGAAAAAATTTCCCGTTCCGATTATGTCGTATATAACGAAGGATCTATAGCAGAACTTAAAAGAAAGTGCCGGGACATTTATAAAATGTTAAATCAGTAATTTGTTACCGGTCCAACAGTTTCTGAAAGACTTTGCAGTAATCTGCAATATCGCGGCCGTCAATAAGGGCATGATTTACCTGTATACCTGCCGGCATAAATAAACGTCCATTCAATTCCTCAATTCTTCCAAAAACTATTTTGGGAACGGAATCCGTTTTTAAATTCATTCTGGGTTGTGTCAAACCGGTAAAACTGAACCATGGAACGGTGGAATAGTAAACAACATCCAGTTCGCCCGAATCATCATGAAGTTCACTGCTGTTTTTTACCGTTTCCATCACATCCCGTGCTTCATTACAGAAGGTTTCAAAATCCTCATCATAGGAAATGCGGGAGAATCCGAAAGTACCATCCGGACGTTCAATCGCCGGTCCTGCGGCAACACGGTCAAATTCAACCACATCGTCCTTTTCAATTCTCAGTCTGAAGGCCGGGATCTGATGAACAGCTTTAAGGGATGCATATAAGTATGAGAGGAAAAAGGGGGAATTCATTTCTTTAATTTTTTGGGAAAAGGATGTCATATCAAAACGCACCGTTACATCATAAAAGGGATCATCAAAACGCCGGAAAAAGAGAAAATGTTCACGGCGTTTCCACAAGTCAAGATCAATAATTTTTTTCATGATTATCCTTTATTGTTCAAGAGCTCATGGGTTCATGGGATCAGACTCGAGGTTGAGACGTTGAGAGGAAATTTAACCATCCTTCGGCGTTCAAAAGTTCAAGCATTGCTACGAAGTGTTTAAAAGCTTCTCAATTTGAACACCGAACATCGAGAGGTGTTTGAATCCCACGAAGTGAAATTCATCCTTCTTCATTCTTCATTCATCATTCAACTCAGAACTCAAAACTCAGAACTCAAAACTCTCTGTCTACCGGCTACTTATTTCCCATCTTCTCCATAATCTGAATATCGATGGGCTTGCTGGCATCACCGAAATAAAGTGTTTGATGAGGGAACGGGATTTCGATATCACGTGCATCAAACTCAAGTTTAATACGGCGGAGAAATTCACGCCCTGTCATCCATTGTTTAAGGGGAATTGTTTTAATTCTCCCTTTAATATTTACAGAGGAATTTGCCAGTTCGTTGACACCAAAGATTTCTGTTTCAAGAATATTCGATCCATAGACTTCATCTTCTTTCATTTTATCAAGGACTTCCTGCATAATTCCTACAACAATATCCGTATTTTCTTTATATGCAACACCAATATCAAAGACATAGGCTGACCATTCATTGGTCATATTGCTTAAGCTGTTTATGGTGCCGTTTGGAAAAACATGCACAATTCCGGACAAATCCCGAAGAACCGTTATTCTAAAATTAATTTTTTCCACCAGACCTCCGGTTCCATTTAAAACAGCCACATCACCAACCCGGATCTGATCTTCCATAATCATAAAAAAACCTGAAATTACATCGCGGACTAAATTCTGTGCGCCAAAACCAACGGCTAAGCCTAAGATACCTGCGCCGGCAAGGATTGGTCCTATTTCTACGCCTATCTGTTTTAAGACAATAAGGATAATCATTGCCCAGACAAGAATACCAACCGCCTGACGGGTCAGACTCATGATTGTTTCAACTCTTTTGCTGGCATCTGTTGCAATATCTCCATCCATTTTACGATTACTGACCATTCGTTTCTCAACTTTATTCAGGGATCGGTTGATAATCTTTTGAATTATCCAGGCTCCGATCAAAATGAGTAATACTTCTACTGCTCCCAACAGTAAGTCGACCCAGTTGATGTTTTGAAAATACTCAATTAATTTTTCCATAAACGATTCCTTTCATTCAAGACAAGCGCAATAATTCAATTGCATCAATAAGCGATGCATTGTTTCTATTGCATGATTCGATCAGTAATTTAATACAATCTATTGTAAAAAACGGGTTAATACCTTAACAAATATAATTTAATTCATAAAACAAATCAATTCGCGATATTTAAAAAAAAAGATTGTAATGTAAAAAAGTCGTTGTATTTTCAGCTGTTTTCTAAGAGTATCCATTCAGAATGGTTTATTCAAAGAAAATGGCCGGATATTTTCCGGCCGGGAAAATAATCACCGTCCTTGGGACGCGGATATCCGGGCAGGCTGTTGTGGCTCGGAGATCTGAAAGAAAATAACAACAGATATTAAAGGATTGATATGAATATCTATGTAGGAAACCTGGCCTGGGGCATGACTGAAGAAAAATTGAAAGAAATGTTTGAAGGCTATGGCGATGTTGAATCAGCCCGGATTATCACAGATCGTGATTCCGGACGTTCAAAAGGATTTGGGTTTGTAGAAATGAACAATGATACCGAAGGGCAAAAAGCAATTGATGCACTCAACGGTAAGGAAGTTGACGGCCGGGGGCTGCGGGTTAACGAAGCCCGTCCACGTACAGAAAACAACGGAACAAAACGCAGACGTTACTGATAGATATCAACTGACGCTTCTGAAATTAACCCCTGCATGAGCGGGGGTTTTTCTTTTTTGCTGTTATTTATCGCAATTATTTATGAAAAAAATCAAAATTTCATCTGATTTAACCTGATTCAAACCTCATTTTTTAAAAAAAAGCATGGTTTTTAAAGAAATGTTATTATTTTTCAACGTTTCAAACTCAGTTTATCTGTATTTGAAGCAGTTCAGATTGATAACCGTCGTATGACGCAGATCTTCAGATTGGCTGTCATGGTCTTAGGGTCTGGTTTTGGTACATGACAGAAAAGCAGGGGATTCGTATGAATATCTATGTAGGAAACCTGGCCTGGACAACCACTGAAGATGAATTAAAAATTCTCTTCGAAGGCTACGGTACTGTGGAATCGGCTCGCATTATCACCGATCGTGAATCCGGCCGTTCCAAAGGATTCGGTTTTGTTGAAATGAGCGATGATTCAGAAGCACGGAAAGCGATGGAAGAACTCAACGGTAAAGAGATCTCCGGCCGGGCTCTGCGTGTCAATGAGGCACGTCCACGTCGCGAAGAAAACCGACGCTTCTGATCAATTTCCATATTGATCCGAACAATCCGAACCCCTGTCATGTTGACGGGGGTTTTTTGTTAATGAAGAATGAAGAATTGAATGTGATCAGTCCCCGTGAAATACGCTCCATTTATTTCACAGGGGTTTTCAGTCATCAGTCGAAAGTTCCTGATCGTTTTTGCGACTTACCGGGGCAGACTACCAGCTACTGGCTACCAAATAATCAATTTGTCCATAAGCCTTTGATATCCTGAACCCCTCAATCACTCAACCTTTCAACATTCAAAAATTATATACATCAAAATACAATATATTATTGTTAATATAATCTTGACAAGAACAAAAACCCGCAGTATCTTACCCCCCGGGGTGGGGGGAATTACTCAAACATTCCCATATAATCTATTTTCCTAATATTGTTTTCTTCCACAATCTTGTTCAAATTTTCCAGCCCGCCACTTTTCCTCTTTTCCGCCTTATCTGCAATATTTATTTTTATATTACACTATCGTCGTAATTAACCTTACACAGGAGGATGATCATGACACCATGGGACATGTCATTAAATTTAAAAGATGTTGTTTTGGATTTTACTTTTCTGAGTCTTTTCCTTATCGCAGGAACAATCCTCAGGCGTTACATCCCTTTTTTTCAGCGCTTTCTGATTCCTAATAATATTATCGGCGGATTTATCGGATTGATTCTGGGAAGCCAGATACTGAAAATTATTCCTCTGGATGGTGACCGGCTGGGAATGTATGTGTATCACCTCCTTGCCCTGACCTTTATCATTCTGGGACTCCGCCAGTCAAAAACATCTTTTGGAAAAGGTCCGGTGAGTAAAGCCTTTATCGAACTTACATGCTATATTACACAGGCTATGGCCGGACTCCTTGTGGCATTTACCGTTATCTATTTCTTTAACCCGGATTTTTTTGCAGGAATTGGTTTTCTGGTCCCCCTGGGTTTCGGTATGGGACCGGGAATCGCCTATACCATGGGACACAGTTGGGAAAAGGCCGGTTTGGTTAATGGCGGAATGATCGGGCTGACATTTGCGGTAATTGGTTTTCTCATTGCTTATATCGTGGGAATTTCTCTGGTTAATCGTGGCATCCGTAAAGGTGAAACAACCCTGATCAAAGGAAAAGAGAGTCTGAACAGAGATATTCGGACCGGCATCGTAAAGGAAAATTCTCCGGGAGTGGCAGGATTTCTCACCCTTTCTCCTGAAGCCATCGAACCCATGGCATTTCAGGTAGGACTCATCGGTTCGATTTATCTTTTAACATATTTAGCTATCCGGGGCATTACCCTCATGATGGAATCAGGAGGGTTGGGAGAATTTTCTGATACCCTTTGGTCCTTTCACTTTGTAATCGGCCTTTTGCTTGCAGTGGGAATCCGGAAAATCCTGGACCTGACAAAAAAGAGTTATGTCATTGATAAAGGATTGATGAACAGGGCTTCCGGTGTAAGTGTGGATTATCTGATCACCGGTTCTGTGGCTGCAATCAGTATCACGGTTATCGGCCAGTACTGGCTACCAATTCTTTTAATGTCCGGTATCGCAGCCTTGGCCACCTTTCTGATCATTCGCTGGACATCAAAACGGGCTTTTGACGACTATCATTTCGAACGATTTATCGGCATTTTCGGAGAAATGACCGGAACGATTAATTCTGGACTGGTTTTAATCCGTATCACTGATCCGGAATTTGAATCACCGGCGGCAGAAGATCTGGCATATGGCGGTGGTATTGCTCTCTTTCTGGGATTCCCGCTTCTTATACTGCTAAATCTGCCTATCGTGTTCTTTAATAATTCAATAACAGGATATTGGATCGCTTTTGGCGCTATGATTGTTTATCTGCTTCTTCTGCTGATTGTCTGGCGGCTCATTGGTTATATTCGGTATAAAAAATAATTTATTATTCAAATTTGGACAAACAACCTTTTTGCCATTTTATACGTGACAGAGAATACATCTTTTTTATGTAAATATTCTTAAAATCCCTTGAGATTATAACAAACCCCGGACATAGAATCCTCGACTCCGTTTTTAAGGGAGAAAGGAGACCTGGGTTTAAAAAAAGGATATCATTATGAAAAAAATATTTATTTTTGTTTTTCTGTTAATGTCAGGCAGTCTTCTTTTTTCAGCTATTCTGGATGTCCCCAATAGCTATGCAAGCCTGGAGGATGCTGTAACTGCCGCAGCAGCAGGGGATACCGTTCTTGTAAATCCCGGGGAGTATCAAACAAACCTGGTTCTGGAAGACAAAGATATTGTGATAGCTTCACGGTTTATTCTTTCAGGTAATAAAAATGATATTGATAATACTGTTCTGAAAAGCCTGTCAACCCATCAACCAATTATGCTATATAAACTAAACATTACGCCTTCAAGCCGACTGATTGGGTTTACCATGGATGCAGAACTGCAAACATTATACGGGCTGGTAAGAATCCGTGAGGGTGCCAGTCCTGTATTGGAACATCTCAAGATTAAAAATCACGGCTTTTCTCAAGTAAACTATGCAGCCATATTAATTGAAGATGCCTCCGTCGAAATCAGATACAGCCGGATAGAGAACAATAACCATCATGGAATTTATCTCACTAATTCTCATATGACCATGTCTCATTGTTCAGTAAGCAATAATCAATTTATTGGTATCGTGTTATACCAATCCTCAGCAGATATATCCTATACAGATATACTTGAAAATAATTCAGGTGGCGTCGACGCATATAGCGCAACAATCAATATTTCTGATTCGCGAATCATGAATAATACAAGAGTTACCGGTGCCGGTTTCCAGGGGAGTTATGCCGATGTTAAACTTGAGCGGGTTTTAATCGCCGGCAATATTGCAAATGGAGTGAGTAGTGGTTATGGAGGGGGAGTCTACGTAGGATCTGCCAGCAACGTTAAAATCATTAACTGTACAATTGCAGATAACGAAGCAAATCAATGGGCCGGAGGAATTTTTTCCATAGTATCGAATATTGATGTCATAAATAGTATTATCTGGGGAAATAATGCAAACGGCGTTCCGGAAATCGGAAGCTGGTCCAACAGTAAGGTTCGGATTGCCTATTCCAATGTGCGAGGAGGCGCTTCGTTACAAAGTACTATGTATGGCGGTGTGATTACCTGGCTGGATAATATTATGGGGAGTTCTGTCGTCAGCCATAATCCTTCCTTTGATGCGGATTACCGCCTATCAGCCAATTCACCCTGTATTGATGAAGGGGCGGCAGTCTATTCCATGGGTGATGAACTGATCGTGGATATGCCTCAGGGAAGCTGGATTGGCTCCGCACCTGACATGGGGGCATACGAATATGAAGGGACTCTCCCGTCATTGACGGCAGATTTCACCATACTTACCACGCCTCACGGGCCTGCACCTCTGTCCGTCCGTTTTGCCGATATGTCTACCGCCGAACAGACAACGATTACCTCATGGGAATGGGACTTCGGCGACGGTGGCAGCAGTTCACTCCAGGCACCGGTCCATATCTATGAAACGCCGGGGACATATACCGTTTCCCTTACCGTTTCAGACGGTGAAATTTCAGAGACTCACACCGTTGAGAATATGATTGTGGTCCTTCCCCCGGAAATTGAGGCAGATTTCACCTTTTCCGCAGAGAGCGGCCCCATTCCACTTACTATACGCTTTACAGATATATCCACAGGTCCGGTCGATACCCGTCTTTGGGATTTCGGCGACGGTGATACCAGCAACCTGATCAATCCGGAACATGTTTATACAGAACCGGGGGTATACGATGTGACTCTTATCGTTTCAAATGCCTTTGCAGCAGATACCCTAATCCTGCCGAATGCAATCACGGCATTTGAACCTGTAACATACCAGTCCTTCTACGTAGCCAATGACGGTTCGGATGTAACCGGTAACGGATCTGAAAACGATCCTTTTGCCACCATTCAGCATGGGATTAATACGGCTTCTGATTTTGATACGGTCATTGTGAAAGACGGTGTGTATCATCCGGAAGATGACGACGGTTTTGATTTCATTATCAATGGAAAGGAATTGGTTCTGCGCTCCCAAAATGGACCTGAAAACTGTATATTAGAACCCGCCCCCGGAAAATGGCTGAATTCCATCAAGGTCAGTCATACGGCTTTGAGTACGATTATTTCGGGTTTTACAATCCGGCATGCGTGGGCAGGTGTCTATGTCCCCAGTGCATCACCCGTCATTGAAAATTGTATCATGGACAGTTGTTTTTATGGCATAATAACATCCCGGGACTGGCAGTTTGACGGTGATCCGCCGGCTTCGTCTCCCATTATCCGCTATAACCTCATTAAAAATTCCGAACAGGAAGGAATTGCCATGGGGGAAGGGGGCACTCCCCTTATTATCAACAATACGGTTGTAAACAGCGAATACACCGGAATCAGTGTGATGGTCTACGGAGAAGTTATCAATAACATCAGCGTGTATAACGGAACCGGTATCAGCAGCCTGGAAGACAACCAGGCAAACATTCAATACAACTGCATCTGGAACAATGGAACAGATTATTTTCAGATTTCACCCGGAGAAGGGGATGTAAATCTCGATCCCCTTTTTACGGATGATTACCGGCTTCAGGCCGGCTCACCGGTGATTGATGCAGGCCATCCTGGTTATCCACCCGATCCGGACGGTACACGGACAGATATGGGGGCTTTCTATTATCATCAGGATGCACAGGAATGGAATACGGATTTCACCGCAGATGTGACATCCGGGCGGGCACCTCTCGTTGTGAATTTCACAGACCGTTCAACAGGCAATCCCACAAGCTGGAACTGGGATTTCGGGGATCAGTCCACATCTCAGGAACAGAATCCGTTTCACACCTATACAACTCCCGGAATCTATACTGTTTCTCTTGAAGTTTCTGATGGTTCAGAAATTAAATCAGCCGAAAAGACCTCCTATATCACGGTTCATGAACCCATTCAGCAGAATCCGGTGGATTCACCTTTTGAACAACTCACATCCCTGCCGGGAAATTCAGGGGATCATTATCTGGACGGTGCATTCATGTCTAAAGACCTTGTTTATCTCGTCACGAATAAAAACCGTCTCTTTAAAACCACTGACGGCGGTGATAACTGGACGGATATCTCTCCTGAACCGGAGACCGATTTCTCCGGGCTGGGTGCTTCTCCGCGGGTACATTTTATTAATGAAAATATCGGCGCCGTGGCTTTCTCCCTGGATGACGGATCGAATGACTACAACTATGATGTTGTGTTCGGCTATGTCTGGTGCACTACAGACGGCGGTCTGACATGGTCACAGCGTTTTGACGTCAATGACGATATGGTCACTCATCTTCAGCAGGTGAATGAAACAACTTTATATGTAAGCGGAACTGCAAGGCTGGGTGTAACCAGCACCCGCTGGTTCAAAAAAATCACAAGGGATCCGGTATCGGGAAACTATACCCTTTCCAATATTACACCCACTCCCACCAGCAGGCCCCATGTGTACAGCGGATATTGGCTCAACCAGAACGTGGGTGTAGTTATGGCCCGCCTGAATGTGGTTCCCTGGACCATGGAACCCTTTATCACCCGGGACGGAGGACAGACATGGACGTCTATTAAGGGAAATCTGCCCGTTCTGGATCATACAACCGTCAGCTACAGTGACCGGATGGTTCAAATGCTGGGTGAAAACAGTATCATAATAGCCTATGGCGAACCTCAGGGCGACAGTTATATTCCCAGGATACGGCGGACGGACAACGGCGGTGTTACGTGGTATGATGCCAGTTTTGATATCACTCCGCATGCTTTGGTAAATCTTCGCATTGACCCTGTAAGCGGAACCGGTTTCGCCGCCGGATATTATGGTGAAAAAGCACTCTATATCACCAGGGATTCCGGTGCTTCATGGGGAAATTATACACCTGAGGGAGTCGCTGAAAATCTGATCTTTTACGGTGTGGATATCGCTCTTGACGGAACAGCCTGGGCCTTTGGTCCCAATCAGACGCTGTGGCGTTCCAGAACGGCCATGTCACCTGATTTTACAGCCGATGTGACGGAAGGACCCGTTCCCCTTGAAGTTCATTTCACCGACCTGACGGTTCCCGGATTGTCCCCTATTACGGATATTCACTGGGATTTCGGTGACGGGAACACATCGGAGGATCAGAATCCGGTCCACACATATACAGCTTCCGGGACATACACCATAACACTGTCAGTAACGGATACAACCGGAACATATGAGGCTGTAAAGGAAAACTACATCACTGCGGAAATAAGCGCATCTGCATTGATACTGTCCGTTCGGGATGTCCCTGACGATCAGGGGGGATGGGTGACGGTACACTTCAGCCGCAGCTTTTTTGATACCCGTCCGGCTGAACCTGCCGGTAAAAGTATGGCTGACACGCTGGGAATCTATACGGTAGAAATCCGCCAGGGCGGGGAATGGACCGCGGCCAATTCAACGGCAGCTTATGCCATGGACACGTATGAAATTCTGGTCCATACACTTGCCGATTCATCCGTCCACGGGAACGGCTTGCATGATTTTCGCATCATCTCTGCATTCCCCGATGGCCGGTATATCAGTCCTGTGGTTCAAGGATATTCAGTTGACAATCTTGCTCCGGAAATTCCGGCAGGATTTGGGTCCGAATGGCTTGCAGAAAATCAGCTCAAACTTTCATGGCAGGCTTCCGAAGCTCCGGATCTGGGGTATTATATTCTCTGGAAATCGCTCGATCCGGCTTTTGACCCGACTGAGACAAATCCTCTCATTCAATTAACAGATACACTCTATATAGATACGGATGTTCAGCCCGGAACACATTATTATTATCGTCTTGCGGCTGTGGATTATAGTGGGAATAAATCAATAGCATCACCAGCCCTTGATGCTCATACAACGGGCCTATTCGGCAGAACCGGAATTCCGGAAACCTTTGAACTCAGTGCCAACTACCCCAATCCGTTCAATCCCCGGACCACCATCCCCTACCAGATCCCGGAAAACTGCAGGGTAAATATCCGGTTGTTCGACCTGTCCGGACGGCACATTCAAACACTGGTTAACACGTATCAGACCACAGGTTTCTATGAAATTCTCTGGAACGGGACGGATTTTCGCGGAATGGATGTGGCTACCGGGGTCTATATTGTCAGAATGCAGGCGGGTAACTACAACCAAACTATGAAAATCCTTTATTTGAAATAATCAATCTTCTTCAAAAATCATAAAAAAGAGCACTTAAAAGAGTGCTCTTTTTACTATTTTATTTTTTTTTAGCAACCTCACATAATTATATTCGTAATACGAACATAACAGCTGTTAAACTTGAACATTCACGATAAGGGATTTTCCATGCCAGACCAAAACAGTTCAGATTTGAAGAAAGGTTTGAAGTTAATCCATGTATTTACGATAGCTACAGGCGCAATGATCAGTTCGGGACTTTTTATTTTACCGGGAATAGCTCATTCCATCGCCGGACCTGCCGTGATATGGTCTTATATTATGGCTGGACTTTTGGCTTCTATCGGTGCGTTAAGCATGGCCGAACTTTCAACGGCTATGCCTAAGGCCGGCAGTGATTACTTTTTTGTAATGCGGGGTTTTGGACCTGGAGCCGGCTCGGTTGCCGGTCTTTTAAGCTGGTTTTCCCTCACATTAAAAAGTTCGTTTGCCATCGTCGGTATGGCTACTTTTGTTCGTCTGATAATTGATTTAAGCAGTGTTTACATCTTTTCATTTGAAATTAGTTCCATTGTACTTATCGGAGCTTTTCTGACACTCTTATTTATCTTATTAAACACATTGGGGGTGGAAGAAGCAGCCAAAACACAGGTTGTTCTTGTAAGTGTTCTTCTGGGTTTACTGGTTCTGTATATAATTATCGGTTTTCCGCAGATAAAAACCGCAAATCTGATCCCGTTCACTCCATATGGAATTCTTCCCGTTTTCTCTACAACCGGCCTTGTTTTTGTAGCATACGGCGGATTATTGAAAGTTGCCAGTATGGCAGAGGAAGTCCATGACCCGGGAAAAACCATGCCCCGCGGTATTATTCTTTCCATAATAACTGTTATTTTTGTTTATGCTCTTAGTATTACGGTTACAAGCGGAGTTGTAGATGCAAAGGAACTGGATCATTCACTGATTCCCATTTCTCTTGGTGGCGAAAAAATTCTGGGAAGGACAGGATTCATTGCTATGAGTATCGGTGCTATTCTGGCATTCATTTCCACAGCCAATGCCGGTCTGATGTCTGCTTCCCGTTATCTTCTGGCCATGAGCCGCGATAATCTGCTCCCTGGTCCCCTTTCCCGGATAAATAAACGTTTTCGCACACCCCATATTGCCATATTTATTACCGGCATTATCATGATCCTCAGTCTTTTTCTAGAATTAAAGATACTGGTTGAAGCGGCATCTACCGTATTAATGATGACTTATATACTTGCCTGTCTGGGAGTAGTCGTTCTCCGTGAAAGCACACTACACAACTACAGACCCCTTTTTAAATCACCTCTTTATCCCTGGTTGCAGATAATCGGTATTGCAGGATTGATTTATGTCATTTATGAAGTAGGCGGCAACGCATATCTGATAAGCGGCGGACTGATTCTGATTGCTTTGTCATACTATCTTCTTTTCGGACGAAAAAAAGTCGGCAGCGAGTCTGCTCTGCTTCATCTGGTTGCAAGACTTACAAACCGTCAGATAGCAACCGGATCTCTCGAGGATGAATTAAAACAGATTATTCGCGAACGGGATGAAATCAGTATGGATAAATTTGATCACCTGGTGGAAGATGCTCCGATTCTTGACCTTAAGGGTCATGTTACAAAAGATGAATTTTTTAAACTCAGTGCTGAAAAGTTGGCAAAACGCCTGAATATGGACAAGAACAAGCTTGAAGAACTTCTTAAAATACGCGAAGATGAAAGCAGCACGCTTCTAACACCGTCATTGGCCGTTCCCCATATGATCATTGAAGGAAATGACCGGTTTGAACTGCTGATCGTCCGGGCGAAAGACGGAATAGAATATTCTAAAGATGCAAAAGATGTAAAAACGCTCTTTGTTATTGCAGGAACAAAAGATCGGCGCAGTTTCCATCTGAGGGCGCTTGCCGCAATTGCTCAAATTGTTCAGAAAAAAGAATTTGAAAAACGGTGGTTTGAAGCTAAAAATGAACAAGCCCTCAGGGATATTATTCTCCTGTCTTCAAGAGACCGCTTTGTTCTGGATCAATAATTAATAATTCAATTATCTTTTTCTTAAAAAGCCTTGTGTTTATTATATTTGAGGAGTTTTTTAATCTGTCCGGGGCGTTAAATGCATAAACCAGATTCCACAATCCTTATCGTAGATGACGAACAACTCATTGCTCAATATACTGCCGTTTTACTTGCAGATTACGGGTATAAGACTAAATTATCCTATACGGGTGAGTCAGCCGTTCAAACCGTAAAAGAGAGCAATAATATTGATTTGATCCTGATGGACATTGATCTTGGACCCGGATTGAATGGTCCCGAAGCGGCTCAGGTTATTCTAAAAGATTATAACCTACCTATTGTCTTTATCACATCTCATTCTGAACAAGAAATGGTGGAAAAAGTCCGTTCAATTACCCGCTATGGATATGTAATAAAAAACTCCGGTGATTTTGTTCTCTTATCTTCCATAGAAATGGCTTTTGAACTCTTTGATGCTCATTTAACACTGCAGAAACAGTTAAAAGCAATAATGGAAAGTGAAGAAAGGCATGAAACCTTTCTCAATTCCACACAGGATCTGACATATTTAAAAAATCATGAAATGAAATATCTTTTAATTAATGATGCAAACGCCCGATTCTTTAACAAAGAAAAGAAGGATATTATCGGAAAAACTGACTTTGATCTTTTACCTGAAGAGGCAGCTCTGAATTGCCAGAAATCTGATTTGCAGGCCTTAAATGAAAACAATATTGTGACCGCAGAAGAACAAGTATTTGGTCATACATATGAAACCCGCAAGTTTCCCGTTCCCCTGGGTGACAGAAAAATAGGTGTCGGCGCCTATATTCGTGATATTACAGAACAGAAGCAGATAGAAAATATGCTGAAGGAACGTGAAGAAACCTTCAGAACACTGGCCGAATCTACGCCTTTTGCTATAATGATCTATCAGGGTGATTACTGGATTTATACGAATCCCGCCGGCGAAATGATATCCGGTTATTCTGCAGAAGAATTGTATAAACAAAAATTCTGGGAGATCGTGGATCCGGATTACCGGGAACTGGTTATTCAGCGGGGGAAAAACCGTCAGGCTGCCCGGGAAACGGTAAATACATATGAGTTTAAAATTCGGACCAAAGAGAATAAACCGCGCTGGGTTTTTCTAAACGGGAGATCAATTCAATATCAGGGCAAGCCGGCAGGATTGATATCCATAGCCGACATAACAGATCGAAAAGAAGCAGAAGAAAGGCTTCTGCTGTCCGAAAGAACATATAAAGATATTATTAACAGTATCTCTGAAGCCGTATTTATCCAGGACCCGGAAGGTATCATCCTTGATATTAACAAAACTGCTGAAACAATGTATGGTTACAGCAAAGAAGAAATTGTGGGAAAGACCCCTCTTTTTCTTGCAGCACCTCAAAAAAACAAAATGGATACGATTCATCAATTAATAAAGAGTGCGGCAGAAGGCAAGAGAGTTCAGCTGGATTTTTGGGCCAGGAAAAAAGACGGAACCATTTTTCCGAAAGAAGTCAGTTTTTCGCCTGGATCTTATTTCGGGAAACAGGCCGTTATTGCTGTTGCCAGAGATGTTTCAGAAAGACAGGAAAGAGAATCCATCTTGCAGGAGAGCAAATCCCGCTATAAAGCCCTCTTTACAAATAACCAGTGTATAATGCTATTAATTGATCCGGAAAACGGCAAGATCAGAAATGCCAATCAGGCTGCCTGCAATTTCTATGGTTGGGATCTGAAAACCCTGAAGGGTATGAATATCTCTGAAATCAATACATTGAATACAGAAGAAATCAAAGCTGCCATGGCCGAATCCCTAAACAGCAAAAAAAACTTTTTTATATTCAATCATCGCCTGGCAAGCGGAGAGATCAGAGATGTGGAAGTATACAGCGGCCCTATCAACATCGGCGGAAAACATCTGCTATACTCTATAATTCACGATATAACCGCCAGAAAAAAAGTGGAAACAGCCCTTCGTGACCGGGAAGAATACCTCTCAGTAACCCTGCAGTCCATCGGGGACGGTGTAATTGCCACAGATGTTGAGGGGAAAATTACACAGATGAACCGGATGGCGGAAACACTCACCGGCTGGTCATTTCAGGAGGCCCGGGGGCTGGAACTTTCTTCAGTTTTCAGGATTATTAACGCCCTTTCAAGAGTGAATGTCTCAGATCCCATCGCTTTTGTTCTGGAAACCGGTAAAACAGTTGAACTGGCCAACCACACGGTTTTAATAGCAAAAGACGGAACAGAATACCATATATCTGACAGCGCTTCACCAATTATTGATGAATCCGGCAGAGTCCAGGGGGTAATCCTTGTCTTTTCAAATATGACAGAAAAATACAGGATCCATCAGAAAATTCAAGAAAGTGAGAGGATGCTGAACACCCTGATTTCAAACCTCCAGGGAATGGTTTACCTCTGTAAAAATATTCCTGAATGGCCTATGGAATTTGTAAGTCCGGGGTCTGTAAAACTCACCGGTTACGAACCAAACGACTTTTATAAAACGCACGACCTATATCAACAAATCATCCACCCTGAAGACCGGCAGAAGGTCTGGGATGCTATTCAAGAAGCCGTAGATGAAAAGAAGCTTTTCAATATCGACTATCGTATTATTGACCGATATGGAAACGAAAAGTGTGTCCGTGAACAGGGTCAGGCAATTTTTAATGATACAGACGAAATACACCATCTTGAAGGATTCATTTCAGACATCAGTTCTCAAAAAAAAGCTGACCTGAAGATTAAAGAACTGCTGAAAGAAAAAGAGCTTCTGCTGAGGGAGGTTCACCACAGAACAAAAAACAACATGAATACTATTTCCAGTATTCTTTCTCTTCAGAGAAAACAACTGAACATTCCTGACGCTGAAGAAGCGCTAGAAGATGCACAAAACCGTATCAAAACAATGATTACAATCTATGATAAGCTTTTCAGGTCCGACGATTATAAAAATATTTCTGCACAAAAATATCTGGAAAGACTCATAATAAATTTGAGCTCTGCCTTTGCTTCAGGTACACATATTAAGATTTCATCCAACATACAAGATATTCTATTGGATTCCGATCTGCTTTTTTCAACAGGAATAATTCTCAATGAACTGATTACAAATTCATTTAAGTATGCCTTCCCAGAAAACAAAATTGGTGAAATACATATCAATTTCTTTCTGAAAGACGACAACTCTTTAATTTTGGAATACGAAGATAACGGTATCGGTATAAAAGATCGTTTAACCGCTGAATATAAAGAGGGATTTGGCCTGAAGCTGGTTAACCTTTTAATTGATCAGCTGAATGGAAGTTACTCGCTAAACAAAAAGAATGGAACACATTACATGATTAAATTTCCATCAGATAAAGGCACGTATTTAAAAAATAATTCATAAGGAAATAACGTGACATATCATTTTGTAATGATTCGTTTTATCATAAATAACCAGAAAAGAGAGGAAGAAGAAAATGTACAATCTTATGGCCGGTGAAGAATTTGTACGAGTAATCATTAATTTTCTGCCAATTTTCGGTATGTCCTATCTTTTAATGGGTCTCATAAGCGACAGAAACAGGGATGTTCCCGGCGGATTTTTATTCTCATTACTGATGATCGCTTCAGCAATTTATACTTTCGGTTACTATTTTGAGGTTCAAAGCAGTGACCTTGATTCAGCCTTTATGTTTCTAACCTTGGAATATATCGGCCTTTCCTTTATCGGTTCATTGTGGGTTTTGTTCATAATGGAATATACCGGGCAACTGATCAATATCCGACGCTATGTTGCTCCTATTCTAATTCTTATTTCATTTTTAACTCTGGTAATTGTTAACACAAATCCTTTGCACAGTCTCTATTATATAAATCTGGATATTACAAAAATCGCAAATTTGACAATAGTAACCTTTGACAGAGGAATATGGTACTGGATTTTCGTTTCCTTCTCCAACCTTTGCTTGTTAGCGGGCAGCTTAATTTTATTAAAGGCCTCCCGAAAGAATAAAAATACGATCAAAAAGCGTTTTAATCTTCTTTTATTGGGTTCTTTCTTTCCGTGGCTGGCCCTCATAGTGAACCTGTTGACTCATAATACCGCAAAAATCGACTATGGTCCCTTCGGACTTTTAGTCGCTGCTGTCATTTTTGTATATAATATTTACGCATACAAATTGTTTGACCTGATCCCGGCCGCGAAGAAAACCGTTTTTGAATTCATGCGGGACGGCGTGTTGATATTAAACAATAGCCTTTTGATAACGGAATCCAACCGTGCGGCAGAAAAACTTTTGGGTGAAATGAATGTAAGGCGGGGAATCGATATTGCAACCCTCTTCGATAAGGAAACCCTGAGTAAAATCATGGAGAATGAGGATACCGATCAGGATATTTATGTTGTATACAAGCAGAACGACAGTGATATAATTCTGGATATAAGATCTTCCAGAATTATAGATAATTCCGGCCTGTTCAACGGCATTTTATTGATATTGAGAGATGTTACAGTCTTGAAGCGCGATGAAGATGAAATCCGAAAATTGCTTAAGGAAAAAGAAATTCTTCTCCGGGAGGTTCATCATCGTATAAAAAACAACATGAACACCATTGCCGGTTTTCTTACCCTTCAGGCCAGAAAATTACAGGACAAGGGTGCCATAAACGCTCTTCAGGAGGCAAAGAACAAGATATCCGGCATGATGATGATCTATGATAAGCTTATGCATACCGATGATTTTACAAATATTTCATCCGGCGATTATCTAAGTCCGCTCATTGACAATATTGTTCAATCCTATGATAATGAATCTAAGATCACCGTAATAAAAAAAATTGATGATGAAATCATGGATTCAAAAATTATGTTTCAAATGGGCATCATCCTGAACGAATTGCTTACAAACTCTTTTAAATATGCTTTTTCCAATAACAATGATGGTGAAATCGTTGTTCAGTTTAGCCTTAACAAAACAAAAAAAATTGAACTGATATATCGTGACAATGGAAATGTTCTTCCTGAAACCGCCCATGACAACGCCAATGCAGGTCTGGGCTTAAATTTAATTAATCTGCTGGTGCGGCAGCTAAAAGGAACGATTGATATTAACCGGAATGGTGGAACAGAGTTCAAAATTATAATTCAGCCATAACTTTTTTAAGAAGTTATTTACCGTAAAGACATATTTAAAGCTTTAAACTCATTAAGTATCATGGCAGTTGCGCCCCAGACGTTGACATTTGAAAACAGAAAACCTGGCACCCGGTATCCGTTTTCAAGGTCTAAGAAAAGGTCTTTCCCATGCTCTAAAAGTTCTGACAGCCGGACATGTATGATTTCATTTACTTCTTTTGGATCCGGATTGAACCGCAGATACCGTTCTGTATAAGCCACTGAGGGATAGACTATATAACCGCTGTGAGGTATGGGGAGTGGAGTCAGCATTCCGGCAATTTCATTTATATATATTTCAACGCCAATCTCTTCTTTAGTTTCTCTGAGTGCTGTTTCAGTGAGATTTTCATTTTGTTCTTTATGTCCCCCGGGGAGACTGATTTGTCCCCGGTGATGATCGTCTTCTCTGTCACTTCGCCGGATCAGCGGAAAATATAAATCTCCTTCACGTAAATAAATTAACAGAAGGGTAGCGGCGGGACAAAAAGTATCCCTGTGAATCCTTCTTCTGCCGGACGGCCACATGTCCTGATGGTATTGTGTGCCCGGAAGTGTTTCATTCAGGGCATGTTGTATGGTATTAAAACTGATTCTTCTCATGCTGTATTAGTGCTACCGAACCAATAAAAGTTTCCCGTTTTCTTTATAATCATCCACCGAAATCTGATAGATATATATACCGGAAGGATAGCCATAGAATGAACAACTGAGATGATGGGCACCTTCCGAGTAAATAGAATCTCGAATACTTAAAACTGTAGTTCCGGATAAATCAATTATTTTCAGATGAACTCTGTATCTGTCATCAAGATTTACTTTGAAGAAAACCGTTTCATTAAAAGGATTGGGGTATACCTCTGTCAACGGCAGTTTTTCATAAACATTCTGATCGGAAATGCGGGTTATCAATTTGGGAATCTGCTGAAAAGCAGCCTGAAACACGGCCTCCTCAACATCATACCAGCCGCTGTAATTTCCATAATTCCAATCACCGCCATTTGTTATAAAAACAATACCGTATTCATTATCGTATGAGAAATATGCATCGGCAATTAACCCGTACGCTTCCCCGGAGTGACCGAACAACGTCTCTCCTGGTAAAAAATCTGTTGTCATGTGATTGCCGTGAGCATAGTTTTTAAAAATTCCGTTATAATCGTCTCCGTTTAGTCCGCTGGATATCCATACAGTATTATGCATATCATCATAAGCACGGGGAGACATCAGTATCTCTTTGTTCAGATTTGCCTTAAGAAATTTTACCAAATCTTCCGCACTTGCCCGCACACCACCCTGGGGCGCAAATTTCAATCCGTTGGAACCGATGACATAAGTACTTAAATCGGGTTCCCGGGGCTGAATACCCTGGAAATCATCTGCCTGAGGCGTTGTTCCCCTGTATAATACGGCAAGGTTGTTGATGTCAGATATTTTGTATACATTGAAATCCGCATCCATTTCCAAAGGAGTAAAAATTTCTTCACGGCAAAAGTCATCAAACCGTTTTCCCGTTACAGTCTCAACAATGCTGCCTAAAATTCCATAACCCATATTTGAATACTGAAAATATTTCTGTGTCGGTGAATGTGTCGTACTGAAAAGTGAAGATGAATAATATTTACCGCCGGAGGCCAGTAACTGATCCAGTCCCGGCGGAGGATTGCTGTTGTATGTTACCATTAGAAAATTGGAATAGGCATACACATCACGAAGGCTGCCGGTATGCGACAAAAGCTGGCGTACTGTAATACTATCCCGGGGAAAGTGGGGGTTCTTCAGGCTGAAAGGAAGATAATGTGAAGCAGAGGCGTCCAGATCTATTAATTCCCGGTCGGCAAGAATAAATACTGCTGCTGCCGTGATATATTTGGATATTGAAGCAATTCTGTACTTTGTCTGGCTGTTTACAGGCAGATTTCGAATGATATCCCGTTTTCCGTAACTGTAACGGTATTCCCCTTTACCCTGTGAAAAAACATGTACGGACATTCCTGTAAGTCCGTATTTCTGGCCGATATTCCAAAACAAAGAATCAGCACTGTCATCGGCAGACAGTATCTGAAGCCCAAGAATCATAATAAGTAACAGGTGTTTTATCATCAAATACCCCTCATAGCTTATTTTAAGGAAAAAGTGTTGATTATTCCCCTGTTAATTAAGTTTATTTATGCCGGAACGGTTATGATCATGCTTATCCATTTAATCGAAACAATTATCCGGTATTAAGTCATCATGATATTTTATAGATTTTAACAACTTTTTAATTAAAAAGCATAAGGAAAGGATAAGATTACATTGATCAAAGCTCATAGAATGGAGACATTGCATGGATAACAGATCTTTTTTCAGTCAGCTTCGTTCCTTTAAATACACATTCTGGATGCTGAATATAATAGAAATGCTTGAACGGTTATCATATTATGGCGTTCGGGTTGTAATTCCCATCTATATTGCACAGGCTGATGAAATCCACGGTCTCCATTTTTCTCAGCTTCAAAAAGGTCAAATCTTCATGTGGTGGGCATTGGTCCAATCTTTGATTCCCATGTTCTCCGGGGGGTTTGCCGATAGATACGGATATAAAAAGACGCTGACTTTCTCCTTTTTGTTTAAAATAGCCGGGTATATACTCATGGCCACACAGCGGGAGTTTTATCCTTTTTTGGGAGGAACCCTTGTTCTGGCAGCAGGAACGGCCTTTTTTAAACCGGCAATTCAGGGATCTCTTGTTCAAACACTGACTCCCGAAAAATCTTCGGTTGGTTGGGGAATATTTTATATGCTCATTAATATTGGTGCCTTTTTAGGTGCACCCATGGCTCACTTTATGTACGGCATCTCGTGGCCGGCAGTCTTTTTTGCATCTGCCGGAATTATATCTTTGAATCTTCTTATGCTTTTTACTTATCCCGAAATCCCGTCCAACTCCGACAAAACAGTTTCACCGTTGATCCTGCTTAAAACAACACTAAAGGATGTCTTTAAACCAAAGCTGCTGATCTTTATTATCATCATGTCCGGCTTCTGGCTTGTTTTTATGCAATTGTTCGATATGCTGCCAAATTTTATTGCAGACTGGGTAAACTCATCCGATATGGTAGAGCGATTCAGGCTGCCATCGTTTATGCTGCGTATGACAGACCGTGGACTGATGGTTTCTCAGGAATGGCTTATCAACGCAAATTCTGCAATTATAATTCTTACCGTGGTTGTTATATCCTGGCTGGTGTCCCGCATGAGGCGGGTTACATCAATATTTATCGGAATCAGTATAACTTCTGTCGGACTGATTGTTTCCGGCTATTTCATGTCCGGGTATTTAACAGTTTTGGGAATTCTTCTCTTTTCCGTGGGAGAAATGCTTGCAAGTCCAAAGATGAATGAGTATTTGGGAATTATTGCTCCTCCGGGCAAAAAGGGATTATACATGGGCTATGCAAATATCCCTTTGGCAATTGGATGGGCTTATGGTTCTTTTATGGGCGGAGCCGTATATGATAAAATGGGAGACAAGGCAAATCTTGCCATCCGCTATCTTCGGGAATTTCATCAGATAAGCGATTCCGTAACCAGGCCTGAGGCTATGGCAAAACTTGTTGAAATAACAGGATTAAATTTTAATGAAGCCACGCAGCTTTTATGGAATACCTATCATCCTTATGCTTTATGGACACGTTTTACACTCATCGGCTTTGCCAGCGCTCTTGGAATTTTTATTTACTCTTTTTATATAAATGAGGAAAAAGACAAAATTAAATGATACTTGTTCAAAACCCTTTTTCCGGATATAAAATTATTATTTCCCTAATTTTCGGATTAGTAAGCTTTCTACTGAATATTTACGGAATCGATTTTCAAATTGCCAATCATAGTATTGTTTTATACCCGGGTTTAGCTTTTCCGGTTATGATCGCTATCGTATGGGGGTGGAAATACGGACTGCTTGCTGTTTTTGCAGGGGGATATTTCCCTGTTTTCTTCAACTGGGAATCGGAAGGATACGGAACGTTATTCCTTTTCCTTTCTTATCTGTTATGGGTTGTCTGGCACGGTATATGGAAAGATATACGGAATAAATCCGGTGATAATATCTGGAATAATGTGATTACGCTGGAACTCCTTTATCGTTTTTTTATGATTATTAGCTATTTAACCCTTTATCCGCTCTTGATATCTCAAAACCCTCCATTTTGGAATAAGACTATTTATCTTAATTCACATCCGGCCATTTATCTTATAAATTACATTGTTCTTTATACTTTTGTGTGTTTCTTTGTTATCCTTCTCTTTAAGCTTTCATTAAGTAATAAAACAATACGTCTTTTATTTAAACTTGATCCGCTCCCATGGCAAAAGAAGATTCAACACGTTCTCTATCTCGTAATCGGCTTGGGCATTGTATTGTGGTTTCTATTGGGTCTTTTCAGATATTACATAGTTTATTTTTCTTCAATACCTATAAAACAAATTCTTTTCTACCGGGGTTTCAATAATTATTTCATACAGGATATCATCATTATCTCTCTCATAACTCTCTTTTTCATTGTTTATGAGCATCAGATCAAAACCGCCTGGGAAGCACAGAAAACAATTCTCAATAAGGGTTTTTATGATTTCTCTGAGCTTAAAACAAACCATGCCATTCTGATTGAGTGTTCAAATACAATAAATTCTTTACTTCTTAGTTCAACTATTGATGAACAGATATCTGTTTTATGCCGAGCCCTGCCCCATATACCCAATCTCAGAAATCACTGGATTATCCGATTTCCTGCACAATCTTCCCGGCCGGTCTTTCTTTCGGAAACATCACAAAAAACGCGGCAGAATATAATGGCTTACGTAAACAGCCACGAAGGAAAGAATCGAATTAAGAAGCTGATTAAAACCTTTGAACCGGCTGTTGATCCTGCAGTTATAGTAAATGAGAAAGACCTTTTTCCGGACATTTATCATGTCTTGATAAGTGCCTGTTATACCATAAATAGTGATTGCCTTTATATCGGATTGGTTGTTGAAGAGAATTTAAGTCGAACCGAACTTTTTAAAAGCTTTCTTTCATCTGTTACAGCGGCATTACACCCCCCCGTCAAACTGGAACGATTTAATGATTTATCGGATATCGCCACACAGAAAAGGGAAAAAACTGTTTTTTTTCAATCTTTTTACTCAGGAATACCCGGATATTGGATAATTACAAATCCATCCTTTAGCATAAAGATAATCAGTCAGGATTTTAGCAGCTTTTCCGGATATTCCGCTTCAGAAATTACAGGAGCCGATTTAAGAACATTTCTAATCCGGGAAGATAAACCGAACATACCGACGGAAGCGGACAGGTTAACAGAGGGTTTTATTATCCAAAAAAATGGATCACGGGTCCCTGTCCAGTATATTTGCAGTTCATTGACTAAAATGGACTCCCCGGTTTTACTTTTTCATATTGCCGACAATCTGACCGGTTATATGGGGCTGAAAGCACTCAATGATCGTGAATTCAGATACCGCTCCTATTTTAATAATATGAGCGATGCTTCCTTTGTAATAGACCGTACAACCCGTATTATAGATGTTAACCAAACAGCCTGTACACTCTTCAAATACAACCGCAATGAATTAGTCGGGCTTAGAATAGAAGATATTATAAGCGAGGAAGATAAACCAAACATTGAACTCTATATGCAATCAATTCTTCAGAAGAATACTGCCCGGTTTGAAGGCACGCCTCTCACAAAATTCGGACACCGTATTCTTACAGAGGTTCATGCCAAAAGGTTTAACGAATATGGCCATGACCTGATCCATGTGGTTTTACGTAATATCAGCGAACGGAAAAAACAGGAAAGAGACCTTATTGATTTTCAGAATACTATCAAATCATTTGCTAAACAGGGACAGTCCGTCTTTGTGGGTTTTACCGAACAGGAACAAATTTGTTTTGTTAATCAGGCAGCCGTTGAACTGTCTGGATGTTCTGAAAATGAATTGAAAAATGCGGTGTTTCATGAGATTTTTGTATCACCCGAGTCTCAAAAAAAAGCTGCCCTTATATTTCAACAACTCCTAACAAACAAACCCAATAATTCAAGGCATCTTTTACCGGTAATCGGACCTGATGGTACAGAGCATATCCTGCTCTGGGATTTTACCCATATCACCCGTGAAATGCAGTTTAATCTTTTTTGGGGAACAGGAACGGATGTTACTTTGCTTTATAAAGATTTGGAGCGCACCCGTCATGAAAAAGAAAAATTTGAAACGTATCTTAACCGTTTTCCCCTTTCGGTATTTATATTCAGTGAAACAGAATTCATTCAAAATACCAATACGTCTGCCGAAGCCCTGCTCGGCTATCAATACCATGAATTCAAGCTGTTATCTTTAAAAGATATTATGCCCGATACGGATTATGAAAAAATAAAATCCAAAATTGACAAAACAGCCACTTGGGAAGCATTTACCGACTCTGTGAATCTGATCGATTCCGGAAAGAACATCATATCCGTTATGGTAAATATTACTGTCCTTCAGGATCGGGATATTATGATGTTTGTTGTAGAATAAGGAATAAAAATGACGTTATTATTTGTCATTTAATTCATAAATAGATTTAATTTCACTGCCTTTATAATAATGTGACAGAATTTCTCTGAATGTTTGTCCTTGATATGCCCGGGCGATAGCACCCGATTGACACATACCCACACCATGTCCCCATCCTGCCCCCTTCAATGTAAACGAAGGTTCGGACATATCCGATTTTTCCACATAAAAAGCTGAACTTCTTAATGGCGGATCAAAAACCTGGCGTATTTTCAGTTCACCATAAACAGTTAGTGAATCTTTATTTCCACAGAAAACGGCACTGACAGCCCTGCCGCTTACGCCTCTTTCCGGAATATGGATTGACATAACCGAATCAGATTCCCAAAGGTCTCCGAACTTTCCTGCCAGTTCGACGGCAGAAATTACCCGTTCCCAGCGGAAATTTGTTCTGGACCAGCCGGGAAGAACAGAATGAAATGCCGGATTGCAAAAAACATCCGGACTACTGTTAATCCAGGTTTCAAACTGCTTTTCATCCCGGAGATCGCCCCCGGTTTTTTGCTTATCTGAATCATATTGACCGGTCCACCATTCTGCCGGGCCGGAACGTTCCGGCCATACATTTTCTATATTTTCCGAATGTCCTCCACAATTTGAGGCATAAAACGCATTGATCGGCTTATCCCCGGCATAAAGAATCAGTCCGTCTGTTTCTCTTACAGCCTGATCCGTCGCATCTGTTCTTTTACTGTTTCCCGTAAAGACCTGACAATAGACATCCGATGTAAGATCATAGTGATCGCCCCTGTATATCCTGCTTTTCAGCGCAATCCAGGCTTCTGAACGTGCCGCGACAGCCTGGGCTTTCAATGCTTCAAGAGGAGAGTCTCCTCCAATTTCTGCCGGCACAACACCGGTGAGATAAAGTTCTAGGGGTAAAAGAACCACTGCATTAATTGCATCTCTGTCATTCAGATAAAAACTGACCTGACCACTGTAATTCCGGGTCTCCCGTCCTTCCCACCACCAGCCTATGCCAAAGGGAACATCCATAATAGTCAGGGATGACTCTCCAAGGTATGTCTGTATAAGAATACTCTTTCCCTCAGCCACTTTTTCCCCGTCTTTTTTATATAATATCATTGAATCATCAGAACGGATTATCCGGTAAAGATCCTTGTCTGTCAAATTAAAAAGGGGACCATCCGGTTTTACGGTGATATGTACAAGACCATCCGGTCTTATAGTAAGGGTATCTTCTGTATAAAGTATCCGGACTCTAACATCCTTGCCTTTCAGATGAATATCCGGTATATCTTTTTCTTCACGTTCCATCGTCATTAAAGAACAGCTCTGAAGCAGCGTTGCAAGAATAATGATGATTTGATAAAAGAGTCGTTTCTTAATCATGGCCTAATTCCTTTCTGAGTATTCGGGATGTACGAATTAAATCCGCCCGTTTTACTAAGGATTCATACGTATCAAGTTCAACAACCATCCAATATGCCTGAGAAATTTTTTCTTTCTGTATTATGTCTATGAGTTTCTTCTGATCACTGAAAATTCGTCTGCCCGTTTTTCCACCCCACATTTCCAGGGCAGTCAGACAGCCAAGGGACGGTGAGAGAGGAAACCAGGGTTTTCCTGCAGAATATTTCGGATCAATAGTTGTGCCGTGAGCCACAATTTCACTCCGGCCGGCCATGCCGGCATAATAGGTGGTGTAAACCGGAAGGTATTGAAACCATAAACGGGGGAGAATGGACATATAGAGCTGCCTGGTCCATACCGTATCATCTGCGCTTCCATGAAAAAACTCTTTGGGAGAAATTTCACCGGGCATAGCAAGCTCAACCACGGGCGTCGGACCAATGAAAACATTATCAGAAATACTGATACCCCGAATTGAAAAAAGTCCTTCGGGTGTATTCCCGTTGGTTATATATCCGGGAAGCCCCGAATTTGACCGGCCCAGGTGTGTAAACTGCCAAAGCTCACCGGTTTTTTTATCAGTCATAAACTGTCCGTTGCTTTTTCGTAATATTGTCATTCCGGGATAATCCCTGTTTTGCCGGAAAAACGTATAGAAAACAGGAGAACCCGGTAAAAAGTCCGTGGACAGGATAAGATCCAATGGTGGTCTGTCCGGCTTGAAATGGAGTTCTGCCCTGAACATTTCCAGAATGGGATTATCAGGTATATGGGAAAACTTATCAATAAGCAGGTCCCTGATTTCAATGGCGGTCTCTAATGAAAATTCCGCCCTGTTAAGATAGAGCCCGGCCATGGCAAAGAGTTTTGGATCATCGGTGTGATGCAGGATCTTCCTGATTTCCGGAATAAACTCCCCGGGATAGAGTCCATAGCTGACCTCAAGAAGAGCACGCAACAAAGATAGATCCATGGATTCAAAACACCCAAGGGCTTTTTTCACTGCTTTTTCCGTCACTTCATCCCGGTAGCCGGCATGTCCCATAGCCCAACAGGTGCTTTTCCAGGCTTCAATATTATGTGTATCCGGCGGCTCCGCTATTGTTTTCAGAATCGTACTATCAATCAGATTTTTATTGAACCGAATCCGGTTTTCTGTCAATGTGCGTTCAGAAACGGGTTCTGTCTTTCTGAAATCACACCCGGGCAGGTTTAGTATTAAAAACAAAATAATAGAAGTGTAAATGCTGGCTGAAACACATTGTCTTATTTTTATCATACAATCTCTTCCTAAAGAATCTTATCAATCATATTTAGCTCTTCAGCGGAAAACTCACTATTACGGGAAGCTTTCAATGCATCGTCCAGATGTTCAATTTTACGGGCACCGATAATTGAAGTGGTTACTTCGGGACGTCTCAGTGTCCATGACACAGCCAACTGCGACAGCGTCTGTCCCCGTTCTTCCGCCACCAAACTTAACTTTCTTACCTTGTCAAGCATCTCTCCAGTTATATTTTCCGGTTTTAGAAATCCTTCAGACCTGCCGGCACGGGAGTCTTCGGGAATACCGTTCAGATATTTACCTGTGAGTATTCCCTGCTGCAAAGGAGAAAAAACGGCGCATCCAATCCCCTCGGAACGAAGAACATCAAAAAGTCCCTTTTCAATATCCCTGAAAAACAGGTTGTATTTAGGCTGGTGGATTCTGCAGGGAGTTCCAAGCGATTTGAGGATTTCTGCAGCTTTCAGCGTGTCGTCCGGTGAATAGGAAGATATTCCTGCATAAAGTGCCTTGCCGCTCCGGACGATGTGATCGAGGGTTCCCATGGTTTCATCCAGGGGTGTTTCGGGGTCGGGACGATGGTGATAGAATATATCCACATAATCAAGTCCCATTCTTTTCAGACTTTGGTCCAGGCTGGCGATCAGGTATTTCCGGCTTCCCCCGCTCCCGTACGGACCGGGCCACATCAGATATCCTGCTTTTGTTGAAATGATCAGTTCATCCCGGTGTGAAGCAAGATCTTCCTTCATAACCCGTCCAAACGTCTTTTCTGCCGTTCCGAATGCCGGCCCGTAATTATTCGCCAGGTCAAAATGTGTAATACCGTTATCAAAGGCATAAATTAAAAGCTTCCTGGCATTCTCATAAACATCAACACTTCCGAAATTGTGCCAGAGTCCAAGCGAAATAAGGGGTAACTTCAACCCGCTGTTCCCGCAAAAACGGTACTCCATTTTTTCGTAGCGTTCGTCATAAGGCATATAGTTCATGTGTTTGCTCCTTTAGGTAAAGGTTAAGGTTAAGGTTAAGATTGAGGTTAAGGTTGAGTGTGGTTGAGTGTGTTAATTGGCGATGAGAGCAAAAACCGCCCCCGTAAAATACGTTTCACTCATTTCACAGGGCTCAATCTCAATCTCAATCTCAATCTTAATCTTAATCTAAATCTCATTCTCAACTTCATTCTCCCATTACAATATTCTTCTCTTCGCCATTCATAAACGCTTTCAGGTTTTCTACCGCCGTTTTCAGCAGGCGTTGCCTTGCCGAACGGGTCGCCCAGGCAATATGTGGGGTTATAAAACAGTTATGAAGTCCAATCAGCGGGTGGTCCGGCGGCGGAGGTTCCTTGTCCAGGACATCCAGCCCTGCGGCGGAAATTATACCCTTTTTCAAAGCGTCTGCCAGATCCCTGCTGTTAACCAGTCCGCCCCGGCTCGTATTGATCAGAACGGCTGATTCTTTCATAAGTTTCAGGTGCTGTTTATCCACAATCTCCTTTGTTTCGGTCGTCAAAGGGCAATGAAGGCTGAGAATATCGCTGTCCGTAAACAATTCTCTCAAAGAAACGGCAGACCACTGATCCGAATGGAAGTTAACCGGTACCGGATCATAATATTGTATTTTCATTCCGAAGGATTCGCCGATCTCAGCCGTAGCCTGACCGATCCTTCCCAGACCCAAAATGCCAAGGACTTTATCTGCCAGTTCGGTTTGAGGATATTCCCAATAGCAGTAATCCGGCGCCTTGGACCAGTTCCCGTCTTTCACACTCCGATCATGTTCCGCAAGCCTGTGCATAATATGAAGGATGTGGGCAAAGGCCATCTGGGCTACAGAACGGGTTCCGTACGTGGGAACATTTGTTACGGTGATGCCTTGTTTATTTGCCGCCTTTACATCGATGCTGTCATAACCGGTTGCAAGAACACCCACATATTTCAGTTTTGGAAGCTGTTTGAAAATGTCTGCAGTAAACCGGCATTTATTCGATAATATGGCATCCGCATTTTCTGCCCGTTCAATTATCTCATGGTCCGGCGTCCTGTCGTAGAATTTTACATCTCCCAGCTTTTTCAGTTCACCCCAGTCCAGATCGCCCGGGTTCAGTGAATAGCCTTCCAAAACAACGATTTTCATATCAACTCATTATTTGCATTATGGTTTTTCAAATCAATTTTAAAATAATTTGAAGAATACTGATGAAAATTACAACCATCAGCATACGGTGAATAAACCTTTCGGGAATTCGTTTACAGAATTTGGCTCCCTGCCGGGCTGCGATCAGCGAGCCGGCAATAACGGGTATAACAAGGATATAATCCACCTGAAGCGAGACAATTTTTCCAAGCGCTCCGAAAACAGCCCCTGTAAAAACAATACCCATGCTTGTTCCCACCGTAATTTTTATGGGTATTTTCATAAAGACAATCATAATGGGAACAAGAATGAATCCGCCGCCGGCACCTACAACACCCGAGATAAAACCTACGGCAGACCCCGTCAGAATTAATACAAGGGGATTGATTTGAATATCCTGCAATCCTTTTGCGGGATTCTGCTCGGGGGTTTTGTACATCAGGGCAATAATCGCCATAAAAAGCAGGATGGCAAAACCGGCCATAATCACGGTATCATGCATATATTTTGATATAAAGGATCCGGTAAAAGAAAACAGGGCCATCGGGATACCTGTAAAAAACAGGATTTTCCAATAGATAAACATATTTCTCTTATGGATGATGAGTGAAGACAGAGATGCTGAAAAAACCTGAATCATGGAGAGTCCGGCCACTGTTTTCATGGTCAGCGAATCAAATCCGAAAAGCGGCGGGACAGTAAGCATGAGGGGAATAATCACAACCGCACCTCCAAGCCCCAGAAAGCCTGAAAGAAAACCCCCCAGAAGACTAATGAAAAAGAGGATAATCACCATATTTGAAAAACCCTGATCTCTAATACCATTCTGCCGTCAATCATATAAAAGCTCCGGATTAAAATGACCGGTTGTGAAGAAATGAACAGCCTGTTCAAATGTATTTTTCGCAAACAGAAGACCTGTATGGACCTGAGGCATGACAATGTGGTCGGCATAACCGTCTAAGTACGTCTCTTCCACCCGGACCTTGCCATCGTCATCACCATCCAGTAACAGGCTGAAACCGATATCATTTTTCATCCCGCCTGCAATAATTGCAAATTCGCATTTCGGCGGCAGCAAGTGTTTATAGGAAGCCTTCTCATTAGAATAGCGTAATTCCTGTCCCGGTGTATCGGTCCACCACCGGTACATGGGAATTTTACTCCAAAAATCTGCGGATTGGGCTCCCTGATTAGGCGGGGCGATCATCAGCCAGCGGTAAACTGGAATTTGCGGATAAGCGTTGTGCATTTCACGGGCAACAAGATTCCCCATGCTATGTGTAACTAAAAGTATGGTATCCCTGCCTGTCTGTTCAAAAATCCACCGGCCGAAATCAAGGCCATGTTCCCGGATAGATTTTTCCGTTGAAGGGTAATAATAATTGTATGTGGTATATCCTGCCTGCTGAAAACGCCATTCCATCAGACTGAAAACTTCGGGGAATCCCAGAATGCCATGAACAAGATAAACCGGGTAACGGGTGGGGTCGGGACTTTTTCCTTCTAAAGGAAGAATTATCAATATGAACGTCAGGAATAACCTCATTATTGTCTTATTTATATGATTCACTATGAAAAATTTCCAGTCCAGATTCATTTTATTCTGCCTGTTTTTATCATATTGTATCGAATCTTGTTTCAAACTCTTGTTTAAGGATATCTTTTATTATTGGTTATTTTTATCCATTTTTTCACCCTTCACAAACGAGGAAACAATCACATAAAGGGGATATACCGGTGCAAAAAGGGGATACCATAAAGCCATGTGCTTATATCCAAAACGTTTTATGGCAAAGATAATTCCAAGCCATTCCAGCAATGTTTTAATGATCAGAGATCCTGCCCATAATTGAGGTGGTAAGCTTATTATTGCCACAGGGATTGAACAAAAATAGAGAAGGATAAAAACACCAATACCTTTATAAAAGGGGGTCAGATGGTAAATTTTCCCGCTTCTTTTAAGCTGTTTTTTAAGATACGACCAGGGAGAACTCCCTTTTTGAGTCATCACATAACTTTCGGGATGCATGGCTTGGCGAAACGGACGTTTTGTTTTCAGCCAAATATCCCGGGTAAGAAAAAAATCATCACCGGTTGCAATTTGTCCTGAGCTTTCATATCCGTTGACTTCAAAAAAGATCCGTCGTCTAAAGGCCAGATTTCGTGCTGTAGAATAGGGGGGAATATCCCAATAGGCCCCTGCTGTTTGAACCGTGACTCGCGCAATCTGATCAAATTCCAGAAAACGCTGAACAAGGCCAGTGCCTGTGTCGATAGATGCAAAACCCATTACCATACCTGTATCTTCATCAAAACAAGCCACCATTCTTTTTACCCAGTTCGGTCCAGGTCTGCAACGCACTTCTGTAAGTAAAATTATTTCCCCGTTTGCTATTCCGACGGCCTGGGTAATAGCATTCTTTTTCCCTGACAATCCTTCTTCCCGTTCATGAATATATACAGGACGAATACGGCTGTCTTCTTTTTTCTGGCTTTCAATTATTTTCCCAATACCTGGATCAGAGATTTCCGCAACCAAGAAAATTTCCAGCAAGGTGTCGGGATAGTCTAAATTCTTAAGAGCTTCAAGCAGCCCTCGAAGATTCACTTCATCATGGTCCACGCAAACAATAACCGTTGCGCTTAAACTGGTATTCTCCCCACATATTTTTTCTCTTAAAAGGGCGATAAGTATTAGTATAATCAACGAAAAATAGATCAAAGACAGGACGGTAAAAGATATCATCAGTGTTTCACCTGCACTTCCATACGTCCATAATGCGTTATTTGCTCATCTGTCCAACAAGGATGCCAAATGACTCTCAGCCAGACATTGTTTGCCATTTGCAACTGCCATTCAATATTTAATAAAAAGGATTGTTGAATATCACCCATAAGATTTTTTGTGGAATAATCAAAGGTTTTGTTCCGGTCATAATAATTCTGATTTGCATCACTTCCTACCGGATAATAATCAGGGTGATCGTCCGGAAACGGTTCCTTGCCTTTTTCAATCGATTGAAAAGAAAAAATAAAATTATTTGCTGCATTCAGCCATCCACGGATACCCAGAGTATAAACCCGGGAATTGGGCCCGGCAAAGAAACCCAGACAATCCCCTTTATGGGAAAATGTATTAACCTCTTTATAATGTGTATAGGTCCATGGCCTGACCTGTGTTCGTTCAAAGAAAAATTCTCCGGCAGAAATAAAAGGAAGGGAAATATTTAAACCAATTTGTGTGCCATGCTTATTGCCCCACCAATTTGTTCCCAATTCACTAAAATCCAATTCGTCAAGAAAAATATTTCCATGAAATTTCACGCCCCGGATAGGTTGCCATTTTGTTTCAAAGCTCATGAGAATATTATCACGGTCATTGAGATTGTGTTCGGCTGACCAAATGAATACAGCAGGAATTAAGTAAGTCAATTCCACATTCCGTGATCCATAAACCACGAATTCCGAAAAAGCAAAAGAAAGATTTCTCAGGGGATAAATTTCCAGTCTGTGGCCGGCAAGAAATTTTTCGGGATAGATCCGAGAATGACCATCCTCACTCAGGGTATACTTTGCATTAAGCAGACTTCCGTGGAAAAATGTAAAACGGGATCGATAAAAGTTTTTCTGCCACATCATGTAAGGAAAGGGAGCCGTATTTCCCGATAAGGTCATAGAATTTTCACCATAACCCCACCTGAGAAAATCATTGCCCAAAGTAAAAAGTCCACCCGGTGTTTTCAGTTGAATATATCCTATTGCATTATCAAATGTTGCCAAAGACAGGGTCGAATCGGTATGAGTATAATACCCCCGGCTATCAATAGGATCATCCAAAAAACCATCTCTGAAAATCTGACCATATGCCATTGCATCGCCAAAAGCACTAAATTTTCCAAGTTGTGCAAAACCCCGAATACCCACATGTCCGGAATATCGAAATAAATCATTTTTATTCTCTAAACGCAGGAGTCCGTCACCCTGAAGAAAAAGATATTCATCCTCCGCATCATAAAGAAAGAAATAATCGGGTTCGCTGATGAGAGAACGGGATATTTTCCTTTTTATATCTTCCCGAAGATGGAGAAGTGAAGTATACACACTGTCAGCATCCGATAAACGGGGATGTTTTAAATCCGATAATTCGGGACGGTAGCGATTTACAAGCATTTGCAGAATATCCCGTTCGGTGCTATTTAGACTATCTCTTTTATTAAGGAGGATTTTCAGGTGTCCGGCCACATCACTTTTTATCCATGGACGCGTTGCGGGCAGGGGAGAATTAAGCAGCCCCCGTGTCTCCATTGCCAGCAGAAAGGGATATATCGGGTTGTCTTCCGGAAGATGCATGTCCGTTCCTTTGAGCGGTATGAAACCCAGGAATAAGAGTATTGCTATTATTGATACTGATCTCTTTATCATCGTTTTATCCTGTGTTTAAGCCATTCCCGGATAGCTTCATCCAGTAAATCGGTCCGATTGAACCACTCCTTTATGTCCGGGGGAGAATATTCAATTGCCTTTTTCCTGTCAACCGTTAAATCGAGTGCATCCTGTGACACTGAATAAAACCATCCCCGCTTATGATAGAGTTCCGCCTGGTATTCCTGTTCACTCTGACCGGGGGTTGGAACCATGATGGCTTTTTTCCCCATGCGCACCAGATCCATGGTTGATGTATAGCCGGACCTGCAAATGACCATCCTGCTGCGGGCAATAAGATTATTGATCGTGGTACGATCGGCAAGACCGATAATTTCTAAAGATTCCATGGTCTTAATTTCCGGCTTTTCTGTGCCACGAACCAGAACGAAATTTCCAATGAGTCCTGAAAACTGTTCAATGAGGATATTTTCAAATACTGTTCTCTGGGGCTCCGGACCGGATAAAATGACGAGCAGATCAATATCTTCCTTTATTGCTATGGGTTTAAGATCGGACCAGAGTCCCATAAAACGGACTTTGGGATGCGCGCTGAGAGGATTATTGTGTGAGAGGTCACCGGACAGGTTCAGGTTTATATCCGGGGAATCAATAACCCAAACAGCGGAAAAACCTTTAAAAATCAGCCGGTTGAAAAAAAGACTCAGACCTTCCAGCTTTCTGAAGGGCATACGGAACCGGAGCTGGTGCGTAATTAAAAATGAAGGAATATATTTATTCCACACACCGTACCGGTTATCGGAAATAATTCGGTCGATTTTCATATTTTTTACCAAATTATTTGTTATACGGTGTTCTCTTCCCATGCCCAGAAGCATTTTTACAGCCTGAATGGCCAAATAAACAGGCATGAGAGCCTTCTTTTGAGAGTAATTAATCCGGGCGTCTTTGAGGTGGATGCACAAATTCTCAGGGAAACGTCTTTGAAGAAGGATCCGTGCCTTACCGTCAGCCGCCAGAATCACGTCATGGTTCTTGTTTAAATGTTCAATCAAGGGAAATGAATGGACTGTATGTCCGTATCCCCAATTCAATACGGCATAAAGAATTCGTTTGCCTGTTTTATCGGACATACGATTAGATTATCCGTTTAAAAACAACTACACCAAGCGGCGGCAGTCCGAAACGAAAGGAATGAGGCCGCCCGTTCCAGGGAACGTTTTCGGTGTAATGATTGCTGTTAAGAATTACACCGCTACCATGATAAATTTTTGCATCCGAATTAAAGATTTCCCGGTATGTCCCCGGAATATTCACACCTGTCCGGAAATCAAAATATGTTTCGGGTGTAAAATTACAGACGATCAACAGATCATTTTCAGAATTTTCTCCGTGGCGATAAAACGAGAGGACGGATTGTGCAGAGTTATTGGCATCCACCCATTCAAAACCATCCGGCCGGTGATCTTTTTCCCACAAGGCCGGTTCATTTACATAAAGTTTGTTAAGATGCTCCAGGAAAAGGCGGGCATTGCGGTGCGGCTCCCATTGAAGCAACTGCCAGTCCAGCCCCTCACTTTCATTCCACTCATTCCAGGGCGCCAGTTCGGTTCCCATAAACAGGAGTTTTTTTCCGGGATGGGTATACATATACGCTAAGAGCATTTTGAAATTAGCGAATTTCTGCCAGTCATCTCCCGGCATCTTGCTTAACAGTGCCTTTTTTCCGTGAACAACCTCGTCATGGCTCAGAACAAGGATATAGTTTTCAGAGTAAGCGTACAGCATGGAAAAGGTCAGATCATTGTGATGATATTTGCGATAAATGGGATCTTTTGAAATATATTGAAGATTGTCGTTCATCCAGCCCATATTCCATTTGTAGGTAAAGCCCAGACCGTTATCCTGAACCGGTCTTGTTACGCCGCCCCATGCCGTGGACTCTTCCGCAATGAGTAATGCATCGGGATAGTAATCATGCAGAACAGAATTCAGGTGTTTTAAAAATTCGATTGCATCAAGATTTTCATTTCCGCCGTATCGGTTGGGAATCCATTCTCCCTCTTTACGGCTGTAGTCAAGATAAAGCATGCTGGCAACAGCATCTATCCTTAAGCCGTCTACATGGAATTCTTTAATCCAATAGACTGCATTGGCAATAAGGAAGTTTTTCACTTCATTCCGGCCGTAGTTAAAAATATATGTTCCCCAGTCCGGATGTTCTCCCAACCGCGGATCTTCGTGTTCATAGAGGGCTGTTCCGTCATAGCGGGCCAGAGCAAAATCATCTTTGGGAAAATGTGCAGGTACCCAGTCCAATATCACGCCAATATCATTCTGGTGGCAGATGTCGATCAGATATTTTAAATCATCGGGAGACCCAAAACGGCTTGTGGGAGCGTAATAACCGGTTACCTGATATCCCCACGAACCGTCAAAAGGGTGTTCCATTACGGGCATAAATTCAATGTGAGTAAAACCCAGTTCTTTAACGTGGGAGACCAGCTTATCAGCCATATCCCGGTAGGAGAGCCAGCTTCCGTTTTCATTGAATCTCCAGGAGCCTGGATGGACTTCATAAATACTCAGAGGGCTGTTCCGGGAATCTGAGGAAGCTCTTTTTTCAATCCACTGTTTATCCTGCCAGTTATACGATGAATTAAAGACGATACAGGCATTTTCGGGTCTTTTCTGAAAATACTGTGCGTAGGGATCTGCTTTAATTCTCAGGAAACGGGATGCTGTGAAAATTTCATATTTATAGAGAGCACCCGTTTTTGCTTTGGGAATAAAAATTTCCCAGACACCGGAATTCCCCATGGTTCGCATCTGGTGGAAACGGCCATCCCAGCGGTTAAAATCACCAACAACGCTTACCCGCCGGGCAGACGGAGCCCATACTGCAAATCGAACACCTGTAATTCCGTCAATTTCACATACATGGGCACCGAGCGTGTTATAGGCAAACCGATGATCTCCTTTATTGAAAAGATAAAGGTCATCATTGCTGATGGAGGGTCTGAACTGATAGGGATCGATAAAAAAATAGCGGCTCCCATCCTGATATATAGCAGCTATTTCATAATGAAAAAACTTTTTTGCCCGAATCTCGGTTCCCCAGAAGCCCTCAATATTTAACGGTTTCAATGGAAAAACCGTCTTTTTTCCATCGAGCCGTTTAATAAAGACTTCAATGGCATCCGGAACATATGCACGCAGTATTTTCTTTCCGCTGTTTCCTTCGTGGATTCCTAAAAAATTATGAGGATTATGGTGGTCGCCACGAGTGATACTGAGCATAATCTGATTTATTGTCTTATTCATTATTTCAATTCCTTATTCATCCTTTTTTCCCAGAAAAGTAAAATAGCCGTCATGGATTTTGCATCGGTAATCTCTCCTCTGATAACCATTTGATATGCTTCTTTAACAGGAATATTGAAAATTTCAAGAAACTCGTCATCATCACGGTCTGTTTCCTGATGCGTGAGGCCGCGTCCTTCATAGAGATAGATCACTTCATCTGTATATCCGATTCCCGGATGAAGTTTGCCCAGATAGATTAATTCAGAACATTGATATCCAGTTTCCTCAAGCAGCTCCCGCCTGGCTGTTTCTTCCAGGGATTCTCCCGGATCAATCTTGCCGGCCGGACACTCAATAAAGACCTGATTGGAGGAATACCGGAACTGTTTTTCGAGTACAATGTTTCCATTATCAAGAATGGGAACAACCACAACGGCTCCGGGATGACGTATATATTCACGGATGCTGGTTTTTCCATTGGGAAGTTCCACTTCATCCCGCCAGACATGGAGGAGATATCCTTTATAAACACGCTTCGAGTTCAATTTTTTTTCAATAAGATTTTTCAAAACCTCTCCCTTTGTTCAGATGTAAAATGTAATTAAACGGCAGAAACAAACAAAGGAGTACGTTGAGCTTAGATGTTCAGAGATTGAGACGTTGAGACGTTCAGGCTCGCTATGCTCGCTGTTCAAGGGTTCATGGGCTCATGAGTTTCCCGATGCACCGCCTCCCGGTAATTTCCGGGACCCTCGCTGTGAGAGTAATAAAGCTGCTCGTTACGTTCGATATTCAAAGATTCAAGTGCCTGCGGCATTATACGCCCCCAGACCTTCTCAGGTGGGGAAGTTTTAACACTTACAGCCCTTTGACCGTCCTAATCAAATTCACCAATTCTAAAAAATTCAGAGTTCAGAATTCAAAATTCAGAATTCTCCTACTGCCTACCTGACAAACCTTTCATCATCTTTTGAGCCCGACAGTTTGTATATATTTTTCTCAAGCCAGCCGGTTCGGACATTGATTCGTGAATCAAAATCAGGCACATAGGGTTTAATATCCAGAAGGGGCGTCCCGTCAACAATATCCACATCACGGACAAAAAGTCTGTTACCTTCAATTTTAGCAAGTTCCAAAACTGAGAGTCCGATTGGATTTGGCCGGGCAGATGCCCGGGTGGCAAAAACACCATGATTATCATCATCCATAAACGGTTTAATTATCAATTCTGCCTTTTTTATTAGATGAAAATAATAGAGAACAATAACGTGAGAGAACTTTTCCAGATCTAACAGGCCTTCGGCAAACGCTGGAAAAATCTCGATTTGTCCTTCCATTCCCTGGGCCGCAGGAGGCTGAATGGGTGTTCCCTTGGGATTCTTATAGGGTGAATGAACAAGGCCAATCGGCGTAAAACAAATCATATTATTATTCTCTGTCATGACTTCAATATTCCTGCAGATGACAATGCCCCCAAAACACTCATCAGAAGTATCATAATAATTCCGATCAATGTTAAAATATTCCAGGTTTTCGTCGGTTTCTTATACCAAAGACCGAATAGATAAGAGAAGAGAAATGTATAAATCAGTGTTTCAGGAAGACCAAGCAGATGATATTGAATCGGAAGGGTAGTATAAACATATCCTTCAAATGAACCAAACGTGGGCCCTATGGTCGAGATGTAGGACAATCCAAAAACTAATAGAAAAAGTTTAACCCAGCCTTTTTCCGAAACCAGAATATTCATAACCGGCAAAAGCACCAATCCAATCAGTATTCCCCTGATGAGTTGGAGTCCGGATCCCAAAGCAACCCAAACCGAATCGACCGGACGCATAAACACAGCCATGACATCCGAGGCAAAGTGTTCTTTGTAATTCATAAAGATCAGAGCAATAATCCCGGCAATAAAATATGCAATGGTATGCAACGCCGTGATCCGCCAGACAAATTGAATTTTCTCGTTTTTCATACGATATCTCCGGATTTACTATTTAGATAATTCTATCGAAATAATATATTGAAAAAATGATTTAGAAATGGAAAGATAAATGTAAAAAATTGAAATAATGTCGGTTGATAGTGGACAACAGGCATATAGAGGCTATCGTGAATGTTTAATATCCGCCTCCCCCGCCCCGGGGGAAAAGATAAGGGTGCAGATGGAAAATGTCAATTTTATATTATTAAAATAATATCCTAATATGATAAAATACGACCCTAATACGGTTTTTTTATTCTGTTATACCCTTTATCGTTGTATGGCTGAATCTCTTCCAATACCATCGCTTCTAAAACATTTAATTCACTGTCAACATCGACAGGTTTATCCTCTGCGAATGTAAGTTCTTCCAAAATTTCATAGATAAACTTGTCTGCACCGAATCGATTCCAATCCTCTTGAAGGGTTTTATTTCTGTGTGAGCCCAAATTCAACTGGAATTGCTGGGCATTCCAGGCAGCAGTAAGATCTTTACTGCTGCCTATAAAAACTTTATTGTTAACAAGATTTCGGATTTGATAGACACCCATTTTAAACATTAATTGTTTGTACTCTTCCTTCAATTCCTTAAATGTTTTCATCTTTATCCTTTTGAATCTGAATAAGTCTGAATCTTGTTTTTTATAATTTGAATTTCTTTTTGTTAAGAGCGTCCTGGAAGTTTCTTATTGATTCTTATGACTAATTTAATACTTTTTAAAGGAATTATCTCACCTCAGAACAAACATTCTTCCCACAACTCGCCATCGCATATTTTTACAACGGGAGCCGTCATAATAAGGGTTTGGTCTTTCCGGATTTCTATCAGTATTATTCCTCCCGGAACATGGACGGAAATGTCGGTATCACAAAGACCCAGTCTATATGCGGTGTATGCCGCAGCACAACTGCTCGAACCGGAAGCAAGGGTATAACCAGCCCCCCGTTCCCAAATTTCAATACGAATATTTTTCCGGTCTATCGGAGTCATAAACTGAACATTAGTCCGGTTGGGGAAAAAGGGATGCGTTTCAATTTCCGGTCCGTATTTTTTGGCAAAATCTGCCGTTAATTCATGAGGATTATCCATCAGTACAACACAATGGGGATTTCCTACCGTAACTGCCGTAAAGGTGAAATCCCTGTCCTTAATTTGAATCGCCTCATTCAGAACATCCCTGATTTTTCCTGTTACGGGAATTACGTCACTTTTCAGACTTGCCTTTCCCATTTCAATGCGAACATCCTTTTTATCGGAAAGGACCTTCGCCGTAACTATTCCGCCGGACGTTTCAATGGTAACAGGATCATAAACGATATACCCCTTATCAAAGAGATAACGGGTAAAAATCCGCAGGCCGTTTCCACTTTTTTCAAATTCGCTTCCGTCCGGATTATACAGGCGAAGGCGAAAATCCGCTTTTTCAGACGACAAAGGGCCATGCAATACACCGTCTGAACCCACACCGTAATGCCTGTCACATACCCGTCGAGCAAATTCGGGCGTGAATGTTTCCTCCGGGATTTCACCTCCCATGACAATGTAATCGTTCCCAAGTCCGTGATATTTTGAAAAAAACATTTTCATTTTATCCTGCCTTTACCATCTGGTCACATAAAATCAAGCATACGATCCAATCATAAATATCTTATGCTGTTATTTCAATATCATCATTTTTTTAGACAGATTTATTCCCCCGGCAATCAGTTGATAGATATAAACACCGGATGGCAGATCTCCGGCATGAAAGGCAATGGTATACTGCCCTGTCTCGTGGTAGTCATTGATTATCCGGCGGACTTCTTTTCCCAGCAGATTATAAACATTGATTTGAACCATTCCTGGCTTGGAAACGGAGTATTCAATTGTGGTCACAGGATTGAAGGGATTGGGATAGTTCTGAAACAGGACAAACTCTTCAGGTATAAGAGGAAAATGATCATCTGCCGTTGATGTAATGCGTCCGGTCAGATCCGCCGCCAAACCCAGATTTAACTGTGTTACTTTCTTAACAAGTCCAAGATTGACAGAGCCAAGGCTGTCATAGGAAGTATGATACAACGGATTCCTGAAATAATAATCAGAATCCGACCACGGGGGTGCATTTTCAATCATGAGTATGGCTGGATACCCCTGATCCCAAAAGCGGTCATGATCACTGTATGTAGCATAAGGATAGGGCGGTTCATTCATCAGGAGTCCAATACTATAAATACTGTTAATTTCTGCAGACCGGACTCCGATCCACTCCGACTGGGTATTCGAAACAATGGCAGTATAATCATAAAAGTCATTGTAACCGATCATATCAATAGAAACGGCACCGAGGATTTCGTGTTCATCTTGTTTGGCATTTGAGGCAAAACGCAGACTTCCAATATGTCCCGACCCAAACATGGGGTTGGATTCTTCCGCGGCAAAAGCCACCAGTACAATACCGTACTCTTCAGAAAAACCGAATGTAGAATCAGAAAGAATACGGGCAATTTCAAGAATGGCCGCAACGCCCGTGGCATTGTCATCGGCACCAGGGGCTTTTATCGTATTCCATTGGCTGTTCCAGACAGAACTGCCCATTCTGCTGCCTGAGGCATCATAATGAGCCCCTAAGACAAAATACCGATTTGGATCCCCGGTTCCGTCAATGTGTGCAATGATATTGATAAGAGGACTTTGATTGTAGGGCGGTGTTGCCGTTTGCAGGTAAAAAGTATCCAGATCAACCGACGAGACCTGGGTGTGTTGTTGAAAATAATCGGCAATATAGAGCCTGGCACTGTCGTTCCCCGGCGTGAAAGTTACCCGACTTTCATGCCCCCCGGCATGTTCAAGGATACGGATGTGTTCCTCAATATTTTCAATTGAAACCGAATCAATCATTGATGATATTTTATGGAAAAGAGAATCCTGTGCGGATACATGAATTGTAAAGAGAATCATTAAAACAGAAAATCGATAACAATATTTTTTCATTCAGAACCTTTTTGTGTTATATGTTATTAAGAAATTATTCGTGGCAAAAATAAGTGATTGATTATTAGAAACAAAGAAGTTCTATGTGGCAGACGGCAAAGAGCAGGGGACGGTTTAAAACTGCTCAATGACCTTGAGTGGAATAGGTTAAGGGATGTGTAGGGAAGAACCGTGTGATTGCCATTGGTTTGCACAGATAAAATTCTGTGCTCGCCCATGTTAAAATTGTAGTATCTGACCTTATGACATAGAGATTAGGGTATATATGGTATCCCTGATAGGTTCGCCCCCCACCCCGGGGGGTAAGATAATCAGTTTTGTGATTGTGTGCAAGATAATATTAATAATTATATATTGATATTAATTTGTTTGGGAAATTGTATCTATAGTTGCTATTAGCCGTAACCGGCATATTGATACGACCGCATTACCCTTTGAAATGAGTCTCGCTTTATCGGGGTATTTCACGGGGGGCGGGCGGTCCACTCAATGCCCGGGATGGGATGATTGATTTGAACGCTGAGAAAGGACAGAAACGAGCACGGTTACTGAGCCTCATTGTTCCTGAGCCTGTCGAAGGGGCGAGGTATGCCCATACCGACTTATCTGCCAAAAGGGATTCACATTAATACACCCAACCAACACGTTACCTGTCACTCGTTACTGCTTTATGCTATCCTCTCATCAAGTGCTTTTTCAACCTGATCCAGCGATACGCGGATTTGTTCCAGGCTGTCCCGGTCACGGAGAGTAACCGTACGGTCTTCCAGCGTCTGGTGATCAATGGTCAGGCAGAAGGGCGTTCCGGCTTCATCCTGCCGGCGATACCGTTTTCCAATAGAACCGCCTGTATCATAGAAAGCTGAAAATTTATAGCGCAGATCTTCATAGAGCTTCCGGGCAACTTCAGGCATACCCTGTTTATTGAAAAGAGGAAATACGGCGACCTTAAAAGGGGCAACATTGGGATGAAGACGTAAGACAACCCTGTCGTTTTCTTCATCTTCCCAGTAAGAATCTGCCAGAAGGGTTAAAACAGTCCGGTCAACGCCGGCCGATGTTTCTACAACCGCCGGGACAAGTTTATCGCCTCCGTTATCCTGATCAACAAACTGGAGTTTCTTTCCGCTTAAATTGATGTGCTGGGTCAGATCATACGTACCGCGATCTGCTATACCTTCCAATTCAGAGAATCCATAGGGGAATTCGTATTCCACATCATAGCAGGCCGTGGAATAGTGAGCCAGTTCATCTTTGTCATGTGCGCGAAGACGTAATTTTTCCTCTTTAATTCCAAGGGATTTAAACCAGTTTAACCGCTCATTTGCCCAATATTCCAGCCAATGACTGTTCTCTCCGGGACGAATAAAATATTCCATTTCCATCTGTTCAAATTCCCGGGTGCGAAAGATAAAATTGCCAGTGGTAATTTCATTTCTGAACGCTTTTCCAAGTTGGGCAATTCCAAAAGGCAGCTTAACCCGGTTGGAGGAAACCACATTATCAAAATTCACAAAGATTCCCTGCGCCGTTTCCGGACGAAGATAGATTTCCTGCGCACCTTCTGCCGTTGATCCCAAAAAGGTTTTAAACATAAGATTAAACTGTTTTGGCTCGGCCAGTTCCCCCTTACATTCGGGACAAACTTTTGTATTTTCCGGCAGATGGTCCAGACGGTATCTGCGGCGGCATTTCCGGCATTCCACCATGGGATCGTGAAAATTTTCCACATGCCCCGAGGCTTCCCACACTTTGGGATGCATTAATATTGCCGCATCCATACCGACAATATCTTCCCGTGCCGTTACCATATCCCGCCACCAGATATTTTTCACATTGCGTTTTAGTTCGACCCCAAGCGGACCGTAGTCATAAACAGCATTTATTCCACCATATATTTCACTGCTCTGAAATAGAAATCCCCGCCGTCGGGTCAGGGCCACCAATTTTTCCATCAGTGGATAGGACATGGGTTTAACGGATGCCATGAAAACCTCTTTTATTATTTTTTTTTCTTCTTTTTTACGTCACCAGTATTAACAATAGCCATACAATCATCAACATTAAGTTTTACAGGATCTGTCTTTTTAGGAATTCTATAATTCTTTTTTTTATAAGAAATATAGGGACCGTAACGGCCGTTCAATATTTTCAGTTCGGGTTTTTCGGGAAATTCCTGAATGACTTTATTCTTTTCAGCTTCCCGTTTTGTTTGAATGATCTCAACGGCTCTTTCAAGTGTAAGGGTATTGGGATCGTCTTCTTTGCCCAGAGAATAAAAGGTGTTATTATGTTTTACGTAAGGACCAAATCGCCCAATAGCTGCAACAATTTCGTGATCTTCAAATTTTCCTACGAAACGGGGGAGTTTAAAGAGTTCAAGAGCCTCATCAAGGGTTATAGTTTCTAGGCTCTGCCCTTCCCGTAAACCTGCGAAACGGGGCTTCAGGTCTTCATCACCCCGGCCGATTTGCGCCATGGGGCCAAAACGTCCGATTTTTACAAAAACGTCACGATCTGATTGGGGATCTTTGCCAAGATACCGTTCACCCTTGAATTTTTCAGATTCTTTAAGCGTCCGAACAACATTTTCATGGAAAGGTGTGTAAAACGCCCGGATCATGTTCACCCAGGATTCCCGGCCTTCGGCAATATTATCGAATTCCTTTTCCACATTGGCAGTAAACCCATAATCAACGATCCGGTCAAAATGCATAACCAAAAATCGGTTCACAATCTGACCCGTATCCGTAGGGAAAAGTTTTTTCTTTTCAGCCCCCTGAATTTCCGTTTCACTTTTATCCGTGATTTTTCCATTTTTCAATATAAATACGGAAAATACCCGTTTTTCTCCCGGACGATTTTCACATACAACATATTTTCTCTTCTGTATCGTAGAGATGGTAGGTGCATAGGTTGAAGGACGCCCGATGCCCAGTTCTTCCAGTTTCCGTACCAGAGCAGCCTCTGAATAACGGGCGGCGGGTCTGGTAAAACGTTCCCGGCCTTCCATTTCTTCCAGATGAAGGTTTTCCCCTTTTTCCAGCCGCGGGAGTCCTTTTTCTTCGCTGGTGCCGTCATCCTCGGCTGTTTCCTGATAAATCTTTAAAAACCCGTCAAAAATCACAACCTGACCTTTTGCCGTAAGTTCCTCCGGCCGGGTTGATATGTTAATGGATACCTGTGTATTTTCAAGTTTTGCGGCCTGCATCTGGCTGGCCAGCATCCGTTTCCGTATCAAATCATACAGTCGCTTCTGGTTTTTATCGCCGTCAACCGTCTCTCTGTCCATATAAGAAGGCCGGATAGCTTCATGGGCTTCCTGAGCGGATTTTGTCTGAGTGGTAAAATTCCGGGGTTTGGAATATTCCTGGCCATATTGACTGATAATAACATCCTTCGCTGCGCTAATAGCTATGGCGGACAGTTGTACAGAATCCGTTCGCATATATGTAATATAACCTGCTTCATAAAGCTGTTGGGCAACAGACATGGTTTTAGAAACCGACAAACCCAGTTTTCTTCCGGCTTCCTGCTGAAGCGTTGATGTTGTAAAAGGCGGCGGCGGATTTTTAACAGCCGGTTTTTTAACAATATCACCAACTGAAAATTCTGCATCTGTACAATCCTGCAGGAATGTTTTTACTTTTTCCGAATCAGTGAGTTTTTCCGTCAATTCTGCATTAAATATATCCTTAGGCCTATCACCCGGAATAAAATCAGCACTAATTTTATAAAAAGACTCCGATATAAAATTTCGAATCTCCTCTTCCCGCTCTACAATAAGCCGGACTGCCACACTTTGAACCCTGCCGGCCGATAAGGCGGGTTTGACTTTTTTCCACAAAACCGGCGAGACTTCAAAACCCACCAGCCGGTCAAGAATCCGACGCGCCTGCTGGGCATCCACAAGATCCCGGTTAATATGACGGGGGTTTTTTAAAGCATTTACTATGGCGCTTTTTGTGATTTCATGAAATACAATGCGGTAAGTCTTTTGAGGATCTAAGTTTAAAACATCACAAAGATGCCAGGCAATGGCCTCTCCTTCCCGGTCTTCATCAGATGCAAGAAAAACCCTTTCCGAAGAAGAAACAAATTCTTTTAACTCTTTAATAATTCTTCTTTTGTCCGGCGGGATTACATAGGATGGTTCAAAATTGCCGTCCACATTAACACCAATACTTTTCTGGGGCAAATCCCGGACATGACCCATGGATGCCACAACCCTGTATTCCTTATCAAGAAACCGGCTGATGGTTTTTGCTTTAGAGGGGGATTCCACAATAATCAGATTTTTACTCAACAGTTCCTCCGCTTTATGAGGGCAAATTTACAAAAGTGAATCAGAAGTGCAAATGTTCTCACACACCGGGCTTAAAAAAGCTTATAAATCGATCATCTTTTTGATAATCCTGATGAATGACAACATTTTCAAAGTTTTTAAAGAGTTCTTTTAAAGAAGCTGTCTGGGCAGGCCCTCCAAATTCCAGAACAGCCATACCGCCTGGAGCCAGCCACTGTTGGAAGCACTGAGAAAAGAGCCGGTAAAAACGCAGACCGTCTTCCCGGTCCGTCAATGCCATGGGTGGCTCGTAATAACCAACATTGGGAGGTAGTTTTTCCATTTCATGTAAAGCCACATAAGGCGGATTACTCACAATGATATCAAATTGCTGTCTGCAGTCCCATGAAAAAATATCTTCCTGTATGACAGATATTCGGTTTGTAAGGTTATGAAATCTAAGGTTATGTTCCAAAACATCTACGGCCTCCGGGGAATATTCCAGAGTTTTAACCGTGGCATTTGGAATATGAAGGGCAAGGGCAATGGCAATAGCTCCACTTCCGCTTCCAATATCCAGAATGGAAAGTGTATCTTTTACTTTGTCTGCATGACGGATTATATATTCAACCATTTGCTCTGTTTCAGGCCGGGGAATTAAAACATGTTCATTTACTCTTAAATGAATACCATAGAATTCAGCCCTACCAATAATCTGCTGAACGGGCTGATGGGCGGCACATTTTAAAAGAAACGGCTTATATTCGGATAACTCTTCCCCTGAAAGGGGGCGGTCAAATTTCAAATAAAGATCCACGCGTGAAAGTTTAAGAACGTGTGTCAGCATCCACTCAACGGCTGTTCGGCTGTTTTCAATACCTTTTTCGTTTAAATAAGTCACGGACCAGTTGATCAAATCAAGCAGCCGCCATGTTTTTTGTTGCGATTCCCGGGCCATGATTAAAGATTTTTCAGTTTTTCCATGTTGGCGGCAAGTATCAGTCTTTCGAATAAATCATCCAAATCGCCGTCCATAATGGCAGTAAGATTATGGGTTGTATAATTGATACGGTGGTCCGTCACTCTTCCCTGAGGGTAATTATATGTTCTGATTTTTACACTTCTGTCTCCTGTGGATACCTGGGATTTCCGTTCCTGTGCAATGGATTTTTCCTGCGCTTCCATCAGTTCGGAATAAACCCGGCTGTAGAGGATTTTCAAGGCTTTTTCTTTGTTTTTATGCTGTGAGCTCTCATCCTGGCAGGTAACCACAATACCTGTAGGGAAATGGGTTATGCGTATGGCGGAATCGGTTTTATTCACATGCTGTCCACCGTGACCTGTGGCTCTGTATGTATCAATGCGAATGTCTTTTTCGTCAATATCAACTTCCACGTCATCCATTTCCGGTAAAACGGCAACCGTTGCGGCGGATGTATGAATGCGGCCGGAGCTCTCCGTAACGGGAACACGCTGAACCCTGTGGACGCCGGATTCATATTTCAAGCGTCCGTAAGCCCCGTCTCCGGAAATCAGGACAGAGATATCCTTAATTCCGCCGATACCGAGAAATGATGAGCTTAAGACTTCCATCTTCCAGCCGGCCCGTTCGGCATAACGGCAATACATCCGATAAAGATCCGCTGCAAAAAGAGCGGCCTCGTCACCGCCTGTTCCTCCGCGGATTTCAAGAATCGTATTTTTATCGTCGTTTGGATCCTTAGGGATCAGGAGGATTTTCAGGTCCTCTTCCATCTGATTCCGTTTTTCCAGCAAATCGTCAAGTTCTTCACGGACAATCTGTTTCAGCTCGGGATCGTTTCCCTTTAAAATTTGTTCGTCTTCATGAATATGCTTCAATAAATTATTATAATCATCAAAGGCTTTAACAATGGGTTCCAGGTTTTTCTGATCCCGGGTTAACTGCCTGAACCGTGCCTGATTCTGAAAAATCTCCGGATCAGCCAGTGTCTCCAATATCTCATGATACCGGATTTTTATGTGTTCAAGTTTATCTCTCATTATTCGACTGCTTCGGCCACGTATTGTTTGCCGGTATACGTGTCCCAATCTTTGTCAAAGGCTGTTTTTAAAGCCGTAAGGGCACATTCGATCTGATCATCATCGGGACGGGACGTTGTAATCCGCTGCAGCCACAATCCCGGTTTTGTCATCCAGCCGATTTTGGGATTGGACATGTGTTTGCTTGTAAATTTAAGGACTTCATATCCTACTCCCATTACCAGAGGGATCATGGGCAGGTGAACAAACAGGCGAACCGTCAGGGTCATGGGACCTGTAAAAAATATGATTACAGAATCAATCAACGCATACATAATTATGGCATTGATAAGCGTAACAAACAGAAAACTGGTCCCGCATCTCGGGTGGAAGGTGGAATACGGCCGGATATTTTCCAAAGTCATCTCTTTCCCGTTTTCAAAAGCAAAAACCGTTTTGTGTTCTGCTCCGTGATATTCAAACAGCCGTTTCACATCTTTCATCATGCTGATAAGAAAAAGATAAAGAAGAAAAAATAAGATTCTGAAGAGTCCTGCAGACACATTAAAAAGAAGGGCGGTTTTTTCAATGTTAAAAATCTTTGTTGTAAGCCAAAGGGGAAGAACGGCAAAGAGTCCTAAAGCCAGTGCAAACGAAAACAAAATTGTCAGCATATCATACATCTTATCCAGAACCGGCCGTTTTTTCTTTCCTGCTTCAGGCATGGCATGGTCAGCAGAAAACTGAAGTGTTTTCATTCCAATACTCATGGACTCGAAAAGGGAAACAATTCCTCTTAGAACAGGCAGACCAAGCCAACGATATTGCCGGGTAGCAGAAATAAAGGGATGCCGTTCAGTTACGATTGTTTTATCGGGTGTTCGGACGGCTGTGGCATATGCCCCGGGAACACGCATCATAACGCCTTCAATCACCGCCTGGCCGCCAACCAGAATGGATGATTGTTGTACGAGCTGCCACATCATCCGGTACATAAACCGGGAAAGCATAGCAGTATTACTTTTGGGGATTGAGTTTATATTTCTTGTTGTATTTTTCAATACGGCCGGCCGTATCAAGAAGCTTCTGTTTACCGGTATAAAAAGGATGACAGGCGGAACAGATTTCAATCTTCATGTCTCCAACGGAACTTTTTGTCTCAATAACATTTCCGCAGGAGCAGGTGATTGTGCTTTCAACATATTTGGGATGGATTTTATCTCTCATGTAATATCCTGTATTTTTCTCTTTTCTTTTAGCTTGGAAGCTTACAAATCAATCAGAAAAAAAACAAATAAATAATTGATATTCAACAGCCATCAATCTCAATCTCAATCTCAATCTTAATCTTAATCTTAATCTTAATCTCAATCTTAATCTCAATCTCAATCTTACCCTCACTTTTCTATAGACAACAATCTTTTAAATTTTTTAATTTAACACTTGAACAGTTGTTTAAATGTTAAATAGTATTGGAGGTTATGAAGCGCGACGAGCAAAAAATCGCACAGGCCGTAAACTGTCTACGGGACAAAAATACCTGCCTTAGGCTGGCAAGTCTGTTTAAGGCTTTGGGAGAAATCAACCGTATTCGCATCATTAAAATTTTAACAAATGGTGAATTCTGTACGGGAGATATTGCAAAAATCATGAATATGGATCGCTCTGCATTAAGTCATCAGTTAAAGATATTGACCTTTCACGGCATAATATCTTCAAGAAAAGAGGGTATTTATAAATGCTATTCATTAACATCAATTTGTTCTCCCGAACTGCTTGCAATGGCTGAAAAATACCTGTCTGAATGCAAATAAGGGGATGCTATGCGAAACTTTTTACTTTCGTTTTTTTTGCTGTTCTCAGTATGGCTTCTTCTCAATAACAATTTCACTCCCGAATATCTGGTATCCGGCGCACTGATTGTCCTTTTGCTTTCCGTGCTTTTCTCAAGGCGATACCCTGTTTTTCAGAATGTAAAAATGACGCCCCGGGCATTCGGTGCCATGGCGGGCTTTTTATTGATCTTCATATTTGAATTGATCCGCTCCAACATCGATGTTGCCTTAAGGGTTTTGTCACCTGCTCTTCCCATAAATCCGGGCATTGTGGGAATAAAGACAACACTGAAAGATCCTTTTGCCCGTCTTCTGTTGGCTAATGCAATTACCCTGACTCCCGGCACTTTCACACTGGACGTTAAAAATGATATGTTTTATATCCACTGGATTGATGCGGCAGGAGAAAGCGGGGACGCCAAAACCCAGGATATTGTTAGAAAATATGAAAAATATCTGGAGGTAATCTTTGGTTAATACACTTTTGATGCTTACCGGAATTTTGATGCTCCTTTCATTGCTGATATCAATTATCCGCTTTATCAAAGGACCGGATTTAATAAATCGCACGGTTGCTTTTGATGTCTTGGGAATAATTGTCATCTCACTGATCGGATTCTTTGCCGTCCATGCAGAACGTGTTATCTATCTGGATGCCGCTTTGGTATACGGACTTTTATCATTTCTGGGGATACTTGTAATCGGAAGATTTATCGAAAGAGGTTTATAATGATCATTCGTGAATTAATCGGATCGGGTATCATGTTTTTAGGTGCCTTTTTCCTGTTTACAGCCTCTGTGGGTCTTTTCAGGATGCCGGACGTGTTTAACCGAATCCAGGCCGGTACAAAAGCTTCCACGCTGGGTACGCTATTGGTCTTATTGGGTATCGGCATTCTTCATCCGGACTGGTGGGCAAGACTTCTGGTTATTGCATTATTCATTCTTATTACTGTTCCTGTTTCAAATCATGTGATTGCACGTGCGGCTTATTACCATAAAAATAATTCCGGGTATTTTGACCGGGATGATTTGAACAGCCGGCCTGAAACAGAAGAGGAGAACGGGGAATGATACTTTTCATAACACTGGTTTTATCGGTTGTCATCCTTTCTGTTGCTTTGCTTGCAATCTCAGTCAAATCTCTGACGTCATCGGTTATTGCAGCCGGGGCTGTAAGCCTTTTTGCCAGTCTTCTTTATGTTATTCTTCTGGCTCCTGATGTGGCCATGACGGAAGCTGCGATCAGCAGCGGACTCATGACGGCTCTTTTCTTTATTATCCTTAGCCGAATCAGGAGAAAACGTGATGCTTAGAAATCTGTTTATCCTTCTTATCCTGATTGCTTTTTCCGTTGTTCTTTCCGGCATTATAACCGGGTACACCCCGCCTGCATCGTTGGGAACCGCTGCTTCTTATTATGCAGAAAAAGGGCCGGGCGAAATGGGTGCCACCAATCTTGTCACATCTGTTTTAATAACATACCGTGGACTTGATACATTGGGAGAAGTAACTGTATTATTTCTTGTTGCTTCAATTTTAGGCTTTTATTTAAATACTCAAAAATCCTATAAGAACAATACCTGCAGTCCGCTTCTATATACAGCATCCCGCCTGATTTTTCCTTTTATCTTTCTTACCGGAATATACATCATACTGAATGGTCACCTTTCACCGGGGGGCGGTTTTCAGGGCGGTGCATTTATTGCATCTGCCTTTTTGCTCTTCATCCTTGCAGGATTGGGAAAAAATAAATCCACCGGTATTTTCTCTTTTCTCGAATCAATGTCCGGAGTTGTATATGTCCTTATTGGTTTCGCCGGAATTATGCTCGCCGGCGGCTTCCTGGACACACGGATCCTGCCGTTGGGTGAAGCAGGTAAACTTATATCTGCCGGAGCCATTCCGGTCATATCCATACTCATCGGTATTAAAGTTGGTGCAGAATTATCTTCCATGATCGTTAAGCTGTCACAAAACGGACAGGAGGATTAAATGACCATCCTAACCCTTATAACCGGTTCTATACTGATTCTTATTGGCTTTTACGCAATTCTTTCAAAAGATAATGTGATTAAAATGATTATTGGTTTTTCACTGGCCAATACGGGTGTCCATATTGTTATGGTCAGTCTGGGTTATCTAAAAAACAGGACAGCCCCCATTCTTGACCCTGTTCATACGGGAATGAATCCGCTGAACAGTGTTTCAGATCCCATTCCTCAGGCACTGGTGCTTACGGCAATCGTTATCGGTTTTGCGGTAACAGCCCTCCTGCTCGTTGTAGCACTCAAACTGCATGAAAAATACCAAACCCTGTCTATACGTAAAATGACGGAAGAAACATGACAGAACCCATATTATTTATTGCAATTCCCCTCATCTTTGCTTTTCTGACCGGGCTTGCAGGCCGGTTCATGGAAAAGCGGGCAATATATTTATTATATCTTTCTCTGGGGTTTTCAGCTCTTTTATCTTTGAGATGGGCATATATCTTCTTTTCCGGTTCGGGATTTTCAGGACCGGTGCCGACGGCAGGGGTTACAGCTCCCTTTTCAATCGCATTACAAATCGGCTCATTAGAAGCCTATACACTTTTACTGATTAATCTTATAGGCTTGCTGGGACTTGGTCCCATTCATCGCTATATCAGAGACAACGGCCGTTTATCCGCTGTTATCTATCTGCTATATTTTATGGCGCTTAATGGTATTGTTTTAACACGGGATATTTTTAACTACTTTGTTTTTATTGAGATCAGCACCATGGCTGTGGCCGGTATGCTGTTATATAAAAGATCTGGAAATCTGCTCCGTGCGGGCTTTTCCTGGTTGATTGCCTCCGGTTTTATATCAATATTCTTAATTTTAGGGGCGGTACTGATCTATTTTAAAACCGGTGTTCTGGACATCGATACCCTTTTTCAAGAAAAAACCGTTTTGGTATATTCCGGTTCTGCCGCGGCATTTTTTCTGTTCATCTCTCTTCTTCTAGAACTAAAGCCCTTTCCTGCAAACGGCTGGGCGCTGGATGTTTATGAATGGGCACCGCCGGAAATCTCGGCCGTAATATCCGGTGCAGGCGTGACTGCGGGGCTCTTTGCCTTGTATAAATTCCTGCCGGTTACCGGGGAAATGTGGATCCCTCTCCTGACTATTGTTGGTTTATTGACATTTGTTTTTTCTAACTTGACTGCCCTGAAACAGGAGAAGGTAAACAGGATGCTGGGCTATTCTTCCGTAGGTCAGGCCGGTTTAATTGCTGCAGTGATCAGTCTAAAAAATATTCTGGGCAATGATTTTGTTTTTATAGTATCGTCACTGACCATCATCCACGCTTTGTCGAAAGCCGGTCTGTTCTGGCTGAGCCGGCTGACTCAATTTGAATACACCAAGGACTGGTCCGGTATAAAAAAACATCCGGTTCTAATCTTTTTAACAGGATTGTTCATATTTGCCCTGTTGGGGCTGCCCCCCTTTCCTTCCTTTTTTGCAAAATGGGCCTTGATTATGAGTCTGTCCGGCGTTTATTCAGGATGGATCATAACGGCCATTCTTACCGGATCGCTCCTTGAGGCCGCTTATCTTTTCCGCTGGTTCGGATTTGCGGTAAAAGGAGATATGCATAAAGAATACTCTTTCAGTAAATCCGGCTATATTGTTCCGTTTCTGACGGCAATTCTCATATTGCTGTTGTCTGTATTCTTTCCCGTTCAAACGCCTCTTCATTCCACAATAAAGAATTCATCTCTGCCACTGCTCATTGTCGGTTTCTTTTTCATCTTTGATTTCCTGCCGGCTAAACTTAAGAATTTTATACTAATCTCCGGTTTGGGATATCATTTTTATACTCTCTATCCACAATTGACAGAATTTCGCTTTATTTTCTCCATTGTATTCCTGATCGGGGGCATGATTATTCTGTTGGCCGGTTTCAATGAAAAGGGGAAACGAATCGGGTTTTATCCGTCATCAGCCCTTATGTATGCCGGTTTAGCCGGAATACTGACTGCGGAAACCACGTTATCTTTTTTCTTCTGGTGGGAATTCATGACCCTCGGAAGTTATTTTCTTATTCTCCGTGGTAAAAAATCAATGTCCCACGCTTTGTCATATATGCTGTTTTCCCTTGGAGGTGCTTTTGCCATGCTTGCGGGATTTGGGCTTTTATCTGCTGCAAACGGGGGAAATCTTGCACTAGAAACTCTTTCGACAGGGGGGGCGTTTCAGGCGCTTATCTTTATTTTGCTAACCTTGGGGTTTCTAACCAAAACAGCCGCAATTCCACTTCATATCTGGCTCCCCGGTGCTCACAGCGAGGCAGAAAATGATGTTTCTCCCGTTGTTTCGGCCGTTCTTCTGAAGGCCGGTGTTTTCGGATTAATTATTGTCATGCTCGGAATGGGTCCCCAGGAAATCAAGGGTGTAAATATTTATACTCTCCTGGGCTGGCTGGGAGCCATTACAGCACTGATCGGGAATATGAACGCCATTTTTGAGGAAGATGCCAAACGGCTGCTGGCCTATTCCAGTGTGGGACAACTGGGATATGTTCTTTTTGCATTATCCATGTTGAACCATATCGGCTGGCTATCAGCAACCGTTTTTGCATTGAACCACTTTATCTATAAATCTCTTCTGTTTCTCGCCGTCGGAGGTGTCGTTATACGGCTTAAAACAAGAAATATGTATGAAATGGGCGGATTGATTAAAAGAATGCCTGTCAGTTTTATCTCCGTGATGATCGGCATTATCGCTTTATCCGGAGTTCCTCCATTGACCGGTTTTGCGGGAAAATGGCTCAGTTATAACGCGACCATTCTGAGCGGCTGGTACTTACAGGGGGCAGTCGTGAGCTTTGCCGGGCTGGTTGCCTTTCTGTACTGTTTCCGATTGATTTTCACCATTTTCCTCGGGCAGCTAAAAGACAATCACCGCCGGGTAAAAGAAGCTCCATTCTGGTTTATTCTTCCTCAATTGATCCTAATGGGCGCCCTGATGTGGTTCAGCGTCATTCCCAATACGGCCTTGAAACCGGTTGGAGAATTTCTTGTGAATTATTTTCCGGAAAACGCCCTGACATGGGAAGGCAGCCTGGCAAAAAGCACGTATGGTTATTGGAATGGAACCCTGATCATGCTTGTGACGGGCGGTGTTTTTGCTGCAGTTTTTGTATGGCTGATTCTGATCAACCGTAAGGCTGTAAAGATCAAACAATTCAATATTGTCTATGCGGCAGAACGGCCGTCACGGCCGGAATTGACGCATTTTGCCTATAATTTTTTCGCTCCCTACAAAAAGGCTCTGGGTTTTCTTGCGGCACCTGTCAGTACTGATTTATGGAACGGCCTGGCTGAAAACACACATTCTCTGGCAGATATTATCCGCAGGCTTTTTCGCGGCAACAGTCAAACCTATGCCATTCACCTGATGCTCTTTATTGTACTGTGCTTTTTCTATGTTATGGGAGGGTCCCTATGAAATTTGAGTGGATTCAGTTAATCTATGCAGCTTTTGCATTGTTCATCCTTCTGAATATGGGTTTAACGTTTCAGGGAATCACCCGTAAAATATCTGCACGTTTGGGAAGGCGTTACGGTATTCGCTGGTATCAGCCTTATATCGATCTTCTGAAGAACTATTTTATGAGATCTGCCGTTACTCATGGCATTATGTTTTATCTGGGTCCCGTATTTCGGCTGTCGGGAGGCGTTGGACTTTTTCTATTCATGCCGGTAATTTATGGTTCTGTTTATTTTCAGAATTTTTCTTATGCTGGAGATCTGATTCTGCTGAGTTATTTCATATTCTTCGGAACCCTGGGCATGGCCCTTGGCGCAGGAGAGGGCGGACATCCGTATTCCGCTATTGGAATAACCCGCGGATTATCTCAAATGACAGCAGCCGAAGTTCCGCTTATTCTTGCAATTATTGCCATAGCTGTCCAATATCAGACAATCTCCGTTTCCGAAATTGTTGCAGCGCAGCAAGGGGGAATTTTAAACTGGACACTTTTTACCAATCCGCTTGCCGCGACGGCTGCTATGCTTGGATTTTTAGGATCCATGATGAGGTCTCCCTTTGATGTTGTGCTGGCGCCGCAGGAAATTCCCATCGGTCCGCCAACCGAATTCCACTCCAACTTTCTTGCTATTCTCCAGACAAACCGGGCAATTTTTCCCATGGCAAAGACAATTCTTTACGTAAATCTCTTTTTTGGAGGAGCCGCAAACTGGCCTGTTTTGATCCTGAAGGTCTTTGCCTTGTATATGTGGCCGGTCTTTATTGGTGTGGCATTCCCACGGTTCAGAGTCGATCAGTCCATTCGCTGGTTTCTCAGGATTCCCGCACTGATAGGCATTCTTGCAATTCTTTTTATATGAGGTTCTTATGTCTCTTGATGATCTTAAAAAGCGCAACGTGACCGATCCGGAGGGAGAAACGTTTGAAGTAAATCCGCTGGAGGATTATTTCTGTACGGAAAGGCCGCATCCCGAATATCCCCATAATAAAATCCTGGAAAAATTCTTCAATTGGGCCAGGTCTGAATCTATCTGGATATTGGGATTTGGAACCGGTTGCGGAGCCATTGAAATGCGTCCCCTTATGACACCGAGATTTGATGCCTACCGTTTTGGAATCCAATGGCGTCCTACCCCCAGACAATCGAACCTTATAATGATATCCGGATACTTATCTGTTAAAACCCTGAAACGGGTTATCCGAAGTTATGAACAGATGCAAAACCCGAAATTTGTCATGGCCCTGGGGAGCTGTACTATTAACGGCGGTATGTATTGGGACAGTTACAATACCATTAACCGGCTTGATCATTACCTGCCTGTGGATGTTTACGTTACCGGGTGTATGCCCAGGCCGGAATCCATATTAGCGGGCCTTGAAGAACTAAAAAAGCGTATCCGTGCCGGAAAGGGTGAAGGGGCAAACACCTATATTGAAAACCTGGACTGGTACAAGGCCAATCAGAAAAAAATTATTAAAGACTGGGATATGCCGGATTATAACTGGTAGGAGAATAATGGATAAGGTAAAGAAAAACATCAATCAATACTTTTCTCATACAACTTATTTTGAGCAACGCCCAGATTTGCGGTTTCTGGCTGTAGAAAAAAAAGATCTGGTGCAATCCCTGAAATATCTTAGAGACCATTTGGGCTACAGACACCTTGTTCTTATTACAGCTGTAGACTGGATAGAAGAAGGACAATTTCAGATAACATATCTTTTAAGAAACTACACCGAGAAAAAAGACACGGGGATCCGGGTTTTCATTCCCAGAGACAATCCTGTCATGGATTCTGTTCACTCGCTTTGGGAAACGGCCGCGACCTACCAGCGTGAATTGAAAGAAATGTTCGGAATAGACTTTCCGGGAAGTCCAAGGGTAGATAAACCCTTTATTTTAGAAGGATGGCAGGATATCCCTCCTTACAGGAGGGATTTTGATACCAAAAAATATTCTGAAGAAACCTACTTTCCAAGACCCGGACGTAAAACATACGACCCGGAACGCTATATGAAAAGCAAACTGTATCCGGATGAGAAGTAAACATGGATTATTTTAAAGAAGACAGAAGCAAATTTCCCCCGGGAAACCCGGATGGTTCCTTTCAGATAGACCGGGACAGTCACAAATTCACACATATCTGGCATGGCCCGCAACACCCTGGTATAACAGGAAATATGTCCCTTGAACTTATTATTCAGGGGGATGAAGTCATGCATTGCGAAACCCACGTGGGGTATCTTCACAGAGGTTTTGAAAAACTTATGGAACGGCGCAAATATATCCAGTGCTTTCCTCTGGTTTGCCGTATTTGTGTCCCCGAACCGGATTTTAATGAATACTGTTTTGCCGCCGGCGTAGAAGAGCTTGCCGGAATATACATCCCGGAAAAAGCAGCCTGGATACGAACTCTTGTTCTGGAAATGGCACGGCTTGCCAGCTATCTGATGTGGATGGGCGGCGCGGCAGGAAGTCTGGGGATGGGACTGCCCGGACAATGGACAAATTACCTGAGAGATTATATACTGGACAGATTTGAAGAGTTGACGGGGGGGCGGATTTATCATATGTTTATTCTTCCCGGGGGCGTTCGTAACGATCTCCCCTCCGGGTTTAAAAAAAGACTCCTGGACAATCTCAAAGACGTTGAAACGGTAATGAAAGATGTTGAAACGATAATGTTCAACAATGCCGTTTTTAAAAAGAGAACCGTCGGCCTGGGATACATAGATCCTTCATGGATTGAACCGTTTGGCATAACCGGCCCCAACGCACGGGCAGCCGGAGTTCCTCTTGACGTACGAAAAGATGCTCCCTATCTCAAATATCCGGAACTCAGCTTCAAAACGGTTACAGGTAAAGATTCCGATGCTTATACCCGGGCGGATGTACGCCGCAGGGATATTCTTGTTTCCGTTGATCTGTTGCGGCAAATCCTGGAGAGTATTCCAGAAAACGGTGAATATATGGCACCTCTTCCAAATGTTTTAAATTGGGAAATTCCTCCCGGAGAAACGTATATACGATCCGAATGCACCCGTGGAGAATATGGGTATTATATGGTGTCGGACGGGTCCATGTATCCCCGCAGAATCAATGTCCGGGGACCTTCATATACTCATGCCGTAGCCCTTATGGAAAAACTTGTTGTGGGTGAAAATATTGCCGATGTGGCCCCTTTAATGGTTTCTCTGCATACCTATCCACCAGAAATTGAGCGGTAAACTATGAAAATCAATGACATTCTTCTGCCGTTAACGGCATGGAAAAATCTGATAAAAGAACCGATAACAATTAAAGATCCCCTGAACAGAGAAGCGGCTCCCAGATACCGTGGTTTTCATCAGAATGATCTGGAAAGCTGTATCGGCTGCGGAACCTGCGAATCCATTTGTCAGAATGCAGCCATTGACATGGTTCCCGTTGAGGGAGTGGAAACAAAACACGGAGACAGCGGGCTTCGTCCCATGATTGACTATGGGCGCTGCTGCTGGTGTGCTTTGTGTGTAGATATCTGTACAACCGGTTCTTTAACCATGTCAAATACATACCAATGGATAGATAACGATCCTGATGCTTTTCGTTTTATACCCGGAGCACATAACAAACCCTGGAATAAAGTAAAGAAAGGCTATCACAGGCCTGATGGTTATGCATTGCATCCTCTTGACAGGATACACATGGAAGAATTATCCCCGGATGAAAGAATACGGGGTTTTATGGAGATTGTGAGCGGCTACAGTTATGAACAAGCCCTGAGGGAAGCGGATCGCTGTGTGTCCTGCGGAATCTGTATCGCCACATGCCCGGCACACATGGGTATACCTGCTTATATCAAAGCTGTTCGGGAAGAAAACATGGCTGAAGCTTTACGAATTTTATACGAGACCAATCCCCTCCCCGAGGTTTGCGGAAGAATATGCACCCATAAATGTGAAAGTGTATGCGCTATTTCCCATCGGGGAGATCCCGTTTCCATCCGGTGGCTGAAACGCTATATAGCAGATCAGATTCCTGCAGATAAATATGATGATATTTTAAATCCCCCGGAAGCAGGATCGGGAAAAAAGGTTGCTATCATAGGGGCCGGGCCTGCCGGATTGTCAGCAGCGTACTATCTCAGACAGATGGGCCATACTGTGGTAATTTTTGAAGCGTTACCGGAACCTGGCGGAATGATGCGATACGGTATTCCGCAATACCGTCTGCCATATGATCAATTGGACAAAGATATTGATCATATTAAAAATATTGGCGTAGAAATACGGCTGAATATTGCTGTGGGCCGGGATATTACGCTGGATGATATTCATAAGGAATATGATATTGTCTTTGCCGCAACCGGTCTTCATCTTGGCAGAAGTACACGGGTAAAAGGAGCAGATCATCCCGATGTTTACCAGGCTATTAATCTTTTAAGGTCTGTAACAAAGGGTGAGGAAATACCCCATCACGGAAGAATTATAGTAATCGGTGGCGGCAACGTGGCCATGGATATAGCCCGGACACTGGCAAGACTTCAGGTACGTGATTATGGTAAAGTCGAAATTACATTAACCTGTCTCGAAACCGAAGACATTATGCCTGCAGATCTTGAAGAGATTCTTGAATCACAGGAAGAGGGCATCATCATCATGCCCGGATATGGACCGGTTGAAGTACGTGTTGAGAATAATCAAATTGATGGACTACAAATTGTAAAATGTGTTTCTGTCTTCGACGAAAAAGGGCGTTTTAACCCGAGATTTGACACACAGAAACAGAAATTCCTTCCTGCAAACATGATCGTGGAAGCAATAGGACAGGGTATGGATTTATCCTATATTCCCGATACAATGAAGTCCGAACTTCAAACAGATGATCGAAACAAAATCGCTGTAAATGCATACTATCAAACAACTGTACCTTGGTTTTTTCTGGGCGGAGATGTTGTGGAGGGACCGGATGTCATTCACGCTATTGCTAATGGTCACAAAGCTGCCAAACGAATTGATGAAATCTTAAAGGGTAAACGATGAACGAATTCACTATACGTGAAATCATTGAACACGCAGAACGAATAGAAACGGAAAGTCATGCCTTTTATCTTAAAGCGGCTGAATATCTGAAGGATCCCGATGCGTTACAACTCGCCGTGGATCTTTCCGAAGAAGAGATAAAACATTACAATCATTTAAGAGATATTCTCCTTCAGCCCCGCATGACTTCCGACGATTTGAAACAATCTTTGTTCTCAACAGTCAATCTTGCCGACCGGGTTGTCAAAACCGCAGAGATCACCCCGGAGTCTGATACCGATACCATTTTGCAAATTGCCCTGGAACGGGAAAAACAAACGGAATTATTGTACCGCCTTTATTTAACATTTACAGATATTCCACAGAATATTATCAAAGTATTTGAAGATCTTCAGAATCAGGAAATCGGTCACCAGAAACGAATTGAAAAAATAATTAAACAGAGAAAATAAGGAGTGAAAAGAATTAAATGTCTGTACTGGTAGCCCGTCAGGCTCCGGATTTTACTGCACCCGCCGTTATGCCTGACAATAAAATAAACCCTTCTTTAAAACTGTCGGATTATCGTGGAAAGCATGTTGTTCTCTTTTTCTGGCCTATGGATTTTACCTTTGTCTGTCCAACAGAAATAATCGCACACGACCGGCGAATAGAAGCTTTTGAAAAGAGAGATATTCAGGTCCTGGGCGTATCCATTGATTCCCAATACACACACCTTGCCTGGAAGAAAACGGCAAGGGACAGGGGCGGAATCGGATCAGTACGTTTTCCAATAATTGCCGATATTGATCACAAAATCACCCGTTCATACGGGATTGAGCATCCGGACGGTGTAGCATTGCGCGCCTCTTTCTTAATAGACAGAGAAGGCATAGTACAGGTTGAAATGATTAACAATCTCGACCTTGGAAGAAATATTGATGAAATAATACGCCTTGCAGACGCTCTTATTTATACCCAAAAACACGGAAAGGTCTGCCCCGCCGGCTGGGAAGAAGGCAAAGAGGCAATGGAGGCCAACCCGGAAGGTGTGGAGGTTTTTCTCAGCGGCTTCGCTGAAGAACTATAAAGCCTTACGGAGTAAAATAAAACCTGTCATAATAATAATAGTCTTGATTTTTTTTAATTAATAAGGGCGCCTTGGGTTCTTTCGTATAATACTGCCACTTTCCGGTAAAGAGATGGAATCGGCTCAGAGGATGTCCGGGATATTCAATCGCCCGGATCAAGGGTTTGATATTCTGATCTGATGCACTATCAAATAAAGGCTTTACTTCATTAAGAACTTCTCTGATTATATCAAACATGTTTTCTGTTATATCCGGCGTTTCCCTTTTGTCCCACCAGGCAGAATAAGGATTTTTCATAATCATATGAAAATGTCTGAGAAAAATTGACGGAAATTCAGCAGGCCAATCGGCAAAAACAGGGTGTATTACTGCAAGATCATCTCTGTAAATGCGGTCAATGAGTCTGACCCGGAACAATGAGAGCATCAATGGATCCAAATCTTCTGAAAGGTGGGGAATAATTCCGGTATCACGCAAATTTTTTGAAATTTCCTTGTTTATTTCTGTTTCTTTATCGCTCTGAATATAGGCTGCTCTACCTTTGCCGCGGTTTTCAGAACCACGTTTACCATAAGAAAATTTACCTTCATCAAAATTCACCACGGAATCTTTATTCATTAAAGCCTTAAAGACTTCTCCGTTTAAATCAAAGAGCTTCATTTTAATACTGAAATCAAAATATCGGCTGTTGCCGTACATATCAATCGTTGTAGGAATAATATCTTTCTCGTAATCACCCCTCTTTCCAGGCGGACCCAGGGAGACGGATCGCATTGCGGCCGGATAAACACCGTCCCCGTTCACGGCAAAAAACAACGGAAGTCCGGCATGCATTACATACGATCTTTTCTTCTCCGAAAACACGGCATCTATACTTAACCAATCTTCATTCTGGGCGCCGGAATATCCATAAATCAGCATAGGGGCTGTTATATGTTCTTCAAGAATCGGACTTAAACCGGTAATTTGACGGAAATGTCTTTCATAATCATATAATTCTATTGTTTTCCGGACATGTCCAACATTGATTAATTCGTGGATTTTCATTCCCAGGGCTGTATCAAATTGTTCTTTTACATGTTTACCATAATAAATGTCCAGATAGCGTATAAGGAAATAGAGCGGCCAGTTTTCCATTTGAGACCACCTCAGCATATGCCATATGGCAACGATATCATCCGGTGTCCATTCTTCAGGATCAATGCCGTGCCACAGGCATCCAGAGGGAAGGTCATACAATTTATATCTCTGGTTAATTCCTTGTGCAAAAGCCAGAATATTCCCATGGGTACCGATATTCAGAGAATCCAGTGTTTTACCCGCCATTTCCAAGAATTTCCAGCTTTTCATGTAAACATCAAATGCTTCGTAGTCCCGTCCAAAATAGTCTGAGAGTTCTCCTTTTGCGCAGAGCCTTAAGAATTCAATTCTGTCGCCGGATACAAGTGCCTGGGAAAAACCAAGAGCCATAAATAGATCTCTTTCATCTTCCATTTCAACAGATATTGAATTCACGGGGGATTCTATTGTAATTTTTATTTCTCCATATTCCTGCAGTATCACGTTCTTGTGGGATACAACTTCTCCACGGCTTAACCATTCCCGGAAAACAAATACGGTGCCAATCAGCAAAACAGTGGATAACAGTATTATGACCAGTGTTTTTTTCATGGTTTTTCTTCCACGAGCTTTGCGCTCAATTTATATCGGGATAGGGAAAAATGTGCTTCGACAATCATTTGACTGCGTGTATTAACCGTAATACTTCGGAAGGCCGACGGATCGCCAAGGCGTGACGTAAAAAGGTCTGTCTCTTGCATAACAGGCCGGCCACTTCTTTTTTCTGTCTTAATTTCCCACCGGATTGTCTCACTGTCCTGATAAATCGGAATGACGGCAGCATCGAAAAATTCACCTTCAATCTCAAGCGGATAATATTTGGGAACTGCATCCTTTTCTTTAGTCAAGGCAATAATCAGCGATAACATATTGTGAACCCTTCCCTCTGCCAACCGCTGGTCTCCGTTTGAATAAGATATTCTTTCTTTACTATATTCCGTTTTCAGGTTTTGCCGAATATTTTTTTGAACAATGTTCTTTTCAAACGCAAGGATTCCCCTCAGATCACTGTCCATGGTAAGCCGGTAAGTGTTTTGCACTAAAAATATCTTTGAAAAGAGCGCCGTGGTTTCTGCTCTATACTGAAAAGATACGGTAGTCTCATGATTTAATCCCGTTTCATACAGTTGCACATATACAACCGGTATTCCTAAAAATGTGACCTCATAAACGTGCGCTTGTGCCTGTGGGATGAACATCAGAAGCAGCAATAAGGAGATTTTAACAATTGATCTGATCATATCGGTGTAAATATACATCAAGAGAAAGGAAAATCGAGGTTTAGATTTAATCTTTATCGTTTTCATTTTTAAGAAATGAAAAATATGGACTGCTTAAATAATAACCGGCTATAGCAAGCAATCCCGCAGTAAGTATCCAGCCATTCCGGACATGTCCGCGAATAATATACCAGGACGGTTCCGCATTGATATTCAACAGAATCAATGAAAAGAGGTTATACATGGAGTGAAGGAAGATTCCGGGTAAGGCTGAATGGAAAAGGTGAGACAATCCGCCCAAAAGAACTCCCAAAACAAAAATCTGAATGAAATACCAGGGAAGGGAATGAATCATGGCAAAGAAGAATGCTGAAAAGAGAATTGCAGCTAACGGCTTTTTTAGAGCTGATTCCATAGCTTGCAAAAGCATACCCCTGAATATGCACTCTTCGGCAATGGATGCGATGACGGTTGCGGCAAATATCATTAAAACCGCTTCGGAAGAACTTGACCATTTGAAATTTTGCATCATAATTAAATATTCTTCCGGAATAATTATCCATTTTCCCAGGATACGATCAGCCGCATCAGAAAGAATAATAACCCCGCCTGTAAATACTATAATGCCGGGCCATGCCTTAGCTTCAATTTTTGTCAATCTGAAAGTTTTAAAAACAGAAAGGTCCGGACGTTTTTTTCTTAAATAAACCAGGGCAGGGACTAAAAATATGAGTTCAAGAAAAATTAGGCTAATGGCAAGCATTGTATAGGATTTGGGGGAAAAGAGGGCATTTACAGGGAGTGATAAAAGAAGGGTGATACCCCAGCCGGCCATTAACAGTAAAAGGGCGGCAGATAACGGTAGAAATCGGATGTTATCATCGGTTTTGTTGTTCATTATTTTTTATGGATTCAGAAGGGTTTCAGTTCTCCGTTAATAATCATACCGCCTTTTCCCGAGAATGAGACGGATTCAAAATACGGATTATATACTGAAATATTATTTATACTCTCAGCGAGAATAAGCGAAGCAGGATGCTGATCTTTACTCCAGTCATCCGGAGGATTGGACATTGATTTGCTGCTGTCTGTTAAGACATAAAGAGGGATCTCTTTTTCGCGGCATAGTCTCATAACAAGACCCGTTCCAATTTTATTCACAAAACCACCGTCCCAATACCAATCTGTTCCCACAAGAGCAAGGTTGCAATTTTCAAGTGCTTTCTCCATCGCAGCATCGGTAAAGAGTGAAACGTCAATGTCATATCGGGCAAGAAATTTTGCAAGGTTAACTGCTTCATTAACCGGCCGGCACTCCGTCGTATTTACAGAGAACACTTTATCATCCTGCATGGCCCGTACAATGGATTTCCTCACGATTGAACTGTGACTGAAAGAAAAAACTCTGCATCCTTCATGAATGAGAGAAGATGCTGTTTCAACAGTTTTATCAATATTTTTATTGAGTTTAGACCGAAACTCTTCAATGATCGCGGGTATGGTTTCATTACTCTGTAAAAACCGGTCTATGATATAACTGTTCAGGTTTGGGAAAATAGCCATCAGGGGATGCGCTTCTACGACCTGTTCATACAGAGATTCCAGCTTGTTTGCCTGTTCATCCCTTGAGAATGAACTGTTCTCTGAAAAATACCGGGTCAGAATATTCAGAAATTTAAAAAGCAGAGTTGTCGCACCGGCCTCCTGTTCCAGCAGGAGCGTTTCGAATTCAGGATAATTTTTCATCGGGCTCCTCCTCGCGGGGAAGGTGTACAATCCCCGATATTTTTTCATTGATGAGCTTCCATTGAAAATCGAAAAGCTTTCGCATCATGGTTATTGATGTATCTAAATTGTACAAATTATTTCGCGCTTTTTCGAATGCTTTATTTCGGCGATACAAATCAGAAATCAAATAATAGGTCATGGAAATATCTTTAGCACTCATATCTTTTTCAAGCAAGGCTCTTTCAAAAGATGCTGCTGCTTTATTTCTATACTGAACAGCCATCTCTTCATTACCTTCATCATCAAAAAGCCAGCTCATCCGCATATAGCAATCACCCATCAGATAAGAACGCGCCTGATCCACAGCCAATATTCCCAGGTGGGCCTGGAAAAGATCCAGTGTTGTGGGGTTGTTATCTGAAAATTGTGCCAGATACATATCACTCTCTACATAAACAGTTACATCCTGAAGGTTACGGGGCGGTGATGAAAAATCATGGCTCACAAAATAACAGTTAGGGCATTGGATCAGCCATTCGTCCAGCATATCATCCTGAAAGGTCCGAATTCTGAAATCCGTGTCAACGCTTTCAATATCAAACAATAAGTGTGCCGGATTATTTACTATCCTTGTACCGCATATTGGGCAACTAACAGCACGTTCTCCGTTTTCAAGATCTTCCGGGATGTAATTTTCATCTATCATCAAGCGAAATCTCCAGCCATTTCTTTTCGGCAAACCCCTCAGACATCATTCTGGAAAGAGACTGCAGGGCTTTCCTGTGATTCTCCCAGGCTACCCTTTTCACCGCTTTATCCAAGGAAAGCCATTCATAACTGCAATGTTCTTCTCCGGGAATAATTTCTTCTGTTTGAACTTCTGCGGCAAAAACGGGTACTATATTCATTCTGTCTTCTTCTGCTTCATAAAAAGAACTCGTCCCGTCAAGTACCCAAAAACAGGAAGGTTTAAGACCTGTCTCTTCTTTCATTTCCCGAAGGGCGGCCTGCCATGCCGTTTCGCCTGCATGAATTTTGCCGTGAACGCAGTGATAAATTCCTGCATACAAACGTTCAGGCGCTCTTTTCATAATCAAAAAGCGTAAGCCCTCCGGGCTCTTTCTGAAAATCCAGCAATCAATTACGCGAACAATTAATTCTGTCATCATCTTTTAAAAAGGCAGATCATCTGCTCCTGGCAAATCCTCGGAAGAAGAGCTTTTTGTTTTATTGTTTTCTTCGTATACAATCGAGACGTCCGCATCAGAATCACTTTCATGGTTTTCGGATCCGGGGGATTTTCTGTCAAGAAGAATCAGCATATCAATATTGACCTCTGTTGAATATTTATCGATACCGTCTTTGTCCTGCCATTTGCGGGTTCTGAGCCGTCCCTCAACATAGACTTTTCGCCCTTTTGTCACATATTGATTGATATACTCGGCTGTTTTTCCAAAGGCAACACAACGGTGCCATTCCGTCAGTTCTTTAACTTCTCCGGAAGCAGAATCCCGGTACGATTCTGTTGTTGCAATGGAAATGTTGGAAATCTGGCGGCCGTCCGGCATTGCCCTGCGCTCAGGGTCTCTTCCCAGGTTACCGATGAGAATTACTTTGTTCATTGAACTTTTATGCATAATAAATCCTCCATTTTAAAGGTAAAAATCTTTCATTACTGCCGTAATCAACCTTTCGGCTTCCTTTTTTTCCCAATAGAAAAGGCCGTATATTATTTTTTTTTGATGTGCTGCAAGAATTGCATTCCACACCATCAGATCGCAACGAATATGCTCTGTCTTCTTGTCCGGGTTTTCAACATTACCCGCCGTTATAATAACCGAAGGAATTTTCTGACCTCTAATTTCATTAAATACATAGCTCATATCAGGAAAGCGCAGGCCCAGATCATCTCTGTTTTTTCCCATAAGGGGATTCATTCCGCTTCCGTTAATATAATCAAGGGCGGTCATCAGGGGCGCAGACATGTCCGGATATTGGGCTGTCAGCCAGATGATATCGTATTTTTTAAAAAGATCCGGGGTATCTGCCCTGTCAAGGCTGATACATTCTGTTCCCGGAATAGAAACTTGTAAAGTCTGTCCCGTAAGATCGGATACTAATATTTTTTTCATACCTGTTGTGCTCCCTCCGGCCGGGGTCCGAACAACCCCTGTCCAATCCTGATCATTGTAGCTCCTTCCTCCAGGGCAATACGGTAATCGCCCGTCATTCCCATGGATAATTCGCTAAAAGAAAAGGTGCCTGTTTCACGATCTTTCAGTCTTTCGCTCAATTCTCTTAACAGAGTAAAAGATCGGCGAATTCGTTTTGTATCTTTAGTCAAAGGCCCCATGGTCATCAGGCCTTTAATTTGAATATCAGGTGTTTTATCCAGCAAAAGATCTACAAATCCTTCCAGTTCATCAGGATCTATACCGCCTTTGGTTTTTTCTCCACTCGTATTCGCCTGTATTAGGATCTGTATTGCAGACGGTTCTTTTGCAATACGTTCGGCTGTTTTCAAATGATCCATACTGTGAAGCCAGTCAAAGTGACTTAAAAGATCCCGAACCTTATTTGACTGGAGTGTTCCGATAAAATGCCTTTCAACCCCGGAAAAGGGTTCCCGGGAAAATTTGGACAGGGCTTCCTGCATTCTGTTTTCTCCGAAGGCTGTAATTCCCGCTTCTGCCGCCGTGAGCATGTCAGAGACTGAAAAGCGTTTGGTTACGGCAACAATACGAACCCTGTCCGGATAAGGGGAAAAACACTGAATATCCCCTTGGATTACTGCCAGTTTTTCCCCGATGGAATTCATTCTTCTACTGTTTCGCCTTCTTCTTCGTCTTCCTTCAGATAAGCCACGGAGCTGATTTTGTCATCCGGTTTCAGATTAATAAGCCGAACGCCCTGTGTATTCCTGGAATAAACACTTATATCGCGAATACTCATACGAATCAAGAGTCCCTGAACTGTTATCAGCATAAGATCATCTGTATTCACAACTTCTTTAAGAGCAACCATTTTACCGATTTTCGGTATGGTTTTCAGTGTAATAACACCTTTTCCGCCCCGGTTTGTCACGCGGTAATCAACGATTTCAGAGCGTTTGCCGAAACCTCGTTCGCTAACAGCCAGAACACTCACACCTTCCCGTTTTACCACAACCATATCTACAACACGGTCATGTTTACCGGCAAGTGTAACACCCCTGACGCCGGAAGCATTCCTGCCCATGTCCCGTATGTGTTTTTCATTAAAACGGATTGCCTTGCCCTCGAGTGTTCCAAGGATAATATCCTGTTCGCCGTTAGTAATATTGACTCCGATAAGATTGTCGTCATCTCTGAGTTTCACCGCAAGAATACCTGTCCTTCGCGGATGGCTGAAAGCAGAGAGGACTGTCTTTTTAATAACACCCTTTTGGGTAGCCATAATAATGTATTTATCGTCCGAAAATTCCCGAACATTAAGAAAAGCCTTTACATTTTCGCCTTTATCACATTCAAGAAGATTAACAATAGCACGTCCCCGTGATGCCCGTCCGGCCTGAGGAATTTGGTGGACTTTCAGCCAGTAGACCTTCCCCAGATTTGTAAAGAAAAGCATGTATTCGTGGGTAGAAGCTATGAAAAGATTCTCAACAAAATCTTCATCTCGCGTACCGGCGCCCCGCTTTCCCACACCGCCTCGATTCTGAGAACGGTATGCCGATACGGGTGAGCGCTTAATAAAACCATTGTGTGTTATCGTTATAACCATTTCTTCGTCGGCAATCATGTCTTCTATTGTAAAATCCTCGCTGTCGGCTATCATTTCAGAGCGTCTCGCATCTCCGTAACGCTCTCTTATTTCCCGGAATTCCTCTTTAATGATTTCCATTCGCCTGCTGCGGTTTTCCAGAATGAATTTAAGCATCTCTATCAGTTTCAGTTTTTCAAGATATTCCTGGACAATTTTATCTCTTTCAAGTCCGGTTAGTTTTTGCAGTTTCATGTCCAGAATGGCCTGAGCCTGTTTATCGCTGAACCCAAAGCGCTCTATGAGCTTGTCACGTGCATTCGTGACGCTGGAGGAGGCACGGATAATACGAATAACTTCGTCAATATTATCGAGCGCAATTTTAAGGCCTTCAAGAATATGTGCAGCCTCTTCAGCCTTTGTCAGATCGTAGCGGGTTCTGCGAACAATCACATCATGGCGAAAATCAATGAAATAACTCAGCATCTGCTTAATATTCAGAATTTTGGGGATTCCGTTAACCAAGGCCAGCAGAATGATACCAAAAGTAGTCTGAAGTTGTGTATGTTTATACAGATTATTTAAAACGACTTCAGGAATGGCGTCCCGTTTCAGTTCAATAACTATCCGGATGCCGTCTTTATCCGACTCATCACGCAGATCGCTGATCCCTTCAATTATTTTATCCCGGACCAGATCGGCAATTTTTTCCAGAATACTGCTTTTATTCACCTGATAAGGTATTTCAGAGATAATTATTTGTTCTTTACCGCCACGAATCTGTTCGATTGAAGCCCTGGCCCTTACCTGAATTTTGCCTCGTCCGGTAAAATATGCAGACCTGAGGCCGGCAGCCCCGAAAACCAAACCGCCGGTAGGAAAATCCGGGCCCTTAACATGCTTCATAATATCATGTGTTTCCATATCGGAATTATCTACCAATTCAATTAAAGCATCACAAATCTCCACAAGATTGTGAGGCGGAATATTTGTTGCCATCCCCACGGCAATCCCGGAAGCGCCGTTAATCAAGAGAGCGGGGATCTGTGTGGGTAAGACGGTTGGTTCTTGAAGTGTTTCATCAAAATTGGGCCTGAAAGCCACCGTTTCTTTTTCAATATCCACAAGCATCTCACAGGCAAGGCGGGTCATCCGCGCTTCTGTATAGCGCATTGCGGCCGCATTATCACCGTCAACCGATCCAAAGTTTCCCTGGCCGTTAACAAGGGTGTACCGCATGGCAAAATCCTGGGCCAGGCGGACCATGGCATCATAAACGGATGAATCACCGTGGGGGTGATATTTACCCATGACCTCACCGACAATACGGGCAGATTTTTTATAGGCTTTATTGTACTGAACACCCAGTTCATTCATGCCGAATAAAATTCGACGATGAACGGGTTTGAGTCCGTCCCGCACATCGGGAAGGGCCCGGGAGACAATAACGGACATGGAGTAATCGATATAGGATTCTTTTAGTTCCTCTTCAATATTAATCGGAATAATTTTTTGATTTGTCAATGTATCACCTATCCTTTTTCAATGTCTGTCAGATATCGAGATTTTTAACATATTTTGCATTTGTTTCGATAAATTTCCTGCGCGATTCCACGCTTTCCCCCATCAGAATAGAAAACATTCTGTCTGCTGCGGCAGCATCTTCTATTGAAACCTGCTTCAATGTTCGGGTTTCCGGATCCATTGTTGTTGACCACAATTGATCCGGATTCATTTCGCCCAAGCCTTTATAGCGTGAAATGGCAAGGCGTTGTCTTGTTTTGGAATCAAAGCGTTTCAATAACTTTGCCAGCTCATCGTCATCATAGGCATACTGGAGTGCTTTTCCGTTTTTAATCCGGTATAAAGGCGGCTGTGCGATATAAACATATCCGTCTTTAACCAAATCAAACATCTGGCGGAAGAAGAACGTAAGAAGAAGGGTTCTGATATGAGCACCATCCACATCGGCATCTGTCATGATGATAATTTTATGATAGCGGATCTTGTCAACTTCAAATTCATCCTGGCCGATTCCCCCGCCAATTGCCGTAATAAGTGTCCGGATTTCATTGTTGGATAAAATTTTATCAAGACGTGCTTTTTCAACATTTAAGATTTTTCCCCTCAGGGGAAGAATTGCCTGAAAACGTCTGTCCCGGCCCTGTTTGGCACTACCGCCGGCCGAATCCCCTTCGACAAGATAAAGCTCACAGAGAGAAGGGTCTTTTATGGAACAATCCGACAGTTTTCCCGGTAAATTGCTGCCGTCAAGGGCATTTTTACGGCGGGTTAATTCACGTGCGGCACGGGCTGCATCACGAGCTTTAGCGGCAAGAACCGATTTTTCAATGATTTTGCGTGCAACCGACGGGTTCTGCTCAAAATACTCTCCCAGTCCATCATTTATAATACTGTCTACAATTCCCTTTACTTCACTGTTTCCGAGCTTTGTCTTTGTCTGTCCCTCAAACTGGGGTTCAGCAACGCGCACGGAAATCACGGCAGTAATACCTTCTCTTGTATCCTCACCGCTTAGGGAAAAATTTCCTTTTTTTACATTTTTAAACATATTGTTTTTCACGGCATATGCGTTCAGACCGCGTGTCAATGCCGTGCGGGCGCCCGTCATGTGGGTTCCGCCCTCAATTGTATGAATACAGTTCACATAAGAGAAAAAATTCTCATTATAGCTGTCATTGTACTGAAAAGCAAATTCAACCAGAACATCCTCTTTTTCTCTGGAAATAAAAACAGGTTTAGGGTGAAGTGGGGTACGGGCTTCATTTAAGTAGGATACAAACTCAGAAATCCCACCCTTATAATGAAAAGATTCTTCTTCACCCGTCCGTTCGTCTTTCAGGGTAATGGAAACATCGCGATTAAGAAAAGCAAGTTCTCTCATGCGTTCATCCAGCACCTCTTTATCGAACTGAACTTTAGTAAAGATTGATGTATCCGGAAAAAAGGTTACGGTAGTGCCGTTTTTCTTGGATTTTCCCACAATTTCAAGTTGTTTTACCGGAATGCCTTTTTCATACGTTTGTTCATAAATATTGCCGTTCCTGAAAATCTGTACACAACATTTTTCAGAAAGGGCATTAACGACGGATACACCCACACCATGGAGGCCGCCGGAAACTTTATAACTGCCTTTATCAAACTTCCCGCCTGCATGAAGAACAGTCATAATTACTTCAACTCCGGGTTTTTTTTCTGTAGGATGGGGGTCTACAGGCATTCCGCGCCCGTTGTCCGTAATACTGATACTCTCATTTTGATGAATTGTTACAATAATCTTGTCGCAAAAACCGGCAAGGGATTCATCTATTGAATTATCCACAACTTCATAGACCAGGTGGTGTAAGCCTCTTTTACCTACGTCCCCGATATACATGGCGGGTCTTTTTCTTACAGCCTCCAGCCCCTTTAAAACCGTTATTTTATCCGATTTGTAGTCATTAGAAGCACTTGTCATCATCTTTTTCTGATTCCTTTCTCTTGTTCAGGTCTATTGTGTATGGAAAGTTATATGAATTTTATCTCTTTAATAACCTCTTCGCCCATTAATTCTTTGTATTTTTCTAACAGACTGCCTGACAACATCTTCAGTTCATGCCGCCAGACATGATCCTTTACATTTACATAAAGGGTTCCCGATATGACTTTTTTTGCTTCTGAAACAGAGGCAATTTTTTCACCAACAATCTCATTCCATTTGTTGAGTGCCTGATACTCTTTGAGAACCGTCGGGCTGGTCAGTTTTTGTATAACCTTGTATAGCGGACCTTCAATACTTTTCATCTTTATAATTTATAAAATTTTGTTTGAATTATGAAGAAGTAATTGCTGAATATTATCCTGCTGAGAGTGCTATATGTCAATGATATTAAACGATCCGGGGGTAAGTGATATCCCTTGTCGTCTAATATCGCTTAAGTCTGTTGACGTAATTATTATCTGTTGTAGCCCGCCGATATAATCAAGCAGGTTTTTGGCATGATAAATATCCAGTTCCGAGAGAAGATCGTCAAACAGAAAGAGGGGTTCCCGGCCTGTAATGTTCTTAAAATATTCTCCTTCTGCCAATTTCATGCAAACAAGCCAGAATTTCTTTTCTCCCTGTGATGCTCCGGTTTTCAGGGGTTCATCCTTTCTGATAAATTCGATTCGATCATAGCCCGCCCCCCTTACAGATCTTTTTAAAATAATATCGCTGTGAATGTTTTTGCGGCTTTCAGAAAGATATTTTTCGACATAATCTTCTTTTTTTTCTCCAAAAACAGAAGGTTTATACTCAATTTGGACAGAAATATCTCTTGGGTCAATGTGATTAAAAAAAGCGGATAGGTTTTCATTAAGTATGAGAAATTGTTCTCTTCTGAAATGATAAATTTCCCATGAAAGAGGAGCCAGTTGTTCTTCATATGTTTCAAGCTGTGTGTCAAAAGTATAGCTGTTTTTCTCATTTTTTAATTTCAGGTAGGCATTCTTTTGTTTCAGGATTTTTGTATATCGAATAAGTATTTTTAAATAGTCCCGCGAAACCTGTGAAAAAAGCCGGTCAAAATACTGTCTTTTCAATTGCGGGGCCCCGGCAGTAAGTACGGCATCTTCCGGCGATAGAATAATAACGGGCAGGCGGCCAATCCATTCGCTGTATTTTTCCACCTGAATATTATTCAAAAGAAGTCTTTTACCCCGATTTTTAACAACAGACAATAAAACCGTACCAAAGTCTTTCCAGATGGTTTTTATTGTAAAATGCTCTTTTTTCCACTGAATGGCTTCTCCGTCCTTCTGTGTTCTGAACGATCGGGTTAGGCAGCAAAAAAAAAGGGCCTCCATTACGGATGTTTTACCGGACCCGTTTGGTCCAAAAAGGATATTAAGCCCCGGCTTGAAAACGAAAGAAACCTTATTAAAACAGCGAAAGTGTCTGATGTTAACTTTTTCTAAATACATTTACGAATGTACAAAAAAAGGCGGTTTTACCGCCCGTATTATTTAAATCACAGCCTTATAGGCATTAGCAGGATTAAAAGATGTTCATGTTCTTCCTGTTTTTCGGGAAAAAAGAGGCCTGCAGACAGTGGCGTATTTAAAAAGATACAAACCTTTTCTCCGTCGATATGTCTTGCAGCTTCTTTCAAATATTCCGAATTATAGCCGATTGTAAGCGGTTCACCCTCATACTGAAGATCCATTTCTTCTCTGGCCGTTGATGAAGTTTCTACATCCTCGGTTGAAATAACGACTTTATTATTATTATATGAAAGAGCTATTTGATGGGTGTTTTTGTTTGAAAATATTCCAATTCTTTTAATGGCCGATAAAAACAAATCAATATCAGCAACAATCTTGTTAGGATTTTTTACCGGAATAACACTTTCGTAATCCGGAAAGCGCTCTTCGATGATGCGAGTATAAATAACACTTTCTTCGGTTTCTATCATTACATGGTTTTTGCCGATTTTGAAACGAATGTCGTTGGTTCCTTTAAGATTGGATACGCTTACATTTAAAAATTTAACAGGAACAATAACATCTCTCACAAGTCCGTTTGTTTCAAAATCATCATACGTCAGCTGAACAAGTTTATGACCATCTGTAGCAACCGCTTTTAAAATATTGTCCTGAAATTGAAATAATACACCATTGAGGGCTGCCTTCATTTCATCATGGCTTACAGAAAATATTGTTTTATCCACAATTCTCTGGAGCTTTTCCGGGGCAATCATAATTGTTGTGCTGTCATCTATCATGGGAGTTCCCGGAAATTCTGCAGAGGGTCTCCCGGAAATATGATATTCGCCGCCTTGCGGTGTTTTAATTTCAATATTTTCATCCTGTACCAAAAATGAAAGTTCTGTATCCGGTAATTCAGATGTTATCTCCAGGATCATTCTACCGGGTATGGCAATGGATCCTTCGTCAGTTATTTCTGCCTTACAAAATGTTTCCATGGTAATTTCAAGGTCGGTTGAACGAAGTCTTAATTCATCTTTTTCGGCTGTTAGAAGTATACAGCTTAAGATTGGAAGGGTAGATCTTACCGGGGCAACCCTTGAAACCTTTTGCAAGGATTGATAAAGGTCATTCTTTGTTACGGTAAATTTCATCATTGCAGGAATTCCTTTATTATTTATTCTTTATTTTTTAAAAATATCTATTAATAATATACAGGTGGAAAGTGTGAATATCACAGGTAAAGTTAAAAAAAATAACACTTTATTCTTTATTTTTAATGTGGATAACTTTTTCATATTGAAGAACAACTTTAAGCGAAAACAGGTTTTCTGTTAAGGAGCAGTTGACTTATTATTAACATCAACATATTATTCACACCCCTTGTGGATAACTATCTTTTGATTTCAACATAGAATTTTTCGTATAATTTATCAATCCAGCGGTTCCATTCTTTCTGTTTTTTAGAAGAAGCGGCCATATTTTCAATGATGTTATAGTGGGTTTTCAGTGTAAGTGTTTCAGGAGGTTTTCGATTGTTGAGCTTTAGTATATGAAAACCGTATGTGGTTTGAAAAGGTGTGGAAACATCCCCAATATTTAGCGTATCTGCCACTGCTTTAAATTCTTCAATTTGAAGAGTATTCAAAGGAAATTCTCCAAGCGAACCTTTGTTGGCCTTTACATCCGGATCATCGCTGTATCGAAGGGCGAGGTCAGAAAAATCAGCGGAGTTTATAATGGAGTCGCGCAATGTGGATAACATGTTAAAAGCATCGGAAAAATCAGTTTCATCTTTTGTTATATCAAGCAGAATATGGGCTACGTTTATCAATTCACCGCGTCTTTCGATAAGTTTAATAATGTGTACACCGAATTGTGTTTCAACAATATCTGAAATATCACCTTCTTTTTCAAGAGAAAAGGCAACGCGTTCAAATTCGGGAACAAAGGTACCCTTGGGTGAAAAACCAAGTTCACCGCCATTTACGGCAGAAGACCGGTCGGCAGAATACGTTCTTGCCGCTTCGCTGAAACCGGTTTCCCCAGAGAGTATGCGCTCTTTAATTTCGAGCAATTCCGCCTTTTTTTGCTCCTTTTTTTCGCCGGAGGGTTGGGGTATGATCAGAATGTGGCTTATATTAACTCGTTCAGGTATCTCCGGGATGGAATCTTTGTTTTCTTCATAAAATTCTAGAACTTCCGGACGGCTTACCTTTATATTTCCAAACCGCTCTGTCTGAATTTGCTGAACGATCAGAGAGCTTTTAACACGTGTGTATAAATATTCCCTGATTTTCCGCATGGAAAGCCCAAAGACCTGCTCAATTTGCTCTTCCGAGCCCAACACATCCAGATACTGCCCCAACTGTTCATCAAGGGATGATTGAATATCGCGTTCCCGGATGAATATGGAATCTTCCTCTGCCTGAAGAAGAATGATTTCCATATTTATCAATTCCCGCAAGGCCTGGTTCTGAAGATTGATGAATTGTTCCTGATTTATGGACGAAGGGTTTACACCGGAGGAACGAATCATTTCCATTGTTAATTGCTGAACATCGGAAAAAAGAATTATTTCCTGTCCGACAATAGCGGCGATACCATCAACCAGCTGTTGTGAATGAAGGGGGAGTGTAAACATAAAAAGAATAAGTATGCATTTAAAAAGACGTTTCAACATGTGCTTTTTTCCTGAGTTTTTTTAGAAGGCCATAATAGGCTTCATCATATTTTAATAGTCCGATTTGTTGTCTGATATCTTCCCTGACTTCTGATATTGGAAGGTAAGAGTTGGGGGAATAGGTTTCCAGGATTTCAAGAATATGATAGGCTTCTGAAAACTGAAAAGGTTCAGTAATCCGGGGAGGAGAAGGCGAAAACAAGCGGTTACGAACAACAGGAGCAACCGTGCCCTCCTGGATAAAGCGCGTTTCCACCAGGTTCTTTTCTTTCAGCTCCTGTGCTTTTTCACGAATATTTCTCACCAATGAACGATAGGCCGACATTGCTTCGGCTTCATCGGAAAAGGTATAATGATTTACCTTATAGGTAAGATCCATAACCCTGAACTGTTCTCTGTTTTCAAAATAATACTCATTAATCTCTTCATCATCGGCTGTCAGCTGATCTCCGATAATTAAAGAAAGATATTGACCGGCAACAAGTTGTTTTTGATACTGCAAAACCTGATTTTTAATTTCTGGATTTTTATCAATTCTGTTTTTTAAACCTTCCTGATAGAGAAGTTCCGTATGAATCCACTGTTCAATAAGCTCTTTTTTTTCATTAAGCAAGTCTTCTTCAGATGTAATTTTCATCGGTATCAGGTTCAGATTTTCTTCTGTAAGATATTCATTATTCACTCTTGCCAAAATACTGGCAGGTTTTCTTTCGGAACAACCGGCAAGCATGAAAACAGACATGAGAAGAAAAAGAGTTTTATTTTTCATAAAGAGGATTGATCCGGATCTTATATTTTTCGTAGAGTTTATCAAATGCCTCCTGTCTTGCCACAGCCCTTCTATCTTCAAGAAGGTGATTTCTGACTTGGTTTTTTACCAGTTCAAATTCAAGGGGCGTTTCAGGTATAATCTCAATAAGATTGATAATTGAAAACTGGTTTTTTTCAACTTTTACCGGTTTGCAGGTTTCACCGGGGCTCATCTTAAACGCCTGTTTACCCATTTCTCCAAACTGACCCCTTTGGAATGGATTTAAAAGACCTTTATTTCTCTTTCCAATTGGCCGTTCCGTGTATTTTTCAGCCAGCTCTGCAAAAGAGAGTCCCTTTTGTAATTTTTCGTATATGTCTTCGGCAAGGAGGCTGTCAGATACAAGTATTTCCTGAACGCGTATTTTTTCCGGCGTCATATATTTATCTTTATTTCTAACATAGTATCGTGCAATATCATCACCTGAGGGTTCAAGCCCCTCATAAACCACGACACTGGTATAATATGCATGGGCAGTTCTTAGTATATATCGCCTTTTTTCCTGTTGAAACGCTTCAGATTTTTTATAATCAAGTTTAGCGCCTTCCCGAACCAACAGATCCAGAACATGGTTATCTTTTATAAAAGCATTAAGATCGGCCGGAGAATTAAATCTTGGAACATCCGTTCTATCCATAAAGAATGCCATATAGTTAACAACCCATTGTCTGTCTACGATTGTTCCGGGATATTCCGCAAGCTTAAACGTATCAGGCACGGCAAGAAGGGTTTGAAACACGTCAGGATTTTCACTATGTATAAAAATGGAGTCAAATGCAGAATAAAACATTTCTACCTGAGGCACATTGATCATAATTGGATTGGCTGCGGACAGAGAGTCAATGAAGTTTCTTTGGCGTTGGATAAAACGATCACTCCAGGTTTTTCTCGCCAATATCTTAAGACGGCTCAATTCCTCTTCTTTTGATTTGACGGTAAGCGATCTTTCCTGACGGGGATAGATGAGATGATATCCATAGTCTGTTTTTACCGGTCCGCTAATAAAGGATGTTGGTGTTGCAAAAAGAGCGCTGTCAAACACAGCGATCATTTGTCCTGCAGAAACCCAGCCCAGATCTCCGCCCTGATCACAGGTTCTCGGATCCTCGGAATATTGTCTTGCCAGAGATTCAAAGTTATTTTCATTACTCTGTGCCCTGATTCTTCGAACCAAACGCAAAGCCTCTTCTTCAGTTCTGCTGCTGTTGGTGTTGTGTGTCCCTTTATATGTAATAAGTATATGAGATGTAAGCTTTTCTGATTTTAGACGATTGTATAGTTCGTCATAGACCTCCGGTGAGATTAGATAATCAAAAACAGCCTTATCAAATAATGCCTGGGCATCCTGCCGGGCTTCCCAGGTTTTAACTTTATATTTCAACATAAAATCATCAAAACGATTGTTATCTTTCAGATACAATTCTGATAATTTTATTTTTATATAAGCATCAATCCGCTGTTTTAAGATCTCTGCGGATAAGCCCTGAAGATATGAGGATGAATAGTAGTCGGACAGATGGCCAAGAGTGTATTTTTTTCCGTCGACATAAGCGATTGTATCATCATCAAATTTTCTGGAACAGGAAACGGCAAGGGTGAGAATGGTTAAAAGATATACACATAATCGAAGTTTCATAATTTCTCCTCTTTTAAAACTCTAATTTATTTTCACTCAGTATTGTTTCCAACAGCAATTTAAGCCTTTCGGTATCATCACCCCTATCAAAGCGAATGACAAGAGAAAAGTTCCCTTTTGTTTTAAGAAGGTAATCTGTTTGTTTATCTTTTAGTGAATGAATCATATTGAGGACGCTTTCTTTGATCTTTCCATTGGAAAGTTCACGATTAAAAACCAGATGACATGAACCATTCTTATCCTCAATACGGATAATTCCTTTTAGCCGTGCCGCCAGATATAGATGGCGAAGAAGCAGGAGATTCTCTGTTTCCTGCGGAATCTCGCCAAAGCGGTCAATAAAAGCGTGTCGAATGCCGGAAAGACCTTCACCGTTTTTTACGGCAGCGATGGCTTGATATAATTCAAGGCGTGTGGTTCCGGAAGAAACCAGTTTTTCAGGAATAAAAGCCTTAAGAGGCAGTATAATTTCAGGCTGTACGGGATAAAAAGCCTCATTGGTTGCTCTTCGTTCTATTTCCTCCGTAAGAAGCTTTAAAAAGTAACTGTATCCTACCTGGTCAATGTGTCCGCTTTGTTCCGTTCCAAACAGATTTCCAGCCCCCCGAAGTTCTAAATCCCGCATTGCAATGTGATAACCGGAACCAAGGTCGGTATAATATTCCAGCGCCTTAAGCCTTTGCATAGCGCCCGGATTTATGTGGCTGTGTCTTGGAATTACGAGGTATGCATAAGCCTTTCTGAAGGAACGGCCAACCCGCCCTCTGATTTGATAAAGCTGGGAGAGTCCAAATTGATGGGCATTCATTACAATAAGGGTATTGGCGTTGGGAATATCAATTCCGGATTCAATAATTGTTGTGCTGATCAGAATATCGTATTTGTGATGCAGGAAATCGAGCAAATGTTTTTCGAGGACATTTCCCGGCAGCTGACCGTGAGCAAACCGAATAGATGATTCGGGGATAAGTTCCTGGAGATTAGCGGTTAAGGGCGGAAGATCACGGATGTTGTTATTGACAATCAGAACCTGTCCTCCTCGCCGGAGTTCTTCGCGGATTGCCTGGCTGATAAGGGATGAATCCCAATGAATGATTTTTGTATAAATTGGAATTCTCTCTTTGGGTGGTGTATCAATTCGTGTCACATCCCGAACCCCGGCAAGGGAAAGCTGGAGTGTTCTGGGGATGGGTGTTGCACTTAGAGTTAAAACATCAATATTTGTTCTCATTGATTGTATTTTTTCTTTATGGCGAACACCAAAACGTTGTTCTTCATCAATGATAAGAAGCCCTAAATTCTTAAAAAACAGCTTGTTAGAAAGAATTCTATGTGTTCCGATCAAAATATCAATTTTACCGTTAACCAGATCTTCCAGAATTTTTTTAAAAGAGCCGCTTGTTCGGAATCGGTTTAAAATTTCTACAGTTACTCCAAAAAACGAAAGCCTTTCACGAAAAGTCTCATAATGTTGTATAGAGAGAATGGTCGTTGGGACCAGCAGCACAACCTGATATCCGGATATGACGGCCCTGAAGGCAGCCCTGACGGCAACCTCGGTCTTACCGAAACCCACATCGCCGCAGATCAGACGATCCATAATAACGGGCCGGGACATGTCGGATTTGACAGTTTCGATAGCCATCATTTGATCGTGTGTTTCCTGCCACGGGAAAGACAGTTCTAATTCTTTTTCCGAGACAGACTCTCCGTCAAGTGAAATACCTGATTTTGCCGCCCGAAGCCGATAAAGCTTTACCAGTTCATCTGTTATTTCAGCAATAGCCCGTTTTACCCGCTTCTGTTTTGATTCCCACGTTCTGCCCTTAAGGGAGTCGGCCTGCACAGGTTGCACATGCCCTTGAGAAAAACGATATATTTTGTCAATATGGCGAACGGGGACATAAACTTTATCTTCCTGATCATATTCGATTATGAGCTGTTCGTCGCCGTCGGCAAAACGGGTTCCCAGGTAGAACCCAATACCATAATCAACATGGACAACGGCATCGCCGTATTTAATGGCATCCTGTCTTGATACACGTTCAACGTCCGGAATAAAAGGTTTGTCCGGATTAAATAAATGTTCACGCTGGAAAAAATAGTAATCACTGACAAAAACTGTATTTGTATTGCCCAGAACGAATGCATCCTTCAGGCTTCCTTTGATGAAATAACAGTTTGAGCCGTCTTTTAATACGCGTTGAAGCTGATCCAGTAACATTTTATTTTGCCAGAAGATGCAGGCAGTATCATATTGACGGATAAAAGATTTCAGTGATTCATCCCGCGATTTCCGAACAGTAAACGGAGGAATCTCCAGAACCCGGAAAAAATCACCCGTTGACTCTTGCTGAAAGAGAAGGCAATAATGGGATGTGTGGGGCATGGAGAGGCCGCTAAGGTTAATTAAGAGTGTCTTTTCGGGAAGCAGCTCCATAAAAGGGATTTTAGATTTAATTGACGAAGATGAAGGAAACAGGACAAAGGCATCAGCTTCTTTGACAGAAAGTTGGGTATCGGGATGAAATGTCCGGATGGATTCAAGAGTATTGCCAAAGAATTCAAGTCGGAATGGAAGAGACGAGCCAAAAGGGTAGATATCAATAATCCCGCCTCGAACACAAAAGTCCCCCGTATATTCTACGAGATCGGTTCGCGTGTAGCCGTGTTCCGTAAAGCGGGTTATGAGCCGGTCAAAGGAATAATCCTGGTTTTTTTCAAGGGTCAGGATATTCATATCTGCCTGGAAGGGATTATGGATAGGGAGCGACAGCATTGGAATTGATGTAATAATAAAGGAGGTCTTATTTTTACAGAGCAAATCAATCAGGCGCGCATAATGGTTCTCAAACCGGGATTTGTTAAACAGTTCTGTGTTATGATCAAAAAAAGGAAGCCATGAAACAGCGTCTTCGGTATTAAAAGCAATCAGATTTTCATAAGCATGCTCAGAGGTTTGTTCTTTATCAAAAAGAAGAATGGGAAAGAAACCGTCGCGGGCAAGAACCGTCGCCAACAGTGTGATAAAACTGAGAGACTGTTCGGAAAGTACAACACTTGTTTCTTTCCTGAGCTTTTCTAAAAGAAGGATATAGCCAGGCGTGGAAGCAATCTTTATTTGAATTTGTTCAATCATGGTTTCACGTGAAACATTATTTCATATAGATCAGAAGGACTTGAATATCCGAAGGAGAAACGCCCCGGATTCTACTGGCCTGTCCAAGCGTTTCGGGCCTGAATCGTTTCAATTTTTCACGTCCTTCGTTTGATAAAGATTTTATGGTATCATAATTAAGGGTTTCGGGGATTTTCCGGTCTTCAAGTGAGGCCATTTTTTGAATCATTAATTCCTGTCGGCGGATATACCCTTCGTACAAGGTCTCAATAAAAGCCTGGTCCAGGCTGTGGAAAAGAGATCCGGGAAAAATTGTCTGATGCATGGCAGACAGATGTTCTTCTGTTAAAATATGTTTTTTAATTGCCTGTGAATATTTTTCCGGGGACTCGATTGGAATGTGCATAGGGTTGTTCCTGGGCAGTGATTCCCGGCTGAAAAAGTGCTGAATCTCGTGCTTTTCTTTCTGCGAACGGAGGAACAGATCTGTCATTTCACGGGATTGTATGCCGATTTGGAACGCCGTTTCAAATAATCGGTGATCAGCATTATCTGAGCGCAGAATCAGACGATATTCGGCAAGACTGGTGAACATCCTGTAAGGCTCATCGGTCTCTTTTGTTATCAGATCGTCAATTAGAACACCGATATATGCCTGAGATCGTTTCAAAACAACCGGTTCCTGGTTCATCAGGGAGCGAACAGCATTTACGGCTGCAATAAAACCCTGAACAGCCGCCTCTTCATAACCGCTTGTACCATTCACCTGACCGGCAAAATAGAGACCGGAAACATCTTTGGTTTCTAGTGAATGGTGAAGCTGATAAGACGGGAAATAATCATATTCAATTGCGTATCCCGGTTTAATGATTTCTGCCCTTTCAAGCCCGGAAACGGTCCGGAGGGCCGTAATTTGAATATCGACGGGTAAAGAGGAACTGAACCCGTTGATGTACCACTGTTCAGAACCTTCCCATTCAGGCTCAAGAAAAAGCTGGTGAGATGATTTGTCTGAAAACCGGACAATTTTATCTTCGATGGACGGACAATAGCGGGGACCGGTCCCGTGTATATCTCCTGCATAAAGGGGAGAGCGGTCAAGGGCATTTCTTATAATATCATGTGTCTGAATGGCCGTATGTGTAAGAAAACAGGGTATATTTTTAGGATTAAATAATTTGGTTGAATAAGAAAAAGGTTCGGGACTTGGGTCACCGTACTGGGGTGTCATTTTTGTAAAATCTATGGAACGCCGGGTAATTCTGGAGGGCGTTCCGGTTTTCAGGCGTTTGACGGAAAACCCTTCAGACTTTAGAAAGCTGCTAATACCCGTTGACGGGAGCTCTCCATAACGTCCCGATCCGATTTGAATCGGACCGATATGAATGAGTCCGTTTAGAAAAGTACCGCTTGTCAGTATAATTTTTTCACCCTGAATCAGAGAACCATCTTTCAGACGAATTCCGGTTACCCGGTAAGATTCAATGCATATTTCATAACCCTCACCTTCAATAATATCAAGGTTTGGTGTTTTGAGTAGAATTCTTTGCATATAGTCGGCATAAGCCCTCTTATCTGCCTGGGCTCGCGGAGACCAAACCGCACGGCCTTTTGAGCGATTTAGAAGTTTAAATTGAATTCCTGTTTTGTCAATCGCTTTTCCCATTTCGCCGCCCAGAACGTCCAATTCACGAACCAAGTGACCTTTTGCCAGCCCACCGATTGAAGGATTGCAGCTCATTCGGGCAATACTCTGTAAAGAAAGTGTAATTAAAGCCGTGGACCTTCCGAGCCGTGCTGCGGCAAGGGCTGCTTCAACACCGGCGTGACCGCCGCCTATGACAAGGATATCATAAATGCTTTTTTGTTGTTTCACGTGAAACATTGATTATTTACCGATGCAGAATTGATCAAAAATGTGGTTTAAAATATCCATGGAAGTTGTTCTTCCCGTAATATCGTCCAGTGCGCAGATCGCCTCCCGGATATCATGAATTATGAATTCTGAGGAAAGTGAATCTTTCAAGGCCTTATGTGCTGTTTTAAGGGACTTTTTCGCAGTCAGGAGATTGTTCTGGTGCCGTAAATGAGAGATTGTCAGAGATTCTGTGTTTAATGAGTATGTTTTTTTCAACGTGTTTAATAAGAGATCCATGAGTTCACGGATATGAGCTTCTTTTTTTGCACTGACGGGAATGACAGGAATTTCCGGTGTTGACAAAGAGCGACCGGCATTTATTTCCTTCCGGGAAAGGATGTCTTTCTTGTTAAGCGCTATGATTGCCGGCCTGTCCTGTTGTTTTAATAATTGAAGCGCCTGTTCAGTTTCTTCCTTGCTAACGGTTACCATTAGCAATAAATCTGCCGAAAGCATGAGTTCATGTGTCTTCCTCAGGCCAGCAGTTTCTAATAAATCATCGGTTTCTCTCAGACCTGCCGTATCAAAAAGCCGGATTAAATAACCTGAATGATTAATCCGCTCTTCGATATAATCCCGTGTTGTTCCGGGAATGTCCGATGTTATGACCCGTTCTTCCCGCAGTATAGCGTTTAAAAGACTGGATTTACCGGCGTTGGGGCGGCCGATAATGGGAATCCTGGCACCTTCATGAAGAATGCGGCCCGTCTTATAAGAAGAAATCAGTGAAGATATATGTTTTAGCCCAGCCTGAATTCTTCTTTCTACGTCTTTCAGTTTAATGATCTCTATATCCTGATCGGTAAAATCCAGTCCGATCTCCAGCAGAGCTGCACTTTCTGTTAACAGCTGGCGTATCTCTGTCAACTCCTGAGACAGCCTTCCCCGTAATAGAGTGCGGGCCGAATTCAAGCCGGCCTCCGTTTGGGCGTGGATCATATCGGCAACAGCCTCTGCCTGGGTTAAGTCAATTTTCCCGTTGATAAAAGCACGGCGCGTAAATTCCCCCGGCAGGGCAGGACGGGCACCTGTAATATATAAACAGTTTAATATTATGCCCGGGATTATTCTTCCCCCGTGACAAGATATTTCAATAAGATCTTCACCGGTATACGAATGGGGTGCTTTAAAATATGTAACAATAGTTTCATCAATCAATTCGCCGCTTTCGGGGTGTGAAAAAGGGGAAAAAAGAGCCCGGTTTGGCTCAAGTAGCGTTCTTGATATGCAGGGCCTGATGATGGAGCAGGCTTCCGGTCCGGAAAGACGAACAACAGCAATCCCGCCCACCCCTTCAGGTGTTGAAAGAGCGGCTATTGTTCCTTCAAAACCATGCATGATTTATTACTTTTTCTGTTTTCCGATCTTTTCTTTTTGTAAGGAGAGTTTGGCGTGAACGGAAGGATTAATAAAGTATTTCTGTTGAATTATTGTCAACAGATTAAACAGCGTATAATACAGATTAAGTCCTGACGGGAAATTGTTGAAAATTAACAGAAAGAAGAGAGGCATAAACCACATCATCATCTTCTGCTGCTGGTTTGCCTGTGAGGCACCGGTCATTTTTTGTTGGAGTATCATGGTCAGAGCCATAATTATGGGAAGAACAGCCACGCTATCCCCGTAGAGGGGTATAGAGAAGGGGAGTGTAAAAATAACATCGGGACTGCTTAAATCCTTTATCCACCAGACAAAGGAAGCGCCGCGTAATTCGATGGTCGTTCTGAATACAATGAATAATGCATATAATAGAGGCATCTGCAGTAGCATCGGCAGACATCCGCCCAGGGGATTTACGCCGTATTCTTTATACATTTTCATTGTTTCCTGGTTTAAGGCCTGGGGATTTTTGGAATGCTTTTCTTTCAGCTCTGCCATCAGAGGCTGAAGCTCCTGCATTTTTTTCATCGATTCATAGCTTTTATGGGTCAGGGGATAGAGTAAAATCTTAATTAAGAAAGAAAATATCAGCAAGACCACACCATAATTCGGTATAAAGCCTCTCATAAATTTTAACAGGCGGAGAATCCCGACGGAAATCGGCTTAATAAGACGCCACCCCCAGTTCATTACATGTTCATGGCCATACCCCAGGCTTGTCAGATATTCTTCATCCAGGGGGGCCAGGATGATGCGAAAAGAATCGTCTTGAATTGGTTCGGACGATAAACGCATAAACAACGCCGCCTTGAAAAAACGGTCGGTTTTAGTTTTCCATCCTTCAATGTCTGTCCTGAGACCGTCTTTAGAGGATGCTACGACCGAAGCGAAAAAGTATTTTGAGCGGACGGCAACCCAGCGGGCATCCCCGTCTGTTCTGATGGATTGGGGCTTGTCTTTAAGCTGCAAGCTGATCTGTTCGGTTCCTACCTTACTGTATACGTAAGAATAGTTCAGATCATCCTGAATACTCCGCTCGGAAAAATCAAATCCATCGTACCAATTAATGGTATATGTCATATCCGGGACAAGATTGTGAAAATTCTTAAGTGTCAAATGAAGGTCAAAGGCATATCCTTCGGGGTAAAGGGTAAAAGTCCGTTCAATAACCTTATTGTCTTCTGTTTTCAGGACCAGTAAAAACGCTAAAGGGTCATAGACTGCAATAGTGTCCAGATGGCTGTGCTTCTCAAACAAATCGCTATAAAAGGGGATGTCATTAAAAGAAAGATTTTCCTGAGATGTGACCGGAAATTCCAAGCCAAGATTGCCGGATGCATCTTCATTAAAAAGTCGAACATAATTCCCGTTATACTTCAAATAATCTTTAAATCGGAATTGTGTAATTGTTCCACCGCCGCGGTTTGAGAGTGTTAAATAATACTGTTTTGTAGAGAAAACCAGTTGCTTTTCTTTGCCGGTCAGTGTTGGTGTAAGCCCGTTTTCTTCCCCGGAGTGTTGATAAACAGGCGCTGCAGAAACCTCCACAGGTTCCGTTTTCTCGGTGGTTGAAACAATGTTTTGCCCGGGGCCTGCAGGCACAGCGTCTTTTTCCAGATAATGTTTCTGGTAATAAGGCATGAAAATCATGATCAATGCGATAAGAAAAAATGCGATGATGGTATTTTTATCAAACATGATAAGTCTCCTTTTCCGGCACGGGATCGTATCCGCCGGGATGAAAGGGATGGCACTTTAGTATTCTTAATAGAGACATTCTTAATCCCTTCATCAACCCGAACCGTTCAATTGATTGATAAGAATATGTTGAACAGGATGGTGAAAAGCGGCATGATGGGGCAAAATAGGGAGAAATAAATAATTGATAAAAGCGTATTATTTTTAATAAGAGATATTTCATGACAGATGAAGAAAAGCCTTTTTTAACTGTGTTTCATAAAGTATCAAAGAACGGCGTTCAGGCGTACTTCTGGCAACAAAGCCAAAATGAAATCCGGATGGAATTGCATCAGGGTTCTGTCGGACAGTTTCTCTCAGATATCGTTTGGCAAAATTTCTGTTCACGGCACTGCCAACGGAACGTTGGGCCGTAAAGAGAAATCGGGTATCCCCGGAATAACGATAAACAATATGAAAAAGGGGTGTTCGTATCCAGCGGCCTTGGGCAAAGAGAGCCTGTATTGCCTTTTTATTTTTCAGAATCCGGTCTTTTTTTAATGAATATGTCACGAAGAAACGGTCAGGCGTTTACGTCCTTTCGCGCGACGGCGGGACAGCACAGCCTGGCCCCCCTTTGTTTCCATTCTTGAACGGAAACCGTGTTTGTTCTTTCGCTTTCTGTTGCTGGGCTGAAATGTTCTTTTCAATGGATTTCTCCTTATATTTCTGTTTTTCTTTTATTCAGCCCGGTAATATGTGAAAAATGCGGGCCATAATCAAATAATTAGCATGAAAAAGATATCATTTTTTCGAAATATTTTTTGTTTTTATACAAAATCCTGCTTGACATTGCCGTATCAAATTGCAAACTTCATTCTGCGACAGAGGCCGCATATGTGGATAATATGTGGATACATCAGATATTCTATATGTGGCCTGAAGGAAGCGTAAGAGTATTATAAAGATATAAGTGTTTGATTTTCAGGTAATTAGAAGAAGCATTCAAGTTACGGTTCACCCTGAAGCTCATGTGGATAAGTCGTTTTTTTTGAGAATTCAGCAAAAGGGAAATTGTGGATAAAGTTCAATCAGCCCTGGAAAAGAAATGGGATGATCTCTTAAATAATCTTCAGAGAAAGATGCCTTCGCACAGCTACACCTCATGGGTTTTACCCTTGAACATTGTTGATTGCAATGATTTTTCCATCCGAATTTCTGCGCCAAGCCGGTTTCATTCCGAATATATAGAAATGCATTTTAAAGATTTGATCAGATCCGGGGTAAGGGATATTTTCGGTAAGGATTTAACATTACAAATAATTACCGATCAGAATACACGGAAAACTGAAATACTCGAATCGGGCAGCTCACATATTTCAGACAGGATTCTGCAAAAAGAAGAACATGCAGAAAAAGAAAATTTTCAACAGACCTATTATGTTGAGGATCGATACAGCCAGCTTAACAGCCGTTATACATTTGAAACATTTGTTGAAGGGCCCCACAACCAGTTTGCAAAAGTTGCAAGCCGTGCAGTTTCTGAGGCCCCGGGAAATACTGCCTTTAATCCCCTTTTGATATACGGAGGAACCGGCCTGGGTAAAACACACCTGCTTCAGGCAATCGGGCATTATGCAAGGATGCAAAATCCCAACAGGCGTGTTATTTATGTATCCAGCGAAAAATTCATGATAGACTTTATTACGGCTATCCGAAACAATCGCTTAAATGAATTTGGAAACCTGTACAGAAAAGCAGATTTGCTTCTGGTGGACGATATTCAGTTCCTGGAATCACGTGAAGGCACGCAAGAACAATTTTTTCATACATTTAACGATCTCTATCAGCGGGGTAAACAAATCGTTATTACATCAGACCGAACCCCGAAAGAATTGAAAGGCGTGGAAGAACGGCTTATTTCCCGCTTTCTTTCTGGATTGACCGTGGATATTCAACCGCCTGATTTTGAATCAAGAATTGCAATCCTCCAAAAAAAAGCCACAATCGATCAGCTGACAATACCGCCGGAAGTCATAGAATTTGTAGCACAAAATATTACAACGAATGTCCGTGAACTTGAAGGAGCCATGACTCGTATTTTTGCTTACAGTTCCCTTGCACACACAGATGTTACCATTAACCTTGCGAAAAAGGTAATTAAAGATATGCTCGGGGTTCGTAAAACCCGGCATATTTCCATTGATATCATTCAGGCCGCCGTTTCTGAATTCTATAAAGTAACAGAAAATGAACTGATGAGTAAAGGAAGGAAAAAGGAAGTGGCGCTGGCAAGGCAGGTTATTATGTTCCTGAGCAGAGAAATCAGCGGCATGTCCCTGAAAACCATCGGATTGAGACTGGGGCGCCGGGATCATACCACGGTTATGCATGCCTGCAATGTTATCGGAAGAAAAATCCGGGAGAATAAATCGTTTGCAAAAGAAATTGATGCAATCAAACATCAGATAGATCTGGCATCTTCCTGACCTTTATTCACATAGTGCTCACCTTATAATTCAATATGTGACTACATAGCCGCGTAAAAGGAAAATAGTTACCAATATCAATAGATTTGTTAAGAAAAAAATACCAAAGTGATGTAACCCGCCGGGTTCCGAATGGACTTATAATTAAGATTATTGAAAGGTGAATATATGAATGATTTAAAGGAAGGGACCAAGGCGCCGGATTTCATTCTTACAGATTTCCAAAATAAATCACATAAACTGAGTGACTATCTGGGGAAAGATATCGTTCTCTATTTTTATCCCAGGGATAACACATCCGGTTGTACCAAAGAAGCCTGTAATTTCCGTGATGATTATAATATCTATAAAGATCATGATATTGAGGTATTGGGTGTAAGCCCGGATTCAGAAAAATCACATGCCGGCTTTGCCGAGAAACACCGGCTGCCCTTTACTCTGCTTTCTGATCCGGAAAAGAAGGTGCTGGAACGCTATGGCGCATGGGGTAAAAAATCCATGTACGGCAGAGAATACATGGGTGTTATCAGAAAAACATATCTTATTGACAAAAAGGGTGTTATCCTGAAAATCTATCCCAAAGTCAATGTTAACGGACACTCAAAAGAGGTACTGTCTTCTTTCGGTATTAAGTAAACACTATATATATTCATATATATTATACTATAATATTGACATTGATCTTCTGGTTTAATATTATTGGTTTGTAACGTTAACAAAGAATAAAGGAGGCGTTTTATGAACCGAAATTCTGCAAACAAAGTCATTCTTGTGGGGCATCTGGGAAATCAGCCGGAAATACGCTACACAACAAATGACGTGATGACAACCACCTTTAATCTTGCCACAAACGCGATGTGGAAAGATGATAATGGTGATTTCCAGGAAAGAACAGACTGGCATCGCGTTGTAGCCTGGAGGACTCTGGCAGACTACTGTAAAAATCTGAATACGGGTCAAATGCTTTATGTTGAAGGGCGCCTTCAGTCAAGGGAATGGACTGACAAGGAAAGTGTAAAGCGGTATGTTACAGAAGTTGTAGCTGAAACGGTTACCAGTCTTGGAGCCCGGAAAAAAGGAGAAGTGCCCGAATTGGATGAAGGTGAAAAAGCTCAGAATTGATCTCTGTGCCGTGGTGTGACAGAATTTAGGTATGTTTCTTTTTTCGGTTCCTGATTTATAAGACCCGGAAAGTGATGATAGAGGTGATGGGCAAACCAGAAATCAAGTTCTTCGTTGCTTTCCGGTGCCTTTCCAAGGACCTGTTGCCAGACCTCATGGTCTTCCATGCAAAAGTAAAGAAATAAATCGGTACAGCCATATTTATAAAGGAGTGATACAATGTGTTTATAGAGCCCGATACGAAGGGGCTTGAAATAGCGTATTTTTCCGTCAACTCCCCGTATCATTTCACTTTCTGTCAGAATCGTGTCCGGAAAACGATTGAGGAGTTTTTCTTTCATATCTGCAGGGAATCGAAGTGAACCCATAGATATCCATGCAATTAATGATGGATCAGCCGCCCTGAAAAGCTTCGAGATTGTTTTATCATAATCTTTTTCCCATCCCGGATAGTGGACTACAGGATCAAAATGAAAAGCAAGCTTATATCCTGCATCAACAGCTTTTTCAACTGCCTTTAGCCGCTGATCCAAAGAAGCGGCGCCGTGTTCTTCTGCAGAAATAACAGCAGGCGGATTAATGGACCATGCCAGAACTGTTTTTCCCTTGTGTTCAAGTTTCAGGAGAGAATCAATATGGTCTGATTTTGTCTTCAATTCTAAAAGCATTCCGGGGGTTTCGGCTGAAAAGCGGATCAGGGGGTCGGAAAAATGTCCTTCTTCATTTAAGGCCAGACTGTCTGCCAGCTCGCCGGTTCCGATTCTGAAAAAACGCTCAGGTTCCTGGGACATCCGATCTTTTATCTGATCGATCATGACTTCCGTATCCGTAAATACGGTCAGGTAAGGATTGTTCAAATAATACTGAAGGATGCAGTAACTGCAGTTGAATGGACAGTTTATAGATTGATTCAGTACCCAGTAATTACAGCATAAATAATTTCTAGATGTCCCGGGACAGGGTCTGAAAATTCGGCCGCGGCTTTTTGAAAGGAGGATCTTATGTTTAATTACATGATCAATGTTCCCTTTCGGATTTATTTCTTCCAGGGTTTCTGATTCGACATACTCTCTATGTGGATAAAAATTTGAAAAGTTATCAACAATTTCCCCGGTGCTTTTATTGTGGATAATCAGTGTTTTTTCATTTTTATTTATCATGGTTTCAGCCGTTCCGTTAAAAAGGAAAGAATCTGGTTTCTGTGCTGACTCAACCAGTTTTCAGATTCATCTAAATCAGAGGCTTTATTAATATGGAATATGAGGTTTATACCCGGTCTTTCTGCTTCTTTGTCATAATCAAACTGTACCGGCCGGGGGACATTCATTTTATTGATTAACAGATGTAACTTTTTTTGATACGTAGAAATAAGAGGATATCTGTATTCATAAAGCATTTGAAAAAAGTTTTCTGAACGGTGATCCTCGCATATCGTCAATAACAGATCTTCCAATAATGCTTTTGTTGTTACCCCGTCCCTTTTTGCGGATTCCGACAGCATTAATGCAGCCTGTTCCAGTCTGTTTATACCGAAATCAAGAGAGAGCAGTGGCTCAATATCGCCTAAATCAGCCGATTGAATGATTGTTTTAATACGACGGCCGGGTACTCGGTGTCCGGTAAAAAATACATGCCATTCTTTGGATGCATTTTTCAGTGCAGTATAAACACGTTTATATTCCTTTCCTGCCGGAAGGCTCAAATCATCCAGAATCGCATCCTGCGGAATATTGTTGTACCTCTGTATTAGAAGGTGAAATGCGGAAACTTTTTCTGAAAAAGATAACTGTAATTGTAAATCCTGTTTTAAAATTATAGACAGATGTACAGGATATGTAAGCTCTTCAGATGTAAGTACAAAGGCCGGAATGACTTTATCGCCTTCTACTTTATTTTTCTCTTTTAATGCATTAACACGAGCGAAACCATCCAGTATAATATAATTTCCCCCACCTTTAAGAACATATACCGGATCTGTGAAGGACAATTTTTTTAGTATTTCACGGCTCTGTTCATTATTCTTCTCTTTGTATTGATAGTTAAACCTTGTTTGTTCTGCTAAGATTTTTTCCATAGAAATCATTTGAAAAATCATTTCAAACTCCATTTTCGTGAATTTACACACAAATTATTGGCCGGGTAAGGAGTGAATCGGGGAAAGAACTGAGAAAAAAAGAGATATCGTGTTAAATTTACCCGCTTTTTTCGAAAAAAAGGGGTTTGAACAGTTTTGACAGAGAATAAAAGAAATATTGTTGATGATTTTGTAAAGAATCCTCACCGTGCTTTGTGGAAGCTTTCGGTTCCTCTCATGTTTGGTATGGCTGTTCAGACGATTTACAGTATTGTCGATATGATATTTATCGGCCGTATCAGCGGTGACGCTATTGCTGCCTTGAGTTTTAACATGCCCCTGTTGTTTTTTGCCATAGGCATTACATTTGGCCTCGGTGCCGGCGTTACAAGTGTGATATCCCGTTTTTTAGGGGCAAAAGATAAAAATTCTGCCGATAATACTGCAGAACATGCCGTATTTATGGGAATTATTATGGCTGTTGTTCTGTCGGGCACCGGACTGCTGCTCAGGTATTCAATATTTGAGTTTTTAGGGGCTACGCCTGATATTATTCCTTTAGCAGTAGATTATTTTTCCATAATTACAATTGGGTTTATTTTTAACATTATGAATGTCTTTTTTCGGGCAATTTTAGCAGGCGAAGGTGATACGGTAACACCTATCCGCTATTTGATAATCGGAACAATTTTAAATATAATCCTTGACCCTATATTCATTTTTACATTAAATCTGGGCGTCCAGGGAGCTGCTCTTGCAACCATATTGAGTCAATTTGTGGCAATGATTCTATTTATCAATTATTTGTTTAACCGCGAAAAATCCTATATACAATTCAGATTTCGCCAGTTCAGCTTCTCTTTTTCTTTATTGATGGATATCTTCAGGATAGGCATTCCTGCTTCTATGGCTATGATCATTATGTCGTTGGGCGGTATGGTTTTTAACCGGCTTTTGATCCTTTTTGGGAGCGAAGCTGTTGCCGCTTTCGGACTGACCCGCAATTTAGACCAGATATTTTTTCTGCCTATCATATCTATGGCCAATGGTATAGTAACCCTGGCTGGGATGTTTTATGGCGCGGGAGAGTATAAAAAAATTCGGAAGATATGGTATTATTCCATTACAAGAGGCTTCTATATTGCAATATTTATAGGTATTATCTTTTATTTTGGAGCGCCATACATTTTTCAAATATTCAGTTCAGATGCTGAAATTCTTAGAATCAGCATTCAATATACCCGTTTGATTGTATTTATATATCCTTTTATTGTAATTGCCATGATTTCCGGCCGTGTATTTCAAGGATTGGGAAAAGGACTGCCCGGGCTTCTGCTTACATCCATGAGGGTCATTCTGATCAGTCTGCCATTTGCAGTCATATTTGTCGTTTATATGGAAAAACCCGTTGAATATATATGGTATTCGCAAATGCTTTCATCTATTTCTGCCGGGATTATCGCCTTTTTCTGGCTGCACCGCAAGCTGATTAATACGGAAAAGGCTTTCGGCCGGCTTATAATGTGATGTATTGAGTTATTTTGAAAGTCATAGTATATTTCAATTTGTTTGAAAGATAAAATCATGAAAATAGTTCTGGCAACACATAACAGAGACAAAATAAAGGAATTGATGGCTGCTTTCAGGGGAACGAATGCAGAGTTGCTGACGTTTGATCATTTCCCCGGCATGCCTGACGTTGTTGAGGATGGAGAAACCCTGAAGGACAATGCACAAAAAAAGGCCAGAGAAATATACTGTTATACCGGTTTACCAACGCTTTCTGATGATACCGGTCTGGAAGTTCACGCATTAAAGGGCGAACCGGGTGTAAAATCTTCCCGGTATGCCGGGGAGCGTGTAACCTATGCGCAAAATGTTGAAAAACTCCTTTTTGAGATGAAAGGAATCCGTCCGGAACAAAGAGAGGCCCGGTTTCGTACAGTAATGGTATATTTTGACGGGAAAAATACAATAACAACGGAAGCTTATGTTCAGGGGAAAATTCTTCCGGAAGGACGGGGCACTGATGGGTTCGGATATGACCCCGTCTTCTATTATCCTCCCCTGGGAAAAACCTTTTCAGAGTTGAGCATTAAAGAAAAAAATGAAATCAGCCACAGGGGAAAAGCGCTTTTGAAAATGATAAATACTCTTTGTAAAAAGAATCTTATAAAGGAGGTGTGATCAGACTTAATTGTTACAGGATGTAAAAAGATAAGAAACCGGTATTCGAATGAGCATGGTAAAAAAGCTGTATCTCCGGGGCCTCCTGAGTCTGATCACAACAACGATCCTTTGGGCCCAGGCATCATCTCCCGATCCTGATATACAATTCAATTTTGATTGGAAGCCTTCCGGTATTATGCCGTTTATTTATTCTGAACCCACCGGTTTTGATAGAATAAAGCCTGACCCCTCCCTTCCCCTCCGTTATACTTCACCGGTGATTATCGGCGGATTGCGTGTTGTTCGTGAAGTAAGAGCCGACGGCACAATTATCAGTCAATATGAAACCATAAATGAAGTCCCAATCAGGAAGCCTGCCCTGGCAACATTTGATCAGTATTATCTCATTAAAAGACAGGCAAAAACAGAGGATCTCTGGTTAAAAGAAATCTCACAGAAATTCGATCAGAAAGGGGAAGGTGTCAAAGAGAGCAGTATTGAAATTATAGGTGCCGATATTGCCGGCCAGCGAGTTTCACTCCGTGTCAGCGGAAATATCAGTATATCCGGAAAATTATCCCAAAGGGATCAATCCAATCAGGTAACCAGTTATCAGGAAACAAAAACCACCAGCTTTATAATGGATCAGGAGCAGAACTTCACTATAGAAGGGCGGGTGGGAGACCGTGTCAGTATTAAAGTCGATCAGGACAGCCAGCGCGATTTTAATTTTGAGAATACTCTGCGTATTCATTATACCGGCAAAGAGGATGAAATTATTCAGAGAATTGAAGCCGGAAATATTACGCTGTCTCTTCCGGGAACAAATTTTGTTAAAGGCCAGGCCAATGCCGCCGGGCTCTACGGTATTAAAGCGCTCATGAAATTTGGTCCTCTGGATGTTACCGCAATTGCTTCTGTTGAGGAAGGACAGAATAAGAAAGTCAAATGGGGGGGCGGCAGTGACAGCGAGCCGGTCATTATTCAGGATTATGAATATATGCGCAGAAGATACTACTATGTCAGTGATGTTTACCGGCAGAACATGTATCCCCTGGACAGTCAGTCACGTTTTGTTCTTCAGCGCAGGATAACCCGCCTTGAACTCTACAAACAGGTTCCTCCTCAGTCCGAAGGGGCTTTTATGGCTACCGCATGGGTTGATCCCAATGATACAACACGCCATGAAACATGGGCGGAAAGAAATTTCTATTTTAAACGGCTTGAAGAAGGCCTTGATTTTGAACTGAATGAAAATCTGGGCTACTTCAAAATGCTGACACCTGTTAATCAGGGTGATGTTCTGGCTGTTGCTTACAGAGATACGGCACTTGTCGCCGGTGACCCCGATCCGTCATATCACGAAGGAGACCTTGTACCGTCCGGATTCTCTCCCAAACATTTGAAACTGATTAAACCGGTAAACCCCAGACCCAATCATCCCACGTGGGACCTGGAGTTTAAAAATGTTTACTATTTAGGCACCCGAAATATTGAGCAGGAAGGATTTGATCTGAAGATTTTTTTTGACGGAGGAAACGCTGCACTGGACCGCCATACGGACGGGAAACCGTATATCCAAATGTTTGGACTGGATAACCGGGATGAAAACGGTGTATTTGGTCAATATGACGAAAAAGTTGATATTAATCCCAATTTTCTTAATCTGAGGGAAGGTGAACTCATAATACCCTTTATCCGGCCGTTTACATCCGAGCAGGCTAAGTGTTCATCTGACCCGGACTGCTTTCCGGGAAAATACAACCCCACCCTTCCGGCGGATTTTTCCTCTTCGGCTCTTTATGATACAACCATGAATAACAATGCTCATGCTACAGAACATAAGTTTTATATTCAGGTAACATATAGTAATCGGAGTGAAGTCATAGAATTAAAAGATTTTATGATCATTGAGGGAAGTGAGGAAATTACTGCGAATCAGGTTAAACTGGTCCGGGGAGTGGATTATGAAATTGATTATTTTACCGGACGGATCATTCTGAAAAGTGATGTTGCCCGGAACCCCAATGCAGATCTTGATATTTCCTATAATTCCCGGCAGGTTTTTCAATTGGATAAAAAGATTATAGCCGGAACCCGGGCTGAATACCGCTTCGGGGATAAAAATCAGAATTTTCTCGGCGCAACTGTTATGTATTTCAATAAATCATCCATTGACGATCAGGTCCGCGTGGGTGAGGAACCTTACCGGAATTTTATATGGGATGTTAATGGAGAATACCGTAAAAATATAGATTGGCTAACCCGTGGATTAAACCGAATTCCTCTGCTGAATGTGTCCGGTGAAAGCTTTATCCATTTGTCCGCCGAAGTGGCCCAGATTATTCCCAACCCCAATACCATATCCAACAAGGAAACGGGTGATGTCAACGGTGTAGCCAATATTGATGATTTTGAAGGGTCAAAACGTGTAACCTCTCTTGGTGTGGAAAGACGGGGATGGCGTATGGCCAGTCCGCCTGTCAACACAGAATTTTTAATGAAGTATCCCAATAACGGATTTATGTTCTGGTATAATCCTTATAATGATATTCCCACTAACAGCATTTGGCCGAACCGGGAAGTCAGTGCAAATAAACAAAATGATGTTACCCGGGTACTGACCCTTGTATTAGACCCGTTCATTGAAAATGTTACCGGTGATTCTCTGATTACTCAGGAAACGCCGTGGGTTCCTGAAAATTCCTGGGGCGGTATCATGAAAGCCTTGTACTCCGGTGCGTATGATCAATCCCAAAGCAAATTTATTGAAGTGTGGGCAAAGGGAAACAAGGGTGTTTTAAAAATTGATATGGGTAAAATAACAGAAGATCTGAAAATTACTCCGGACTGGTCAACGGGAAGGCCCATTCAGAATGGAAAACTGGATACTGAGGATAAGCCCGAAGCTGGCTTTGTCATTGGTAACGGCATAATTGATGAAGGTGAAAATATCGGCTTGAACGGTCTGACGGATGAAGAAGAAATGACCATTGGCTGGGATCCGGAACAGGATAATTATCATTTTGAGCCGGGACGGGAAGTATACAGGCAAATAAACGGGACAGAGAAAAATGAAGATGAATCCGGACATATTCCGGATACGGAGGATATCAATGGAAATGGCCGGCTCGATGTGAATAATGACTATTTAACCTATGAACTGGATCTGGAAAATTCACCGTGGTTTGTCACAGAAACGCGTTTTACAAATTTACCGGGAAGCCCCAAAACAGGCTGGAAACTGTACCGAATACCTCTTACGGCTGCCATTGATACGGTTAATAATCCCACATTAACGGAAATAGAGTTTGTCAGGCTTGTGTATGCCGGCGTTTCTGATCAGGACACCCTTCAGATTGCTTCTATTGGCCTGGTTGGGAATGAATGGCAGGAAATAGGTATTGCATCTATGATTGACTCCACCCGTTTTGAAAAGAACGATGATGTTTTTTCTATCACTGTTGTGAATACTGAAGATAACCCGGAATACTATTCTCCCCGGGGGGTTCAGGGAAAACTGGACAGGATCTATAATATTCGTTCCAAAGAACAATCCCTTTCCCTTGAGCATTTTGAATTGCCACCCGGGTATAAAACTGCTGCAAGAAAGCAATTGTATCAAAGTGAAAATTATATTTTATACAACAGAATCAAGATGTTTATTCATGGCGACGAACGCTTTCCCCTGGATCAACAACAGGCCCGGTTCTATATGCAAATCGGAAGAATTGTTTCATCCACGGATTATTATGAAATCATAACACCTGTTTATGCCGGCTGGGACGACAGAAACCACATTGATGTTGATTTTCAGGCTTTAACCCAGCTTAAGCTGTTGAATGAAAGTAATTTACCCGATACTCTTGCCTACCGGATTTCTAAGGATAGACAAATCAAAGAATTTTATGTCCTTAATGAAAATAAAAATCCTACAGGAAAAATTTACAGAGTTGTCGGTGATCCGTCATTAGCCCGTATTGATCAGTTTGTCATTGGCTTGATCAATGATTCACAGGATTATTATACCGGCGATCTCTGGATTAATGAATTGCGCGTTAGTGATCCAAAACGGGAAAAAGGCCTTGCTTTCCGGGGTTCGGTAAATTTGAATATGGGGTCCTTTTCTTCCTTAAGGGTTAATTCTTCCTATCAGGAAGCTGAATTTCACGAAGTGGATAAAAAGAATCCCTTTGAAGGCGGGACGACGAATTTAATGGATCGTAAAAGATTTGATGTCACATACACCCTGAATACCCACTCCTTTCTCCCAAGAAAATGGAATATTTCCGTTCCTGTTACCCTGTCGCTGAATGAATCTGAAAATACACCCAAATATGCTCCGGGAAGCGATATCCTTCTTTCGGCAGTTCCTGACAGTCTGATTGACAGATCAAACCGAAAATCCGTACAAACATCGTTTAACAAGAGTTCTACATCAGAATTTTTTCTTACCCGCTGGACGCTGGACAGAACCTCTCTGAGCCTTACGGCTACAGATAATAACCGCAGCAATATGAATACAAAAGAAAACAGTGAACAGACGTATTCAGGAAGCGTTACCTATAATGCCAGGCTCCAGAAAGACAAGGGATTTGCCTACCTGGGGTGGGTTCCTTTTGCAGGGGAAAAACTGGTACAAAAGCGTTTTTACTGGAAACCGACTCTCTTTAACTATTCCATATCCTCAAATGAAAATGTGTCAAAGAATGTCCCCTGGAACGGAGACGAAACCATAAATCATACCTGGCTGGTCAAACGTCAGTTTACAATGAACTATAATCCTACGGACAAGATACAATTAAAATATAACCGTACGGCCGATGCTAATTACCGGGAATATATTACGGAAAAGTGGGATGCTTTAAAGGAATTTGCTCCGGGTCAGGTAACAAATATTACTGAGGGCCTTAATGCGACATGGGCTCCGGAAATAACATCCTGGCTTAAGCCCAGCCTGACATACGGATCATCTTATGCTTCTAATCAGCCCTTATCGCAGAACTATGTTAACGTAGGGAATACACGATCCATCAGCGGAAGCCTGAATTTGAACCTGAAGACCATTTTTACGCAGAAAAAAAGCGGTGCACAAACACCGGCTGCAACACCTGCCCGCCAAACCGGCCGCCCGGCGGCAACATCCCAGCAATCAAAAGAAGGGAAAAAAGAGGAAAAGAAAGAACTATCATTTAAGAATCTTTTTATGACAGGTATTAACAATGTTTCCCCCATTGCATTGAGGGCGTCTGAAACCCGGAAAATAAATTACAGCGGTTTAATACTCAGTGATTCAACCGGCCAGGAAAGGGTGAACTGGGCTTACCGGTTTGGTTTTTCTGATACCCCCGGAGATTCTTTTGCCATCGACCAGGTGAGTTCAAATTATCGCGGATTGAATATAACACGAAACTTCAGTGCACAAAGCGGATATCAGCTTACAAAGAGAATTTCCACATCCTTTGACTATGCCCTTTCTATGACTACAAATGAAGCAGGTGTCAACTTAACAGAGACATTCACACAAAACTATTTTCCTTCCGGGGATACGGGTAAAGACGGTTTTGTTCTTCCCGGCTGGTCAATCAAATGGACCGGATTAAACACAATTCCATATTTAAACAAGTATACAACCAACGTTACACTTGAACACCGGTATGCTGGAAAACAAATGGTTCAAAATCGAAACGGCGAAGAATTGAATTCAACCTATACCCATGATTATCAACCGCTTATAGGATTAACCATTGCATTCAAAAACGGGCTTAGAACCAATGTCCGCTACATTCGGAAACTGGAAATTCGAAATACGGAAGCGGATACAAAAAAGAACTATACGGACAATGCAACATTTACTATGAATTATAACCATAAAGGCGGCTTTTCCATACCAATTCCGTTCATGGATAAACTCAACCTTGAAAATACCATGGATGTCTCCATGACCTTTACATATAGCAACCAAAAAGGCTTGCAACGCCGTGGAGATGTAATAGAGTTCGCCGTTATGGACAGAACGGAACGCTGGGTTTTTCAGCCTGAATTAAGTTATCAGTTTTCAAGAAATATTAATGGATCGGCATGGTTTATGTACAGTGAAACGGAAAGTAAAATGCCAAAAAGAATTTCCAGGGATTTTGGTTTACGGGTCAATATCAGGATTCGCGGATGATAAATAAAGTATGCTTTTACCTGTTTGCTGTTCTGTTTTGGGTTTTCGGAGCCCGGGCGGAACCTGTATTTGACGGGCAAAAGGCATTTGATTACCTGTTGTATCAAACAGATATGGGCCCGCGTAATCCCGGAAGCCCCGGCCACAGGACCTGTTTAAAGTGGTTGGTACAAAAGGGCGAACTTCTGGCAGATACAGTTATTATTCAACGTTTTACAGGATTTGATCCTTATGGAAATCCGGAGATTCCCATGGCTAATGTGATTTACAGATACCGCCCGGATGATAAAAGACGAATCATGATTTCAGCCCATTGGGATACCCGTCCGGTTGCCGATTTGGACCCGTTTGATCCCCACCGTCCCATTCTTGGTGCCAATGACGGGGCAAGCGGTGTTGCCGTCTTGGTTCATATGGCAGAATTATTGAATAAATTTCCTCCAAAGACCGGTATTGATCTGGCTTTTTGGGACGGGGAAGATTTGGGCAGGCCGTCTCATCCTGAAGAATTTGCACAGGGAAGCAGTTTTTACAGCAGAAATCAAATTGAACCTGTCCCACAAAAGGGTATTCTTATAGATATGATTGGCGATGCAGATCTGAAAATCTATTATGAACTTTATTCCCTGAAGTTTGCGCCCAAGCTCGTTGCCGAGATTTGGAACATCGCCCGCAAAATGGGATATTCCGATATATTTATACCTCTTCAAGGCCCTATGGTGTATGATGACCACGTACCCCTTTCGGAAAGAGGTATCCCAACAATTAATATCATTGATTTTCAATATCCCCGTCCCGGCGTGAACTATTGGCATACACACGAAGACACGCCTGATAAATGCTCGCCTGAAAGTCTGGAAATCGTTGGTTCGGTCCTTATTAAATGGATTTTTTCACATTAAATGGAAAAGGCATGAAAAAAGGTTTTGCAAAAATACATATTCCCCTGAAAATGGAAATACAAGCTATTCTTGAACGGGAATTTATGGAAACGGAAATTTTACAAGCCCTTGAAACAAATGAGAATGAGATTCTTGTCTGGGAATTCTGGGATAAAAGCAAGGATCTGTTTGATCTAATAAAAAAACGTTTTCCGGAAGAGAAAATTACGTGTGAATTTATCCCCGACCAAGATTGGAACCTGACATGGATTGAAGGTTTTCAACCGCTGAAAATGACAAATATATGGGTATCACCCCCCTGGCACAGGGATAAAATCCCTGTGAATGAACCGGTTCTATGGATAAATCCCGGCTCTGCTTTTGGAACGGGTACCCATGAATCAACACGGTTGAGTCTTATTCTCATGGAAGAACACGTGTATCCCGGTTCAAAGGTTCTTGATCTTGGTTGTGGATCGGGCATACTTTCAATCGCGGCGTGTATCCTGGGCGCCGGTTCGGTTTATGCCTGTGATATTGATCCTCAGATTGAAGATAATTTTACTGAAAATCTTCAGCTGAACGGCAACCCGCCGGTACTCTGGGATGTCCGGGATGTTTTTGATCTGGATGATTATGCCTGCGATTATGCCCTTATTAATATTCAGAAACCTGTTATCTTTCCTCTGCTGGATAAACTAAAGACTCTTGCACAAGATAAAAAACCGTTAAAATTGATACTTGCCGGGCTATTAGTATCGGATAAACAAGAACTTGAAAGTAAACTAATGTTAACAGGATATATGTGTATTGATTGTAAATCCGAAGGGGAATGGCTTGCTGTCTATGCTGAAAGTAAAGGTTAACATGATCGTAAAAAAAACAGTGTTTTCCATTTTGACAGGACTCTTCCTGCTGACGGCCTGCGGTCCCGAAATTCCGGTGTCTCCGGATGGAACACCGGGCGTTGTCCCTGTGTTATCTGATCCATTGATAACGGTTCACCCTGAACTGGATCAGATCCACCTTCAGGTAAAAGGCGTCGATGATCAGCCCGGGTCTCAGCTTACTGTCTATTCACACGTTTTTTTACCGGAAATTGATGCTGTATGGCTGTTTACTGAACTGAATGATCGTGGCGAGAACGGGGATCAGATACCCAACGACGGATTTTTTTGCATAACGATTGATACTGCCATAATCGATACTATTACGGGTAAAATGACAGCACAATTCTTTGCTATTGACAGCGATGCAAACATTTCTGATACAGTGCAATCGTTTTGGGATTTACGTAAAAACACACCACCGTTCATTACCAATATTTGGTCTCCCGATACAGTTATGCGCCCCGATCCCGGCCTTACCGATACCTTTGTTGTTCGGGTTGAAGCACACGATGCTGACGGCCTGAAAGATATTATTGCCGTCTTTTTTGAGGTTCGGAGCGTGGATGATACAACGGTTTGGAACAGCAATCCCCTCTTTGTGCTTAATGATGCAGGTATTGGTGCAGACCGGGTCTCCGGTGACGGCATTTATTCCACATCCCTTACAATAAATTCCGAAAACCGCCTGACGGATAACATTTTCAGATACTATGCACTGGATTGGGCAGGTAATCGGAGTGAATATGTTCGGGATACGATCACGGTTTATAAAAATTATATTCCGCAAATACACAGTTTTTTCCTCGGAAGCAGTTCACAGATTACAAGGCCTTTGGGGGGAGTGCCTTCCGACAGTCTTCTGTTTTATGTTCATGCCACCGATGAAAACGGCCAGGATGAAATCACGTCTGTTCATCTGTTGCAGAAAAATCCGGAGGGTATATGGAATGAAATACCATTCCCCCGGGGTTATGACGACGGATTGCACGAAGATTTTGCAGCGGATGACGGCTGGTTCACAGTCAGGTCGGGTTACGGTCTGGAAGATGAAAGCGGCACATATTTTTACAGGGCAGTGGTAACAGATGCATATGGGAATTATGTGCTGAGCGGGGATTCGGCTTCCGTTGATCTTATTGATAATATTCCTTCAGGATATAATCCCGTAAATCCTGCTAAGAAGCGAAGATAAGGAGAAATCATGTTCAGACAATCAATACGGATTATCTTTGCTTTTATTGCTGCATTTTCAATACTCGATGCAGCACCGTTTCTTGTTGCAGAGAAGTATGCTTTTAATGATACACTTGTCTATGAAGGACTGGGCGCAAACGGAGTCAGCAATATTCTTTTTCTGGATGACAGCACCTATTTTTTTTCGACCGGTTATGGCTTGTCCGTAACTACAGACGGAGGAGAAAGTTTTTTTACATATTACAACCATCCCAATGCCGTAAGATATGGCGGTGTAACATCATTCACCTCTCTGGGGTCCCATTTGTGGGTAGCCACGGCTTTTGACAGTATAGGCGTAGAGGAAAGCACGGCCACGGGAAATGGTATCAGCTACAGCCCGGATGGCGGTTTAACATGGCTTCAGTACCGGCAGATGGTGGATCATCCCGATTCAAATTTTGTTCTGCTTTATGGAGATACGATCAGGGCGCTTCCTACAACGGTTCCAATAGATAATCTGACGTATGATATGGCAGTGCATGTAAACAGCTCGGGCGATACCCTTTTATGGGCAACGAGTTTTGCCGGAGGGACGCGTATCAGCCGTGATTTGGGTAAATCATGGAAACGGGTTGTTTTGCCCCCGGACAACATGGATTTTCTTGATGAGCAAAGCGATCTGAATTTCAACCTCAGTCCCGTGGATCGTGCAGATCTGAATCTTACAGGAAATTATAACCACCGTGCCTTTTCTGTTGCAGCTAAAAATGATATGGTAGTCGTGGGAACGGCCGGAGGAGTTAACGTATCCGTGAACAGCGGCCGGACATGGAGAAAATATACTGCACAGAATTCCGGGCTGAGTGGAAATTTTATTGTAGCACTCCAAATTAGTCCGGATGGAACCATTTATGCTGCCGCGCTACCTGCCATAGGCGCCGGAGAATATCAAAGCCTTAGCTTTACCACAAGCGGATTCGGAGGAGCACTGTATTGGGAAAATACGCTCAAAAATAAAAGATTATACAATGTCAGTACGGCGGGAAGCCGAATTTATGCCGCATCCAAAACGGGGATTTGGGTCTCAGGCGACAAATGGAACTGGGTTCCCATGAGTTATCCCAAAGACAGACTTTCCGGCGATCAGTTGTATTCCGACGAAGTGTACGTTGTTAATACAGATCCTCTCGGCAGATTGTGGGTCGGAACGGGAGACGGCCTTGCCTATACAGAGGACGACGGCTATAACTGGAAGATAATACGGAGGGTTAAGTCTCTTGGCCCATCGTCGGCATTAAAGCTTTCAGCTTACCCTAATCCCTTTTCTCCAGGAAGAATGAATTATTTTGAAGGAGAAGGCCATGTCCGTTTTCATGTGTTTATTCCTGAGGCCGGAACATTGTCATTGGATATTTTTGATTTCGGCATGAATCGTGTTATACGTGTTGTTGAATCTGTTTCCGTGACATCCGGTGAACAGGATTTTATCTGGAATGGAAGAAACGGCTTGAATGACATGGCTGCAAACGGCACATATTTTGTGAGAGCTCTTTTTAACGGGGCCGGCAGAGAATCGTTGGCTTGGACCAAAATTATTATTCTGGAATAATATTATGAAACCAGGACGGATAAAAATCCTTTCAATTATCTTGCTTACAGCCACTGTTTTGTTTGCAGGTGCGGATGAAACCGGCGGTTATGCCGGTGCATTTTTAAGAATGCCTTTAAGTGCTCGCTCTGCCGCTCTTGGAAATGCAGTTGGCTCCCTGTGGGGAAGCCCGGAAAACTTTGTAGAAAACCCTGCAATTCTTTCATCCATGGAAAAAAGAGAATTCAGTTCTTCTTTTCAGTTTCTCACACTTGACCGGTCTTTACATATGATCAGTCTTTCCATGCCCCTGCCTCCAAGCGCCGGCCTGGCATTGGCCTGGGTTCATGCGGGTGTGGGAAAGATTGAAGAACGAGATTTTGCAAATGTGGTTACCGGAGAACTACAAACCTCACAAGATGCCCTCTATGTTGGTTTTTCCAACAGGATTTGGGAGAGTTTTACCGTTGGGATCAATGCAAAAATATTGATTGATCAACTGCCTGAAGTGACTGCAACAGGTTTTGGATTAGACCTGGGATTCTTTTACCGGGCATTTAATACCCTTAATTTCGGCCTGACATTCAAAGATCTGAACAGCAAGATTAATTGGAATACCAACAATATTTATACATACGGTTCTCAAAGATCTGATGCATATCCCCGGATGATTCAGTTTTCCGGAGATTATGACTATAAAGATTTGCTTTTGTTAACTTTTGCCTATAAAGGCAGTTTTGATATCCGCCCAACATGGCATGCCGGCCTTGAAGTGAAAGCCGGAGAGAACTTTGCTGTCAGAGCCGGCATGGATGATAAAATGCCGGTTTTGGGACTGAGCACACACTATGGTGTTTGGGGGGATATTGTTACCAGAATCGATTATGCCTTTTTATTTGGCCGATACAGTGAAGGATACAGTCATGTTTTTACGTGGATTTTCTCGTTTTAAAATACAATTGACTATTTTACTTGCAGTTCTGGCAGGCTGCTTATATGGAGGAACGGGCCTGACCGTTCTTTCTTTACCGCAAGATCCTGTGAGGGGTTGGTCGAAATTCGGTTCGGACTCTTTTTCCGGTGCCGCTGCATGGCCATTATTTCTTCCTGAACAAGGAATCAGCTATCATGCTTCTCATATGTTCTGGATGTATGACACACCCTATTCACGTATTATCGGAGGGAACCGGAATTTTTTTGCCGGAGCATCCTTTCTTATGACAGAAGGAATTGAAATCCGGACCGATGTGGCATCGCCACAACCTATTGATGAAACAGGTTATTACAACGGAACTCTTTTTGCCGGAAGAGAGTGGATTGTCAGTCAGAAACTCCGTATCGGAACAACCGGACAGGTTGTTTTTGAACGCCTCTACTATGCCTCGGCACTGGGGTTGACCCTGAATGCAGGCGGAGCATATCGGTTGTCTGATTATACACTCATAACAGCCGGTGTTCAAAATCTGGGTAAAATGCAGAAACTGTACCGGAAATCCACTCCCGTACCGTTAAGTATATATGCTGGTATATTTGGGACATTCCGAGGTCTGGGAACAGGTCTGGAAGTAAATGTTGATGAAAATGGAGAAATCTCGGGAATTTATCTCCTTGAATACAGACTGGAGAATATTTTTTCTGCCGGTATTTCATATTCCGGAGTGACAAACAGCTGGCATGCGGGCGGAACGATCCATTACAAACGGTTCAGTTTCGGTGTTGGCCAGTTTTTCCTTCAGGATCAGATTGCATATCCATTAATGCTAACCGTCGCCTATTCACCCGGAAATATATGATGAAAAGGAGAGTATTTTTCTGGGCATTAATGTGCTGGTACGTATTATATTGAAATCCCGGGAGGGTTAGACAAATCCTCCTGTAATACAAAGAGCGGATTGATTATATTTAGAACGTTATGACACTCAAAACTGCTCACATATCACTGCTTATTGCCGTGACCGGAATTTTAATCGTTTCTTGCGGTGATATTTTGGGTGTCCGCGATCCCCAGCACCCGGACAGGCCCACCGAATCCCACTGGGTACCGCCCACATCACCGGACCTTGTCATTGCAAATATGGAAAGTGCCTTTACACATCGTGAATATGAAACGTATGTGAAATGCCTCAGTGATACCAGTCAATACAATCTGCCATTGTTCCGGTTTAGTCCTTCCGTTGTAACGTCAATCCGCTATCCCGGTAAATTTGACACATGGGGGCTTAACGAAGAACAAATCTGGTTCCAGTCTGTCCTTGCATCCTGCCCGGGTGATTCGATTTTGCGCCTGCGAATTACAGACGATGAACCCTTTGTGGAATTAACGGATACGGTGGAATACCAGTTTTCTTACACAATCAATCTTCATCATGTACGGCAGGGCCCGCCTGTTTTATATGAGGGTAAAGGCGTTTTTCGAATGATTCGGGATGCAAGAAACTATTGGGTAATATTCCGCTGGGAAGATATCAGCACCGACCGGGCAGACTGGACCGACCTGAAGGCGCTTTTCTGATGAAAAAGGTTATATTGCCGCTTCTTTGCGGTCTTTTGTTTATTCTTCCGGGGTCATGCCATAACATATTTGCGCCGGAGCTGGGTGATACAGGTAAACAGGGAATGCTTTATCATCCCGTAATGTCCCGTCCGGCACACGTTTTGACAAATTTCAGATATGCATATATTTACCGGGACAGCCTTGTGTATTCGATGGTGATAGACAGTAATTTTATATTTGTCTATTATGAGCCCGATGACGAGGGCGGCGGCGGTCATTATGAATCATGGCCCCGTGACGTTGAATTGAGAGTAACCGGAGGCCTCTTCCGTGCGTTCAGGCCCATTGATCTGATCTGGAATTCCACCCTTGACAGCAGTTTCAGCTACTTGAAAGGCGATACCATTATGAAAACCGAAAAAGCATGGTTTGACAGTGCCAATTATGCCGAAATGGTTAAATCGTTTCAACTTAATTTGGGCGACAATCTTGTAATTATCGGCTCGGCTATTTTTAATTTTATCAAGAATCCCTGGGACGGGCAATGGCGGATTGTGCGGTGGCGGGATGAATCCAGTTTTTAAACATTTATCAAATATAAAGAAACCGTACCGTGACAGCCGTTTTGAAGCAATCCTCGTTCGTATTCTTATATTTCTTCTGTTTGCTGGTATTTTCATGCAAGTATTTAAAACAAAACCAAAAGAACCGGACATTCAGGAATCGTTTTATACCAATGCATCGGTTTTTTTCCGTGACTCTATTCCTGAATACACGCTGAAAAACAGTTATCCTCCCAGAGAAGATACACTCTGGGTTTTAGATTATGAATATTCTCTTTCCCGGAAAATTCAGGAAGATCTGTACAGTTTCGGATTATTTTGCGGTTCGTTTAATAAATATTGTTCCGTACGCCTTGATTCCATTCCCGGCAGAATCATTCTCACCGTCAGGGATGAAAATAACGTTAAAGAAGGAGTCATCCGGCTTTTTAGACAAAAAATGGAAAAGAAAGATGTTAAGGGACGGATTGTTATAATTATTGATGACTTCGGATACAGTTATGGATCTGTGGAGCAGGGGTTTCTGAAACTGAATCCGTCGGTTACTTTTTCTGTCATACCGGGCCATACCCATTCACAAAAAATTGCCCGGCTGGCCGTCAGATACGGACATCAGGTCATGATACACATGCCCATGGAGCCTCTGAAATATCATGGCGGCGAAGAAAGCTTTATGATTATGGACGGAATGGATCAGTTTGAGGTGGAATATAGGATTAATAAAGCCATTTCAGAACTTTCCATGGCAAAGGGCATGAACAACCATATGGGTTCACGGATAACGGGTTCAGTGGATATGATAAATAAAATATCCCGCGTTCTGAAAGACCAGGACCTGTTCTTTGTAGACTCGTATACGGTTAATGGAACAGTTGTAAGAAAAGTCATGAAATCCCACGGGATCCGTGTTTTTGAGCGGGATATTTTTCTGGATCATGTAAACACCGAAACGGAAATCAGGCGTCAGATAATGAAATTATCCCGTATTGCGCAGAAAAAAGGTGTTGCCGTGGGAATTGGCCATAACCGGACACTTACCCTTAAACTTCTGAAAGAATTGATTCCAAAGCTGGAAAACGACGGATTCGAATTCATACCAGCAGGAGATCTTTTAAAACAATGAAAAAAAACAGAGCATATGTTGAAGTGACCCGGGGCGGCCGGGTGGAAAGCGTTCATCATGCTGAAATATGTGTTTTTGATCATGACGGGCATGAAATTCTTAGTACAGAAAACACAAACCATAAAACCTATCTCCGTTCCAGTGCCAAACCTTTTCAGGCAACCGTTTTGCTTGACACCCAAACCGATTCTTTTTTTCGGATCCCAAATGAATGGATTGCGCTAACTTGTGCATCCCACAACGGTGAAGAAATCCATGCGGAAATTGTCAGGGCATTCCTTCAAAAGACCGGACTCGATGAATCAGCCCTTCAATGCGGGACACATGTGCCCCTGGTATTCACGTTTGGCGGATATTCCGGACATGTCCAAGAATCATATTCTCCTGCATATCATAATTGTTCGGGTAAGCATACGGGCATGCTGGCCGTCTGCAGACACCTTGGAGAAGATGTAAAAACATATCTGAATTTTGATCACCCGGTTCAAAAATTGATTCTTGGAAAGATTGAAGAATATTCGGGAGAAAAAAGTATTCATCTGGCTTTGGATGGATGCACGGCCCCGGTTTTTTATGTTTCTGTCCGGGGAATGGCCCGCATGTACCGCCATCTGGCCCAGGGTTCAGATGAAAGCCTGGAAAGAATCTGGAAAATTATGACAGAAAATCCTTACCTGATTGCCGGAAAAGGACGGTTTGATACGAAAATTATGGAAATCTGTAAAGGTAAAATTTCGGCAAAAGTCGGGGCGGAAGGCGTTCAGGGCTGTGCTGTACGACTCCCGGACGGACGGCGATACGGCATCAATATAAAAATTTACGACGGAAGCAGAAGGGCACTGGCCCCCCTCCTGATTGAAACCCTTCTCCGATTACAAGCACTAACCGATACGGAAATGGAATTGCTGAAACCTTTTCATCGACCGGAACTAAAAAACCATGCCGGTCATACCATCGGTGAAATCCGGCCGGTCTTTGAAAATATTTGATGAACCTAAAATTCCGTATAAACCTGTTGGAATTTCTCTGTGATCTTTTTCTTACAATTACAAGAGAAAGACCTTATCTTATAAGCCCGAAAAAAGAGAAAGCGAGGTAGATAAAATGAAATATTATTTCAAAGGATTTATAATCACCCTTCTGGCCGTGACGGTATCGTACGGACAGTTGTTTATTAATGAGATCGATTATGATCAACCTAGCACGGATACGGAAGAATTTGTTGAGATTGCCGGTCCTGCGGGAACATACACAAATGTTCGCCTGGAACTTATCAATGGCAATACAGATCCAGGTTCAATGTATCAATCTGTTGATATTCCATCATTAACACTAAGTAACGAAAAAGATGGTTACGGTTTTTATGTGATTGGGGCAGCAACTGTTACCAATGTTGACCTAACCCCTTCCGGATGGCCGACAACAAATATCATCCAGAATGGTGCTCCAGATGGTGTAGTTCTTAAAATTGATGGCGCTATTGTTGATGCTGTCTCTTATGAAGGCCCCATGAATGATGAGAATGGAAATCCTATGGAACTTGCTTCTGCGGTAGATGTGTGGGAAGGTGATGCAGGTATGTCTTTAGGACGGATGGGCCTGAAAGGAAGTCCCTGGCAGGTTGCTTCTATAACACCGGGAGATGCAAACATAGATCAGGTTTTTGCGGATGTTAACTATCCTCCCGTTGCCCGTGCCGGAAATGATCAGATTGTAAAAGCAAACGATGAGGTCACTCTCGACGGCAGTGCTTCTTCCGATCCGGATGGAAGTGTTGAATCATATTTGTGGACCCAGTTAACCGGTACAACCGTAACCCTGAGCAATGCCAATACGGCTGTTGCCACGTTTACAGCACCCTCCTCTGCCTCTGAACTTACCTTCCGGCTGACGGTTACGGATGATGAGAGTGCAACCGGGATGGATACGGTGGCTGTAAGTGTTGTTGAAGTATCCGAATCCTTTATCATTATTAGTGAATACGTGGAAGGATCTGTTGGGAATAATAAATACCTTGAAATAGCAAATGTAGGTGATCAGACTGTTGATTTGAATGCGGCAGGGTATACAATTGGGCAGGCTGTCAATGGTAGCGGAAATATCAATGATATTATTTTTCCCAATTGGGGGAATCTTAAAACACTTGAACCAGGAGATGTCATTGTTTTAGCTGCTTCTGGTCATGAATATTACTCTTCTCCGGATACAACATTAGAATATCCATCAGTTCTTCATTTCAACGGTAATGATGCCGTTGCACTTCTGCAAAACGGTGTTATTGTTGATATTTTGGGAGATCCCAATAATTCAAGTGATATCATTAAGGATATGACCTTGAGAAGAAAAAGTAACATTACGGTTGGTAGTCCGGTTTTTAACATGGATGAATGGCTGCAACTGCCCGATACAGATGTGAGCGGACTGGGCATGCACGGCGGCGCCGATGCTCCGACCTTTGAAAACCATGTCCGTTCCCCACAGTTTGTTACATCTGTTAATGAAATTGAAGTCTCAATCGATATTGTTGCTTCCGAGAACGGAGCGGCCATTACCGGAATGGAAATTGAATACGGCACAGGCGGCAGTTTTCTGAATAAGGTTAGTAAAGAGGATACATGGCCGGACGGCAACACATGGACCGGTGCCATTCCCGCCCAGAGCGGAAACCAGAAAATTAATTACCGCTTTGTAGCCATTGATGCAGATGAAAAAACGTACACATCCGGTGCCCACACTGTTCTGGTTGCTTCTTCCACCCCAACACCCATTTCGGAAATTCATGAGAATATTTCTACCTGGGACGGACAAATCAAAACCATCCGCGGCGTGATGACCATCGGTGTGAATGTGATACAGACAGGCAGGACCAATGCCTATGTCCAGGATGATTCAGGAAACGGCCTCAATCTCTACGATCCTGTGGAATATCCCGAACTGGAACGGGGTGTGGAAATCTGGGCCGTTGGTGAAGTGGATCTGTACTACACAACGATTGAGCTTAAGGATTTTGATTATAATATTGCAGCCACCGGTCAGGAATTGCCGGCTCCTGCCGAGATTACAGTAGCCCAGGCAAATTCGGATGAATGGGAAGGAACCCTGATCAAGGTTACCGGTACTGTAAGCGCCATTACACCGTATTCCAACAGTACTGCCGTGACCATAGAAGACGGCGGGAGTGAACTGGAAGTTGTTTTCTGGAATTCCACAGGAATCGACATTGCAGCCCTCGATCTGGAAAAAATGGCCACATTTATGGGTGTGGGATATCAGTATCAATCCAAATATCAGCTTGTGGTGGGTTATCAGGAAGATTTCAGCGTGGTTACAAGCCTGCAGGAGAATTTTACTGCGTTGCCTGAAAATTTTGAACTCCTGCCCGCATATCCCAATCCCTTTAATGCCAGGGCTGTAATTAGCTGGAAACTGCCTGAATCCGCAGACGTCACCGTGGATGTTGTCAATCTGACCGGCCGGGTTGTGGCAACGCTTTCACAGGGTTATAACGACGCCGGTGTTTATTCGTACACATGGAATGCGGACGGCCTTGCTTCCGGTATTTATGTGGTAAGGATGAAGGCTCAAAATAAATTCCTTCATCAGAAACTTGTTTTACTTAAATAAAATGGATAGAACACTATGACAAACCGCTTTTCAGGTTTGTGGATTCTTTTAATGATACCGGCATTGCTTTCAGCGGCGCCGGATCATCTTTATATGACGGAACTTGTCCTTTTTCCCAACAAGGCCGAGTACGTTCAAATCACGAATCCAACAAGCCAGACCATTCAGCTTGGCGATTATTATCTGACGGATGCTACAGATACCGCCAATGGTAAGTTTTACTACAACCTGCCTTCAGGCGATAATTTCTGGTCCGGCCTTTCATCCGACTTTGTCGCACGTTTTCCGGACATGTCCATAGCCCCCGGCCAATCGCTGATTGTGGGCCTTGGAAGAACATCGGATTATGTGGATGAATATGGTTCATCACCCGATCTGAGTCTGAAGGATGATATGCTGACTGCCGGCGGTGCCGCTACTATTCCCGGTCGGTTGAACGGCTATCTGGACGATGCGGCAGAAACGCTTGTCCTTTTTTACTGGGACGGGTCCTCTTCGACTGTTAAGGATGTGGATTATCTGATTTGGGGCAATCTCTCACATGCCGTGGATAAAACCAGTGTCCCCGCCTATGTCCCGGATACACCTGTTGACCAGCAAAAAGTCGCATCGGTTCACGGTGTGGACCAGAAGATGATTCACAGTGATGAGGGAAGTGAGCCCACATCAGGCGGAAACGGGATTACAGGTCACGATGAAACAGGTGAACCCCTTGATGTTACGTGGGAAGCCGTGGATAAAGGGGAATCAAAACCAAGTGTGGGAACCCTGCAATTAAGTCCCGAAAGTCCTACAACAGAGGATACGCTGACCTTTCAGGTTTCCGTTTCCGATGCGTCCGATGCGGTAACGGTTCAACTGATTACCCGTTTTGACGGCCTGAAAACAGCTCACCCCATGACGGAGACCTCTGCCGACCAGTACCGGGTTGTTCTTGATCCTTTTGAAACAAGCGGAACCCTGATCTTTTATGCCAGAGCTGAAAATGCATGGGGACTGAAGGACTCTTCTCTGACACAGAGCGTTACCATTTCTGATCCCCCGGAAGTGCTGACGATCAAGACCGTTCGGGATAATTTTGACCAGTATGACGGAGAAACCGCTACACTCCGGGGAGTCATGACCATTGGTTCGGGCAAACTCCGGACAGACCGCCTTTCCGCTTATTTTCAGGATGGATCCGGCCGCGGTCTCAATGTCTACCGTGCGTCCATGATTGACCTGCCCCGGGGCACGGATGTGGAAATAACGGGCGAAATCACCGAGTTTGGCGGAGTTAAGGAAATCGTTGTTTCTTCCTATAATATTGTTGGCACAGCACCTCTGCCTGAACCTATGAATATTTCCGTGGAAGTTCTAAGACGGTATCCTCTGGAATACGAGGGCACCTACCTGAAGCTATCCGGTATGATTTCCAGCCGGGGCGATAATGTGGGGGGCGGATCCAATATTGATATTGATGACGGAACCGGTTCGGTTACAGTCCGGATCTGGAACTCGACCAATGTGCTGGTAAATGATGCGGGAGTTGTCATTAATGATGAACTGGACAGCCTGCTACAGGTGGGTAATATGATCTCGGTTAATGCGGTTGGCGGTGTTTATAACAATAACACACAACTTTTGGTTGCGTATGCCGATAACTTTGCCCCCTGGACTGAAGGAGAGGAATGGGATGCCGGTGTATCCCTGAAAATTGCACCTTATCCTTTTGTTCCGCAAGCCGGAGAAGTTCTGCAGTATACTTTTGGTTTCCCGTCCGGAGTGCGTCTGGTTCTCCGGGCTTACGATATGTCCGGCAGGCATGTTGCCACACTCTTTGATGAGTTCAAGGGTCTGAGCCGTGAAATTACCCGCACCTGGAACGGCAGGGATGCCACGGATAAACTGCTCCCACCCGGACAGTATATCATGCATCTGGAAGGAACAGACCGTTCCACGGGAAAAGTCACGTCGGATATGGCTCCATTTGTGATCGCAGTTAGATTTTAAGAGAGAATTATGAAAAAATTAAAAAGATTAAAAATAGTACTGTTCCTGCTTCTGATCTCTGGCATAGCCCATGGTCAGGTCTTTACCGATTATTGGTATGGATCAGCAGCAGACGCAGGAATGGGCGGATCGGGTACGGCCGTTTCAGCCGACATCTGGAGTCCGGAAGTAAATCCCGCAGGCCTTTCTGAATGGAAAACCCCCGGTTTTGCCGTGGATTATTCCCAGCCCTTTTCCCAAACCTTTACGAAAAATAACCGGGCCGTTCTTGCTATCCCGCTGCCCGGGGACCTTGGTGTCGTAGCGTTACGGGGATTTATGAGCCGGGTGACCTACGGAGGCAATGATCTCACCTCGGAAGCAAGCTTCGGCTTGTCCCATGCATTCTATCTTCAGAATGACTTACGCTCATCTCTTGCCGTGGGATATAACCTTAATTACTTACAGGTGGATTACGGCTCAAACTCTGCAGGCGTTTCCGGCGACGGTTCCGACGGCGTGAATCTGGGATCAGGTTCGGCATGGGGGCTTGATGTTGGAATGAAAGCCGGTCTCCGCTCCCGGGCATGGGCCGGATTCTTTTTAAAGAATGTAAACAACCCACAATTGGGATCCTCCGGAACAGCACAAAGCGTGCCGGCTAAAATTGCCGTGGGTATCGGATATCAGCCCTATTTCGGCATGACCACCACATGGGAAATTGAAAAAGTACTGGGAAGGGACGAGTTTCAGGTACAGGCCGGCCTGGAGTATTATGTTCTGGAATGGCTTGTTTTGAGGACAGGATTATCCCATGAACCCAGTCAGCTTACCATGGGAACCGGCGTCAGGACCAAATGGGTTGATGTGGATTATGCCCTGATTACCCATCCGGTTTTACCCTTAACGCACATGTTTTCACTCAGATTGCAGATGAACCGACAGGATCGGTGAGATCATGATGAATATGAGACGGTTATTAACACTGACATTCTTCCTGTTCATAAGTCTGGGAGCGGCTTTTGGAGCAAAACCGGACCTGAACAGCATGGATGAAAATGAACTTTATAAACTCGGCTTATCCGATGAAGCCGTGGAAGCAATTCTGGATTACCGCCTGTTTCACGGAGGCTTTGCCAGTATTTATGAAGCGTCCGGCCAGAAAGGGATAAGCCATGAAGACTTCGTTCTTTTAAAAAACAAGGTGTCCGTTTTCCCGATTCTGCTGACGGTGAAAGAACAGCGGCTGGAAGATAATTACAATCAACTGGAACGCATGGCTTTTTCCGAAGGATCATCGGAGGGACTTGTTGAGGAATGGATCCGTTTGCTGAGTTCACCCAAAAATGTGAACCGGATGAACTATTACGATCTGATGAACCTGCCTGGTGTTTCTCCCATTGATGCGGTGGCTGTAGAAAAATTCAAGGCAACCGAACAGGAAATCAAATCTGCCCGTGACTTGAGAGGTATTGACGGATTATCCTATTACGGGTACCGGAATATTGGTGATTACGTTCAGTTCGAAGAAGATGTGACCCGGGGATGGCATGGTTATTATAATGTTACGGTGAAAAATGCACAGCAGAATATAATTCCCGATGATGATGCTGAAGCATTGGAAGTTTTCCAGACAAAAACCTATCCCCTGGATATCTATCATAAAATCCTCATTAATAAAGATCAGCGCTGGTCCGGCGGGATTTCCTATAACCGTCCGCTGGGACAGAGCGATGAGTACTATCAACTGGGAGATCTGGGACGTATTCCCCGGGTTAAGGCTTTTGTTGGATTGGAATATCCTGAATCCGGTAAAGTGCGTGTAAACAAACTGATTGCCGGTAATTATGTGGCAGCTTTCGGACAGGGAATCATAATGGAATCGGTGGATTATTTTACTCCCCGTAAAAGCGGTTACGGATGGCGAAAAAGGCTTTACGGTATTTCTGGGGATGTGTCCAAAAACACCTTTGTCCCTCTCCGCGGCGCCGCGGCAGAATTACAGGTTGGACCGGTTTACTGGACGCCTTTTGTCAGTTATGAATCCCGGGATGCGGTTCTGAATCCTGACAGCTCATTTTCTATGCTGATCCGGATGGAACCCCGGTATGAATACGGCCTGAACGGCCAGTTAACCGAATCCATCATGAGGAATGTAAACGAACTGTTGTACGGATCTAATGTAAGATGGCGGGTTAACAGCAGTACCCATATCGGAATTACGGCTTATGAAAGCCTGTATGACCGCGAAAAAGATTTTCAGATCCAGGCCATTGTTGCTTCTGAGAATGTACGTCATTATCTGAACCATATCGGCAATTCTGCGGATACGGAAGTTGCAGGTATTTATGAAAACAGCGGAGAATCGGCACTTTGGTCTGAAGCAAAATCATATCGCCGGGTTTTCGGCGGCGATTTTTCCACGGTATATAAAAACCTGGCCATTCAGGGTGAAATCGGCATCCTGGATGTTGACGGGGATGTTTTCAACTTTAAGAAAGATCCGGTAGCGTGGGTGCTTAACATGTACTGGCAGTTTGACAATTTTAACATTCTGCTTCTCTACCGTGATTACGATCTAGCTTTTGACAACCCCTATCAGCGCTCTTTTTCCAATTACCAGCGCTATAAAAGCACCATTCTGGAAGATGTATTCTATCTCAAAGACCCTTCTCTCGGATTTCTGTATACCGGTGCAGCACAGCCTCAGGCAGAGCGGGGATTCTATTACAACCTTCGTTATCAGTTCGCCCGTCAGTTTGTGACCACCATCGAACACGATATCTGGAGCCGTGTGGCGGATATGTCCAAATACAACCGCCTTGTCTTTAATCTGGAATACAGGCCGGTTTTCAATTACCGTTTCCGCCTGCGTCAGAAATGGCAGAGCCGGGGGGCCATGAATGCTTATGCTCCCACTGGCTATGAATCCACGGAAACACGGTTAGAGGGCATCATGCGCATGTCCAGATATAATGAACTGAGACTTTTACTTGCCACAGGATATACGGCATTCAACCCGAGGGCAAGACTGGTATACAATACAGCAGGCGGCACATCTCTGGTTGGTAATGCCGGAAGTCCCGGCAAAGCCATTGCCGCCCAAATGACTCATAATTTTAATGACCGTTTTAAAGTCATGGGACAGATGATGATCTATGAAGGCTTTATCTGGAATTTTGAGGATACGGATTTCCGGGTTTTTAACGCGGAAACCCAGGCTTTTCATGGATGGGTAGCTTTCTTTTCACGTTTGAGTCCGGACCTGTCTGTCCGCTTTAAATATTCTTTTGACCGCCATCTCAATGTAACGAACCATGTTGGCGGGATTGTTCCGACGCTGACCGGGGATCTTGAAATCACGGATATCAACCATCCCACACAAACCAGTGATTTCAGGATTCAACTGGATTACCGTTTTTAAACCTGATGAGTGAACGGAGTTTTCTTATGAAAAAAATGCTGATAAATATGAATTTTGCCGGGAAGATCCTGACAGGAATCCTTCTTATGACTGTTATGGCTTTCGGACAGTCTTTCTATTCCAATGTTCTTCTAGGTTCTAATCCCTATATAACTGCCCGTGCCGTATCTCTCGGAGGATCCACACTTTCGGAATCGGGACATCCGTTCTCGGTTGTTTCAAATCCTGCCGTAGGATCGGGTATGAAAGGATTGCTTATATCCCTGACCGGTAACGGCCTTCATCTGAGAGAACGCCGTTCTTTTCCCGTGCAGGACTCATTTGGGGATTTTTTAGCGGATAACGACTACGTCCATAACCGTTATTGGGCGACTACGGCGGGTTTTGCTGTGGGATATGGCGGTTCGAACTGGGTCGCCATGGCAGCCTACACTCCCGTCTCGGACCTGAAATACACATACGAGGAGGAAGTCCGCTCATCCACGTTTGACTATAATCGCGATCCTCTGGCCGGGTACCATCAGGTAAAATTTCAGGGACTTATAGGTGGTGTTTCCGGCGGACTTTCTTATTCTCCGGTCAAACAGCTCAGCCTTGGGCTCAGTGGTACCATGCTCACCGGCAGTAATATTGAAAGGGGACTTGGTGTAACCGTTCTTGATGTGCCCGACATGCGTTTAGCCTCGGACACAACCACCTTTCAATGGCTATCATCCGAACTGACAGGCGGTATGGATATGAGGTTCGGACTGGTCTTTCATGCCGGCGCACGTCATACATTTCATGCGGCTTATACTATAGCCGGGGATATTGAATTGGAGAATCCGGGTGTTATTGCCGTCATGGATACCAATCTTGTTATGCCGGCATGGACGGTTGATAAGGATGTTGTGAAACAGAAAACACAAAGACCTTCTGCCCTGTCTGTTGGCTTCCGGTATATTCCGGAGAATATTTTAAAAACAGAATTGTTTGCACAGGCAGACCTTACAATGTGGAGTCAATATCAATCAGAATATTTTGGCACGGACACAACACAGTTTAATCCCAACTGGGAAAACACATGGACGGTCAGGGCCGGAGTGGAACATGTGTTCTCTTCAGGTATACCCATGAGAGCAGGATGGACCTATACCAAGAGTCCTGTTCGGAATGAACTGAACCTCAGTGAAATATCTTTTGGCACGGGATACCGGATTGAAGCCCTTTTTCTGGATTTGAATGTTTCGTGGTATGAGACGATTTATCGCTATAATGACCTTTTTCCCATTGAGAATGAGATTCGGATTTCCAGGGATAAAGTCCGGGAAGCCGGCGTCCGCGTTATGACAACGCTGACATATTCTTTTTAAACAACAGGATTCTTAGCTATGCAAAAGATTCGATATACAGCAATCATAATCCTATTAGCCATGCTACAGGTCTCTCTGTACGGCGGAAAATGGCCGGCTTCGGATTATCAGAAAATCATGGTCCTCTTTACCAATGATATTCATGGTGGTGTAGACAGAATGGAAGCACGCTTCATGAACCCCGAGTTTCCGCCCCTTATTGGTGGCGGTGCGGCGGTTGTTCATTATGTAAAAGCCGTGCGGGAACAGGCGGAAAAAGAGGGTGCCGGGGTGCTTGTTCTGGATGCGGGGGATTTTTTCTCAGGACGCCCTGTTGGAACCAGAACCGAAGGTGAAGCGGTTATTGATTATATGAATCTGGCCGGATACAATGCCATGGTTGTGGGTAATCACGATTTCGATCTGGGCCTGGATGTTTTAAAAGCCCGGGCCGCACAGGCAGAATTTCCCCTTCTCGGCGCCAATGTGATTGAGGATTCCACCGGTCAGGTTGCCGAATACCTTGAACCATATACCCTTGTAGACGTTAAGGGAATTAAAATTGCAATACTTGGAATTGCCACGACGGTCACACCGGATCTGAGTTTTCCAGATCATGTGGCAGGACTGACATTTCTTCCTGAAATTCAGACTGCTCAGGAGTGGGTTCCAAAGCTTAAAGAAATGGGTGCCGATCTTGTGATTGTCGAAACCCATTCATGGACACCCTATGATCGGGATGAGGCATACAGGCAATTGCAGTCAGATCTGAAAGAGAATAAAATCAAACCTGACAGACACGGAGCCAGTGCCCTGGAAATTGCTGCCCTGGCCTCCGGTATAGATGTCATGTTTTCCGGACATGTCCACCGTGGTTTTAATACACCCTATACGGATCCGGTAAACCACACCCTGTTGTTTCAGAATTATGCCAACGGGACCGGTCTTGGACATGTGAATCTTTATGTTCACAGAAAAACCAAAGAACTGACCGGTTATGATTTTGTGGTGGATAACAGTGCCATATTTACCATGGTTGAAGATGAATTCTGGCTTGATGAAGAAACGGATGCAGTTATTTCTGCCGCCAAGGAAAAAGCCGAGGAAGGATTTCATGAAGTTATTGCCACATTGCCCATGCCCCTCAGGCGCGCTTCAGAAGGTCAGTCTCTTTTAGGAAATATGATTTGTGATGCCATGACCGCAGTGGGCGGTGCCGATGTGGCCTTTTCCAATTTTGGCGGTGTTCGTGCAGATTTGAGTGCCGGACCTCTGACTCCGGCAGATCTATTCAGTGTCCTTCCCTTTGGAAATATTATTACGGTATTCAATGTTCCCGGGGCGTTCATCAAAGAACTGATGGAAGACCGGGTTATGGGTAATTCCAGAGGTATGCTGGTGAGCGGTATGGAAGTTACGGTTGACCGCCGTAAGCCCAATCGTGAAAGAATTACCATACACACAATTCAGGGAAAACCCTTTGACCCCGATAAAACCTACAAAATGGCAATATCCGATTATCTGGCTGAAGGAAATTCCGGGTATGGGCGGCTGACAGAAGTCTCGGAAGATCACCGTATGAATACAGGTATTATGCTTCGTCAGGCATTGCAGGATTACATTACCGACCATAACGGAATCCGTAAAACCAGTATTGATAAACGGTGGACGGAGATAAAATAGTAGCCGGTAGCCGGGGAATTCTGAATTCTGGATTCTTAGTTCTGAATTTAATGATGAATTGAATTTGATCAGTCCCTGTGAGATACGCTTTACTTATTTCACAGGGGTTTTCAGTCGTTAGTCAAAAGTTGAAAGTCAACAATCGATTCCCAGCCCTGTGAAAAGGGAACAGGGCCGTGACATGAAACGCGTGATGTGTGACAAGGAACGAAGGGAGAAAATGGGAGTACGGGGGCACGGGGGTACGATTGATGAGAATTCGTGAGCCCATCAGCTCCCGAGCTTTGCTTCTAAATAATGGATATTAGGTTTTGTTAAGCTAAGCTCCCCCGCCCCGGGGGAAATTTACCGCCAGGGATCAAATTTGTCAAATTAATATTATAATTAATATATTCTTAAAACAATGATATCTATTTAGCGGAGAATCATTTAAACATTTTACATGTTTGAATTCTGTTTGAAAAGTTGAAAAAGCAAAATGATATTTCTAAAGTTTTTTTTCGAACCTTAAATCATGCCGTGGGATAATCCTGAGGTTCCAGCCATTGACTTCCGGCCTTTAGCCTCCCGATAAATATGAACGCTTTTCAGGGACTTTGGACGGTCGACTATCGAATGTCGACTGTCAACTGTCGACTATTTTCTCAGCACTCAGAATTCCATCCTAACCCCCACCTGCATCAGCCAGCGTGACGTCATGTCATCAATCAGCCAGGCATTTTTAAGATTATCGTCGAATTCTAATACTGGCCGTGATGTGGGATCTCCCGGAGTTTCGAATCCCCTGAATTTGATAAGGGGAAAATAACCGGTCTTCTGATAGCGGACCAGTCCCCAGGAAGAATTTATCAGATTACCAAGGTTAATCAGGTCAAGATTCAGGGAAAGATGCTGATTTTTCAGAACAGGCAAATGTTGGGTTATCCTAAGATCCACACTATGAGTCCATGGCAGATTTGCACCATTTCGTTCCATGATCTTCCCCCGGTTCTTACTCAGATATTTATCTCTTTCGATAAAGGCATTTAATTTTTCCCAGCTTCCTGAGGATAAAACAATCTCATCAGCTTTTTCGGGAATATAGATCAGATCATTTTCTCCGCTTCCGTCGCCGTTGTAATCACCGGTGTAAACATACGAGAAGGGAGCACCTGACCGACCTTCATAAAGAAGGGAAAGAACCGTGGGAGCCTGTTTGAACAGGGGAAGTGTCCAGTAGATATTTCCTATAAACCGGTGTTTGATTTCATATAAAGATGTGGTCAATTCCGGATTGTTGGGATGCCTCCGGATTGAATTATACCGCCAGTTGGAATAATTCTGTGAACTGACCATACTGCTCACGTCCACGGCACGGCTTTGTGTGTATGAAAAAAGTGTCCTGAAATGTGTATTCAAAAAGGTTCCGGCTCCCTTAAGTTCAATGGAAGCATTCCATTGATATCCCTTATTGGTATCTTTCAAATACATAATCCTGTGGAATTGATCAGCATAAAGCCGGTCTTTAAAAAAGGGCCTTCCGTCTGACATGGTATGAGTTGCCCCTGCAAGATTGATTTCCTGAAAAAAGAACTCATGAATATTTTTTGAGTACATAACATCGGCTGTCATAAACCATTCATCTGCCAGCCGGATATCTGCAGCCAGATTCAGCCGGAAGAGTTTAGGAAACCGAAGTTCAGGATCGGCAATATCAATTTCCGCTTTTTGATATCCTGTTTCTGAAGGCCGCCATTGTGAATCCACATTCGGATTAAAAGGAGGCGGGGAAAAAGTATAAACCGTGTTGGTAAGCATTCCGCTGTAATTATAGGAATTAGACAGCCAGAGAAATTTCGGGTCCCCTGCAAAGAGCCCCATTCCACCACGGATTGTTTCAAGATGGGAAAAACGGGTTCTGTAGTTAAAGCCCAGGCGTGGGGACATATTCGGATAGTTTTCCGGCATCCGGTCATTCCGCATACCGGATTCAGAGAAAAGAGTTTGTAATGTATCATTTAACAGGGGTACTTCATGAAAAAAAGTCATATCCATGCGGATTCCCGCCGTCAGCCTGAACTGGTCTGTCACATCCCAGATATCCTGAAGATAAAAACCGAAATTGTCGCTTTTCCAATCCACAAAAGGCATTTTTTCATCGGGTATAAGAGAATAAGTAAGCCAGTACATGGAAGGTGAACCTGATGCCAGACTGTCCGGATTATTGAATTCATAATAGCCGTTTATACTTGGGAAAAAGCCATTGTAGAACCGGTAACGTTCATTTTTTATTCCGGCATTTATGGTATGTTTTCCAAGAAAGACTGAAAGCTGGTTGCTGATAACCGTGTAGTGCTGATCCAAACGGGTTCCGGATGCATATTGTTCGTTTCCGGCCATGATATCGTAGTTTCCGCTCCTTACCCGTATGGCAGGAAATGACTGTCCCGGCAAATCCCTGTCATCGCTTTGAAGCATATAGCTGAGCGTGAAAATGTTGGATATTTTACTGCTGAAAGTACTGTAAACATTGCCCACAACCGAATGCATCCGTGTATTGCCAGTATATCCTCCGTTTCCCAGATAAAAGCGGGATTGGCTCCTGTCATTGGTTTCATCCTGTCCTTTCAGATATTGGTGACGCAGGCTGATACGGTGGTTTGAACTGATATGATAATCGAGCCGTGTAAAAAATTTAGTACTTCTTTTTTCACGGGTAATGGGATTATATGTCCCTGCATCATAGCCGTACTGATTTTTCAAAATGTCATAAACCCGTATTATGTCTTCCGGATTTCCCAGAAAACGGTTGGCATTTGATGTGTCCAGGCTGACGGAATTGGGAATATCCCGGATGGAAAATTCCCCGTTGAAAAAGAAAAAGAGTTTATCCCGTTTCAATGGGCCGCTGAACCGGTATCCATAGGTTTGTTCCGTAAAGTCCGGGTAATCCTGACCATCCTTGTATGTTCCCACAAACCGGTTATTCCGGAAGTAAAAGTAAGCAGCTCCGTTAAATGAATTGGATCCGCTCCGGGTTATGGCATTTACCGCTCCACCTGTAAAACCGTACTGACGGACATCGAAAGGAGCAACATTAATCTCAATTTGCTCTACCGCATCCAGACTGACCGGTTGAAGTCCCACATGACCGCCCGGCAAGCCGCTCTCCGATAAGCCGTACACATCATTTAAGACCGTTCCGTCCAGTTTAATGGTGTTGAAATTCGGGTGTTTGGCGGCAAAACTGTATCCAAGGGCTTTGGAGGATAAACGTGTAAAGTCATGCAGGCTTCTTTCAATACCCGGGATTAAATAAATCATTTCTTCGGAAATGTTGGTAACAATACCGGTTACACTTCGGTTTGATACAGGATTCCTGTCACCGGTAACGGTTATGGCCTCCAGTGTCAGTGTTTTCGGCTCCATGACAAAGTTCACCAGTTTGCTTTCACCCAGGGCCAAATGAATATTCTCATAATCGGCCTCGTGGTAACCGATAAAATTACAACTGAGTCTGTAGGGACCTCCCGGTGGCAGATTCGGGATATAAAAATATCCATCGTCCAGACTGAAAGTCCCCGATTCTGTTGCGGTGGGAATGTGAGTTGCAATAATGTTTGCGGATTTTAAAACAGTTCCGTCAAGGGCCGTTACTCGTCCTCTGAAACTGGCAGTTGTCAGGGACTGGCCATAGAGTTGCGTGAAGATAAAACACCCCATCATGAACGTCAGTACAGTTTTCATATTTTTCCTGAAATTCTTTCAATATTAAAGAAAGATAAGAAAAAATGGTCACCTTTGCATGGAAAAGAGAGTAAACCAATTAAAGTTATTTTTTAACTTATGGCCATGTCAGGAATAATTCCCGGTATGCTTATCTCCTTTGCTCTGAAACCGGAGCTGAAGGATTTATTTTCACGGATCAATATTCGTGAAATGGTCCGTTTCACAAAAAGCAGGTATCTTTATATAGCCGAACACAGAGGTATTGTATTCTATTTGCTCCGGACAGGCGTGGGGCCCGGAGCTGTTTCTCAGGGATTAAACAGTCTCCCCTCTTCCCTTTCCATCAGCCGGATTATGAATGTCGGAACCTGCGGATTGCTGAATGATGACAGGGAACCGGGAGTGCTGCTTATGCCGGATGAGATCGTTTCAACATGGCATTCCAACGTATTTTTCCCCGATTCATCCGGTATCGCACTTAGCCGGGTACAACGGTGCGTCAGTGTTGGGAAAAGTGAAAATTCGGAGGAATTCCGGGAGAATTTAATCAGGAAATATCATGCGCAAATTGTAGATATGGAGTCCTGGTCGATCCTGGCATGGGCGTATGAGCGGAATATCCCTGTAACAGTTGTTAAGGCGGTGAGTGACTTCGCAGGGGAAAACACCGGTTTTGATGTACAGAATAATATGAAACTATGTTCGCAAAACATTTCGGATTTTCTCCTGAATGAATGAAAAGATGAAAATATCGGTTGTTATTCCTGCATATAACCGGGAAACCATGATAAAAAGAGCTGTTGACAGCGTGCTCAGGCAAACCCGGCCTGCCGATGAAATTATCGTTGTCAATGACGGGTCAACAGATAAGACCGCAGAAGTTTTAATACAATATGGCAATCAGATACGTGTTCTAAATAATGAAAAGAAAAAGGGTGTTTCCGCCGCAAGGAACAGAGGTATTGAAGAAGCAGACGGCCAATGGATTACACTTTTAGACAGTGATGATGAGTGGCTTCCTGAAAAACTGTCTGTACAGGAAACATGGCTTATAAATAATCCGGAATACCGTATTTGTCAAACAGACGAGATATGGATCCGTAACGGGAAACGTGTAAATCCCATGAATAAGCATCAAAAATTCCATGGAAATATTTTTATTCCAAGCCTGCGGCTCTGCCTTGTAAGCCCTTCATCCGTCATGTTTGAGAAGTCCCTGTTTGTTGAAACCGGAGGATTTGATGAATCACTTCCGGTCTGTGAAGATTATGATTTGTGGCTTAGAATAGCTCTGAACTATCCGGTTGGACTCATACGGGTTCCGGGCATCCTGAAATATGGAGGCCACCCGGATCAATTATCCCGCTCTGAATGGGGAATGGATCGCTATCGTATTATTGCACTTGAAAAATTATTGGAACAAAACCCCGATATGCCTGATGAAAAGCGAAGACATGTTCTTAAAGAGCTTATTTATAAATTGGAAATATTGTATAAAGGTTCTTTAAAAAGGAAAAATTCTTCAAACGCATGGAAAGTTAAACTTGAAAATTATAACTTCATTCTTGAAAACCTTTGAAATAATTTTCTAAATAAAAGAAATGATATCAACCGGCAATAATGCAGTGAAATTTTGCCGATTGTTGGAGGTGGGAATGCATTTCAGGATAACAGTTTTCTTTCTGATTACGGTTTCATTATTGTTTGCTGCTTCAGAGCAACGTATCGCAGAAATTGGCGATTTTACACTGTTCAATGGCGGTGTAATTGAAGAGTGTCGCATCGGATACAGAATTGTGGGCAGGTATCCCCGGGCAGAGGATCAGATTGTTGTTTTTCCCACGTGGGTCGGCGGGTTATCCGAACATGTGGAACGTTTGATTCGGCAGTATAATTTTATTGATACAACGGCATACACAATTATTATTATGGATGCTATCGGAAATGGGCTTTCTTCATCACCCTCAAACAGCAGGACTCAGCCCGGCACACTTTTTCCGGACATCACCATTCTTGATATGGTCAGATCACAACACCTTGTTCTAACGGAGGTTCTCAGAATCAGCCATGTTCATGCTGTTGTCGGCGGATCCATGGGGGGAATGCAGGCTTTTGAATGGATGGTAACCTATCCCTCTTTTATGGATAAAATTGTTGCTTATGTCAGCACACCGCGGATGACATCCAGAGATTTGCTCCACAAGGAATTTCAACTTCGGCTCATTCAGACAGCCCGTGAATACCGAATACCCGAAAACCGTCTTATGACATTACTGGACATGTCTCAGGATCTGGTTGCCCGGACTCCTGAATACCTTGTGGATACAGTCCCTGTCGAAGCCTTTGAAACTTACCTGGAAAAATTTGAACAACGTCCGGGGCGACTTTTCAACAGCCATAACTGGGAATGTCAGGTACAAGCAATGATGAGACATGATATTGGCCGTCAGTTTGACGGTGGATATGAGGAAGCGCAAAATGAGGCAATGGCTGAACTTCTGGTGATTGTTAATATGCAGGATCAACTGGTAAATCCCCGGCCGGCACTGGAACTGGCAAAAACATCAGGTGCCCGGACCCTGATTCTTGACAACTATCACGGTCATCTTGGCATAACACCTGAGATTGACAAGGTTATTCCGGTTATTAATGACTTCTTGAAGAGGTGAATAAATGAGTAAAAAAACAGTACATAACTCATTGCTGAGTCTTTGTAAACGGGATTTGCATCTCAATCCGTACAAAGAGGTTGTACAGAACAGCATATTAAAGAACGGTGTTGAAAAAACAGCATTTAATAACCGTTCTGCTTTGGATATGCAGTATCCTTTTTCACTGGAATTAGAAACAGGGAAGATTACAAATCAGGAAAAAAGCGGACGTTGTTGGATGTTCGCAGCCTTGAATATGTTTCGATATAAAATTTCTCAAGAGATTAAGGTAAAGGATTTTGAGCTGTCACAGAATTACCCCCTTTTCTGGGATAAATTTGAAAAGGCGAATTATTTTCTTGAGAATATTATAGAAACCCGTAAAGAATGTATTGACAGCCGTATAGTCATGTGGCTTATGTCAAATCCCGTTCAGGATGGGGGGCAGTGGGATATGTTTTCGGCATTAATGGAAAAATACGGTATTGTTCCCAAAAACATAATGCCCGAAACATTTCACAGCAGCGATACAAGAACCATGAACAGGCTGCTTACCTTAAAACTGCGAGAATCGGCACAACGTCTTCGGGAGATGTCTGAAAAAAACAGTGATGAAGAGAGCCTTCGGCAAGAAAAGGAAAGAATACTGGGCAAAATTTATGATATGCTTGTATCCTTTCTGGGGCAACCGCCGGAATCTTTCGATTTTGAATACAGGGATGACGATAAGACGTATCATCACGACCGGGGACTGACGCCCCTTAATTTTTACAAGAAATATGTCAACATCGGGCCGGATGATTATGTAAGCATCATTCATGCCCCGACAAGGGACAAACCCTTTTTAAAAACATACACGGTTCAATATCTTGGTAACGTGTTGGGCGGACGGGCTGTCAAATATCTGAATGTGGATATTCATACGCTTAAAGAACTGACCTTAAAACAGCTCTCTGCAAAGGAGCCGGTATGGTTCGGATGTGATGTGGGACAGATGATGGATCGGGACACCGGAATTCTCGATACGGATCTGTATCTCTTTGAAGACGCCCTGGGAACGACCTTCCGGCTTGATAAAGCCGGACGTCTTGATTATGGTGAAAGCCTTTTAACCCATGCCATGGTTTTTACCGGTGTTCATCTGTCTGAAGAAGGAAAGCCGTTGCGATGGAAAGTTGAAAACAGCTGGAGTGAAAAATCGGGAAAGGGGGGCTTTTTTATCATGAGTGATTCTTGGTTTGATGAATTCAATTATCAGGCTGTTATTCACCGTAAGCATCTTCCTTCCGAAATACTTACGGCATTTGAACAAACTCCCGTTATCTTGAAACCATGGGATCCCATGGGATCCCTTGCTTTGATGAAAGGATAGATTGAAGATGCATCAGAGAAATACAGTTCAGAGAAAAGAAATTCTTGAAGTATTAAAAAATACACGATCACATCCCACCGCGGAATGGATTTATGGGGAAGTACGTAAAATCCGCCCGGATATAAGTCTGGGCACAGTGTATCGTAACCTCAAAGTTCTCCGAAATCAGGGAAAAGTTCTGGAGCTTCATGACGGGTCCAAAGCACGTTATGACGGAACAGTGAAGCCACATACCCACTTTATTTGTGAAAAGTGCAGGGAAATTACAGATCTACCCTTATCGGGAAATTTCCCAAGTTGGGACTGTCTTAAGAACCACCGGATAAACAGTGTTCATGTATTATTTTATGGTCGTTGTCCGGAGTGCCGTTCGTAGGTTATGGCACATTCTCCCTTAAAAAGATTAAAAACATGAAGAATTTTATTGCAGTGAATACAGATTTTGAGGGTTTTATTATTTGAATGAATTTAGTACAGGCAGGTTTATCATGTTCCGTATACTGCTTTATATACCTCACCGGCCATATAGTGGCTGCCGTATATCAGGATAAGATCCTCCTCACACGCCACAGATTTTACCATTCTTATGGCATCGGTAACGGAGGGCATCACAGTTGTTTGGGGCAAAGAGGATGCTAGTGAGTTTAGATCCCGGAGCGTCATGCTCCGGTGAGAATTCACCGGTGCCAGATAACATGCGGAAGAACCCGGCAAGAGAACTTCAACGATATTCCGAGTTTCTTTATCTCCCAGCATTCCCACAACAAGGTATCTCTTCTTATGAGGATAGAGGGAAAGGGCCAGTTCTTTCAGGCACTCTGCCCCCGAGGGATTATGGGCTACATCATAATATATCAGCGGTTTTGACGATAATTTTTCAAAGCGACCCGGCCAGGTCACCCGGGAAAGTCCCTCCTTAACCGCCTCTGTATCCGGTTCTTTGCTTAAAAAGAGTTCACAGCTCTTTATGGCAAGAGCAAGATTTTCCAGTTGGTGTGCACCGGCCAGAGGGGTTTGTATCCATTCTCCGGTTTTTTTCAGCAGAACCTTCATTCCGGAATCCTGAAGAGCATAATCCGAAAAATAATCTTCTGGATTTATTACGGTAAAGGGTGCTTTCTTCTGTTCTGCTTTCTCCATGAGAACTTTCATGACCACTGAATCCTGCGAACCAGTTATAACGGGAATTCCCTCCTTAAATATTCCGGCCTTTTCTGCAGCAATAAGATCAAGTGACTCGCCGAGAATTTTTGTATGATCTTTATTGACAGATGTTATGACCGTTATGCGGGGAATGATTACATTGGTGGAATCAAGCCGCCCGCCCAGGCCGGTTTCTATAACGGCTGCATTCACCTGATATTTTTTGAAAAGCCAGAAAGCCAAACCGGTTGTAATTTCAAAAAAGGATATTTCATGGCTGTCAAGCCAGGGCCGCCATTCATTGATCAGGGATTCTATTTCATCTTCAGAAACCGGTTTCCCGTTAATTCGTATCCGTTCATTGAAATGGATGAGATGAGGGGAGGTAAATCGGCCGGTTTTATATCCGGAAGCTCTTAATACGGCTTCGGCAACAGCCACGACTGAACCCTTTCCGTTCGTCCCGGCCACATGAATTGAAGGAAAAGATTTTTCCGGATTTTGCAGCCATTTCATAAACTCAAAGGTACGGTCAAGCCCCAGTTTCATCTGTCCGCCCAGGCGGGCATACAGATCATTTAAATAATCTTTCATTATGTGTTCAGAGAATATTTGTTGAGGGTATCAATGGATACTTTTCGAACATCTGTCGGTTCATAGCCCAGAAAACGGCTGCTGATGGACGTGAATTTTCGGGGATAGTCGGTCACGTAAAAGAGATCTGATCCGACCGTGCATTTATTATTAAGCAGTTGATGCTTTTCTAGTTTGTTTTTGACTGCAAGTGCCACTGCTTCGGAAGCATCAATAATAGTGACGGTTTTTGGTAAGATGGCTCTCAGCACAGGTTTCAAAATAGGATAATGGGTGCATCCAAGAATAAGCACATCAATATCCAGTTTTATTAATGGATCAAGGTATTCTCTTGCGATCTGGGTTGTTACGGAATGCTGTTCCCATCCTTCTTCAACAAGGGGAACAAAGAGGGGACAGGCAGCTGCATGTGTTATTATATCCGGATTTATCGCTGCCATGGAGCGCGGATAAGACTGGCTTTCAATTGTGGCCGTTGTTCCGATTACGGCAATTCGATTGTTATGTGTTGCTTTAAGAGCGGCTTTCACGCCCGGTTCAATAACATTAATTACAGGTAAGTCCGTCAAAGATGAAACGGCGTCTAAAGCCAGACTTGATGCAGTGTTGCAGGCAATTACAATGGCTTTAACAGGTTGATCCAAAAGAAACCGGGATATTTGGACTGCAAAATTTTCTATTGTAGCCGTACTTTTTGATCCGTAAGGGACACGGGCAGTATCTCCCAGATAAAGAATATTTTCATAGGGAAGCAGCTTACGGATCTGCTTATAAACCGTCAGTCCGCCGAGGCCGCTGTCAAAAATTCCTACGGGATAAGTGGATATATCAGTTGCCGATAATTTGTTTTTCATATTTGTTCTTAAATTCTTTAATTGCAAGAAAGAGAGCATCGGCCACTTGTTGTCTATAGGATGCCCTTTTTAATTTCTGTAATTCTGTCCGGTTGGAAATAAACCCTGTTTCTGTCAGTATGTTCGGCATGGAAGCTCCCATAAGGACATAATATCCCCCCTGCTTTATACCCCGGGATGTGACTCCAAGTTTCTTTACATAGTGCTTTTCCACCATGTCTGCTAAATCTTCACTTTCTTTCATAAAAATGCTTTGGGCCGCCGCAGCAACAATATACTGAGGACCGGTAAGCTCTTTGTATATTTCCTGGTTTTCCTCAAAACGGATCACCTGATTTTCCGTTTCGGCAATGCGGATGGCTTCCTCTGTCAGCCGTGGTGCCAGAAGAAAGGTTTCAGAACCGCTGGCGCGGCGGTTATCATGGGAATTACAATGAATACTGATAAAGAGTTTCCCATTTACATTGTTGGCTATTTTTGTCCGCTGGTGAAGGGGAATGAAGACATCTGTTTTCCGGGTATATATAACTTTTACACCCAGATCTCTTTCCAGCATGCGTCCAAGCCTGAGTGCAATATCCAGCACTATATCTTTCTCACGTGTTCCGTCTGCCCCGATGGCGCCCGGGTCTCTTCCGCCGTGACCGGGGTCCAGAACAATTGTGTCAATCAGCCATTTTTGTGATGTTTCATCACTGTTTGCTGTTGATGCTGCCAACGTTGCCGGTTTTCGTAAGTTTAAGTTAATGCTCCGGTTCTCCGGATCGATGTAAAAATCAAATCCTGCAATGACAGAACGCAGACGGAGAGAGAGCTGAAACGTTTCACCGGTCTGGATCGGAATGATTCCTCTTAAAATACCGGAATCAAAGGTCCTGTTTAATTGTATTGTATCACCCGTAGCCCCGTATATTGTGCAATAAAGCCAGCCGTTCCGGCCTTCCCAGATATTAATATCCTGTTCACGAAAGAGACGGTTTGTTTCTATCCGTAAAGTTGAACCGTTTTTAAAATTCTGCAGAACAATATCACGGATACTGAATGATGTGGGTTCAAGAACCAATAGCCGTCGTTCGGGCGAATATTCCATGTCCGGATAGACCTGAGTATGAAGAAATCGAATCCATTCACTCAGTGGTATAACCAGTTCGCTCCCGTAACGTTCAACCGGTACCGGCAAATGGTAGGTTGCTATATCAAAATGTATAAAAGCACTGCCGGCATGAATCGTGATCAAATGTCCGCCCAACTGTCCTATTGCTGCATGCTTTTCTGTGTCAGATATGGGATCTGTACCAAGTAGTATGAGAAATTGGGAAGCGGAAATCCAGGGATAACCGTAGATATCGTAAACAGGAATGTTAGCCCCCGGGTCAAGGGCTGTTTGTTTCACATTTAACGAAGGCGCAGAGATAAGAAAACCCGGGATAAGGAACAGTATAAGTAATTTTTGTATCCGTAAGAAATTCATATCTGTGTAATTTACCGGTTCATGGAATTCAAAGCAAATTTGATTTGAGCCACAGCATGGATAGAACCGTTTATTAAGGATATTCCTGTAGCAAATGTTATGTTTCTTAATGTTTTTTCACCTGCCAGGTCTAAGGATGAGACAGAACCTCTGGAAGCCTTACGTATACTTATCTGTGATCCGGCAAGAGGACGGACGTACCACAGATCTGCCGTCCCGCCGTATACCTGAGAAAACTGTAATTTAAACAGCAGGCCGTCTTTCTTGTATTGTATTAATATCAGACCGGCTGTGGATGGCGCATCTCTGTTATAAGAAGCGGCCCAGTTTGTTTGTAAAACCAGCGGATCCTTCAATGTGAACAGAAAAACCTGCTTGAAAGTAATCAGTTCATTTGTATGATATGTGTTCATAAAAGGGTGTGTTTTTTCAGCAATCAGAATATGTTCATAAGTATGGCGTATCAGCGTTTCGGATTTGAAAAAAGGCAGAATTCCTGTCGCCGCTATATCCATATTGATTTTGTAGTCATTCTGCCTGATTTGCTGTATCACAGATGCATGAACGGTTAGAGATTTTACGGGTTTAATCATTATGCCGCCGCCTCCACCCGTACAGGATGCTGCCTCTCCGCCGAACCATGGATTTTTTCCGTAGACAGGATTAAAATCTTTTGATGTGGCAAAGGACATGATTTTTAGACGGCTTTTTTTGTTATTCATAACAAATTCTGCATATATATGACCGGGTTGGAATAAATCTGAATTGAGGGAGCCATTTAAACGCATTAATACGGATTGAAATTTGATCTGGATAAGACTTTCAATCCAACGGTCCGGGGAACAATGTGCCGAGAGAGAAAAACGAGAGCCGGCCCAGCCTGCCGAAAATCCCGGATTGCTTTCCGTTGTAAAAACAGTTACGGAGATATTATTAATTCTCAATGCCCCCCATCCTGTAAAAGGAGATGATAGAACAGGCGTAAGACGTGTATTGTATTGGGATTTAAGCTGTGTGTTTCCGGGGCGGAGATTCTGGCGGGATGTAGCCCGCCCTGTAACAAAACCGCAGGCATGGGAAACAAGAACCGGTCCGGTTGTCAGGGAAAATCCCTTCATATCGATGGTAACATTGCCGGTCTCATTGCTTTTTTCAAGACCGGCTCTGCTATATGTCCGAATGGTGATTAAGGAAGACAAGCAAGAGTTGATTCTTTGGGAAAACGGCATATCGGTACCGGTTTTCATCTGAAACTGAGCCGTTCCCGTCGCCACGGAGTCTAAAACCAAACGGATCCATTCCGGATCATCCGATAGAAGTGTCAGAGATTGCGCCCCAAGAGATGTCAGAATGCCCAGACCAATGCAGAGCCGCCGGAAAGCCCTAAATATGGATGCCATCGAAAAATCCATTGAAATTTCCAATCCCGGTAGTGAATGCCGAATGAAGCGTTAAGCGCCCGGGTCAGACTGAACCGGGTCATTGTGATGTCTGTGTACATCCCTCCTTTAAAACCAAACCCGGCTGCCCACTCCGGAGCAAATCCGTCACGGCACATCACACCGCCTTGAAGAAAAGCTTCGTCTTTTATTAGAAATCGCAGGCTGCCGGACCATGATGGACAGGTTAAGCTTATGACTTTTTCCGGAAAGGATCGTGCCGGTTTATGATGATATGCAATGACAGTGTTCATCCAGGAGGCGGGCATCATGAGCAACTCCCATGAAACAGAAAGCTCGTTGTCCGCTCTCATCCCTGTAATACCGGCCCGTATGCCGTGGATTTCAACAGAGCCACGAAGCATGTCCGAAACGTACCGCCGATAGAAAAATGTCATAGCCTGAGAGGACAATAACTCATGACCCTGAAATTGGATAATAAAACCATATCCCTGATTTTTCTTTCCGCTTATCAACTCAATAACACCTTCCCGTATGTCTGTTCCTTCATAACCACGGAAGGCTGAAAGGGAAATCTGAATATGGGGAATTGAGTCATACAGGGATGATCCAAACCAACCCGTTCCGTCATGACCCAGTTCTGAGGAAAAAAACTCAATTCCCAAGAGTAAAGCCGGATAGAATAAAAGCAAAGGTATTTTAATATTTTTTCTCATAGGCAATTATATAAAGCACATAACAATATATCAAGCTTAATGTATTAATTATATATATGATATTGTAAAACAGGCATATCATAAATTTAGCATGTTCTTGATATTAAAGCGGAAAAAGCTTGTGTGGTTGATGCTGCAGGTTACATAAATACATAATAATTAATCCTGTTTCAGGGTAATTATTATGTAAAGCACAGTACCGATAAACCGGATTGAATATATGAATTGTTTAAGCCGGATTCCCCCACCCCGGGGGAAATTTAATGTTACCAAAGGACTCTGTCAAACTTATATTATTATTAGTATATTCAAAGAGCGGGATATCAGATACAATTAAGAGGCATTAATTGGGAATTGACCGCCGGAGATCAGGGATTTATTTGTAATGTAGACCGTGTTTTTGAGTTTCGGTTATTGTTCGGAATTATTTATGAATTTTAAATGTTCTGAAAAACAGGATCGGCAGTTTGCATAAATTATAAAAGAGAAAAATACAAAGTCGGATGTTTAATCCATGGTCTTATAATACAATCCGTATTCCCTTGCTTGACATAAGGACAGATTTATAGTGATCTTTCTGTTTTTCCGATATGACGATGATATTCAGATAAAGGCTGACATAGTTCCCTTTGCTGCTGATATTCCCCATTTTCAGGTCGTATGAATCCCCGTCCGGTAACAGATCTTCCACGGCTTTTTTTATAAGATCGGGACTGTCGCCGATTATTCGGTACGTCCATGGGCAAGGATAGGTTATGTGCGGTTTATCAGGCATAAGAAGATCCAATTTATTGAGTTATGAGTTAAATTTCTGAATTGTGTTGGAGGGCCGCGAAGGTCCCAGGTATTAGCAAGTTCTGAGTCCTTTCCACAACCGGCCATACCTTGTCTTACCAACCTGCCCCCGGGTCTTTCTATAAAATTATTTAATTTTCTGACCCGAACTCCCGGATATTTTTTTAAGAAGTCCTGACACAACAACCTCTTAACTCATAACTCAAACTCAGCACTCAGCACTCAGCACTCATAACTCAAAAAACATATTCCAGTCTGAGTGAAACAAAATCATTATTTTTGTATTGGCCGAAAACCGTGCCGGTATCTCCGTCGAAACGTCGGTAGATACCGATGAGATTCAGGCTTTCCCTGAGTTCCTGACTCAGTTTCAGGGTGACCATGTAATCTTTGGAATCCACATTATACACATACTGGATTTCCGGTTTGAAACGGTCACGGAAAAAGCTGTCTCCCAGCCGGGCAGCTACCATATGACGGTCATAATAACCGGACGTCACACCCTCATCAAAGAGTGCGGGCTCAATACCGAATTGTGGGGCCATTAATTGAGCCATCTTAATAAAATCCACTCCCGGAGTATTGGGATCATCGTCTGTGACAAAATCCTTTTGATATTGCACATTCAGATTCAGGTTACTCACAGGGAGAGATATATCCCCTCCAAGGAGCAGGGACCATTTTGAATTGATAATATCCGGTCGAGTACCATCTCTGTCTGATGTGAGATATCTGGCTGCTTCTCCCCGCAGGTTCAGTTTCCCCACAGCCGTTCCCAACTCGATTCCAATAACTGTAACCGGATTGTTTATGAGTTCAACCGTTCCTGCAGGCGCAAAAGATGATGCCGGGTCTGGAATAAATCGGACGGAAGGCACCCGGAGTTTTCCCCGGTACCATGAAAGTCCCAGATCAACAGGTCCCGCAGTCTGTGTCCACCGGGCGGCAAACTGACCGTCTTTGAGTTCACTATAGTCTCTTTCATTTAGAACGATTTGAGGAATGGCTTCAAGAAACGTGTTGAGAGCTCCGTAAACCGGCGGTTGCCAGGGACCCGATTCAGGAAATTCCATTTTTTCAAAGCCCGGAGTATAAACCAGTTCAAGTCCCGCATTCCAGTTATAAGGTCCCACAATCATATTCAGGCGGAACATGTTTTCACCGGTTCGGCGGCGGATGTAATCTGGAAAGAAAAAATCCCAATAGTTATCTGCATTGATCATATCCACAATGTGGAGTTCATCCCCCTTGCCCCATACAATGACCTGTTTTCCGGCGTGAAGCTGAAATCGTCCAAGATAAGCCGAAACAAATAGTTCTTCCAAACCGAACACCAATTCATCTTCATCCCTGAACTGAAACGCACCGGTCATGCTCAGGTTTTTAGCTTCCACATTGAACCCGATGTCCAGAACATGAAGGGATTGATAATCAAGGGGAGCCTTATCCTCAAGGAAAAAACGGGGTTCGTATTCGTAGAAACCGGTCCATTCCAGTTTTGAGGATTTACTGTCTTCTTCCGGTTCAAATGCCGATCCGGTATCAAAAGCACTTTGAGCCGATAAAATGCTCAGGCTGGCACATACTATTAATAAATGTCGAATAATTTTCATAATAATGCCTCCTATTTTGCCTGTCCTGTCCGGATAAAGTTCTGGGTGAAACGCCGGGGATCAATGGTTTTATTATATTCGATAAAGGGAAGCCCTTCAGCGTTACGAAGGGTTGTAAGCCGGGTCCGGTGATTTTCCCGGATATTCTCAATTTTCGTATCGAAAACGGTCCATATCCCGTCAATTTTTTCAATATTTTCATCAGTGGTCAAAACCTTCAGGAGTTCTCCGTCGTTTTTATCGTAGAATTCCACCTGTACCGGGATAAAATGTTCCTTTGTTATCCAGGAAATTAATTTTGCATACTGGCTGTCGCTGCCGTCTTTACTGCGGCTTTCCACCACATAGCAGTCGAATTTACCCGTGCGTTCTTCCCGGAGAAGTTGGTGCTCCCTATCGCCATGTCCGCTTTGAAGCTTCATGTCGTCGTATGTAAAATCCGAACCCATAAAGGATGCATTTCCTTCCGATGCGGCAATACGGCGGACCCGGCCCAGTGCAGGGAGGAAAATCCATTGATCGTCATTTCTTCCGTCCTGTTCAATCTGAAGAAAACGGGTTCCTTTGACGGTTGCCGGTGATTTGAACTCCATGACACTTTGATTCAGATTTTTTTCTTCATCATAAATCATGGACCATGTTTCGATAATTCTCTCACGGGATTCACCATTTTTGTCAATCAGGGTCATTTTCATGATGGCGTGCATGGTTTTTCCTGTCTCTCTTGCCTCCATGTTGTCCATGACGTCCTGTCCAGTCAGAGCCCAAAGGGCCTGAAAAAGAATAAATATCAGTAGAATGGGTTTGAGAACTTTCATGAAAGCCTCCTGTCTTTTTGTATAAATTTTGGTTTAAACGTGTTCAGCAGAGCCGGCAAAACCATGAGGGCCCCCAGAGAAGATGTGACCATGGTCAGGGCAATCAGTAATCCAAGGTTTTCCAGGGGGATGAAGCTGGAGTAAATCAATACGGAAAAGCCGGCGGCAACGGCAGAAGCATTAAAAAGGATGGCCTTACCCGACGTGAGCAGGGAGTTTTTTGTTACTTCTGCCAGATCGTTGCTTTTTTGTCTTTCCAGCCGGTACCGGCTGAGAAAATGAATGGTATAGTCAATGCCGATGCCGATGGCAACCGATGCCACCATGGATGAACCCATATCCAGTTTTATGTTGAAAAACCCCATGACGCCGAAATTGATCAGGAGGGAAAGGGAAAGCGTGATAATTCCGTAAAAACCGGCTAGCCAGGAGCGGTATGAGAAGGCAATTATGATAAAGACAATGATCAGGGATGTGAGGATACTGTTTGTTTGTGAACGTATCGTGAGAACATTCACTGATCCTGCCAGTTTTCCCAGTCCGGTAACGGAAACCGTATAGCCCGGCGGAAAAGTTGCCTCTGCATAATCTAGAATACTTTTTTCCACAGCACGGGTATCGGCGTTTTTGGGTGATTTCATCTGCACCATCATACGGGTCTGTGATGGCTCAAGAGCATCATCAATAAAATCATCCACCGAACCGCTGTATAAAAGGAGATACTGGGCAATGAGATTTCTGAACTCTCCCGCAGCAGCCGGATATTTGTCCGGATCAACAGGAATTTCATAATAAGCCGCCCCGTTATAATTGATGAGTTTAGCCAATTCGCGGATAAGTTCATCCCCGCTGAGAGAACGGGCATTTCTCTCTAAACGAATGGCCTGCAGCAATTCCATAAGGTTATCCGGTGTGATCTTGGGGAAATCAGGGGCCTGAGCATCAGATTGTATCATGTCATCGGATTCTCCCATATCTGCTTCGAATGAAAAACTCCCCTCATCATCAAATGAAAATGAACTGTCTTCTTCATATTCTGCTGAAAATCCTGCATCCTCAAAAGAAAATCCGCTTTCTTCTTTTATTGGCTGGTTTTTTGAAGGGAGGATTTCTTCTTCCTGACCCGGAATATGCATGATTTGATTCATCCGCTTGATCAGATCTGTAAACGATGTGACTTTTCCCACAAGGGGAACTTCTGACATCAGATAGGCTCCCAGATCATCGACGGCCTGAAGAATTTCCGGTTCAAGCAAAGCGCCTTTTTTGCCCCCGTCAACAATCACATTTAAAATTGTTGTGCCGCCGAATTTTTCATTCTGGAACCGGTCAGCTCCGGCAATTGTTGTGTTGGGCCGGAAAGTCTCGATCATATTTGTATCAACAATTATTCGGGACATCCCAACGAAAGAGAGGATAATGATGAGAAATGTCAGCAGAAGATTCCGCATGCTGTGCCGTACAAACAAATCATAGAAATACAATAGGAAACGATCCATAATCGGGGTCCCGCGGCCCTGATTTTTATCACGCTTTTTGAGCTGCCCATGGCGGAGGATAAGAATGGAAGGAATTACAATCAAGGCAATAAACAGTGCTGTAAACACACCGAAAACAAGAAAAATGCTGCTTTCTCTCATGGGAATAATAGAACTGCTTATCATGGATCCAAAGCCAACCATAGTGGTTAATCCAGTCAGTGCTATTGGAATACCTGCCTTATTCAAAACTGAGAGGATAAGATCCCTGTGTTCTTCCCGGGTGTGAATCGGTTTTCCGTAGCGGAGCAACTCATCATAGTAATGGCTGATTAAGTGGATACCATACGCACTTCCCACACTGACCAGAATGACGGGTATGGCTGTCCCGACCATCGTCAGGCGGATATTGAGCAGACTCATAAGCCCCAGGGTCCAGATACTGGAAATGGCAACGGCTAGAAGAGGCAGGATCACACCGGCGGCTGTCCTGAAAGAGAGAAAGAGAACCGTTAAAACCACCAGCGCAACCACGGGTATAAGCATGGACATGTCCCGGTACATTTTTTCTTTCAGGATTACGGATATGGCAGGTGCTCCGGCTACATATATTTGCAAATGTCCGGTATCCGCCGAATTCAGAATTTCCATAATTGTCTCATGGGCTTCTTCCAGAAGCTCCACTTCCAGCCCGGATTTCATATTCATGAGAATTTGTGTTGATTGGAAATCATCACTGTAAAGGGTAAGTCTGTACATTTCCGGCCAGGACAGGAGCCGGGATTTCAGTTCTTTCTCTGATAGGGATGTCCACTTCCCGCCCCTATATAAGGGTTCCACAACCAAACCTTCGTCATTGCCTGTAATGAAATCCCCGTTCGTCAGGCTGACGACTGAACGGATCAGGGGAATTTTTTCAAATTGTTGTGTCAAATCATCTATTAGTGACAGATTATCAGCCGACAGGATGGAACCATGGGGATTATGAAGGGCTACGACAATAGCATCTGAACTTTCATAGATATCCCTCATGGCATCATAGGCGGCTTTGGCCGGGTTGTTTTCTCCCAAAAAGAGAGATAAATCGTTGTTGACCCTGATGTTCGGAAGTTGTAAAAGGAAAAACACAGTCAGGAGGATTACGGAAAAAATGACAATTCTGGGGTATCTGAGAACTGTTTTCACTGTGAATCCTCCTTTTGAAAGAGATTTTGTGTGAAGACCGAGACAATATATTCAATTTCCTCTTTACGGATGGGGGTGTGAATCTGCAGAACAACCCGGATCATATAGCCGTCGGCGATGCCCCAGAGTCCGTGGACAAGGTTGTCCGTTTCTTCATTTGACAAAGAGATTTCACCTCTGCATTTAGCCCATTCAAATACTTCGCGGATACTGTTGGAATGACGGATAAAAGTCTCTCTGAGCAGGGGAAAAATCTCGGGGTCATCAATTTCGCTCAGAACTTTGTGCATAATGCGGAAAAAGGGGACATCATTTTCAAGGGAGAAATAGAATCCATCCACAAAATACCGGAGGTTTGTTTGGAGGTCCTGTTCCGGGGACACGGCAGAAAAGATCCTGTCTGCAATCTGCTGTCCATAATAATCCAGGACTTCAAAAAGCAGGTGACGCTTGTTTTTAAAATAGCGGTAGAGGGTCCCTTCGGCCACACCGGCAAATTCGGCGATTTTAGCCGTTGTCATGTTCTGAAAATTTCCCGAAGACAGCAGGTTATATGCCGCTTCGAGGATTTTTTCATATTTGGTGTTTTTGTTCAAATTTATTACCCTTTATTAGTAGCCGGTAGCCGGCACATCGATACATCCGTCCATCTAGATGGACGGACACTCGGTGACCGGGGAGGTTGGTTGATTGGAATTCAGTCCAAAGTCAAAAGTCCAAAGTCATCTGAACCAGTTGGCTTGAACATGGAGCACAGTGAGCTAATTATCAAATAAAAAGTGAGCACTCACTCAATATACAAAGATAATTCACAAATTGCGGGGAAATTTTATACAAAGAAATTTTCATGTTCGGAAATTTTCCACATTAAAATACCTATAATTATTTTAAACTAATCTATGTTCATTCCTGATAACGGCATATTGAATCTTGATATTAATTATTGAAAGAACTATTTTTAAAAGATAAGACAAAAAAGGATAATCATGAAAAGGGTGTTAATAACCGGTGTTTTAATGAAAAAGTGTATGCTTATACTCCTTGTGAGCCTGTGTTGTACAGGTTTATTATATGCCGGATTGGGCTTTCATCATTTGGCAACCCTTAGCGGGGAATCCCCGGGAGATGATTTTAACAACATTATCAGTCTGGGAGATATCAACCAGAACGGGTATGATGACTTTGCGGTGGCGGCCTGGGGCGATGACTCAGACAATGACAATTATATAAAAATTTATTTTGGCCGGGATACACTGGATGCACCCTTTGATACCACTGCTGACTTAAGACTGGTTCCCGAGGTGCAATGGTATGGCTTCGGGCAAACGATGGCTGTCGGCGATTTTAACGGTGACGGCGTACCGGATCTGGTGGTTGGTGAACCCCATCACTATGGGAAAGTCTATGTCTATTTCGGCGGGGAACACATGGATTCCATACCGGATATCATCATGAAAAACGGGACAGATTACAGGTTTTATGGGCATGTTGTTGCAAACGGCGGGGATATTAACGGGGACGGAATTGAAGATTTAATTGTCGTCGATGATGCTTTTTGGGAAACAACCGGTTTTGTCTACATTCATTTCGGCGGTCCGGACATTAGTGATGAATGGGATTATGTATTTACCGGTTTGGAAGGGGAATTGATTGGACAGTCGTGCGATGGACTGGGTGATATAAACGGAGACGGTTTTGATGATATAATAGTTGGAACTCGTGTCAACAAAGCCTACCTGATCCTGGGCCACGCATCGCCGGACAGTATTTCTTATGTTGAAATTATTGGAGATACCACAATTGCTTATTTAGACAGAATAGTTGCCGGCATTGGGGATATCAATCAGGATTCAACATTGAAATATGTCATATCATCCTCTGCAAAAGACAGGCCTCACAATGGTTTAATCCAGATCTATTCCGGAGAATCCCTGCAGCCGATACACTCATTCAGGGGATTTGATTACAATGGGGGAATTTCAGCCATATCAGGAAAAGAGGACATCAATAACGATGGCACACCTGACCTTCTTGTGTCTTATGGTGATAATAATTCCTTATATAAGGGGAAAGTCCTGTGTTTTTTAGGGGGGGCAGACTTTGACACCATCCCCGATTTCATACTGGAAGGAAGCCTGGAGCATGGTTATTTTGGCCGTTCAATAGCCGTGCTTGGAGACATAAACGGTGACGGCAACATCAATGTGGCATTCAGCGAATCCAACACGGTCTATATCTACACCTTTGGAGATATCGTCGGTGTTGACGAAACAATGCAGGCACATGATTTTATCCTGAACCAGAACTACCCCAATCCCTTCAACCCGGTCACGCATATTCTATTTTCCCTTCCGGAACCGGCACAGGTTACGCTGAATATTTATGACATCACCGGCCGTTTGGTGAAACAACTCATAAATCAAAACACTCCCGCAGGTTATCACACCGTTTCCTGGGATGCCTCGGGATACAGTTCGGGAATTTATTTTGCCCGGATACAGGCGGGGGATGTTGTGAAGACACAGAAGATGGTGCTCATTAAATAAGTGGAGAGTTGATTTGAGAGTTTGAAAAAAACTCAGACCGGTTTATGCAGAATATACTCGCATAATTGATGCCTGATAATAAACTCTATTATTGTAATTTGATATCACGATATTTCCAGAATAACTTAAATGCAAAAAATAAGGAGGAGACATGATACTGATTGAATGGCTCCAATCATTTGCTTTTCCCGGGCTTACTTTTTTTTTCAAAAGCATTACTTTTCTTGGAAATGAAGCGTTTTATATTCTGATTCTTCCTTTTACTTTTTGGTTGTGGGACAGGGAGAAAAGCATATCTCTCATATATATACTTCTTCCGTCTCTGCTCATCAATTTCTGGTTAAAAGAACTCTTGCAAATGCCCCGCCCGGAGGGGCTCGAAATGATTGTTCAGACGGGTTACGGTTTTCCAAGTGGACATGCTCAAGGCTCCATGACTTTATGGCTTTCTATAGCAATTCTGGCAAAAAAAAGATGGATGAATTGTTTGGCAGGAATGCTGATTGTGCTGATTGGAATCTCCCGTCTCTATCTGGGTGTGCATTATCCCACCGATATTCTCGGGGGTTGGATTATCGGTTTTCTGCTGGTATGGCTCTATTTTTCATATGTTCATGCTTTCGTGACGTCAAGGGTATCCGGTTTTTCAAAGTTTAATAGGTTTATTCTTTCAACACTTCTAATCTTTCTCTGTATGATTATCTATCCATATCATGAAGGGATATCCATACCGGCTGTTTTATGGGGAATTAGTATTGGCATTATATTTTATCCTCAATCCCAGGCTCCAAAGATAACTTTAATAAACCTTCTGATTGTTTTGGTTGGAATAATTGGCTTGATACTCATCTGGGCAGGATTAAAAGCAGCTTTTCCACCACAGGAAATATTCAGGTTTATCCGGTATGCGCTTATAGGAATCTGGATCGTGGTTTGCATTCCGAAAATTCAAAGTTTAATTATTGTTAAAAACTATGAATAACAATCAAGATAAAAATATCTGTTTATATATAATAAGATTAAATCTATTAAATAGACAATTTTGAGAATAAGAGGCGATTTGAGGACGATGGAGAGAGGGAGGGATTTGTTTACGAAGTGGATATCAAGGCGTTGAATTCTTTTCTTGAATCCCTGATGTTTGAACCAACCTACTGAAGCAACGCTGTAAAACATTCCGGCGTGACAGATTAATCCACAACATCCATAACTCATCACTATTATAATTCACTTCTTTGGGGGTGCGGGGGCGACGAGACTCGAACTCGCAACTTCCGGCGTGACAGGCCGGTGCTCTAACCGATTGAACTACGCCTCCGATTGCCAAAAAGCGGGTAATCTTAATGGTTTTTTAAATAGGAGTCAATAAAAATATTTTTCATACAAACTTGCCGCCCGCTGCCTGCCGGCAACCCCCTGACGACTACCCAATAGCATACTTTGCTTACTGCAGGCCCCAGGATACTTTGTTTCGATAAAACCGGGGTTTTACACACTATTATTCACTAAAACCCCGGTTTTTCTTTATAACCTTAAATGAATTCTGTAAGTTTAAAAGCGTTGTATATATAATATGCAACATTCTTAATAATTGATAATATAAATGTCTTACCGGGGCGGACAGAATGCCCCGCATGATTAAAAGCCGGAGAATTGAAATACTATGAAAAGATGGTTCCGGGTTTTTTGGTTCATTATGGTTTTAATATCCGCTCTTTCTGCTGCCGAACAGGGTATTCTAAGAGGAACTGTTACAGATGAAAAAGGATTGCCCCTGCAGGCGGCAAATATTGTAATTCCCGGGCAGCAGACGGGATGCAGTTCGGATCTTAACGGCTATTTCAGGGTATCTGTGGATGCGGGGACTATAATCTATTCTATATCCTATATGGGGTACAAAACATTTCAGGATACGGCGTCTGTCAAATCCGGTGAAACCCATACCGTAAAGGTCCGGCTTGAATTGGATTACTTTCAGATCGGAGATGTGGTTGTATTGGCAGAGCGTGAACTTCTACCCCATTCCATGGAGACCAGTACACGGATCAGCAGCGGTGATATTGAACATATTCAGGCATCCAGCCTGGGGGATATCATGCAATTGGTCCCGGGACAGCGCTTTGAGAATCCCGGGATGTCCCAAAAAAAACAGGCGTCCGTACGGACCAATGTGAGCGACAGTGATGCAGAGAAAAATGAATTTTTCGGAACCCAGATCATAATTGATAATATTCCTCTGTCCAATAATGCCAACCTTCAACTGGATACAAAAACCACAACACCCAGCGGCGATCTGCTCTCGACGGAAAATTCCGGGATCGATATGCGCCAGATCCCTGCGGACAACCTTGAAGAAGTGGAAGTTGTCCGGGGTATTCCATCGGTAAAATACGGGGATCTGACATCCGGAATTGTAAATGTGAAAACCCGTTCCGGTAGTCAATCTGCCAGTCTGAAAATAAAATATAATTTCAACAATCAGGAAGCCAATCTGGGAGGAGGCTTTGGTCTCTTCGGACAGCAGATCGATTATAATGCAAACTATGCCCACAGCGTGAGAAATATTCGGATACCGGAAGAAAACTACTCCCGGATAGCGGGACAGATCGGTATGACTTCTGTTTTATTGGATAATATATTAACATTGAAAAACAGACTTTATTATACCCGTGCCTTTGATGAACGGGAACTCCGTCCCGATGATTTATACCATACTGTAAAGTACAACCGTGATTTTACGCTCCGCTACAACAATCAGACCACATATATCCTGTCTGTGACCCAGAAAGTTGATTTTAATTTTGCCGTAAACATGACCCGTCAGAATTCCTTTCGCAGACAATTAATCAGCACGGATCATACCTATATTTCCGATCGGATGACAGAAGGATGGCAGGAAGGAATCTTCGTTCAAAACTATATGTCCGAACTGGAAGTGAAGGGACGTGCATGGAATATTTACGGGGATCTGAATTATAATCAGGAACTGTCATTTAATAACACAACCCATACACTCCTCGCCGGAATGACATGGCGCCTGGAATACAATGACGGGGAAGGCCGTATTTATGATCCCCTGAAACCGCCGACCGTTTCGGGAAACAGACGGGACAGGCCCAGATCCTATGACGATATTCCCGGCATGTCCACTACAAGTTTGTATGCGGAAGATAAAGTTTCCGGACATTTCCTTGTGGATTATCAGTTTAATCTGGGTGTTCGTTATGAGATGTACGGCAAAGATGCCATTGGAAGTTCCCACCACGGCGCGTCCCTGAATCCCCGGATCAATCTGATGCTTTCCCCTTTTGAAAACACGCGCTTTCGCCTGGGATACGGCCGCACATCCAAAAGTCCCTCCCTTGCCATGCTCTATCCCAACCCCATCTATTTTGATGTGGATGACATCAATGATATTATCAATAACCGTGTCGTGGTTTCCACATATATCTATAGTCTTGAAAATCCCAATCTGAAAAATTCGGTTCAGAATAAAATTGAAGCCAGTTTTGACCAGAGAATAGGCAATCTGGGATTTTCGTTGACGGCTTTTAATAATGTTACGGAAAATGGTTTTGCAACCACACTGAGTCGTCCCATTTTTGAATACAAATACGATCGGGACAATCCCGAAATGCCTGTTATTGACTCTGTTTTTACAACATATTCGGCATGGGAGAACAGTCTTACCACCTGGTCCCGTGGGATTGAAGCCAGCATTCAGACACGCCCCGTTACACCGTTGAACCTCCAGCTCCGGATGGAAGGTTCCTATACATATACCACCAGTGAAAAAGAGAACGCCTTCGATTATGCCACAACATACCGTTATGATTCCGAATTGGACGAGCGGGTCAAACCATACTGGAAACCTATTACAATGGAGGCAGACAGGTTCCTGATTAACTATATTCTTGATTTCAGACTAAAGGAACTGGGTGCCTGGGCAACACTTTCAGCACAGCAGGTTGTTTTTGACAGGGACCGTTTCCTTGGGCTGGACGACTCCCTTGCCGTGGGATATCTGACACCGGAAGGAAAAAGGGTCCTGCTAAGCAATGAGGGAGGAATTGCCTTCATCCGTTCGCAACCGGACTATAATTATCGGACGGAAAACAGAAAGAATATCTGGGTTTTCAATTTCAGGGCGACCAAGGGACTGGGAAACAATACACGTGTCAGTTTCTTTGTGAATAATTTTCTGAATTCACACCCCCTTTATCAACGAAAGAGAACACCTTCCGAATCCTATGTCAAACAGAATCCGGACCTCTATTTCGGTCTGGAACTGAGCCTGCAGGTTGATAAACTCTTTACCGGACGGGAGGATAAATAACCATGAAGTATATTCTGTTCTGTCTTATACTCTGTTCGATGCTGATTTCTTCCTGTATGGATTCCCGTGAAGCACCCTCCTCAGCTCATTTTAATCTCAGGATTCAGCTTCAGGATACAACGGTTTTCAGTACCGGAAGTTTTGTCAGCACATCCGGTGCAACGGTTACACTTTTGTCTCAAACGGACGGGAAACGGCTCACAATGGTTTCTGACGATGAGGGCATTGCAGGTTTTAACGGTATATTGCCCGATTATTACAGCGTTTCGGCCAACCGTCCCCTGAGCGTGGAAGAGATATGGGAAGTCATCGACAGAAATGAAATGTGGACACTCGGCGGTGACTCATCCAATGTTGTTCTCTTTGCCGAACCGGGCGATACCATGACTCTTGTCCTGCCACTTTCCAGGTCCAGAGCAGGTAATCTTGTGTTTTCAGAAATTTATTACAGTGGCTCCAAACCGGATCCCATTCCTAACTATTTCCATGATCAGTTTCTGGAAATTTATAACAATTCGGAAACAGTCCAGTATCTGGACAGCCTGATTATATGTGATGCGGAATACGGGTTTCCCGACGATGAGTTTATTCATGCCATCCATGCCTATATGTTTCCAGGTACCGGTAAAGACTATCCTCTGATGCCCGGTGAAGCCGTAATCGTTGCGCAGGATGCCCTGGATCACTCACAATACAATAAAAGCTCCATTGATCTGACGCATGCTGATTTTGAATTTTATGTGAAAGATAAAGGAGATGTGAATAATCCGGACGTGCCCGACATGATACAGATCCATCATAAATACGGAATTGATTTTTTATACTCCGTATTTAACGATGCTCTTGTTCTCCTGAAAGTTGACGATCCTTATAAGTTTGGATATGATGATTTTGAACGCCTGCTGCTTCCCATTACTGGTGTTATTGATGGTGTTGATTACAGGGAGAATGTTTCCCTGCTGGATAAAAAGCGTCTGAGTCCATCTATTGACAGCGGACTGACCGGCGGAGTTCCATCTTATTCCGGCACATCCGTGGGACGGGTTGTGGACAAAGTTACCGATGACGGACGGGTTATTCTGAAAGACACCAACAACAGCAGTTTTGACTTTGCTATTTGTAAATCCCGGACACCCGGGGAGGTGCCCAATGATTTTTAAGATACGTTTTGCGGCTCTTCTTCTTCTTTCTTTCTCTCTTTATGCCCAATCTGCCCCGGAATTTTTCAAGGATTCACCGGTCCGCCACGGACTGACCGGCAGTTTCAACAATCCGGCTGCCATGCATTCCGGACGAAGTTCAGGCGCCTTATACAGTTACGGGTTTGAAGGTTCACAGGGCGACCTTCATCATCCCTTTTCCCCCAAATCTTTTCACTATCACACCCTTACAGTTTCCGGTTACAAGAAAATGAAAACCCAAACCCTCTTTTCCGGATCTTTTTCATACAGACAAAATTTTGAATTTGACCGCCTTTTCCGTCATAACAGCAGTTTGAACGGTATGATTCCCGTGTATATGGCGGATTCAAGTGCCGGAGACTGGCATCTTAACGGGATTCAATGGACTGTGGATATGATGAAACCGCTTACTGAAAAACTGTCGGGCGGAATCAGCGTGTTTTACATGGTTGATGAACAGTTTAAACAGAACTTTCCCAAACCGGGCGTGAAACGGAGCGGATACCTGGTAAACAGCGGGCTTTATTATGCTTCCCCCGCTTTAAAACTCAGTGGAACTCTTGGAATCTTTGAATTAAAAGAGGAGATGTCCACGGTCAAATATAGTCTTGAACAGCATTTAAACCCGGTTTTTATGCTTTTCCGCGGTTATGAAGATCCCATTTATTACCGGGGAATGACCAGTTATGAACGGTTGCAGACACGAGAGGGATTATCCCTTTCAGCCGGTGCATCCTTCAATCTGCTTCACGGCTCGCCCTTTCATACGGAAACCATGGCTGAATGGAGCCGGGGTGAAGCCGTTGACGGTGGAATTAACAATATCCCCCAGGGTAACTGGATCACCCGGCGGATCAACAGCCGCTTTTCATGGATTATTGGTGAATCAAACACCCTGTATCCCCTGTTGGAAATGGAAAACCGGTATATTGAAAATGAAGCAGAACATCCTGATTTTCCCGTTATCCTTTTTAAGTCAAACGAAAATGTACTTCAGGGTTTTGCAGGGCTCTCTCTGCGTTTTTCAGAGAATAATTCTGTAATGGCAGGCCTTTCCATGGAACACTTGCAGGTTTGGCGGGAAGATGCTTTTCACGGTATTGGACTGGAAGATAAAAATACGATGCTTGGACCTTCACTCTCCCTTTCTCTCATACCTTCTGCCTCTTTGGAAACAGATCTTTATTTTAAACTTCTTACGGAAGTCTCCGGAAAATCAAATATTAAAACATCGCCATACCGGGAAGATAAACCCGTAAATACAGTAACGGCTGATGAGTTTTGGGCCATGACTGCGGAGAATTTTTTCCTTGAAAGCGGGGCAGAATTCCGACTGGCAAAAGTCTGGGGTACCGGACTTGCAATGACCGTAAAATACCGGTGGCTTGCAGAAAGAATTGATGATTGGAAAATAAATGCTTCCCGTGATTTGTTATCTTTGACATTAACAATTATTCCATCTATGAAATAAAGGAGATCTTCTTTTATGAAACGTTTTTCATTAATAACAGTGATTCTTATCCTCATGATTTTCGGGTGTTCAACCAATACGGTAACATCAGATAAAAGCATGTCCTTACCACAAAAAAAACCGGTTATTCTGGTGTTTATTGATAAAACAACCCATTCACACGTTGAAAAAGAACTGTCAGAATATGTGGAAGCCCTTCAGTATGACGGTCTGATTCCAAAAGTTGTTGTAGATGACTGGGACTCTCCCGACGCTGTCCGGAATGTAATCCGGTCCACAATTGAGGCGGTTCCGGAAACAGATGGCGCCGTTTTTGTCGGTGATATCCCCATCCCAATGATACGGGATGCCCAGCATCTTACGTCTGCATTTAAAATGGATCAGGTGCGTTTTAGTGATTATCAGCGTTCATCCATTGCTTCTGACCGGTTTTATGATGATTTGGACCTGACCTTTGATTTTATCCGACAGGATTCTCTGGATCCCCGTCTTTTTTACTATTCCCTGCGGGCGGATTCCCCTCAGCGGATTGAACGGGATATTTACAGCGGCAGGATCCTTTCTCCCAGACATTCTGAACAAAAATATCAGGACATAGCTGCCTACCTGAAAAAAGCCGCTCAGGCGAAATATGAAAATAACATTCTGGACCACGCCATCACCTTTGCGGGGCACGGATACCACAGCGAATCCCTTACAGCCTGGGAAGGACAGCTTTATATGCTGAGAGAACAATTCCCCGGCCTTTATCATCCCGGTTCCTACCTGAAGAATTTCTACCATACCATGGGGCAGGATATGAAGAAAATAATTCTTTATGAATTGCAAAACCCCAATCTGGATATGGCAGCCTTTCATTGTCACGGGGGAACCGAAGCTCAATACTTATTGGGACTTGAAGATCCAAAAAGTCCAAGTATGGCGGTTAATTATATAAAACGTCACTTCCGGAGTAAAATCCGTACAGCCCGGGAACGGCACGGAGATGAAAAAGGTGAAGAATCCAAAGCCTATTATATGGATCAATATCAGGTTAAAGAAGCCTGGTTTGAGGGGCTGTATGATCCTGAATCCATTCTGGAGGATTCCATCTACTATGCCGCTATGGATATTTACAGTTCCGATATCATCGAAACAGACCCTATGGCACGGCTGGTAATTTTTGATGAGTGCTATAACGGACAATTCTTTAAGGAAAACTATATTTCAGGTACATATATCATGGAAGACGGCGCCTCTGTCGTCGGAGTTGCCAATACAGTAAATGTAAAGCAGGATATCTGGCCCAATGAACTTTTCGGTATGATCTATCAGGGAGCCCGTGTCGGTCAGTGGCATAAATTCAATACATACCTTGAAAGCCATGTAATCGGTGATCCCACCTTTCACTTCAGCCATGCATCCATGGAGACTTCCCGGTGGGATGATCTGTTATTGAATGCAAAAAATCATCCAAAAACATGGGAGACGCTCCTTAAATCAGATAATCTGACGCTACGGGGACTTGCTGTCAGGAAGGTGTTTGAACTGGAAGGTCTGGAGGGGAATGGTTTTCTTGTAAAGACTTTCAAAACGGATCTTTCCGACAACGTCCGTCTTCAGGCTTTAAAATGTCTTGCCATATTAAGAACCCCGGAATATTATGATTTGTTGGAAGACGCGGCCCATGATCCGGCCGAACTAATCCGGAGGATTGCCGCAAATATGATGGGTGCCACCGGGTTAGATCGTTATATACCCGCACTGGCCGTTGCCGTTGAAACAGATGTTTCCAAGCGTGTGCGTTTCGCAGCCAAAGGGGCCTTGGAAATTATTCTGGCAGACGAAAAGGATTCATGCTTTGTTTATGTCGATAATGAAAAACCGGCCGGTCAGTTGAATGATATTAATCAAACCGTCCAGAAGCTCTGGCAGAATTCAAACCGTCGCTTATATGATGATCTCTTAAAATCATTAAAGGATACAAGCCTGACCGAAAGACAAAAGAATAACCAGTTACGCATATTCAGAAATTATCAGTTCCCCGAAGCAATCCCCGCTCTTTTGGAAACGGGAATGTCTGAAACGGAAAGTGAGTATATCCGGACCGTTGCCATTGAAGCCCTGGGATGGTACCACCTGAATCCGGATGTAGCAGAGAAAAGTGGCACCATACTTAATAAACTTATAGAGGATGAAGCAAATCCTGAAGCCGTAAGAAATGAGGCCTTAAAAACACTCAACCGTCTTAAAGCCGGTGCCAATAATCCCGTAACACCCTGACGGAACTCTTATTTATTTCTGTTGGTTTAAAAAATGTGAAACGTCTTGGTATTGAAGACACTAACTGAAAAAAAAGGAAAAAGGATGAAACGTAAAAAACCGGTATGGCTGATATTTATCATTGGTTTAATAATACTGACAGCCTCCTGTTCAGACAGACATGCCATTATAGAGAGTGATGAAATTCTACTTTCCCTGGAAATTCCTCTGGATGCCCAAATACTTAAAGGGACACTTGATAACGGTATGACATATTATATCCGGGAAAATAAAAAACCGGAAGAACGGGCAGAATTGCGACTGGTAGTCAATGCAGGTGCAACCCTGGAAGATGATAGCCAGAAAGGATTTGCACACCTTCTGGAACATCTTCATTTTAACGGGATGGAGGATTATCCTCATAACACTTTAATTGATACACTAGAAAGGATCGGCATTCGTTTTGGCCATGATTTGAATGCCTATACCAGCTTTGATGAAACGGTTTACATGCTTCAGATTCCCACCGACTCGCTGGAACTGCTGAAAATGGGTGTCAACATACTGGAAAACTGGGCTTATAAACTGCTTTTTGATTCCCTCGAAGTTGAAAAAGAAAAAGGCGTTGTGATTGAAGAGTTCAGATATGGCCGTTCGGCACGTGCCCGTATGTTTGACGAACATATCAAGGTCCTGTTTGCCGGATCACGATATGCAGACCGGCTTACAATCGGTGATACGCTGATTATACGGCAGGCCCCTCATTCTGAAATTAAACGGTATTATAAGGACTGGTATCGTCCGGACCTGATGGCTGTGGTTGCCATTGGTGATTTTGAGGCGGATTCCATACTGACCTGGATTCACAGAACATTTTCATCCTATGAGGGACCGGAATCACCGCGTGAACGGGAACTTTTTACCGTACCGGATAACGAAAAACCGCTTTATTCTATTGTTACCGATAAGGAAGCAACGAATGAAAGGATCAGTGTTTATTATAAAAAAACACCTGAGGTGAATAAAACGGCGGCAGATTACAGGCAGAACCTTGTTGAAATCTTGTATTTCCGCATGCTGAATGCCAGACTGGGAGAAATCAACCGGAACCCGGAAGCTCCTTTTGTAAGGGCAAGCACCGGCAAGGGCAGTTATGTCCGTACCATAGATGTTTTTGGTCTGAATGTTATGGCTAAACCCGGACGCCTTTTGGAAAGTCTTGAAACCATCCTGACAGAGGCGGAAAGAGCGGAACGCCACGGATTTTTACCCTCAGAGCTGGAACGGGCCAAAAAGCAGTTGTTAACAGGGTACCGCCGGAGTTACACAGAACGGGATAAACGGGAATCCGCATCCATTGCCACCGAATATATCCGGAACTTTTTGAAACATGAAAGCCTTCCGGGTATTGAATGGGAATATAAACTGGCACAGCAGGAAGTACCCGGAATTACACTGGAAGAGGTAATGGCCGTCTCGGAAGGATTAATGACGGATCAAAACCGCATTGTTCTTGTTGAGTTACCAGAAAAGGAGGATATCCCTGTTCCAACGGAAGAAGAACTTGAAGACATATTTGCTTCAGTTGCCGGTAAAGACATCGAACCTTATACAGAGACAGAATTAAGCGAACCGCTGATTTCTGAACTGCCCGAACCGGGTATGATAACGGAAGAAAAAGCATATCCCTCTCTTGATGTAACGGAATGGAAACTGTCCAACGGTGCCACGGTGGTTTTAAAACCCACCGATTTCAAAAATGATGAAATCCAGTTCACAGCCGTAAGTCCGGGTGGGTGGAGCCTTGCGGCCACCGAGACCCTGCATAGCGCTAAACTGGGTGCCCAGCTTATTTCCCGAAGTGGTCTGGGTCCCTATGATGCAACGGCTCTGCAAAAATATATGGCTGGTAAAAGTGTCCGCGTGGATCCTTATATTGCTATCCTTTCGGAAGGAATGAAAGGCAACAGTACTGTTGATGATGCGGAAACCCTGTTTGAAATGATCTATTCCTACTTTACCGAACCGCGTGCCGATACCACTGCCTTTAAAACGTTGGTCGAACAACACCGTGCACGGCTCTTTAATTCTGCATCCGATCCTGAATCGGTTTATAATGACAGTATTATAGCCATTATTTATGACCACCACCCCCGCAGGGCCCCCCTGGTACTGGAAGATCTGGATGATCTGGATATGAAAACGGCCATAGATTTTTATAAAGACCGTTTCGCCGATGCAGGCGATTTTGTCTTTGTTTTTGTGGGAAATTTTACAACGGATGACATCAGGCCTTTTGTAGAACAATATATCGCCGTCCTGCCGTCAAACGGAAGGGAGGAATCCTGGAGAGATGAAGGTGTGCGATATGCAGACGGGCCTTTAATGAGAAATATTTACAGGGGCTCTGAAAATAAAAGCAATAATTTTATTCTGCTTCACAGTCCCTTTGACTATTCTCCCGAAGAAGAATTCAATACAAAAGCCCTGAACAGTGTCCTCAGGGCAAGACTCAGAGAAGTTATTCGGGAGGAAAGCAGCGGTACATACGGGGTTTCGGTTCGGAACAGTGTATCCCGCGATCCCCTGGAACAAACAGTTTTTCAGTTCTATTTCTCCTGCGAGCCGTTAAGGGTTGAAGAATTGACGAATAAACTGTTTGAAGAATTGGAACGGATCAAAAACGGAGAATTGGATCCTGCAGCGGTTGAAAAAGTCCGGGAAATTGAAATCAGACAACGGCAGAATAACCTGAAAAATAACGGATTCTGGTTAAACGAGTTAAAAAACAGCTATTTTTACGGTGATGATTTACATACAATTCTTCAGGCTGAAGACTATATTAATTCCCTGACAAAGGATAAAGTTGTGGAAAAAGCCGCAAAATACCTGAATACGGAAACACACATTCAGATTGTCTTATATCCTGAAAAGGATTGAACACTCCGTTGAACATTGAATCATTTACCCGGAAACAAGGTTTGTTGCCGATTCCGGGTAAATGAATATTATATATAAAACTACACCATTTTATGTTATCACCTTAAGTTTATGCAATAATTGCATATTTATACAGAACAATAAGATGCTCATATAGCGGCAGTATGCATTTTTATTCTTTAAAAGTGTGATATTTCTTGTGTTTTTTTTGGAATTTCTTGCAAATAAGCGAATTATTGTCAAATTGTAACTTGCCATTTAAGACAGAGTTTCCGAATATATCTCTCTAATATTACTGAAAACCTAAAAAAAGAGAGGCGCATGGAATACGCTGTAGAATGTCGGAACCTTACTCATTATTATGGATCCAAGAAGGTCTATGAGAACATGAGTTTTAATATCAAGACCGGTTCGATTTTAGGCCTGCTTGGGAAGAACGGAACAGGAAAAACGACGACCATTAATATTTTAAATGGATTTCTTGAACCGAAAGCCGGAGAATGCTTTATTCTTGGGGAAAATTCCCAGTATCTGAGTCCGGAAACGAAAGCCCGGGTCGGGTTTTTGCTGGAAGGACATATTCAATATGATTTTATGAATATTTATCAGATTGAGAAGTTCTACTCCCAGTTCTATCCACAATGGAAAAAAGAGCCGTATTACGAACTGATGAGCAAGCTTCAGATAACTGAAAAACAGAAAATTTCCACAATGAGCTGCGGACAGCAGAGTCAGGTTGCCCTGGGACTGATACTTGCCCAGGATCCGGACCTGATGATCATGGATGATTTTTCAATGGGACTGGATCCGGGATATCGCCGCTTGTTTGTAGAGTTTCTTGCTGAATACGGCAAGGCGGAGAATAAAACCATTTTTGTCACATCTCATATTATACAGGATATGGAACGGCTTATTGATGATGTGGTTATCATGGGCTATGAGGGCGTTTTACATTCCTCCTCCATGGAATACTTCATGAATCACTTCCGTCAGTATGATTTCCTGCTGAAAAACGGGCCGGTTACCCTTGAGAAAGATGATGTTATTATGAATTTTGACCGGGTTAAAAATCATGCTTCGGTGTATTCTTTTAAATCACCGGAAGAGGTTAAAAAATATCTGAAAGATAAGGACATTATCTTTGAAGATTTCCGGGAAATCCCCATGACACTTGAAGATGCCTTTATCGGCATTACCGGCAAATATTAAGGGAGGAATAATGGTTAAGTCAATTTTCTATAAAGAATGGTTAAAGATCCGGTGGGCCTTTTTAGCTATGGGTATTCTGTTTGCCGGAGTATTGATATATATCTTTGCGTCAGTAGGACATACATACCGTTTTAATGAAGCCCCGAGCTACTGGTACAATATTATTTTCAGGGGGATGAAGTTTTATACGATCCTCCAGTATCTGCCTCTTCTGGCCGGCCTGGTCGTTGCGGCGGTTCAGTTCATCCCTGAAATTCAGCGGAAACGGATTAAACTGACTTTCCACCTTCCTGTGGATGAATACAATGTTCTTCTGGTCATGGCCGGGATCGGTTATGTCTCCCTCCTGGTTATTTATGCCGTATCAGCCCTGATTTTTCTGCTTGGCGGGTATGTTTATTTTCCTTCCAACATTATTCACAGCGCACTGGGGACTATCCTGCCTTGGTATCTTTTAGGACTGTCGGCTTATTCTCTGGCATCCTATATTATTCTGGAACCCATGTGGAAACGGCGAATCTTTTATATTCTTTTTGCTGTTGGGTTTGGCAAACTCTTTCTGAACACATGGTTTTATAATATTTATGACAGGGTTTTACCGATTATGATTGTTGTGATCCTGTTGCTGTCCGTGTCCGTTATCTATTCCGGCCACCGGTTTAAAAAGGGAGTTTATAAATGATTGTTCGTCTTAGCCGATATACTTTAATACTCGTTGCCGTTTTAGTTATGTCCGTATACATTCCGGATTTATACTGGCTCTTTTTTGATGTGAAAACAAATTTACCCTATGTTTCCTATTCGCCGGTGGATTCGGTTTTTATTATGTATCGCCATGGCAAGAACGAAATAGTTTTTTCCGATGTGAAAGGAAACGCTTATGACAGGGATGCATATGAAGAAAAACTCCCGTTCTTTTATTACATGCAATTAATATCTGACGGACGAATGCCCGAATCCATACACGGTATTAAACTGGATGCCAATGAGATCAAGCGGAACAGAAATATGCATCGTATCAAACCGCATCAGCTTGACCAGCCGTTGGTTCCCCTTTATCCCCTGTTGGAATCGGAGTCCGGCCGGGTGCGTCTGGAATTCCCTGAGGAGTTTTTCCGAATTCAAAATAAACGAATGGAATTTATCAACAGTGTTACAAAAAAAATTGATGAAGAGCTGACGGAAAGTTTTACACAAGCCTTGAGTGACAAGGGTTTTGAATTTCCTTCAAAAGCCGTTTTTACCAATCCCACGACCCGGAAAGCTTTTGATGAGGGATGTTTTGTGATTGACGGTAAAGACGATCTTTACCATATTAAAAAAGCAAAGGGGCAGCCTGTTGTCAATAAAACCGGCTTTCCGAAAGACATTCCGATCCGAGCCGTTATTGTTTCGGAAAATGTTCTGAGAGAATACTATGGTGTGGTTGTTTCTGAAGATGACAGGATTTTCTTCCTGACGTATGATAACTATAGTCCGGTTGAATTGCCAACTAGGGGTTGTTATGACAGCCGTCATTCGAATATAATTATTTCAACCGATCTCTTTTTCCGGCAGGTAACAATCCAGAATGATGACGGTATTGATGTTTTTGTTACGGACAGGGAATATAATCTGCTTGATGAATATCATGAATCCTGGGATACCCGGGATGATTATTTTCAGGGGAAAGTGGCTAAAGTGATTTTTCCTTTTACGTTGACACTGAATGACGGTTCAACTACCTATATCGGACTTTTCAGTTCCTGGAATTTTCCCCTTGCCTTGATTGGCAACGTAATTGCACTTGCCCTCTTTTTGCTTTTTCTTAAAAAGGATGACCGTACCTATAAATCTGCGATTCCTGAACTGATTCTGGTGGCAGTCACCGGATTTTACGGGTTAATTGCATGTCTTGTGTACATTTATGTGCCGTTATGGCGCCCGGAAAGGAAATGAGAAAACCGTTTCTGACACTTATTCTTTTACTGTTTCTTACTGTATCCTCTGCATTCTCCGCAGAGATTAAGGGTAAGGTGATGTGTCACATGGACCGGAGTGTTATCCCGGAAGCCCTTATTGTTCTGGAAGATCCGGATGATGAGACATTCCGGGTTGAAAGTATGACAGATCAGGAAGGGTTTTTTATGCTGAGGAATATCCCGGAAGGCCGGTATAAACTCGCTGCCCTGAAAGAGGGTTTTTACAGCAACAGCCTTTTCGATTTTCAGGTATTGGAAGATCAAACGTATGATGTGGTTATACGTCTGATTAATCAGAAAGGGCGCTGGAATTCCGAATACTGCTTTATGATCGGCGGAATTGAAGTGAAAGCCGTTGAAAGAGAACTGATTCAGAGTGAACTGGTTACAACCCGGCGTATTGACAGCGGTGAAATCGACCATCTTCAGGCGGATAATCTGGGGGATGTTCTGACCCTGATCCCCGGGGTTGAAAAATCCCGTAAAATCGGACTCTCGGATCCTCAGAGTATCGGCATCAGAAAGGTTGCGAACAGCAATTACAACCTCATCGGCAATGAGACTTTTGGAACAACCATCATGGTGGACGGTCAGGAGATCGGTAATGATGCCATGATTACGGCTTTGGCCAGTTCTCTTGCTTCAGGCCTTGATTTGCGTACCATTCCCGCTGATGATATTGAACGGGTGGAAGTGATCACGGGCATTCCCTCGGTGGAATACAGCAATTTTGCTGACGGTGTAATCCGGGTTGAGACCAAAAAAGGTATGATCCGCTCCCGGCTCAAAGGGAAATTCAATCCGGACACTAAAGGATTGAGTTACAGTACCGGTTTTAAAGTACCCTTTGGCGGGACCTTTGATTTTCACGGGAATTATGCCTATAGTGAACGCAATATCCGGAAAAAGGGCGATGAATATCACCGCTTTTATGCTAGTGGAGTTTACTCAGGAAATGCCCTTGACAAGAAGCTGGATTATGTCATGAGAGGCAGTTATACCCGTTCACTGGATGATGAAAGACCCACAGATGCAAACAGGGTTGGAAGACACAGCAGGGATTACAGGACAACGTCCGGACTTCAACTGAATTTCAAACCGGAAAAAGATTTGAACTATTCCGGGAATATGAATATCAGTATGAACCGAAAGGATAACTACCGGAGCCGTTGGGTAAATGATCAGATCGACACGGTTTACGGCTATATTGGTGAAGTATGGGAAGATGGCCGGGAATGGAATGTATTTACAAAATTCATACGTCAGAATAAAACAAAACATAAAAACGGAAATGAAAGCGGAACCCTTTTTGGAATGGATCTGAATTATCAGAAAAACACCGGAAATGGTGTAACTCTTGACTCTGTTTACAATTATTATGGCGCCTATAGTACACGAAGAAGCTATACATTTGATGAATTTCCCGGGTTTCCCAAAATCAGTTTCTATGGTGAGAAAACCAATAAATGGATGATCAGTAAACGCAGTGTTGAATTGATGATCGGTCTTAGATATGATGCCATAAATTTCAGGGGATTTGATCTGAGTGTCCACGACGGAACCCTCTCCTTTCTGGATGCCCGTCAGGGTGAATTTATCAGTCCGCGTTTCAATACGCGGGTCCAGTTATCCGATGATCTGTTTTGGCGCTTTGGGGCGGGGCGCAGTGTGAAATCCATATCTTTAAGCCATGTATACCGGAATTCAGCTTACGTAAAAACATTTATTGATTCCCAGTGGGTTGAAGTAGAGTACAAACAGCAGAATCCCGACCTTCAAGCGTATTATACCGATAAAGTAGAAATGAGTTTTGACTGGAAGGCTTCAGAATGGCTTGGCCTTTCATTAACCGGATACTTTTCAGAATCCAGGGATCAACCTTCCACTGCCACTTATCCCGTCGGATATGACATTAATCCGGATACCCTTACATCACTGACTTATGCTATCATGGAAAACAAAGCCTGGAGCAGGGATCGTGGTGTGGAGTTCTCTCTTCAGACGAAAAGAATAAAAAGTTTGAAGTTTGTTTTTAACGCAACCTATCGTTATTCACGTCAGGGCAGTAAAGGACGCTATTATGACAGTTCCCCTGATACATCCTGGGAAGAGATCTGGGCTCCAAGTCCTGAAACATGGAAGCATAAAATTATTTTAGGCCAGCAAACATCCTTTATCAATCAGAGACTTGGAATCTGGCTCACGGTGGATGTTCAATACATACCTTTCGATCAAAAACGGACAATTTACAATTCCAATGCCATTGAAGCGGTTCTTGAAGGACATCCGGTTATGCTTCATCAGGGCATGACGTACTGGTATGACGGAAAACGCTGGGATTATGGAGACCACTGGATTATAAATGCACGCCTGAGCAAATCACTGGGACAAAATACAGAAGTCTCTCTTTATGTGAATAATCTTTTTGATGATCCGGGGCTTTGGACAGATCCGTTCCGTGGGAATATTTATGAACTGAATGTACCAATTTATTATGGCCTGGAGGTGAGCACACAATGGTAAATCATCTCAAAACTGTCATTTCTATTTCTATCTTTCTTGTTATTCTTTTTTCCTGTATGGAAGTAGATGATAAACCGACTTTTTATGAAGGAACAATGAACAAATCTTTAAGCATTTGTTTAGATACCAGCGGTCTTGGTCGTTTTTTTATGGGTTCAAGTCCCATCCTTTCCGGTGTTCCGGTGAACCTTAAAAATCATGATTATAAAGGATTTAGTTTTAATGCATTAACGGATGACAGTGGTCATGTTTTTTTTGACAGCCTTCCCAATGGATATTATATCGCCAGCGTGGGATATGATTTTCCCTTTGACAATGAACTGGGCACTTCCAGGGTAACAGGTCAAAAAGAGTTTTATGTTCAGGAAGATTCTGCAGTAACCGATACGCTTGTTGCCAGGGTCAGCGGTAAACCCGGGTTGAAAATTAACGAAATTTATTATATGGGCCCCCCAAATAAAATATTCTATTTTTACGATCAATTCATTGAATTATATAATGCATCTTCTGATACAGTCTATCTTGACGGAATGATTGTCTGCCGCATGGGTCCCTGTACTATTGGAGCGGATAATGTTACATATATTTTTCAATTCCCCGGCGAACCAGTTATTGGACGCGATCACCCTGTTGCCCCCGGCCAATTTGTTGTATTAGCCCAGGACGCAATACATCACGTTATCGTACAGGGAAAGGATACACTGGTAAACAGTATTGATTTAACAAATGCTGACTGGGAATTTGTAAACTCTCAGGACTATGCCGATACAGACAACCCGAATGTTCCTAATCTTGACAATATCAAGGAAGGGCACCGGCTGGATTTTATGATAGCTCTTGGCAGCGATGTGGTTCTTATCGCCGATGGCAGTGATGTGGATTATATCGATGGTATAGATATGGAAACAATCATTGATGTCGTTGAATACAGTTCATCCTCAAATAATATTAAAGACATTACGGAAGAGTTGGACGCCGGCTGGGCAGGCGTAGGTGCGATAAAATACAGCGGCCAATCCATTGAACGGATAGAACCGGGCTTTGACACGGATAACAGCACAATAGATTTTATTGTGCTGGATGCTCCCACACCGGGATATCACCATAAATACCCATAATAATTTTAAACTATGATTAAAAGACTCACATTTCTTATTGGATTCCTCCTGCTGTTTGCCGCCGCGGGACAGGCATATACAAATTCCCTGAATCAGGGACTTCCCGTTACATGGCGTACATTGTGGGAATTTCAAAGCATGCCGCAGCATATTAACGATTACGACAGTCGTGAAGGCAATTTTTCATCACTGTACGGCGGCCAGACCTCCTTTGATTATCACCGGCTGTACGAACCCCGTTCAGTCATTCTTTTCGGCGGGGTATTTGAAACATTTCGCCGCCTTAATGAATACACACGGCTTTATGCCGCCATAGATTTCAGAAATACTCACCATCAGAACCAGTACCGGTCAATTGAAAAGGATTTTTACAGTTCTTACATCGCTTTTTCTGATACGACGGAAGGCAACTTTCAGTTTAACGGTCCCTTAATTGATTTCTTTTATTCTCAGGATTTTACAGACAGACTAACAATGGGACTCAAAATCAATTACGGTGTTGAACAGGGAATTAAGGATGTTTATACTCAGGCCAGAACCCGTGAACTGAACAGCGATATAACGGTTTCTGTCCGGTATAATCCCTTTTCTTCAATTTTTGTTGATGGCTGGTTTCGCCGGTACCGGGGCCGGAGCACTTTTGAAGCCGTGAAAGAGTTTCAGGATGCCCTGATTTGGACATGGATTGGTTATTCTGTCTTTCGTCCCGAGAATCCGGGCTCATCTATTGATACTGAACGGAATAAGAACGGCTATAAAGTGGGATCCGGTTTTTTACATCGCAGAACGGAATCGCCTTTGAGTATGTATTTAAGCATCTCACAGGGGGCAGAAGAAAATGATGTTCGTAAAGGAATCCGAAGCGATACATCTCAACGTGGCTACTGGCAGAAAAATAGTTATGAAGGATTAGCCTGGGTCAAATACAGCCGCCCGGATTATGCTTTGACTTTTTTCGGTCTTTTAAGACAAATTGAAGACTGGGGAAAAACGGGTATTTATAATGCTGTTTTTATGGAATATGAAGAGTCCCTGTTTCAGGGCGGAGTGGGTTTTGACCTCTTTTTCAGGGAAAACTCATCTCTCTCCTTATCTTTCCGGACAGGCAGTTTACAGTATGATTATACCGATTATCTGTCCAGGGAAACATTTTCTTCGGATGAAATGATCTGGCGGGGATCCTTGGATCTGGCTCTAAGACCCTTCCCGGTTACATCCTGGCTGGCCGGGGCTTCTGTAGACAAGATACCGCTTCATTTCACATGGAGTGCTCCTTCAATGATGCGTTATTTAATCTATGCCGGATTTGAATATCAACTTGGATTAAGCAGGATCTGTCCCTCTGTTTACTATTGTCTTGATGTTCCTGAAGAAACAGAAAAAAATAACAGCACATGGCAGGTTAAACTGACCGTGATGCGTTAATGTAATATGTATGAATAAGAATAATGAAAAGGAGGCAGGAATGCGAAAATTGTTAGTATTAACAGCAATCCTCCTTTCAGCCACGCTTCTTATAGGTCAGACCTGGGAAGTTGTGAAACAGCAATCATATACTTTTTTACCGTCGGATATTCATTTCTTCGACGGTGAAAATGGTGTTCTTGTTGGCGCTGAAGGAGCGATTTATGCAACGGAAGACGGTGGAATGACAATATCACCGGTTCGTGATCCGGTGGAAGGTGGCCCCAAACTGATTAAGGTCCATTTTGCAGATAATAATAATGGATTTGCAGTCGGGGAGGCCGGGCTGATTCTGAAAACCGTCAATGGCGGAGACGTTTGGACTGAAGTATCCGACACAAGTCTGACCCAGGATGATCTTTATGGTGTTGCCGTAATATCTGATCAGGTCGCCTATGTATCCGGAAAAAAATCCACACTGATGAAGACTACTGATGGCGGTGCGAGCTGGGTTAAAAGTGCGTATGACTTCCAGGGCGCCGATCTGGATGCAGGCGTTGCATTTATTGATGCCAACATCGGCGTTGCCATCTCAGATGCCAATGCAGGCGAAACATGGTATACCACCGACGGTGGCGATAACTGGACATTTAATTCAATTGCCGGTCTATTTCCGATGGGTACAATCAGCACCCGGCTCTATGATATCGATGCCGGCGGATCCACGTTTGCCATTGCAGGTTACCACAGAACCCTTTTTCTGTCAACAGACGGAATTAACTGGACGTTAAGCGGCCCTTTTTCCTATGGCTATGACAGGAATATGACCGTTGATATTATTGATGACAATAATATTGTCGTGGGAGGAAATGGCGCATGGTTGATGAAAACTACGGATGCCGGCACCAATTGGGATACCCTTTCATATAATACCGGAAATGATGTAAGCCTGGTTAGTTTTCCGACCGCAGATGTTGGCTTTGCCTATGGCAACTATGGTCAATGGATGGCCACAACTGACGGCGGAAGCACCTTTACACCGCTGAATGACTGGCCCGGTTCATCCTTTTGGGGTCTTGCATTGCCTACGGATTCAAAGGTCTATGTAACGGATTGGAGCGGTGGTGATATGACCATAAGTGAAAATCAGGGTTTAACATGGTCTTATCCCAATAATAACGCAACACAGACAACTGTTGCATTGTATGAAATTGAATTTGCCGATGAAAACACCGGACTGATTGCCGGAAGCAGCGGTATGATTAAGAAAACCACAGACGGCGGACAAAGCTGGGATTTCAAAACCAATCCCATGGCAGAACAATCCAACAAACATATCAATGCAGTTCGTTATATTGATGAGAATACTGTTCTAGCAGGAGGATCGTCTGCAATAATCCTCAAATCCACAGACGGTGGTGAGAATTGGGAACAGATTTTCAGTGAAGGAAGCAGTACTATTTATGATTTCTGGCCTGTTTCCCCTGATCTGGTTGTTGCTACCGTTGGCAGCGGACAGATTCTCTATGCCAATGCCGCCCTTGACACATTTTATATGGCCCGTGATTATGGGAGTCAGTCCATGAGAGCCGTGAAATCCAGAAACGGAGTTCTGCTGGTTGTTGCTTCTACCGGTGAAATTTTCCGTACTACAGACTTCAATGCCCTGGATTCCCTTGAAGTAGTTTTTACGGATCCCGATGGAAATGACATCTATGATGTAGAATTTATCACGGATGATCTGGTCTATGCCGTGGGGCGCCGTGGACGGATCTATAAATCGGAAGATGCAGGATTAAACTGGGTACAGGATGTTTCCGGTGTTGAAGAATCGGAACCGACCCTGCAGAAATGCCGTTATAATAATAATGTACTGTGGGCTGTCGGACAGAATGGTGTGATCCTTAAACTGGATATGACACCGGAAGTCCCGGTCACCGGTATTCTTATTAATGAATTCCTGGCCAGTAACGATGCAGCCGTAACTGACGAATTTGGTGAATATGATGATTATGTGGAACTCTACAATACAAATTCAGAACCGGTTGATATCGGAGGGCTGTATGTTACGGATAAATTATCCGATCCTCTCATGTGGCAGATCCCAAAAACCGACCCCACTAAAACCACAATTCCTGCTGGTGGATATCTGGTCCTCTGGGCAGACCGGCAGATGGAACAGGGCGTTTTGCATGTGGACTTCAAATTAAGTGCAGGTGGTGAACAGATCGGATTGGTGCAGGTTCTTGATGAAACCCCGGTTTTTGTTGATTCTCTTACATTTGAAGAACAGAAAACAGATACTGCTTATGGACGTTTACCTGACGGAAGTGATACCTGGGCTTTCATGCCGATCACTCCCGGAGCAGAAAACGAAGATTTTCCTCCGGTATCTGTGGTTGATGGTTTACCGAGAACCTTTGCTGTTTATGCAAACTATCCCAACCCGTTCAACCCGGTTACAACCATTCGTTTTGACCTGCCTGAAAATGTTGATGTGACGATTAAAGTCTATAATGTTTTAGGTGAACTGGTTAATACACTGGTCAATAATAAACTGATGCCTGCCGGGTATCACAGTATCAACTGGAATGGAACAAATCATCTGGGTGCCGGTGCTGCCAGCGGAATTTATTTCTATCAGGTTAACGCCGGAAATTTCAAATCCACTCACCGGATGGTTCTGCTGAAATAAGTAAACACGAAAATCTGATGTGGGGGAGAATAAATTCTCCCCCTTTATTTTGTTCTGCACAATTACTCATGGGGAGTGTCTATGGCTAAAAAATATAAAAACCGTTTGAAACAAACGATTCAACTGACAATCCTTGGGCTGATCACTCTCTTTGCCCTGATTGCCGTCTTTAAAAAAGATTTTTCAGTTGATTTTGAAGCATACTGTCCGTTCGGGGGTATTATGGCGCTTGGCAGTAAGCTCTGGATGGGATCCCTGTCCTGTGCCATGAGTGCCACACAACTGTTTATGGGACTTGCTCTGGTTTTAGCGATTATTCTTTTTGGAAAGCTCTTCTGCGGCTATCTGTGTCCCATCGGAACAGTGATCGAGTATTTAAGGAAACTTGCAGCAAAAGCCGGACTGAAAACAATCACGCTGAAAGGCTGGCTGGACCGCGGCCTGAGAGTTCTGAAATATGGGCTTTTGTATATAACAGCCTATTTCACGATTACAAGCAGTGAACTTTTTTGCAAAAAATTTGACCCGTATTACGGTGTAACATCGGGATTTGATCATGATACTGTGTTGTTTTGGTCTCTTTCTGCACTTTTTATTGTCTTTTTTGTATCGGTTTTTATCCGCTTCTTCTGGTGTAAATACCTCTGTCCTCTGTCTGCAGTAAGCAATATTGCCGCAAATGTTTTTATATCGGTCCCGATTCTTCTTGTTTATCTGATTCTACGATGGGCAGGCGTGGATATTCATGTGGCATGGCTTTTGGGTGCTTTGGCTCTTTCCGGGGCACTGACAGAAATATTCAGATACAAATTTTACAGCATATCCCCATTCAGAATAAAAGTCGATGAAACACACTGTACCAGTTGTGTCTTATGTGACGAAAAATGTCCCCAGGGCATTGAAGTTCATAAATACGAAACCGTAGATCATCCCGACTGCACACTCTGTATGGATTGTGTTAAAGGTTGTCCCTCAAAAGGTGCGATCCGTTTGTGGAAATGGGATAAAAACTGGATTCCCCCCGTTATTATTGCTGTTCTGTTTGTTCTGGCACTCATTTTTGCAAAAAATTATGAAGTAGCCACATTAAATGAGCGTTGGGGCAATTACCATGAAATTGACAATGTTCAAAAATATGAATTAAAAGAACTTCGTTCCGTCAACTGCTTTGGCAGTGCCAGCAGCCTGAAGGCCAAGCTGATGCGGAAACCAGGTGTTGTGGGACTGGATGCCTATGCCAGTGAAAATCGGGTGATTATTTATTATGATCCGGGTGTTTTGAACGAATCAGGCGTAAAACAGGCCGTCTTTTCTCCCAGTAAATATAAAATCCGTAACCCCGAAGAGGGAATAGACAAAATTAATACTCTGAAGGTGGGAATTTATGAACTCTTTGACGGTGTTGATAATTTCGATCTTTACCGAATACTGGCAAAATTTGATCATGTTTATGCCTTCAAAACAGAGTTCGGAGAACCTGTAATTGTCGATATCTACTTCGATCTTGATGCCGTGTCGGTTGAACAGATCCTTACTGTTATCAATGCGGGAGAGTATGAAAGAATTCGTGAAGGGAAGAAAGAAATTGTAAAGGTGAATTTCAGGACGGCAAAAGGTGAAAAACTTTTTGAACCTGTAGGATACCGGGAATTTATTCTGGAGTTTTTCCCGGCATATGACCAGAAATTCAATAAATATGAAACGTATGAAGCTTCTGATTTGAAAGTTCTGGAAATTGGTCTTCCGCAGGCGGATAACAGTTCCTACCGCAGGCAACTAAGTTATTATGTTAGTCATCTTTCATGGGATGACGGGATCATTCGTTTTACGACTCTCTATACTGACCGGCCCGTTGCCAGGATTACTTTTGATCCTGCGCAGACCGATACGTCAAAAATAATTGAAAAATTAAAGTCGTCAGCAATGACTGTTTCATTAAGAGACGGTTCAACCAAGGATTTTGATAATCCTTTTACACCCGAAGAACCGTTTAATGTTATCCCCGCCTCTGCTGAATAATTCGTTTGGAACCTCTACAAGAAAAAGCCCCCGGTACCGGGGGCTTTTTTGTAGCCGGTAGCCGGTCTTGTGAAATATTCAGATAAATCGGGACTCATTTCACAGGCCTCAACCTTAACCTCAATCTTAATCTTATTCTTAATCTTATTCTTAATCTTAATCTTAATCTTATTCTTAACCTACTTCCCACTTTCCAGTGCTTTTTCAGCTGCCTTCAGAATGGCTTTACTACTGACAGTGGCACCGCTAATGACATCCACATCAAGGGATTGGGCTTTTATTATGGCTTCCGTAATACCTTCGGCTTTTTCACCCCTGCCGTGGTCGTGTTTCTTGATTTCTATATTTGTAATTTGATGGTTGTTTACCGTTATTTCCAGAAGCACCTTCACCGGACCACCCTCATAATATCCTTCATAAGTGCCATCCGGAATTTGGGTCAGATCCGGATTGATGATTTTCAAATTTTTTGTTTCTTCAATCTTTGAGGCAACACCACAACCTGATATCATTAAAGACTGGAAGCAGACTAGTAAAACAATCATCATTTCAAACACCTTAACTTTCATGAGTTTTTCCTTTCATATTTTCCGGAAAATGCTTATGAATGTATATAAATCCTTCATTGATAAAAAATAATTATCGATTAGGGATAATAAAAAAGGAATGAAAACAGATCAAAGAAAGAAAACATGATGATTATCTCGATCGGAGAAATATTGTTCGACCAATTTCCGGATGAACGGCGGATTGGTGGTGCACCCTTCAATGTAGCAGCCCATCTCAAATCTTTTGGTTTTGATACGATATTTATCAGCCGGGTTGGCCGGGACAAAGACGGTGAAGAACTCATCTCTGCTGTTTCATCGTATGGGCTGGATCCGGCATTTATTCAAAAAGACCCGGATCATCCAACAGGAAAAGTCAATGTTTCCCTGGATAAAGACGGCAATGCAACGTTTAAAATTTGTGAAGATACGGCGTATGACTTTCTACAAGAGACGTCTGACATTAAAGAAAAAATCTCTCAGGCGGATATGATCTATTTCGGAACGCTGATTCAGCGGACGACGAAAAAAAGTTTTGAAACACTTCATGAACTTTTAACCATGCGTAAATCATCTGCCCTGACACTCTGCGATATCAACCTTCGTCCCGGCTGCTACACAAATAAAACCATCCTCGAGACGTTATATGTTACCGATATCCTAAAGTTAAACCGTGAAGAATTAAAAAAAGTCTCCATACTTCTGTCAGGACCTGACCTTGAAGATGATATTATCAACTGGCTGATGGATAAATTTCAAATCCAAATGGTCTCTCTCACGGCAGATTCTGAGGGGAGCCGGTTGATTAGTAAAGAAGGATCTTTTATAACACAGGCGGAAAAATTACCTGTTGTCCGGGATACGGTCGGTGCGGGTGACGCATATGCCGCCGTTTTGGCTGGGGGACTGCTGAAAAAGTGGGAACCGGAAAAACTTCTGAAAACCGCCTCCCGTTTTGCCGGCAAAATCTGCACAATTCAGGGAGCCCTTCCCCGGGATCCGGATTTTTACAGGGAGATTAAACAAGAAATGACCGGAGAAGCAAGATGAGTAAAGAGGGCTTATATATCATGATGTTCAGCGTTCACGGGCTTGTCAGGGGCAGTAACCTTGAAATGGGCCGGGATGCGGATACGGGCGGCCAAATTAAATATGTTGTTGAACTGGCAAAAGCTCTCAGCGCCCACGAAAGGGTCCGGAAGGTGGATCTTTTTACCCGTCTGGTTGATGATAAAACTGTTTCTGAAGATTATTCCTGTCCGGTAGAGAAACTGAGTGAAAATGGCCGGATTGTTCGTGTTCAGTGCGGTGGGAAAAAATATATGCGCAAAGAACTCCTCTGGCCCCACCTGGGTGAGTTCACGGATAGGGTTTTAAAGTTTATAAAAAAAGAGAAGGATATCCCCGATCTGGTGCACGGCCATTATGCGGATGCAGGGTATGTGGCTGCAGAACTCTCCATGGTTCTGGGACTCCCCTTTTGTTTTACGGGTCATTCACTGGGACGCTCAAAGCTGGCCAAGCTTCTGAATGAAGGGTTGCAAAACGACGATATTGTCCGGAAATACAAAATTGATCACCGGATAGCAAGCGAGGAAAACATTCTTAAGAATGCTGATCTTGTTGTAACCAGCACCAGCCAGGAGGTAAAAACACAGTATGGTCAATATGAAAATAAAGGTATAACCCGGTATAAAGTGATTCCCCCCGGCATCGATCTGGAGAAATTTTATCACTATCACAGGAATCATCTGGCGGAAAAACACCTCGACAGCCGTCAGCTTGCGGCTAAAGTATCTATTTCGGAAGAACTGAACCGTTTCTTTATCAATTCGTCCAAGCCGGTTGTGCTTACCCTTTGCCGCCCTGATCAGCGAAAGAATATCAGCGGTCTGATCAAGACCTACGGAGAGGATCTTGAGCTTCAGGCCATGGCCAATCTGGCCATTTTCGCCGGGATTCGCAAGGATATCAGCGAAATGGAGGAAAATGAGCGGGATGTGCTGACCGAAATGCTCCTCCTTATGGATAAATATGATCTGTATGGAAAAATGGCCATTCCCAAAAAACACAATTTTGAATATGAAGTCCCGGAACTTTACCGGATTGTCGCAGAAAATCACGGGGTATTTATCAATGCAGCCTTTACCGAACCTTTCGGACTTACACTCATTGAAGCCTCTGCCTCCGGACTCCCCATTGTTTCAACGGATGACGGCGGTCCACGTGATATCATTTCCAACCTGCAAAATGGGATACTGGTCAATGTGAGGGATACCCGTAAAATGAGTGAGGCACTGAAAAAAATCCTGGCGGATTCTGAGTTGTGGAAAACATATTCACAAAACGGGATCATTAATGTGGAAAAGTATTATTCCTGGGATGCCCACGTGGATACCTATATATCGGAGATAGAAAAAATGCCAAAAAGTAAAAACGAAAGTCCCATATCAATTAAAAAACCTGAGGATACAATGGGGAAACGTCTCATATCCCTGAATCATCTGCTGATAACAGATATTGATTATACCCTGATAGGGAAAAATAATGAGTCCCTTGGGGATTTATGCCGCCTGATTGAATCCGCCCGGCCATATCTGGGCTTCGGTGTAGCGACGGGTAGAACCATTGAATCAGCATCTCAAATCATTGAGGAATATAAGATTCCCCATCCGGATTTTTTGATTACTTCGGTGGGAACGGAGATCTATTACGGAAAAGAATTAACCTACGATCAGGGCTATGATGCCCATATTTCCAAGCTATGGAACCGGGATAAGATCGTGGATGTTCTCAAGGCCTTTGACTTTCTCATTTATCAGGAGGATGATACACAGAGAAAATTTAAAGTGAGTTACTACATGGAGCCGGATAAAGACCGGCTTGCCATGGTTCATAACACCCTTGTAAAAAACAAGTTGAAGTATAATCTGATCTATTCCCATGACCAGTTTCTTGATATCCTGCCTGTTGTGGCTTCAAAAGGGAAGGCCATCCGCTATTTGAGTTATAAATGGGAAATTCCACTCCGCCATATGGTCGTAAGCGGGGATTCGGGAAATGATGAAGAGATGCTGAGGAGTGGAGCTCTTGGTGTAGTTGTGGGTAATTACAGCGCCGAACTGGAACATCTGAAGGGTAACAGCCGTATCTTTTTTGCGGAGAAATCCTATGCCGGGGGAATTCTTGAGGGGATTGCACACTATGATACTCTTGAAAAAGCAAACATAAAGGATTGATTTTGAATTCAAAAAGAAAAAAAGAAAAACTGATCGATAAAAAAGAATTTCAATCATTTAAAGAGTTTATTGCCATTTTATCCGGACACGATGGAAAGATCCTTCTGCAAAACGATCTTCTACTGATTTTTAAAGAATTCTGCCGGGATAAGGATAAAAACGATGCATATTATGATAAATCATCTGTGGCTCATTTTTTGACAAGAGTACAGGAAATCATTATCCGCAATGAGTTTATGGCCCTGATGTATCGTCACGGCATCGGGAAATACCGGTTCTATTTACTTCGGCAATACGGTGAATTCATGGAGGAAATCGAAGCGGGAGCTTATCTGGATATTAAGGATACTCAAATCAATCCGGTTGATAAAATGATAACACCCCTGCACATTGATTTTATGCCCTTTTATGATTTTTCGCCTTCCATTAAGGATAAACGATCGGTGGGGAATGGAATACGGTATCTGAACCGTTATCTGAGCAGTCATCTCTTTCAGAATCCCAAAGAATGGAACAGTAAATTTTTCAATTTTATCAAAATGCACAGTCATAATGGCTATCAATTGCTGGTGAATGGTTCTATTCTTGGTGACTTTGACAGTTTTTACAACGAGTTGGAAGCTATGATTGAAATCCTTTCCAAAGAGCCGGAAGATAAACCATTCACCCGGGTTGAAAAAATACTCAAAAAAGCAGGCTTTGAACCGGGATGGGGAAACACGGCCGGACGGATTGTTGAAACCATGCAGTTGCTTTATGATCTGCTCAATGAGCCGGATGATTCTCTTTTGGAGGCCTTTATTTCCCGTGTACCCATGCCTCACATTTCGAAAATTGCCATTATCTCACCCCACGGCTGGTTCGGACAGGAACACGTTCTGGGTAAACCGGATACGGGAGGGCAGGTCATCTATATTCTGGATCAGATGAGAGCACTGGAAAAATTTCTGAAAGAATCACTTCGCTTATCCGGTCTTGACGCCGACCCTGTGATTATCGTCATTACGCGTTTGATTCCTGAAGCAGGAGATACAACCTGCGACCAAAAGCACGAACGGATTCATGGAACAGATAACGGATGGATACTCCGGATTCCTTTCCGGGATAAGCATCATCAGGTTATTTCCCGCTGGATTTCCCGTTTTCATGTCTGGCCTTATCTGGAACAGTTCGCCGAAGATGCGGCTTTTGCCGTTCAGAGCGAATTCCAGGGGAAACCGGATCTGATCATCGGAAATTATTCTGACGGGAATCTTGTGGCTGCCCTTATGTCCGATGCTCTGGATGTAACACAGTGCACCATTGCTCATGCCCTCGAAAAGACAAAATACCTTTTCTCTGATCTGTATTGGAAAAATGTGGAAGACCAGTACCATTTCTCCCTTCAGTTCACGGCAGATATGATTGCCATGAATAAATCAGATTTCATTATTGCCAGTACACTCCAGGAGATTATTGGAACAGAAACGGAAATGGGGCAGTATGAATCCTATCAGAATTTTACACTGCCCGGTCTGTATCAGGTCCTAAACGGAATCAATCTTTTTGCTCCGAAATTCAACGTCATTCCTCCCGGAGTAGATCAGCACATCTATTTTCCATATTCAGAAAAAGAAAAACGTATTGAAGAAAGCACCCGCCGCTGGGAAAAAAGAATATTTTATGATTCGGATGAGGATATATACGGCCGTTTTGACAATCCGGAAAAAATGCTTGTTTTTACCATGGCCCGTTTTGACAGGGTGAAAAATATTACCGGTCTCATTGAGGCTTTTGGTTTGAGTGATATACTGCGGGAATCCTGCAACCTGGTCTTTTCCGCCGGAAGTATCCGCATTGAAGATTCCAAAGACGAGGAAGAAAAGGAACAAATCCGGCTTGCATACGAGATCATCGGGAAGTATGATCTGCACGGCAGCGTACGATGGCTTCCCAGCATTAAAAAACAGGATACGGGAGAAGTATACCGGATTATTGCGGACCGGAAAGGAATCTTTGTCCAGCCGGCCCATTTCGAAGCGTTCGGACTCACGATTCTGGAAGCCATGGTTTCCGGACTGCCTACGTTCGGACCCCGGTTCGGAGGACCATCTGAAATTATTGAACCGGGTAAAAGCGGTATTCTTATGAATACCAGCAAACCTGAACTGATTGCCGAAAGTATTGAAACATTCTTAAAAACATGTGAAGAGAGCCCCGATTATTGGGAAAAGATTTCCCAAAAGGGTATAGAAAGGGTTCACAGCTCTTTTACGTGGGAACTCTACAGCAATAAACTCATCAATCTGGCCAAGCTGTACGGATTCTGGCGTTTTTCAGAATCCGCCGAGGGGAAAATCAAACTGAACCGCTATGCAGACCTAATCTATCATTTTCTCTTCCGTCAGCGGGTAGAAATATCCGAATAAACATGAAGATATCTAATAAATAATCGACAACTCCTGAAAAATGTTGTCTGATCCCGGTGTTTCCGTCAGAATAAGCAGCAAATAGCGGATATCCACGGAAATAGCACGGGTGAGTTCATCACTGTAAATCCAGTCGCTTGTCATGGCTTCGTAATTCCCGTCAAAAGCTAGGCCTGCAATTCTGCCGCGATTATCAAAAACTGCACTGCCCGAATTCCCATTGGTAATATCCATGGTATGAAGAAAGTTAACAGAGAAGTCCTTTAAAACTTTATCATAGAAAGGACGGTTCTTTTCCGTGAGTTTGATCTTTTTTAGAAAGTCATTGACAATAAAGGGGTGCTCTTCCGTTTCTTTTGCCAGGATACCGGGCAGGGTTGTAAAAGGTTTATAAAGGATGCCGTCAGCAGGCGAATAGCCTTTTACATGACCGTACGTGCAGCGGAGGGTTCCGTTGGCATCCGGATAAACAGCTTTTTCCGATATGGATATGAGTGCATTGAAATACCGTGGCATCCATACCATTTTTTCTCCGGATATCCGTTTGTTTTCTTCTCTAATTTGTACCGCCTGTTCTTCAAGAAGGACGGTAAATCGGATCATGGGGTCTGTTAAAGAGGAGAATTCTTCCGGACTCATATCCAAAAGAGACCGGCGAAAATCAGTGTCTGCCAATTGTGTTTCTGAATATAATTTTTCTACAAACAGCTCTAAAGACTCATCCTCTGTTTCCGGAAGGAGTATATCTAATGCCTTAATTCTTTCCGATCCGGTTGTGTTCAAGGCGGTTTTTATATTTCTTTTCAGCAGGATTTTGTCCAGTGTTTCATCATACCCAAACATAAAGTAATCCAGATATTGTTTTCTCCGGTCATAATCTCTTGCCTGATATCCCGGTTCTCTTTCCGGATCCGGTTTGGATTTTTCCAGATTCCAGCGTGTCAGATCATAAGCCGCGGATACAAGACGGCTGTCCCCCCTGAGGCGGTAAAAAAGACGGTGAAAATCGTATGCTTTTTCATAGTTATCCTGCAAAAGAGAAAGCTCTTTCAAAACGGATGCTATTTCCGTACCCATTTCGGGGTGTTTGACAAGATCTTCTTCCAATTGTTTTTTTTGCTGTACCACCTGATGCCGTTTAAAACCCTCAAGCATTCCCTCATATTTTTTCCGGTAATTGTTGATGCCTTTAATTCGGGATGAAAGTTTCAGGGCTGTTTCCGGATTGTTTTCTCCCAGAGAATCCATAATTCCCACAAGTGTCCGGAAATGTTCGATGGACCCGGGATACTCCCTGTCCGTCTCAAAGGCCGCCTCCCGTGCCGTCAGGTACCGCTGGGTCACACCGGGATATCCCAGTATCATGGTGAAATCACCGGGTTTCAATCCTTTTGCAGACAGGGAAAAAGAGTGGGTCGGTTTGAAAGGAACATTGTCAGGCGAATAATCCGAAGGCAGGTTATTTGGTCCTGCATAGACCCGGACTATCGTAAAATCGCCGGTATGACGGGGCCACATCCAGTTATCGATATCGCCGCCGAATTCACCGATGGAGCGGGGCGGGGTGTACACAAGCCGGACGTCGTTGAATTCAAGACGACGGACCAGGAAGTAGGACTTCCCGTTATAAAAAGAGCGGATGAATATTTTTTCCGTTCCGGTTTCTTCCCGTGCAATAATACGTTTAATTCTGTATTGGACAGAATCATAGCGTGCAACAGGATCCATAGTGTCTGTAAGCCCTTGTAGGATTTCTCCTGTAACGTTCTCGAATGAAATAGTAATGGATGCCCTGAAGCCGGGAATGAACCGTTCATTTTCCCGTTTTTCTGCCATAAATCCATTTTCCAGAATATTATCCTGAAGAGTACTGAGTCTTTGAATGCCGCTGAATGCCACATGATGATTGGTGAGGACCAGTCCCTCCGGAGAAATAAAGGATGCGGAGGAACCGTTCAGGTTCACTATGCCCGCAGCCATTTTCGGATAACCGGTTTCCTTATCCATTTTCATGCGGATTTTCAGTCCGGCTTTCCGCATGTCCTTTAGCGGTAATTCATTTAAAAGATACATTCCCTCTACTGCCGGAAGGGTTTTACAAATCAGCAGGAGCCCCAGAGTCAATACTATTTTTGATTTCATTATTTCTCCGGTTTTATCGTTAGAAAATTACCCAATAATATAATCAATGGACTTTTTCTATTCCCATGCTTTTTATTTCTCCTATCTGATAAATAAACAGAAAAATTATCCGGAAAAAAGAAAAGCCCCGGTTCCCGGGGCCCATTCAATAATATGATAAAATGATTACTGCGTTATAAAACGAAGCTTTCTTTCGTTCCGTTCTTTTTTCTCCTCTGTGCCGGTCGATTTAGCAAAAGGATCATAAGATGTTTCGACAACCGCTACGGCATAATAGCCTGTGTTAGTATCAGTATACCCTTCGACCTTAAAGTATAGCTGTTCGGATTCTTCCGCTTCCCACCAGAGAACGGATTGGACCTCATAACCAAAATTACTGACCGGGATGTATCGGTCATTATCGTCATCATAGGTTATATATCTCAATTGATCATCATACAGACGAATGACGGCATCTGTATAAGAGCCGACTATAATGAGATAATTTTTCCCTGCTGTTGTATTAAAAGTGAACCAATCCTCATCACCTGTTGTAAGGGTATGAGACTGGGGATCGGCATTCACGGTTATGGCTGTTGCGTTATCGGCCGTGTTGTCATTTTCATATGAATCGTTTTCTATGGGATTAATCCAGCTTGCAGGAGGAATTGTACCCTCATATTTGGTGTAACGATCTTTTATTTCGACCCTGTATTGTGAACCGGCCCATTCATATTCATCTTCGGTTTCAATAATCAATACATTGTTTTCAATTCTAAAAGGGACTTCTTCGTCGTCGACCAGGATTTTATTATCTTTTACCTCATACTCTTCGTCGAAATATTCATAGGTGTTATCATCTTCATTATTATAATATGTGATTACCTTGTCTTTCTGAAATTCAATTATTTCTGCGGTGAAATAACTATCAAGTACCGGGTTATATGTTTCTTCTATTGTTTCGTCCAGACTTCCGTCTTCGTAGTATATCTCAAGGTAAGAAGTAAAAACCCATTTTCCCAGCAAGGGATTTTCATCTTCATCATCAGAACCAAAAGGACAGCCGGTAAACAAAAAGGCCGTGATTAGCAGAAGGACTGGAAGTTTAAGTTTCATGGAAATTTCTCCTGATTTAATTGTTTTTATTTCAATTTAATATTACATAATGATTAATATTTAAAAAACACAAATACTTTTCACCTGTTTTTTTTTGTGAGCCTTGTCACGATTTGCCATCTGTTGTTTACGGTTTTCCGATCCCTAATAAAGATTTCCCTTTTATCCCAACGTCCTTACATGGCTTTTCTATCTGATTATCACCGGGTCGGGGATTCGGTATTTGCCGGGTATGCAGAGCGAACATGTATATGGATAATTATTAATGATGAATTCTGAGTGCTGAATTGAATATGATCTGACGAAATTCTATAGACAGTAGCGAGTAACGAGGGACGAGGAACGAGTCAAAAGTCGAAAAGAAAGTCATGAAACGTGACAAGTAACGCGTGACGCGTAATGAGTCAGATCATAAACCTCTCAATGTCTAAACCTCTCAACGTCTAAACATCTGAACCCAAAAATGATATAGGACTTTGTTTAGATGAGCTTCCCCACCCCGGGGGTAAGATAATGTAAATTTCCAATCCTGTCAATATTATATTAATAATATTATATCAGTATATTAAAATTTTTTGTGTTTGGGAAAGCTTAAAAGCAGATCCTGAAATCATCAAATAAGTTCTTGAAAACTGTTATTGAATAAATTTTTCAAACCCTGATGTCATGTCCTCACGATAAGTGTCTTTTCCTTCCCGGAAAATAAAATACCCTTCCGTGTTGGGAATGCTTTCTATCCATTCGGGAGATTTTTCGCCCAGGACCATGCAGGCTGTTGCTATGGCATCGGCCCGGGCGCAATCCGGTGCGATGATTGTTACACTTGCCAGGTTATGGGTGACCGGTTCACCGGTTTTTGGGTCAATGGTATGGGAATAGCGCCTCCCCTGATCCATGTAAAATGTCCTGTAATCGCCTGAGGTTGCCACGCCCTGACCCGATATGGAAATAATGGAACTCAGGTCATTACCCGGCAGGGCATTGTCTGTCGGACGGTCAATTCCCAGCCGCCAGTTCCTGCCGTGGACCTGTCCCGAGCACACAACCTCACCCCCAATCTCCACCAGATAATTCTCAAACCCCCGGGATTTCAGATATCCGCCAACGGCATCCACACCAAAACCTTTGGCTACGGCAGACAGATCCAGACGGATCCGGTCGTCTGTTTTACTTAAGATGTTTCCGTTTAAGTCAATTATTTTAAAACCAATGAATTCCAGACAGGAATCAATAGCCTGTTTTGTCGGGACAGCGTGACTTTTTGAACCAGGGCCAAAACCCCAGAGATCCGTCAGCGGACCCACAGTCGGGTCAAACGCACCGTCCGACAGTTCAAAAATTTCTTCAGAAATTATAATGACCCTGACAAAATCCGGAGATATTTCCATGGATTCATCGGAGGACATCCTGTTGAAACGGGAGATTTCACTTGCAGGATCCCACGGGTTCATCTGTTTGTTGACAGACTGGAGGACGGAATCAATCCCATCGTGAACCTGTAAATGACGGGCATTATCCATCTCGGGGCCATAAATACTTACATTGTAAAAGGTTCCCATGGTTTGTCCCGTCCATTTTATTACGGCCATAGGTGGTTCGCAATGGGCTGTCAGAAGCACCAGCGTTGATAGAAGAAGTAGTGATTTTATTTTGTTTTTCATGTTTTTGAAGGTTAGATGTTGAGACGTTCAGGCTCGCTACGCTCGCTGTTCATGGGTTCATGGGCTCAAGGGATCAGCACTCAGAACTTCCCGAACCGCTTCACTAATTCCCGATAAACCGGGTACCTTTCATGGAGCAGGCTATCCTTCGGGCGAACACAAGGTTCGCCCCTGCAAATTCACGTTCCTCGTACCCTCGTAAACATTCTCACTCCAACAGATCCTGTGCTTTATCCCTGAGGGTTTTCAGAATCCGCCATTCACTGTGAACCGCATCATAATATTCCCAGAAAACCCAGCCGTTGGTATTAACATGAGTAATGTCCATGACAGCCGCAGACGGGGATTTGAACTTTTTTCCGTTAAAAACGATCTGACCTTCTGTGATTTCGGCGTAATATTGAATACCCTTATATGTTCCCCGAAGTTTTGTTCCGTTTGGAATAATGGTTCCCCGGACAGAAAGCCCGGGCTCATCCTGAACGGCATCAGGGTCATCAGGAACAATTGCCGGTAATCCGAAATTCCTCCGCAAAACATCATTCGGTGTTTCCTTAAAGGACCGCCGACGCCGTTCAATCTCTTTATGCACGTCAAAATCAATGAGAATGGTACGCATATCCATAATCGGGTCCTCTTATAATAATTCTGCTAAATTTACTATTATTTAGGCGTTATGATCAATTGCTTATAACATGATTATTTCATTAAAATAATCTTTTGATAATTTTGAAAGTGGCTTGTCTCTAAAATTAACAGATAGATTCCTGAACTGTATGAACCTGCATTCCAAAGTACGTTATGATAACCGGCATTCATGTTTTGCTTAAGAAGCTGTTCTATAAAATTTCCGGAAACATCAATGACGTATAATGAAATAAATTCATCTGTTGGAATAAAAAAATTAATTGAAGTAGAAGCGTTAAAGGGGTTTGGATAATTGGGGAACAAGATATATGACTGGGGAAAATCAATCACATTACGGGAATTGGAAGCGAGATTCTCCGGAATTCCATTCATAGCGATGTGGGCAACAGTACCGATAACAATTTTTGACCGTTCAAAAAATATTTGGGTACTAAAATGCCTTATATGATCATAACCATACCAGCAATGTGGATTGAATATTATTTTATCATTGCTATCCGGATGAACAACAGATTGAATAAAAGAAATACCCGGGCATATATCTGATTCTACTTGACCATGTCCCCTGGATGAAAAGGGACGGCCCTGTATCAGTGACATATCATTATTTATGATTAATGAGTCCACTTGTTTTGTTATGTACTCAATTTCATTTAAAAAGGGATTGTTTAATGCTGAAAACTGGGGAATTATTTCATGAAGATTCAGGGAGTCGTATCCTATTGCTTCCACATCCACATTGAAAATCAATTTATCTAAAAAAGGATTTGAAAAATATTCATATGTAAAAGAATGGGCACCATCATCCATTCCCCACAGGGCAAAAATGATTGAATAATCCGTTTCAATATTTTTTAATACACGGGCTCCTTCAAGTACGGCTGCCACACCGCTGGCATTCATGTCAGCTGACGGATTTATTTTTTCCGGATGTCCAAGCCATGGGAATCCCATATAAAATGCTGAGAAAAGAACATATTTTTCCGGATAGTTCATTCCTTCTTTAACAACCAGAAGATCATGAATATCAACATCAAAACCGGATTTTTCATATACTTTCTTAACATATACTTCATAACCGAAGGATTCTAATGTTTCTTTGAGATATTGTTCGGCTATGGTGATATCATTAAGTTCCGTAAATGTTGTATTTGTATACCGTCGGATGATTTTCCGGGCACTATCTCCGATAGCCACTGTTGTATCACCGGACAAAACTCTGACATGATGTTTTATAGTGTCGAAGTCAATGGATTGGAGAATTTCCGGAATATTTTGTGCAAAAAGGCCGGACAGGGAAAAGAAAAAACATCCGGTATATAATATGTATTTTATTTTTATACTATTTATTTGCATCGATGATTGGTACCTCCGGCCAGACTAGAGTTTTTCCTGGTGACAGGTTGATATCATTATCACCAAGTTTTGAAAAAATAGAATAGTATACATATTCACCTATAGTTTTTAAGTTTACAGATGTATCTGTAAATACTGTATCTGGTGGGTTTCTATGTATTTGATTATCTGTTCCCAGTGTGTCAATATATATTGTTAACCAGGAACCATTGCCAATTTTTCGTTTTATAATATAATAATGAGACCACATAAAATCCCATTTCATGGATGGATTAATCCCGGTCAATTTCATGAAGTTCCTTATTGCAGGAGTATACGTAGGAATCGTTTCACCACACGCTTTATAATTTAAATCTTCCTGATATTTATAATTATATTGAGCCCACAAATAAGCACCCTGAAGAGCGGTTATCGATACTTCTACATACCCGTCACATTCTCGCCAGTTTACTGTTTCTAAATTATTCACATCGTTTTTAGTGGGAAAATTAAAATTTAAACACAAAATCCGGTCTTCAGTCGTTTTGTTAAGTGACAGATTGTCAATAAAATATCTATAACTATCTTCTTCTGTTAAACCAACATCTGTAATACTCATTTGTTTACAAGAAAGAATAACAAATATAAGTAGGTATAAAATAAATTTCCTTTTGTTCATAACAATATCCTTTATCTATTCAAGTTATTGTAATTATACTCAAGATAAAAGTCAACATATAATCAGGATTAAATCCTTAATGATATTTACAGTACAGAGTTCTGATCCAAGATATCCTGAAGGGTGACGCCATTCAAAACCTGATCCACTGCTTTTTGAACGGAAAACCAGAGATTCCTGAGTGAACAGTATTCAACAGGTATACATTGCTTATTGCCATCCGGGTGATATTTATAACAGAAGTCGGATTCATAAAGTTTTCCCCCCAAAGCATCCACAATTCGACTTACGGGGATATTTCCCGGCGTATCGGCAAGAACATACCCACCGTGTTTTCCCCGTTCGCTCAAAACCAGATTATTCAACCGCAATATCCTGAGGATTTTGGCAGTATATGCCTGGGAAATTCCTTCCTTATCACTGATTTCATGAATGGTAATCCCGTTTTCTTTGCCAGAACGGGCAATTCTCAGAACACACCGGAGTCCGTACACTTCCTGGGTGGAGAGTTTCATCTACATGATCCCAAGTGCCAGTTTTCCGTCTTCTGTGATCATGTCCTGGTTCCAGACCGGCTCCCAAACGATTTCAACATCCACATTCTTGACACCCTCAATATAACTGAGTTTGCTTTTCACTTTTTCAGGAAGGGATTCTGCCACGGGACATGTGGGGGAGGTGAGAGTCATCTGAATATGGATGTCAAGATCTTCATTGATGTCTACATCGTAAATTAGTCCCAGATCGTATATATTAACCCAGATTTCCGGGTCATAAACGGTTTTCAGTACTTTGATTGCTTCTTCACAGACATCTTTAATACTTCGTTTATCCGTCATCTTTCCTCCTTTCAGGAGAAGAGTTTTACCAGATCTTTAAGGCTCTCTGTCAGGTAATCCACTTCCTCCCTGGTATTGTAAATTGTCAAAGAAGCCCGGGCAGTTCCCGGAATACCATACCGTTTCATAACCGGCTGGGCACAATGGTGACCGGTCCGGATGGCAATCCCCCGGCCATCCAGAAAACTGCCGATATCCAAAGGATGAATTCCTTCAATTAGAAATGAAAAAATGGAGGTTTTATGTTTCGCGTCACCGTAAAACTTCAGTCCCGGAACTGTTAATAGTTTTTTACGGCCGTGGTCCAGCAGATCCTTTTCGTGTTTTTGAATGGTATCATACCCCGTATCCCGGATAAACCGAAGAGCTTCTGCAAAACCTGCCACACCGGCCACATTAGGGGTCCCTGCTTCAAAACGAAAAGGCAACGATGCAAATGTTGGATATTTTCCGAATTCAACCTCTTCAATCATTTCACCACCACCGTGGTAGGGAGGCCAGATTTCCAGGTGCTTTTTCTTCACATACAGAGCTCCAGCTCCTGTTGGACCATAGGCCTTATGAGCAGAAACGGCATACATGTCACAATCCAAATCCTGCACATCCACTTTTTCGTGTGCAATGGCCTGAGCGCCGTCGACTAAAACCGGAACACCGTGTTCATGGGCTATGGCAATCATTTCCTTAACAGGATTGATTGTCCCTAACACATTGGAGACATGCATCACACCCACAAGACGGGTCCGGGAAGAAAAGGACTCTTTATAGACTTGCTGATCCAGTTCACCCCGCTCATTGAAAGGAATAACTTTGATGGTAAATTTCAATTCCCGTGCAAGTATCTGCCAGGGGACGATATTTGCATGGTGCTCCATTTCTGTGAGAATGATCTCATCCCTCTCCGACAGATTAGAACGGCCGAATGAAGATGCAATCAGATTAATGCCTTCAGTGACTCCCCGGACGAAAAGTATTTCTTCTGAAGATGGGGCGTTGAGAAAAGAACGGACCTCTTCCCGGGATTTTTCAAAAAGTTCTGTTGCCCGCTGACTCAGAGTATGAACACCCCGGTGGACATTGGCGTTCTGATGTGTATAGAACCGGGTAATTGCATCTATAACCCGTTGTGGCTTTTGCATAGTAGCAGCATTGTCCATGTAAATTAAGGGATGGCCGTTTATTTGCTCTTTTAAAACCGGGAATTGTACCCTGAAATCAGGATTCATGGTTTTAATCCTCTTGCTTGTGAAGTGATTCAAAATCCTCTGCCGAACCCCAGTCCCGCCCGAAACGGTTGTAAAGCCGTTTATAAAGGAAAAAACGGACAGACCCCAGAATGATGGAATCCACCACATCATTGGCAAATGCAAAGGTGAGCATGGAGCGGGCGATCTCTTTGGAAACGCCTCTGCTTTGAAGATAAAACATGGCCGTTTTATCCAATTGACCCACTGTGGCGCCATGGGAACACTTTACGTCATCGGCAAAAATCTTGAGCTGGGGCTTGGAATCGGCATGGGCCTTGTCTGACAGGATAAGGTTCCGGTTCAACTGATGGGCTTCTGTTTTCTGTGCGTCCTGTGACACTAATATTTTTCCGTTGAAAACACCCCTCGACTTATCGTCCAGAATTCCTTTATACAACTGATTGCTTGTGGCATGAGGAGACAGGTGGGATATAACGGTCCGGTTATCCATAAGCTGTTCATGACGGCCTGCATAGAGACCGAAAAGCTGACAGTCACTGCCGGTTCCTGTTAATGTTGCATCCACATCATTTCTGGAAATTTTACTTCCCAGAGAGATCCATGTATTCTGATACCGGCTGTTGGAAGAAATGCTGATATTTGTACTTCCAAAATAATGGCTTTTTTCGTTTTGAAGCTGCAGTACATGATGACGAAGGGATGAATTTTCCCCGTTGAAAACTTCCGTCACGGAGTTTGTCAGGGCCGGCTGGTCATCAAGACTATCATACGTTTCCACAAGTGTGGCTGAACTGTTCCTGCCCATGATGATCAGATTCCGGGGAGCGGAAAAACGTAATTCCCCGTTCCCCATCGTGAGAAACATCAGGTGAATGGGTGTTTCACACCGGTAATTGTCCGGAATATGGACAACGGATCCGTCTGTAAAAAAAGCACCATTCAGGTAGGAAAAAAAGTCATTCCCCTGTTTATCTGCTTTTCCAAGGTATTTTTTTATTTCGTCCGGTTTCCTTTTTATGGCAGATTGTAGATTTTCTACACACATATCGATGGGAAGATCTTTGATATTGGAAAAGTGTGGAACAAAATGACCATTCACAAAGACCATAAAATGGCTTTTCATCTGATTAAATGTATAGGGGTAAACGGCTTCCGGGGTAAGTCCTTCAAGATCTGACATAACAGATGGAACAGGCAGCTGTTTTTCAAATCCGCTCAGATCTGTATAATTCCACTCTTCATGTTTCAGCGTGGGGAAAGGGGAGGATTGGAGCTTTTTAAAAGATTTCTGCCGAAAATCCCGGATAATGGAAGATGGTTCATGGGTAACCATGGAAAGCTGTTGATAAAAAGCTGGTGTTTCCGAAACCGTCTGCGTCATTGGGATTCTCCTGATTTTGCTTTGATCCAGTCATACCCCTTTCGCTCCAGTTCCAGAGCCAGTGATTTATCGCCAGATTCCACAATACGGCCGTCATACAACACATGAACATAATCCGGAACAATGTAATCAAGAAGGCGCTGATAATGGGTTACCACCAGGGTGGCATTGTCCTTGTTTTTCAGGGAATTCACGCCATTGGCTACGGTTTTCAGGGCATCGATATCCAGTCCCGAATCCGTTTCATCCAGGATAGCCAGCCGTGGTTCCAGGACGGCCATCTGCAGGATCTCATTCCTTTTTTTCTCCCCGCCGGAAAACCCCTCATTCACAGGGCGTCCCAGTAAGGAAGAGTCCATATCAACAAGTTTCATCCGTTTGCGGACAAGCGTCAGAAAATCCATGGCATCAAGCTCAGGGAGTCCTTTATGTTTCCGGATCTCATTAAGGGCTGTCTTTAAAAACGTTGTGTTTGAAACGCCGGGGATTTCAATGGGATACTGAAACGCCAGAAAGACACCTTTCCGGGCTCTTTCCTCCGGGGCAAGTTCCAAAAGGTATTTCCCGTCAAAAATCACAGTGCCGTCTTCTACAATGTATCCTTCCTTTCCTGCCAGAATATGGGCAAGAGTGCTTTTCCCAGATCCGTTTGGACCCATGATGGCATGTACCTCGCCTGGGTGAATTTCCAGGTTGATGCCTTTGAGGATTTTGTTTCCTTCAATCGATGCTTTCAGGTTCCGAATGCTTAACATACTCCGTTCCTTATATTCAGATTAACCCACGCTGCCTTCAAGGCTTACGGTGAGGAGTTTTTGGGCTTCCACGGCAAATTCCATGGGAAGGCGCTTAAAGACCTCCCGGGCATAACCGTTGATGATTACCCCGATGGCTTCTTCTGTGCCGATCCCCCGTTGATTGCAGTAATAGAGCTGATCCTCGCTGATTTTGGATGTGGTGGCTTCGTGTTCCACATTGGCAGTGGGATTATCCACTTCCAGATAAGGGAACGTATGAGCGCCGCATTTGTCGCCAATAAGCAGGGAATCGCATTGGGAATAATTTTTGGCATAATCCGCTTTTGGACCGATTTTTACAAGTCCGCGGTAGGAATTATTGCTGTAGCCTGCGGAGATGCCTTTAGAAATAATCGTACTGCGGGTATTTTTCCCAAGATGGATCATTTTCGTGCCTGTATCTGCTTGCTGACGGTTGTTGGTCAGGGCTACGGAGTGGAATTCTCCCACGGCATTATTGCCCCGTAGAATGATACTGGGATATTTCCATGTAATGGCCGAACCTGTTTCCACCTGGGCCCAGGAAATTTTAGAATTGTTTCCGCAAACACCCCGTTTCGTCACGAAGTTATAAATCCCGCCCTTTCCGTTTTTATCCCCGGCATACCAGTTCTGAACAGTGGAATATTTGATTTCCGCCCCGTCCAGGGCAATGAGTTCCACAACCGCGGCATGGAGCTGGTTTTCATCTCGCATGGGTGCGGTGCAGCCTTCCAGATAACTCACAGTGCTTCCCTCGTCAGCCACAATCAGGGTCCGTTCAAATTGACCGGTGTTTGCGGCATTGATCCGGAAATAAGTGCTGAGTTCCATGGGACAGCGGACACCCTTGGGTATGTAGACAAAGGTTCCGTCGGTAAAAACGGCGGAGTTTAGTGCGGCAAAAAAATTATCAGTGGGCGGCACAACCGAACCCAGATATTTTTTAATCAGATCGGGATGTTCACGGATTGCTTCGGAAATAGGCAGGAAAACAATGCCTAATTCTTTCAATTTTGATTTAAAGGTTGTGGCTACGGATACGCTGTCCATAACGGCATCCACGGCCACACCGGCCAGGGCTGCCCGTTCTTCAAGGGGAATGCCAAGTTTATCAAAAGTCTCAAGAATTTCCGGATCCACCTCGTCCAGGCTTTTCGGCCCGTCTTTCTTTTTGGGAGCGGCATAATAGTAAATATTCTGATAATCAATGGGAGGGTATTTTACAAATGCCCAGGTGGGTTCTTTCATGTCAAGCCAGTACCGATAGGCTTTTAAACGCCACCGGAGCATGGATTCCGGTTCACCCTTTTTTGCACTGATAAAACGGATAATATCCTCATTCAGTCCCTTCGGCGCCATATCCATTTCTATATCGGTCACAAAACCGTATTCATACTCTTTCTGCGTCAGTGAATCAATGTGTTCCCGGTCCTTGCCCATGGTCTTTTCTTCCTTGTTTGTGACAGAGTTTACTTAAAACTGTACTATTTAGTCAAGATTAAAATAGCAGATGAAAGAAAGGAAATGAAGAATGAATTTGATTAGTCCAAAGTCTCCGAACGTCATTCTGGCTTATCGGGGCAGGCTTCAGTTAAAAGTCAAAAGTCCCTGAACGTCGTTCCGACTTATCGGGGTAGACTACCGGCTACTAGCGACTTTTTTACATAGCAAGATAATGGGTTAAATTGATATAGGGTTTTGTTGAGCTGAGCTCCCCCACCCCGGGGGAAATTTACAGTCGAAGATCGAACTTGTCAAACTAATATTATAATTGATATATACTATAGAAGTAGCGAGGAATGAGTAACGAAAGTCAAAAGTCGAAAGTCAAAAGTCGAAAGTCCCCGAACGTCATTCTGACTTATCGGGGCAGGCTTCAGTCGAAAGTCCCAAGTCATGGAACGTGACAAGTAACGCGTGACGCGTAACGAGTCAGATCATAAACCTCTCAACCTATCAACAGCGAGCTAATTATCAATTATGAATTAACCAATTATCAATTTCCCCTGAGCCCCTGAACCCTATGTTCTGACCCAACAAGTCAGATCATAAACCTCTCAACGTCTAAACCTTTAAACCTTTCAACCTTTCAACTTCTCCCTTTCCTATCCTAACTGAAAAACTCTAAATTATATAAATTAATTATACGGATACAATTATGGAGAAAAGCAATCACCGGTCGTTACTGATAACTGCAATTATTGCCCTGGGTGTTTTTATTCTGATTCTTCTGTTCAGCCTGACGGATATTTACCGGGGTATGAACAATGCCATCACGGATTTTAAGTGGCGAATTATTTCCGGAGGTGAAAAGGCTGATTCATCCTTAATGGTCATTGCCATCGATGATGCATCCGTCAGCTATTTTGCAGATCGGTACAATATACCCTGGCCCTGGCCCCGGCAGTTTTACGGAATTGTTCTGAATTACCTCAATTCAGCCGGTGCTGGGACTGTGGTTTTTGATATGCATTTTACGGAAGCGGATCAGCAGAGGTTAGAACTTTCTGCAGAAGCTTCAGATCGGGATTTTGGCATGGCTGTGGCAGCTTTTCCTCATGTTGTTATGGGAGCCATGCTTACGGATTCACTTTATGGACGGGGAGATTTTGCCGGATTGGGGAGGTTAGATTTTCAAAATCACGAAGCCTTATCCCTTCCCCGGTATAACGGGATCCGTTTTCCAATTCCGGTCATTTCACAGGGGCTTGAGCGCATTGGAACCACACACTTTATTACCGATTCGGATGGAATTTGCCGTCGTCTGCCTCTTGTAGTCCGGGTAGGTGATGTCTATTATCCCCAGTTGGGACTTGCGGCTTATCTGGAAGAAGAAGGAGATTCAATTCTATCCTATGATGGGAGTAAAAGACAATTAATTACTCAAGAATCGCGAATCCCATTGGATAATAAAGGGAATTTTCCCATTCTTTGGTACGGACCCGGAGGAGAATCCGGAGTGTACCGTTATGACTCTTTTCATGCGGTTTTTCTTTCCGCCATCCGATATCAGTCCGGTCAGACACCTATTATCATACCGGAGTCCTATAAGGGTAAAAAAATCATGATCTGTGCCACGGCCGGAGGGCTTCTGGATCTGAAACCGACCCCTTTTACTGCCGTTGCCCCATATCCCGGAGGTGAAATCCATCTGACCATCTGGAATAATCTGATCCACGGCCATTATTTGAAAACAGTTCCCAATCTTTTAATTCAGCTGGTAACCCTGTTTTTCCTTCTTGGATTATCATTTTTTATCCTGAATCGTAAGTTCAGCCAGTCGGTAATTCTTGCCCTTACGGGTGCGGTTGTCTTTATTGTCATATCACTGCTTCTTTTCCATTTTCTTAATACAGACATGGATGCCCTCTTTCCCTTTCTTGGAATTCTGCTCACAACTGGTTCGGCCGCCATGTACAGGACTCTGACGGAAGGCAGGGCGAAACGACAGATTCAAACTATGTTTTCCCGCTATCTCAGTTCGGATGTAATAAACCTGCTCATGGAAAATCCGGACCGGGTTGACCTGGAAGGATCCGAAATTACGGGGACCGTTCTTTTTACAGACCTGCAGGGGTTTACAACCTTTTCCGAAAAAAAATCACCCCGGGAAGTAATCAAAGTCCTGAACACCTATTTTGAAACAATTTCCTCAATTGTTCTGGACTATGGAGGTTTGCTGGACAAGTATACGGGTGACGGTATTATGGCAATATTTGGTGCGCCTATCCCAACACCGCATCATGCCCGTGCAGCTTGTGAGGTTATTCTGAAATTTCGTGAGATGAAGGTAAACGATCTGATACCCCTTCCTTCGGGGAAGATTCTGACACGTATTGGCATCAGCAGCGGCCCTATGGTTGTGGGGAATTTGGGTAGTGCCCGGCGTATGGATTATACGGCAGTAGGGGATACAGTCAACCTTTCCGCAAGGCTTGAGGGTGTGAATAAATCCTACGGAACCACCAATATTATGAGCGAGTTCACATGGGAATTCGTAAAAGATGACTATATTTTCAGAGAACTGGATTACATTCGTGTAAAAGGGAAAAACCTGCCTATCCGGGTGTTCACACTGATAGACAGAAAAAATGAGGTTAGTAATTCCCAGCTTGAAATTGAAGAAATGTTCATTGAAGCCATGCAACAATACAGAGAGCGGGACTGGAGAAAAGCCATTCACGCTTATGAGGATATTTTGAAAAAAGATCCGGAAGATAAACCGTCCGCCGCATTTGTGGAACGGTGTCATCTTTTGAGGAAAAATCCGGATCTGGTGGATGAAGAAGGGGTTTTTACGTTTAAAACAAAATAAGGTAATACCATGAAAAAGCTCATTTTCTTATTTCTGGTGATTTTTTGTGTCCTCCGTCTGCCGGCTGAAACGGTTCAGCGGAACAATACATCCCTCCGGGAAGGAGCAGGAGCTTTTTTCCCGGTTGTGACCATACTCAATTCGGGTGACCAGGTTACGGTTAACACAACAGACGATCAATGGCTGAATGTTACAACCGGTGACCGGAAAACAGGGTGGGTTTCAGCCAATGCCTTTGAGTCCGGTGCATCTTCCATAGACTATGGTGTGATGGCTTCGGACTGGACAAACAGACAGGCTTCTACAACCATGGTCAATGCGGCGGTTAAAGGATTCTTTGAGAATCAGATGAGCCGTTCCGGCATGAACAGGGATGTGCTTGACAGACCGATTCGTCTTTATTTCAGGCCTCAGGAGTATTTGTCATTCAGAGACCAGACCTATCAGAACCGCTGGCGTCCCAATCGGTACAGACGGCAGTATCGCCTTAAACAAAATAAGGGCTTTACACTTGACGAAACACTCTTTGCCATCAGTGCCTATACGGCAGGACGGCTCACGGCTCCGGGGCTTGTTGCAAATGCCCGGTTAACATCATATGTGAATATGATTGCCCAGCTTGTATCGGATAATACGGAGTTTTATGACCTTCCCATAACAGTCCATGTCGCCAATTCAGATGAAATTTATGCCAATGCCCTTCCCATCGGTGTGATTGTCATTTCAAAAGGAATGCTGAAACAAGTCAGCAGTGAACATGAACTGGCCTGTCTGATCGGACATGAAATTGCCCATGTTACACTGGGACACGGGGAAACGGAAATGAGCAAGCGCCGGGTCAAATTCCGGGCAGAGGATGCCTTTGGGGAATTGGATGAAGCCTTCGGCACGGATACAAAGGAAATGGATGAACTGGCCGATGAAATGTTCGAACGAGCCATAAAGGGCCGTAAAGAGGAATATGAGGCAGAAGCGGATGCACAAGGGGCAATTTATGCTTACCGGGCAGGCTATGATCCTTCCGGTATGATTACTCTGATGAGTAAACTGGAATCCAAAATTCCCCGGAATCAGGATCCGGATGATATTCGCCACTGGTTCCCCTATAGTTTTAAAAACAGAATAGGACAGTTGCAGACATTTGTGAATAAAGATCTTAAAGCTGACAGTAATTATATTAAGAATGAAAACCGTTATCAGATGATGACGGCGGGATTATAAAATCCTGTTCAGCATGTAATCACACGTATTCAGGATATATGTCCTGACGGACTCATTCTGTAAAATCCCAAACAATTCCTTGGCCTTGTCCGTATTGGACAGGGCCATTTTTTTTGCCTTTTCAATTACTGCGGGGGATGTGAGGTTTTTCTGGATGGATTCAAAAGTCCCGGGTGTTCTTTCTTTCGGGAGAGGACCGAAACATTCTTCATAGATAAAATAAGGCAGTGTCATTTTACCGGACAGAAAATCAGCCCCCACCGGTTTGCCTGTAATTTTCTTATTCCCCAATACATCCAGAAGGTCATCCATGAATTGAAATGCAGTTCCAAGCACCAGACCTGCCTGTCCCAGCACTTTTACCGTTTTGTCAGAAGCCTCCGCTAGCAGTGCGCCGGATTCACAGGCACTCTTAAATAAAACGGCTGTCTTTGAAGAGATGATATTCAGATATGTTTTAAAATCCAGTTCATTTTGCGGAATGGTTTCTTCCAGAAGTTGGCCTTCCGCCATTTTACGTAGAGAACTCACGCAGCTTTCGATAAGTTTTTCCGGTAACCCTGCCGTCAGTGCATAGGCTTCCACAAAAAGATAATCCCCGGCCAATACAGCGGAAGGGATGCCGTGTTCGGCGAAAACCGTAGGAGCGCCGCGCCGTATTTCCGACCGGTCAATCAGATCATCATGAATAAGGGTGGCTGTGTGGATTAGCTCCAGGGATGCCGCGGACCGCCTGGCATTTCCCAGATTTTTTCCGGGTCCGTTCATACCGTGAAAAACAGCCATAAGAATTATAGGGCGAATCCGTTTACCGCCATTCCGGACAAGGGATGAAACCATACGATTCATCTGCTGCAGGTCCGACCGGGCCCTGGAATGAATAATTTTTTCTATTTCACGTATGTCCCCATTCAATATTTTCGGAATGGGGTTTTTCTTTTCAATAACAGTCTGTATCCGGGTATTCATGGATAGAATTTATTAAATCCCTTCTGAGAAACAAAAGGGAAGTGAAAATTGGTAGTCAGTAGCCTGACCCGCGAAATACGCTCTGCTTATTTCACAGGGATAAGTAGCCTATAAATACTGAATGTTGAATTCTAAATTCTGAATGAAATGATGATTGAATAATAAAATGAAGAAAAATAAAATTTAATCAGTTTACTGCTGACATTTTTCTCAAAAGTCTTTGATCTCTTTGTGACTGACATTAAACTGTCAACGCATTCAACGCTCAGAATTCCTTAAAAAATGCTTAAATTATTTTCAATGATTTTTTGATAAAAAGTGAGGTGATCAATGAAAAAGGGTTTCAGTTTGTCATTATTGTTTCTAGTAATGTCTCTGACGTTTACGTCATGTTCACAAAAGAGCGTGGATCCGCCTGTGGCACAGAAAATCGAAAAACAGACAACAGTTTTCGGCGATACCCGTGTGGATTATTTCGACTGGCTGAAAGAAAAAGAGAATCCGGATGTGATCCGCTATCTTGAGGAAGAAAATGCGTATGCCGATTATATTCTCAAGGATACAAAGAAACTCCGGAAGAAAATTTATAAGGAAATTATCGGCCGCATACAGGAAACGGATATCTCTGTTCCGGTGAAACGGGATAATTTTTATTACTACAGCCGGACGGAAAAAGGGAAACAGTATTCCATATACTGCAGAAAAGAAGGATCTCTTGAAAATAAAGAGGAGATTATCCTGGATGCAAATGAACGGGCAAAAGGTTCCGATTACTATTCTCTCGGGATGCTTTCTCTCTCCACGGATCATGGTATCCTGGCGATTTCCGAGGACCGGAACGGTTCGGAAGTCTATACACTCAGGTTTAAAAACCTGAAGGACGGCAGTTTTTATCCCGAAGAGATTGACAGCGTGGGTTCAGGCGTGTGGGCTGTCGATAACAGGAACTTTTTCTATACGACCATAGATTACACATTCCGGCCATGGAGGGTTTACAGACATACCCTGGGAACGTCCGTCTCAGAAGATGAACTGATTTATGAAGATCCGGATCTTGCCTTCTATGTGGATGTGAATCGTTCAAAGGATAAAGAATATCTTTTTATTTCTTCCCAAAGCAAAATAAGCAGCGAAGTTCATTATCTTTCTACGGAAAATCCTGCCGGTTCATTTATTCTCTTTTCCCCCCGGGAAAGAGGTGTTGAATACAGCCTTGAACATCATGGCGGGTATTTTTATGTCCTGACAAACCGGGGCGACCTGAAGAATTTCTATATCATCCGGCAGGCGGTGACTGCACCGTCACTGTCGGGACAGTTTATAGTGTATGAACATGATCTGAATGCCAAAATCAACGGCATGGATATCTTTAAGGATTATCTGGCGGTATACAGGACGGGCAACGCCCGCACCATGATTGATATTCAGAATCTGAAGACGAGAGAAAGGCACACCATTGATTTTCCTGAAGAAATCTATATGGCCCGGGGGACGAACAACCCGGAATTCGAAACGGAAAAACTGAGGGTTTTTTACACATCCCTCCTGACGCCACAAACGGTTTATGAATACAACATGCAAACCCGTGAACTCGAACTGCTGAAACAAACAGAGGTCCGGGGCGGGTGGAACAGGGACGATTATGCGACGGAACTGCTGATGGTTCCGGCACGGGACGGTGCGGAGATTCCCGTTTCCATTCTCTATAAAAAAGGGTTTAAGAAAGACGGTTCTCAACCGGTGTTCCTCTACGGGTACGGATCCTACGGCATTACCATGAATCCCTATTTTTCCTACAGCCGCTGGAGTCTGGTGGACAGGGGATTTCTTTATGCAACTGCCCATATCCGGGGCGGGGGTGCTAAAGGTGAATACTGGTATGAAGACGGGAAATGGCTCAATAAGAAGAACACATTTACTGATTTTATCGATGTGGCGCAATATCTGGTTGATGAAAAATATACCGTACCCGAAAAAATGGCCATCGGCGGCGGCAGTGCCGGCGGATTGCTGATGGGTGCCGTCGTGAATATGCGACCGGATCTATTTGGCGCCGTCATTGCCAGTGTTCCCTTTGTGGATGTCCTCAATACCATGTCTGATCCGTCCCTGCCTCTGACCGTAACCGAATATGACGAATGGGGGAATCCGGGAGAAGAAGAGTACTATAACTATATCCGAAGTTACTGTCCATACTCCAATGTAGAAGCCAAAGAGTATCCCCATATCATGGTTACCGCCGGACTCAATGACCCCCGGGTTTCTTATGCCGAACCAGCCAAGTGGACGGCCAAACTCCGGTCCGTGAAAACAGATGAAAATATTCTCATCCTGCGGACCAATATGGGCGCCGGACACGGCGGGGCATCAGGGCGCTATGATGCCTATAAGGAAATTGCGGAAGAATATGGATTTATTTTGGGCGTTCTGAATGATGAGTTCTGAGTGCTGAATGAGTCGAAAGTCCCCGAACGTCATTCTGACTTATTGGGACAGGCTTCAGTCAAAAGTCGAAAGTCAGTATCGAGGGGTGAGGATCGGGTGGCGGGATTGGTTTTGTGAGGTAAGGATATTTTCTTCACCCTCGTATTTTGGTGCCCTCATCCCTCTGTGCTTCGAGACTCGTCCTTTGTCCGTCAACACTCATATTGTCATCTGAAATGATTTGATATATGAATTACAATATAAAATTGACATGTTTAAAAAATGACCGTATCTTTCCCCCGGGGTGGGGGAGCTCAGCTAAACAGAAATCTATATCAATTTAACCTATTATCTTGCTATGTAAAAAGTAGCCGGTAGCCGGTAGCCATTAGCCGGTCCTCGTACTTAACTCAATCTGTCTTAACAGCATTAAACCTTCTTAATCGGCTTTCAACCCGCCATAACCCTCTTGTCCCGCGTTACGCGTCACGTGTCACATTCCCTGATTTTTGACTTTCAACTTTTTAACTTTCGACTATTCTTTACTTCTATAGCTTGGTTTTCTAATGATTCCATTTGGAAAACAGAATTATTTTGAATCTGTTTGAAACCTGAGAGGACTAATTGACTCTAAACTTTAAAAATGAACAAAGGAGTCCAAAATGGCAGAAATTACATTAAAAGGAAATCTCATACATACATCCGGAAATTTGCCGGAGATCGGTACCAAAGCACCGGATTTTAAACTGACTGGAACGGACCTGAAAGACCTGTCCCTTAAGGATTTTTCCGGTAAAATTCTGATATTGAATATTTTCCCAAGTTTGGATACGGATGTTTGCGCCATGTCTGTCCGACGATTCAACCAAATGGCTGCAGAAATGGACAATATGAAAGTCCTCTGTATTTCCCGGGATCTGCCCTTTGCCCACAAACGCTTTTGTGTGGCCGAAGGGATAGAAAACGTGGTCTCCCTGAGTGAGCTGAGAGACCTTAATTTTGGCAATATGTACGGGGTACGAATTGTTGATGGTCCCATGGCCGGTCTTTTAGCCCGTTCAGTTGTAGTGATTGATACTGAAGGCCGGGTGAAATATTCCGAACTGGTGCCGGAAATAACCCGGGAACCGGACTACGAAAGTGTATTGAAGAATGTTGGTTAGTTGACAGTCGTTAGTCAAAAGTCGAAAGTCAGTATCGAGTAGCGAGTAACGAGTAGCGAGTCAAAAGTCGAAAGTCCACTGTCAACTGATCAAATTCAATCATTCTTCATTCAATTCAGAATTAAGAATTCAAAATTCAGTATTTATCGCCTACCGGCTACCATCTTAATCTTTCCCATTTGCTCCATGGTCTTTTGATATCCCTCGGCGATACTTTCTTTACCCAGGTCAAAATCCATAAGTTTGAAGTGTCCAAGTTCAGGTGTGATAACAATATCCGGTTTGTTCAAATGAAGGGTCAGTCTTGCTACCTGCATTTCCATAATGTCCAGGGATTGACGGTAAATATCCAAAAAACCCGGGATTTCTTCTTTTTCTTCTAAGCGGGTGTAATCTCCGGCCTCAATCTTAAACCACGTTTTTATCAGTGAATCGACAGTGTTATAATGTCCGGTGAGTTTATCCATAATTGCAGTACTCAGTGCCTTGTCCCGTTTTTCCTCTCTTTTTGTCTGTTTTTTTTTATACCGGTTAATAAGACATCGGTTCAGATCAACGGCAATAATCACATCGGCCCCCATATTTCTTACCACATCCACCGGGACTGGATTCAGTATACCGCCGTCGACACAAAGAATTCCGTTGAACTCCACAGGCCGGAAGATTCCGGGAATACCTATACTGGCCCTGACGGCTTCTCTAACGAAACCCTTTGTTATAACAAGCTCTTCCCCTTTTTTCAGATCCGTTGCCACCACCCGCAGGGGAATTTGCAAATCCTTAAATGTTTGAGCCATCATTACGTCTTCGGCCAGATCCATCACTTTCCGCCCATCCAGAACACCGGTACGGCTCACAGATATATCCAGCAGGGAGACGACACGTTTCCAGTCCATATCCAGAACAATTTTCTCGAATTCTTCGATTTTTCCCGAAGCGGCAATGGCGCCCACATAGGCGCCGATACTTGTGCCGGCTATGAAATCAATGGGAATATTATTCTCAGCAAGAGCCTTAATAACCCCAATATGAGACCAGCCCCGGGAGGATCCGCTTCCTAAAGCCAGACCGACTTTTTTCCGTTTGTTCATTCCCTACCCAGAAGATGTTTCTCAAAAAAGAGCATCATACTTTGTGTATAAAAATCCCGGTTGCTTTTTTTGCTGAATCCGTGACCTTCATCCTTAGCCAGAAGATACCAGACTTCTGTATTGTTTGCTTTGACGGCATCGAGAATCTGTTCAGCTTCGCTGGCAGGAACTCTGGGATCGTTAAGTCCCTGAACAATAAAGAGAGGTGTGGATATTTTATGAGCATTATTTGTGGGTGAGATGGATTCAAGAAAGGCATTCATATCCGGATCCCTTTCATTCCCGTATTCCGCCCGTCTCAGATCGCGGCGATAGGATTTGGTGTTTGTCAGGAAGGTGACAAAATTGCTGATTCCTACATTGTTTACACCTGCACTCAGACGTTCGTTGTAATGGGTCAGACTTGCAAGCACCATATATCCCCCATAGGATCCGCCCCACACAGCCACACGGTTTTCGTCCAGTTCCGGTTGTTCTTCTATCCAGTCCAGAAGGGCACCAATATCAAACACAGAATTTTCCCTTAGATACCCATTGTCCAGTAATAGATAGGATTTCCCATATCCCGCCGAACCCCGCACATTGGGAGCCAGGATTGAAGCCCCCAGTTCATTGGTTAGGTATTGGAAAGTGGAGGAAAAAGAGGGCCTGAACTGGCTTTCCGGGCCTCCGTGGATATAAACAATCACCGGAGCTTTTTTATCACTTGTTTTTCCTTTGTAATAAAAGGCAGGAATTTTCCGGGGTGCACCGTTTTCGAGAGAATCAAAGGTTATATAATGGATCAATTCGGGTGTAACAAATGCTGCTGTATTCAATCCGCCCACTTCACTGAAGGTCCATCGGGTGAGAACGGCGCCCGTCAGTCGTATTGTATAAACATCAGAAGGATTTGTAGGGGTATTCATCGTTAAACCCAGTTCTGTTCCGTCATTATTGAAACGGAGTCCGCCGATTAATCCGGCAGGCAGCCTGGGAACATTCAAACGGGAGCCTGATTTAGTATTTTTTACAGAGACTTTATCCAATCCATCCTCATTCGTTACCCACGCCAAAAGCATACCGTCATCGCTTACGGTAAAACCGGTGACATCCCATTGGAGACGGGGGGTCAGAATATTGGTGCTTTTAGTCCGCACATTGTAGGAACGGAGCAGTTGAAATTCGGAGTTTTCGTCTGAAGTGAAAAAAATCTGATCACCCAGAGGAGACCAGACCGCGCCGCCGTATGAAATTTTCTCATGAGACGGATTAATTTGGCTGAGTTTGCCGCTTTCAATATCCAGAATATGCAGTGTGGATTCATTAATGGAAACATAGTTCAGAAGAATCATATTCCGGTTATCCGGGGACCAGCTCTGAGGCTGCCAGTATCCCTGGAGTTCTGCAATAATTTTTGGATTACTTAAGTCACTGGCAGGAGCCATATAGATATCATAATCCGTACCATTCCGTTTAGTGCTGTGGTAGATCAGGATTTTGCCGTCGTTTGACCAGCAGGGCGATCCATTCCTGGATTTTCCATCCGTGATCATTTGGATATTTCCGTCTTTCAGGTTCATGGAAAAAAGCTGGTAATATTCATTGCCGCCTATATCTTTTGTAAAAACTATAAGCGGATGTTTGGAATCGGGGCAGACTGTTGCCTCTCTTATAGGTTCGTTAAAAAATGTAAGTTGTTCACGTGTACCGCCGGGGACCTTAACCCGATGAAGCTGGGATGTTTCCCCGAAGCGTGTGGAAATCAGCAAACCACCACCGGGAAGCCAGTCCTGAAGTCCGGCAGACCGTACATTCTGATATTGGTTTAACCGGTCTTTCAATGTTTCCGGAATGGGCGGAATGTTTTCCATCACCAGGTTTCCGGATTCAATACGGCCGTCTTCGGGGGGCTTTCCGCAGGCTGATAGTGTTATTATGATGGTAAAAACCCATACAATTCGAGACAGTTTCATGGCATAATCCTTTATCCGTTTGTTGTTCATACTGCAATTAAGAAAATAAAAAAGAATCTTGAGAAGGGAAAGGGGATAGTGATCGGTAGCCGGTAGCCGGCGGTAGAGAAGCAATCTTTCTACATTAAAAAACAATATAAAACTATAATTAAGCACATATTGGTGAGTTTAACTAGAAATTACACCTTTTATGGGGGTGTGGGAGCTACAAGATTCGAACTTGTGACCCCCTGCTTGTAAGGCAGGTGCTCTGGACCAGCTGAGCTAAGCTCCCCTCAAAAAGCCAGAAAGTTTACGATTCGGAGCAATATAATGCAAGGGAAAAGTCAGTCGAAAGTCCCCGAATGTGTGTCAGAACATAAGTTACAGATTTGTGTCAAGAGATAGGTTTGATGCCTCTATTGACTCACCCACCCCAATTCATCATTCAACAATTCAATTCAGACCTCAGAACTCAGACCTCAGACCTCAGAACTCAGAATTCAGAACTCAGAATTCAGAATTTAGAACTCTCCTCACGATTACATATCTGTTTTCAGCAAATTTTTTCAATGCAGCATCCGCTTTTACAGGATACCCGTCGACTAGTGGGACGACCCAGCCGCCGGATTCCAGAAAATAAGGTTCATTCTCAATAAAGACGATAATTCCGTAATGACCGTTCCGGCCGGCAATATCACCGGGTTGGAGATTTTTCAAATACTTACGGCGGAGCGAGCCGCCTTTTTCTATGCGGTATATTTCTTTCCCCAACTGATTAAGTTCTCTGGTATCCAGTCGGTAGTTGTTCGGACCGCCATCCAGACCTCCGCCGTCCTGAAAACCTGTTTCTTCACAGTACAGTTTATACCCCTGTGTGGAAAAAAGTGCCAGACTGTCGGGTATAAGTCCGAAATGGACTGCCAGTTCGTATGGAGCCGTAACAAAGCCTGAACAATCCAATCCATACCGCTTATGAATAGCTGCTCCCCTGGTCTGAGGATCATCCAGGTCAAAAAGATCCCCGCCCCAGCGATAGAAAGACTGACCGAAATAGGCCTGATACAAATCAAAGATGAAAAGGGTCAACTCATTAATGATTTCATTATCTGACAATCGTGACAAGGGCTCTATATACGGTTCAAGCATTGGTGTGATTACATCCTCCAGAAATTCTCTGTTGGATGTATTAAACCCTGTCCATGATGTATCTTTTTTTACTACATAGACACTGTCTGCCAGGGATTCCTTATTGAAACGGATCTTTAGTTCCGGGTCTGCATAAGGATGAGGAATAAGACGTTCAAAAGTTTTATCCTTGAGAATTGCCCGGGGGGGAATGCCGTCATTCTGAGTTTTACAGGCAATAAATAACAGTAATACCAAAATAAAAACCATCACACTACGAATTTTTGACATAGTAATCCTATCCAGTCCATCAATTTTTGTGTTGTCTGTTTTCAAATAAGCCTTAAATCTGTAATTCATGCATACGGCTAAACTCAACCTGTAAAACAGGAACCCGTTTTATGGGGTTATACAGGATTAACCGTCGGCTTTTTTTTTAAATACAGTACGGTAATTCCGCCTGCAATCATGGCCAGAGACAGCAGTTGTCCCATGGTGACCCATTCAAAGAATAAAAAACCCAATTGCTCGTCCGGTTCACGGAGGAATTCGATAAAAAACCGGCCAACGCCATAAAAAATAAGACCTGCTGCAAGTTTTACATGTCCTGCCGCACCTTTCCGGTGAAGCCAGAAGAGAAACAGGAAAAGAAGGAGACCTTCTACAAGAGCCTCATAAAGCTGGGACGGGTGACGGGGGATGCCGCCTGAACCCGGGAAAATAACAGCCCATGGAATATCGGTTGGACGCCCCCACAGCTCTCCATTGATAAAATTCCCTATCCGTCCGAATAAGAGTCCTACAGGAGCAATAGTTGTAAACTCTCCAATCAGTTGCCAGAAATCGATATTATTTTTCCGAGCAAACCACATAACAAATAAAAGAATGGCAATTGCGCCGCCGTGAAATGACATGCCTCCGTGCCATGTTTTTAAAATCTCCAAAGGATTTTGCAAATACCAGGGAAGGTTATAAAAGAGAACATAACCCAGCCTTGCGCCTATAAGCAGACTCAGAATACCGCCGCTGAACAGGGTGTCCAAATGTTTTTCTGTTATCTTTAAATTACCCTTTTTCATAACATATTTCATCCAGTAGTAAAAACAAATAAATCCCAGAACATACATGAGACCGTAATAACGGACTTCAAATGTTCCGATTTTAAAAATATACGGTTTAAGATTGTGAACCCAGAAAAGCAACATCGAGGTCTCCTTCAGATTTTCCTGAATTTACGTGAATTGAATGCAGAAAAAAAGAGAACCCCCTCATATATGATTCAGGCTCGCTGCGCTCGCTGTTCAGAGGTTCATGAATTCAATCGCTTCTTTGCAGCGGATATAATTTTATGCCTTCGTAATCCCGTCATCTTGTTTACTCTTTCCTTTTGCGTATCTGCGGGAAAATTTTCACAATTTCAATTTTTTCCTTTCCCTGCCGCATCCTCACACCTTCATCCACGTACACCATTACACTCACTTATACACATCAGGTGTGGATAAATCAGAGACAACTGATTTTTTACAGAATCATTAAATAGTTGATAATCAGCGAATTATAAAATCATATCTGGGTTATGAAAAATCCTATACACAATTTATTCACATTGCGGGCTGTGACAGTATCATTAGTTGTTCATCTCTTGCAGATTTTTATGGGTGGATGTAGATTTATAAAAAAACAGAGGAAAACATGATCACTCAAACCCCGATTCCCGGGCTTATCTTACGTGAAGCAATTGATAAGGATGTCTTACTAATTCTGGATTTCATTAAGGCTCTTGCAGAATATGAGCGCATGAGTAATGAGGTTATGGCCACGGAAGAAACGGTAAGAAAAACACTTTTTGGAGTAAAATCCTATGCAGAAGTAATTCTTGCAGAATATGGGGGTAAAGCGGTTGGTTTTGCACTCTTTTTTCATAATTATTCTACGTTTGTTGCGAAGCCCGGTCTTTATTTGGAGGATATTTTTGTCTACCCGGATTTCCGGGGAAAAGGGATCGGAAAGCTTATGATGAAATATCTTGCCCGGCTGGCAGTTGAACGGGATTGCGGCCGCTTTGAATGGTCCTGCCTGAAATGGAATACACCATCGCTTGATTTCTATAATTCTTTGGGAGCAGTACCTATGGATGATTGGGTAACCCTCCGCATTAGCGGTGAAAAACTTATCAATCTTGCAGAATCCTTTTAGCAATCAATGATTTGTTGAGAATGTATTCCGAATAGAAAGAATTTTTGGCAGTGTCAGTTCGGCAAGATGACGGGTATCCAATTCACTCCCTGAATATAAAAAAGACAAGGCGATTGTTACGAGAGGAGATTCTTTTATTAATTGTCCGAAACGGTCTAAAAATGACAGGATTTCGTCATCAGGCCACAAATCTCCTCTGCCGTAAAATGTTGAATGGTTAAATAAATCAACATCCAGATCAAACGCGACAGGCTTTCCCCCAAGTTTTTTTAAAACAGATTCCTGTGAGGCATGAAGAAACTGGCGGACCGGTTTCCGGATTAAGTTTTCTGTTTTCAGTCCTTTGTCAATATTTCGCTGATAACAGTAAAAATGGATTTCTTGAAACCACTCCGAACGGACGGCAGGACTGATGAAAGAAACTTTCCGGATGAATTGATCATCTGAAATAACTTTTTTTAATTGGTTGGGATCGGACAGGAGCTTTGTAAGTGTTGGATCATCACCGGGGAAATCGTCATCCCCGTCCCAGTGGTAATCAGCATGAAAAAGTATATCGGGCAGAATGTCCCGGTTGATGCTCCAAACATAGAGTGCCCATTTATGATCATCCATGATCCATACACCCGGAGCAATTTCCCGGCAGTAATCATTGTCGGCTTCCTGTGGATAGAAGGTAGACTTCATAGTAAAAATTACTGTATTAATAGGGTGGAAACCAGATAACTTGCTGTTCATGGGTGCAGAGGAAATTGATAATTAGCTTGCTGTGCTCGCTGTTGAAAGGTTGAGAGGTTTATGATCTGACTCGTTACGCGTTACTTGTCACGTTCCATGACTTGGGACTTTCGACCGAAGGCTGCCCCGATAAGTCGGAACGACGTTCGGGGACTTTCGACTTTTGACTTTCGACTCTCGTTACTCATTCCTTGCTACATCTATAGCATATATCAATTATAATATTAGTTTGACAAGTTTGATCTTCGACTGTAAATTTCCCCCGGGGTGGGGGGAGTCAGGTCTAAAAAACCATATATAATATCATTCCTTTTCCTTCAAATTTCCCTGTGAAATATCAAGATAAACCGGGACTCCTTTCACGGGTCTGAAACTGTTCCCTACCGGCTATACAGCTGCAAAATCTTGCGGCTCTACTGTACGGGCGACCGGCGGGTCGCCCCTGACAAAAATCGGCTGACATCGTTTAAATACAGCTGCAAAATCTTGCGGCTTTACTGTACGGGCGACCGGCGGGTCGCCCCTGTCTGCCAAATACCATCTTTAGAATCATCGTTTAATCTTATAAATTATAACAAGGTAAATTTCAGGAGGTCTTATGCAATTGCCCAGACCGGGAAAATATGTAATTCATGATCCGGATGAAGATAAACGGTTTAATTTCAAGAAATATCTGCGCCATCACAAACCGGTCAGACCGGCATGGCGTTTGGCTCTGATGTTGTTTGTTTTGATTATTGTATATTTATTTCTTCAGGGAATTTTAAGGTGAGGTGTCTATGAAACTGGTAGAATGTGTTCCAAATTTCAGCGAAGGACTGGATAATTCAATTATTGATGATATTGTTAATGCCATTTCGTCGGTTGATGGTGTAAAACTGCTGGATACGGATCCGGGCGTTGATACAAACCGGACAGTTGTAACTTTTGTCGGCAGTCCGGAGGCTGTTCTGGAGGGAGCCTTTCAGGGAATAAAAAAAGCATCCGAACGGATTGATATGCGTCATCACAGCGGCGCTCATGCCCGCTTGGGTGCTACGGATGTCTGCCCCTTTGTTCCCGTTTCCGGTGTTTCCGTTGAAGAGTGTGTCGAACTTGCCAAACATCTGGGTAAACGGGTTGGGGAAGAACTCCATATTCCGGTATATCTTTATGAAAAAGCTGCTGCCTGCCCAGAACGGAGAAATTTGGCGGATATCCGTACGGGAGAATACGAGGGTCTGGCAGATAGACTGAAAGATCCGGAATGGAAACCGGATTATGGTCCGGCCGAATTTAATGAAAAATCCGGTGCCACGGTTATCGGTGTCCGTGAGTTTCTGATTGCTTATAATGTAAATTTGAATACCCGGGACAGGAAAGCGGCACACGATATAGCCCTTGAAATTCGTGAGAAAGGCAGGGCAAAACGGGATGAAAATGGTATAATAATCCGAGACGAAGAGGGACAGATTGTAAGAAATCCCGGACGTTTAAAAGAATGCAAGGCCGTTGGATGGTATATGGAAGCTTTTAACTGTGCCCAGATTTCAATCAATCTCACAGATTATCATGTAACACCCGTTCATCTGGCCTTTGAAACGGTGTGCGAGGAAGCGGCCAAACGGGGGCTCCGGGTTACAGGCTCCGAACTTGTTGGGCTCATTCCCCTTGAGGCAATACTTCAGGCCGGGGATTATTATCTGAAACGCCAGGGGAAACCTGCCGGTTATCCGGTGAAGGAAAGAGTTCGGATAGCCGTTCAAAGCCTGGGTCTTTCGGAATTATCTTCTTTTGATCCGAAAAAAAAGATCATTGAATATCAGGTTGCGGAAAAGGGTAATAACAAACTTTCGGATATGTCACTCCATGATTTTGCCGATCTTTTATCCATTGATACACCGGCTCCCGGAGGGGGGAGCGTCTCCGCTCTTGCCGGTGCGCTGGCAGCGGGACTGGCATCCATGGTTGCCCATTTAACAGTAGATAAAAAAGGATATGAATCCTTCCGGGAAAGAGTTTTATCCCTACCCACGGAAGCACAATCCCTGAAAGAGGAGCTTCTGAAAGCAATTGATGAGGATACAGATGCCTTTAATGCCGTACTTGAAGCGATGAGACTTCCCGGAAAGACAGAAGATCAGCAGTTCATCCGGAATGAGGCAATACAATCGGCAACGCAGGAAGCCTGCCTTATTCCTTTAAAAGTCATGAAATTGTCTGCACAGGCTTATATTCTTTGTAAAGAAATGGGAGAAACAGGAAATATAAACTCACGGTCCGATGCAGAGGTTGGTGCCCTTATGGCAACCGCTGCCGTTCAGGGCGCCGGACGGAATGTTTTGATTAATCTTGAGGGAATTTCTGATACGAATTTCTGTGAACGAATGAAATCGCAAGTAGATCAGTATCTGAAAATGATTGAAGTGAACGATCCCATCAATCAGAATTAGAAAAACGGGAACTTCTGATATACTGCAAATGTTTGATTAAGCAAGAGTATCCTTGACAAGTGAAATCGTATCCAAGAGCTGTTATTTAAATATAATTAGAATTGGAAATTCAAATGGTTGTTATAAGTATAACGACAAAAAAAATGTGGTAATAATGAAAAGCTATTCCCATTTTATGATGGATATCAGAAAACAAAAAGAGGATGAATTCTATGACTAAAACAAGTATCATTTTTCATTTCAACAAGGAGGGTGGACAAACAGACGTCCAGCTTAAGGCGACTGTTGACGCTATGATTCAGCAGAGAAACAAAAATGTTGAGCTGATTGGTATTACCAATGATAAGGAAACCCTGACAGCTCTTGTTGGCAATGCCTGCCCCCTGGCTGCGGTTCCGGGAGACAAAGAAGAAGGGCTATCCGTTTTATTGAATAAAGCCCTGGCCAAAGCAGATGGAGATTATATTCTTCTGCTGGACAACCTGACCAATCCCGTTATTCTTCGCAAGGCTGCTGTAGATGCTTTTCTTATGTCTGCGGAAAGAAATCCCGAAGTTGGACTCTTTTATTCCAGTTATGAACTTGAAGACGGTGGAACAGTAACAGAGAAACATCTTCTGGATCACCATATCGGACGTGTTCGTGACAATATGGATTTCGGAAAGGCATTCTTTATTAAAAAAGAGATTCTCAAAGCTGTTGGCGGGTTTGATGAAAAGGTTAAATACAACGTACTTTATGATATGCGTTTGAAACTTTCGGAAAACAGAAAAGTCATCCGCATTGCCAACCGATATAACGGTTCGCTCTACCGGGTTCAGGCCGCAGGTAAGAAAGCAAATGTATTTGATTACCTGCTTGCAGGGAAAGACGTACAATTGGAAGCCGAGCATGTTGTAACGGAACATTTGAAACGTATCGGCGCATATCTGGCTCCCGGTGTTTTCCGTGAACACGCAAAGGCTGTTGACGGTAAAACGGATTTAATTGCATCCGTGATTATACCTGTTGGCTTCAGGCCGGAATTTATCGGAACCGCCATTAAGAGCGTACAGGCACAAACAATTAAGGATGTTGAATGTATTGTCATGGTCAATGGCGGCGATGAGGACCCTACTGCGGATGTTGTCCGTAAATATATGAAAGGCGGAGAGAATTACGATCCTGCAAAACCGGAAGTCAGACTGGTTGTTCTTGATATTAATAATATCGGACTCTGCCTGAATCTGGGATCAAAAAATGCCCGGGGTAAATACTACGTCCAACTGGATTCTGATGACCGGTTAAAACCGGATGCTGTTGAAAAAGTTCTGAAAGTTTTTAATTCTGATCCGGAAATCGGAATGGTAATCGGATCCTATGAGGTTTGGGAAAAGAAAGACAGCGGCGAGCTTGTCCGTATGAAAGAAATACCGGTTGTTACACATGATGAATGGACGGAAGAAAACGGCCGCAATAACCTTCTTCGCATAAACGGAGCCGGAGCCCCCCGCTGTATCCCCATTCGCGTAATTAAAGAAATGGGGTATTTCAGCATTAATGACGATCCCCATGCCCGGAATTACGGTGAAGATTATGAAATGGTCAATAAAATTGCCGAATCATACCGTATTGGTCGCGTGTGGGATCCCATCTATGAAGTGGTTCGTCATGGCGGCGGAACCGATCATGCCATTGATCAGAATACCGTTGATCGGAATGACAACGCAAAAGATGATATGAGGCAAGAAGCCATATTAAGGCGTCAGGCCTTTAATAAAGCCCGTAAATAACTACTAAGGCATTCAGATCCCTATTTGGGGATTACGAAATAATCAAAAAAACAGCAGAAGTAATCCAATGCTTTTGCTGTTTTATCTGTAACAAAAAAACAGGAGATTGTTGTGAAAAATAATATTTTGATTGTTGGCATTGATGGCGGGGCAACAAAGGTCAGTGGGTGGACAGCCGTCCGAAATGATGACGGGACTTTTGAACTGGGTGATGTGAATATTCAAAAGAAATACAGCGAGTATGAATATTTCGATCCGGAATTCACTCCGGTAGATATTAAAACCCAGTTAAAAGAGATGGAAGAAGGTATCCATCTTACGGCTGAGGAAAAGAAACAAGGCTTAGCCTATATGTATGCTGTCGCGGATGTGATAGCTGAACTCGTTAAAACCAATCCTGACCTGAATGTCCTGATTGGAATAGGAATGCCCGGCCTGAAAACCAAAGACCGCCGGGGTATTAGTGCGCTTGCCAATGGTCCGCGGATGCCTGAATATTCCAACGTCATTGAAAACAGGCTGATTCTTATAAATATTAAGCTTGCAGCACCAATACACCATTTGGGCTCTGATGCCGACTATTGCGGTTTAGGAGAAGAATACTCCTCAGAAGGCCAATTCAGATCAGTTGAAAACAGCTACTATCTGGGAGGGGGTACCGGCGTAGCGGATGCCCTTAAACTGAAGGGAAAACTTGTTCCTTTTGATGCAATTAAACCCTGGATGGCTAAAGCATGGGAAATGAAGGCCGATAGTGGAAAATCCATGGAACGCTATTGTTCTGCTGCCGGGATTCAGAGTATCTATGGTGAGTATTCCGGAATTCCCGTACCGGAGTTGAATGAAAAAGAGATCTACGCTCCTCAGATTATGGAAAAAGCTTTAGGCGGCGAAGATAGGGCTAAAAAGACAATGAAAGATGTGAGTCATTATCTGGCTGAACTGCTTTTTGAACGAATAACAACAATTTATAACGGGACTTTGGGACAGTTTGAATTTGTAAACCCTGCCCGGGGAAAACTTATTCCCCACCATCCTTATAAAGGAACCCTTCTGGACCATATAATCATTGGTCAGCGATTGGGAGATTATTTGCAGGAATCCAAAAGCAAAGGAATTTTGTGGGAACCCATGCTGAACCATCTAAAAGAACTGATTCAGAAAAATGAAGTGTTGACAAAGGAATTTAAAGAGCATTATCTTAAAGAGAATACTTTTAACGAAAAACGGATTGTTCTTTCCAGATTGCGTGAGGCCCCGGCCATGGGTGCCGCTGTGGATGCATGGCTTTCCCGGATAGAACAATCATAAAAAATGGATGGTGCACCATGCTTGAACCCGGAATAATCCCGAATAAAGAACCTCGACTACGTGTTGGCATTGTCTTGCCGGAGGATGATCAGCAGGAAATTCAGATTGATTTCCCAGGAGATGGAAGTTACATCTTGGAAGTGGATGGTGCCTATGCGGATGCCCGTCAGGGAGCTAATCTTATAATCCGTCTTGGGAAAAAAGGCCTTCTCATTCAGGACTCTCCATTTGTGGAAGCAGAAAAGATTGTTTTTAAGCAGATTAAAGGTGAACACGGTATAGCGGTTCATCCGGTAATCAGCGGGAGAAGCTTTCACTGGAAGAAGTATATTATGGTTCATCTGCCGGACAAGGTGGAAATCACACGGTATCAGGATACGCTGATGGTTGTAAATGAACTGAACCTTGAAACGTATCTTATGTGTGTGGCGACCGCTGAAATGGGTTCCGAGTGTCCTACATCTCTTATTGAAGCCCAGACTATCGTTGCACGGAGCTGGATGCTGGCAAATGTTGAGCAGAAACATGTTTCACTGGGATTTGATGTCTGTAATGATGACTGCTGTCAGCGGTATCAGGGATTGAACAATCTGACAGACCACTCCCAGGAAGGGGCTAAGAATACCTTTGGCAAGGTTTTGCTTTATGACGGTAAAATGGTGGATGCCCGCTATTCCAAAGCCTGCGGCGGCATTATGGAAAGGTTTGAAAATATTTGGTTTGAAGAACCGCTTCCCTATATGCAGACACTTAAAGATATGCCGGATGTCCAGAATCCTCCCGATCTTACCGTTGAGAAAAATGCAAGGGAATGGATTCTGGGTAAACCGGAAGCTTTTTGCAGTGATGCCTATATCCCTGCCAAAGATCTGAAAAAATACTTAGGCAGCGTGGATGAAGCAGGAACCTATTTCCGGTGGACTGTTACCGTAACAAATAAGGACCTGACAGAAAATATTAATGATAAAATGAGCTTGAATATCAATGCAGTTAAAGACATCTACCCTATACAACGTGGCGGATCGGGCCGTATGATTCTTATGGGACTTATAGTTCTTGATGAGAATAATCTGGAAAAAGAGCTTGTGATTAAATCAGATTATCAAGCACGAAGTATCTTACATAAAAAATTTCTGTTCAGTTCGGCTATTGTTGTGGATAAAAAAGACGATAAAAAAGGCGTGCCGGAAGAATTCATTTTTCATGGAGCCGGTTGGGGACACGGAGCCGGCATGTGCCAGATAGGAGCTCTCGGAATGGCATTGGCCGGCTATTCGACCGAAGAGATCCTTAAACACTATTATCCGGGTGTAACGCTGGAAGCTATTTATAAATAAAGTTTCCTGACAATAATCTGAATAAGCCCGGTTTATTGTTTCAAGCCGGGTTTTCTTTTATTATGCTGATTTTTTGATTCTTTTAAACGGGTTATACTGTCTTTTGCCCGTGTGTAACTGTAAGTCTTTGGTTCGATTATACTTTTTAATGTAAAACAATGTGAAGCCCTTGCCCAAAAATCGGTATCTTCTCCGTAATTTATATTTCTGAATCCCTCCAGCGTTTCAAAAACAATTCTTTTTCCGAAAAAGGTGGGACCCAAAACACATTCTTCAAGGGCAATCATCTCTCCAGGCCGGTAATAATCAGGGACGGTTACAGGTTCATCCGTTATGAATCCGCCTTGAATCATGTCAATACCCGGATCAGCCCTCATAATTGACAGTCTTGATTCAAGATGGATGGGAAGATACGTGTCATCACTGTCAATAAATGTGAGATAAGTCCCGAACGAAGCCTGTATTCCCGCATTTCGCGAGTATGGAAGTCCATAATGCGGCTGACGAAGATAACGGAGCCGTGCTTCTTTGAAAAGCAAGGGTTGAAGAGTAATAAAAGTATCATCCTCACTTCCATCGTCAACAATAATAAGCTCCCAGTCATTAAAAGTTTGACCCAAAACACTTTGTACACAGTCCCATAAGTGTCCGGCACGATTCCAGACCGGCAGTATTACCGATATTTCCGGGACGGGGTATTCCCGTAAAGGCATATTAGAAACTCCCTTTATTTACGCCCACATATATATTAATAATAATATAAACTTGCATGGTATTTCTCCGTGTTGTATTATACACCATGCCCGTTAGGATTCAAATAGGATTTTGTATACTGCTTCTTTCCCGGATTTGGCTGAACAGCGCTATTCTTCTGAATGAATTAATGATCGATCCGATCGGGTCGGAAAATTCCGCGGAATATGTTGAATTGCATAATAGTGGTGATACGGCAGTTTCATTGGAAGGGTGGCGCTTCGGAGATATACAGGATATGGATCTTTTTGTGTTTTCCGGTGAATCTATTCTTAAACCGGGAGCATTTGCTCTGATCCTTGATCCGGACTACGACGGAGAGTATGAAGGAATTATACCGGATTCGGTTCTGTGTGTGACAATTGAAGACAGCCGTTTTGGTGCATACGGATTGAGCAACAATACACAGAAAATGTATTATTTGAATAATACCGCAGGATGCGCGGTGGATTCTTGTCTTTCTTTAACCGGCATACCGGAAGGGTATTCCATGGAAAGGGATGACGACGGCTGCTGGTTTCAATCTCTTCAGACAGGTGGTACACCGGGCTTTATTAACAGTGTCTGTAAGGCCGAAAAAGCCGTTTTATGGTTAACTCATGCCGGCACATATCTTAAACAAAAACAGGTATTTGTGACTCTTTATATTCATAACACCGGGCGCCTGTCCGTCGGTTCTTTTGAACTCTCACTCAAAGATTCTTTGACGGGCAGGCTTTTATTCAATGCTTTATATGAGAATGTTATAGAATCGGGAGATTCAATAATCATTACAACACAATGGCCTGCCGTTTCATACGGGAAAAATTCGGTTATTGGGGAGATTTCCTATGAAGGTGTAAAGAGAAGAGAATGGTTTGATCATGAAATTGATATTCCTGCAGATTCGCTTTTTATTACGGAATTCTGTGCAATACCCGGAGAGGGAATTTCTTGTGAATATATTGAATTCTTTAACACATCAAGTCTTCCTGTTAATCTTGCCGGAATGACAATTATGGATAAAACGGGAACTGCTTTGCTTGTTTCCGGAGACCTGCATTTACCGCAACACGGGCTGGGGGTGGCTGCTGAAAAAGCGGAGTTCCGCAATGATGTGCAGTTATCCCAAATCCTGTTGTGGATTCCCCCGGCGTGGAGGGCTTTGAATAATACGGGAGATCTGATCTGTTGGAAAGATAGTCAGGGAAATGTTCTGGATCAGTTTGAATACAAAACGGCATGGGGCGTATCTGCCGGCACAGGACTGGAAAGACGGTCTTTACTCTTTTCGGCAGACCGGGCCGATAACTGGCTGCCCGGCTTCTCTCCGGGTTTGATCAATTTGGCTAACTGGCCGGATACGGCATTTTCTATTGTGGAATATCATTTCTCAAATGCACTTCCGGAAGTTCGGGTAAGAATTGAAAACCAGGGTGAAAAAAAACTGCCGTCTTCCCGAATATCCCTGTATCTGGATAAGTCTTTTACCGGTATTCCGGAAGATAAAAACTTGCTTGGTGAATTATGGTTTCCGGTGATTGAACCCCTTTGTGATCATGAGGTGGTTTTTACACCCTATTTATCTCTTGCCGGATTCTTAACACTTTTATTTAAAATTCCTGATTTATCTGATTCGGTTTTTGCATTTTCGTGTCTGAATCCCTGGCCGGAAAGTACTTTAATTATCAATGAATATTGTCCCTGGCCCGGCGAACTGCATAACAGTGAATATTTTGAACTTTTTTTAAAAGGCAGTGTCAGCCTGAATCTGAAAGGATTTCAATTCAAAGATAAAACTGGAAAAGCCATCTGGGATGAAAATCTGGTTCTGCCTGCCGGAGCTTATATGGTCTTCGCAGAGAATCCGGAAATTGGTCATCATTTTTCGGGAGCTGAAGCCTTGATCCCCAAACAATGGAGAACTTTGAATAATGGAGAAGATTGCCTGGTTATCAAAGATCCTGAGGGGAAAACCCAAGACAGCATCGTGTATCATCACTCTTCCTTTGATGTCCCGTATCAGCGGTATAGTCCCGATTTACCATCTCTTTTTGAACTGAACTGGGTGGAGCTTTCTCCCGGAACACCGGGTTTTCCCAATCCTTTTATTATGGAAGAGATTTCATGGAAAACTGAACTTTCTATGCAAACAGCAAATAAACCGTTACTTGAATTATTCTTCAGGGTAACAAATTTTGGTTATGCTTCGGGAATTATACCACCCTTAGATTTATTGATCATGTATCCGGACGGCCGGTCTCACATTATTACTGAAATTGAAATAAATAAATTTTTGAGTCCTGGAGAGTCTTTTAAGGATTCTTTGGAAGTTTATTACGACCATCCCGGTACGGGCAACTGGTTTTTTAATGGATCCGGAGTCGTGAGTGATACGGTTTGTATTTATATTCCTTATGACAGATCACCCTTTACTCTGAGTGAAGTTATGAATTGTCCCCAAACATCTGATAACAGAGAGTGGATTGAAATCCGGGTTGATAATCCTCCCGTTATCAGTGACGAATGGTTTTTGAGTATTGACCAAAGAGTAGTATTTCTTTCAGGAATTCTGAATAATGAATACGCTGTTCTTTGTCGTAATGACGGAAGTGGTGAAGCGGCTTGGATTCCTGTGTCCGGTTTTCCCCAGCTTGCCAATAAAGGATTTATACTGAAGCTTTTTGATCCGGATTCAATACTGAAGGATTCGGTAGATCTCCGGGATCATTCTGAATTTACTGGCGGAGTAAGCTTGGAAAACCCACGGAAAGATTTCCCCTTTTTGCCTCCATCTGCCTGGCACAGAAGCCGTTCGGCAGAAGGACATACAGCCGGGCTTTCCAACAGTATTCTGACATTTTCAACAGATAGCGATGTTTTACTGTCTTTAGATCCCCGGATTTATCCGCGGAATCATCCTGAACCCATGTGTATCACTATAAGCGATCCGGGAGGATTGTCCCATGGAGAAATTCGCCTTTTCACGGTAACTGGTATCCCCGTACGGCAATGGGAATTAAAAGCTTTTTCATCGCCTGTTGCACAGGTGTTCTGGGATGGAACATATTCGGACGGAAATCCCGTTCCTCTTGGATTATATATAATCTATGCCCGGGTCCGAAGAACGAACGGCACAAAAAGAGAAGGAAGAATGACGGCAGTTGTAAACAACCGATAAATTATATCATGGACACAACTGTTCGAACGAGTTCCGAGATTCCTGTTTCTGCCTCAGAAATGGATTTTGCAAGCATATAAGCCGGAGTACTAACAATACGGTTTTCTTCATCTATAACCACATCGATGGCTGAACATGCTTTATGAACGGCACCCATAGCCTGCACTGCCTCTGCCATCTCCGGATCATCTCCAAGTGTTACAATGGGTTTTTTTCCGGATCTAACGCCTGCTTTTGCTGCCAAAAGTGGGGCAAGACACATAAACCCAAGAACTTTCTTTTGTTCCATTGCGTCGAGAATCAGCCGTTCTACTTTAGGATGGATATGACAATTTGCTCCCTTTTCGGCAAAATCGCTCAAGTTTTTTACAATACCTGATCCGCCGGGAAAAATTAAGGCATCAAGATATTCAACTTCTGCCCGGGATATATCCTGTATTTTCCCTCTGGCAATTCTTGCCGATTCCTCCAGAATATTTCTCTTTTCACCACTCATGACTTTTCCCCCCAGATGGTCCACAACATGCTTTTGTATATCAGATGGGGCAAAAATCTCTACAGTTGCACCTTCCCGGTCGAGTGCAAGCAGTGTGAGAACAGATTCATGGATCTCCGATCCGTCAAAGATCCCGCATCCCGAAAGAACAACTCCCACAGTTGCCATTATTCACCTCCCGAAAAAAAATCAAATTCAAGACCATTCCATGGTAATATAATCATTGTGTTGCTTTCTTTCCAGAGCAACTCCTTTTCAATCGCTTTTCCGGCTTTTTGTATGCCGGGATAATCGGCCAGGACAGACTGGACCAGCAGATTTTTCAAAGGCAAATTCTTCATTCCAAATCCATCGGCAGGATATGCCCGGTCAGTTGTATACCGGACCGGGACTCCGGAAACTTTTGCTGCATAATGTATAGCATCCTTTAATGTTCCCAGTGTGTCAACCAGCCCATGTCTGAACGCTGCTTCACCGGACCAGATCCGTCCGCGGCCAAGACTGTCCACCTCTTCAAAACTCAAATTTCTGCCTTCCGTAACTTTGTTGATAAAAGTTTCATAACCATCTCTAAGTCCACGCATCTGCCATGCTCTTTCTTCATCCGTCATTGTAAAAAACGGATTGGAATACATACTGTTTGGGTAGGCATACAGGGAATCAGGATTGATTAATAGTTTTTCCCGAAGAAATTTTTCAAAGGTTAATGAACCGCCATAAATACCAATAGAACCTGTTAATGAATTTTTTTCAGCGAAAATTTTGTCTGCCGGAACAGAAATGTAATATCCGCCTGAAGCGGCAAGACTTCCCATGGAAACAATAAAGGGCTTTGCCTTTTTCTTTTCTTTCGGATTGGTGATGCGGGTTATTTCACGATGAATACGATCGCTTGCAATATTATCGCCTCCCGGGGAATCAACCCTGAGAACAATGGCTTTTATCCGCGGATCTTTATTTGCAGCTTTCAAGCGTTGTCCAATGGTTTTATCACCCATTGTTATCTGGCCCGAAAAGGGAGAATACCTGCTTTGTCCCTCCATGATAATACCAGTGGCATAAATGACCGCTACCGGTGAAACGGTTTCAGCCGCTTTCCATGTGTAAGGCCAACCCTTTGATGGACTGTAGGACCAGATACTGCGCCAATCGATAGTTTTTACATCTTCATATTTTGCGATTTTTTCCTTGATTTCATCCGGATAAATCAAATCATGCACAATACCCATTTCCTGGGCTTCTTTTAAAAGATACGGGCCCTCTTTAATATACTGTATTACCTCTTCTTCTTTTAGGCCGGTGCCATCACTGATTCCTGTAATAATACCGGACATAATAATATCAAGATATTCACGCATGGACTCTTTTCCGGGATCGGACATGGCATTCAGCAATAATGGTTCAGGCCCTGATTTGTAATCACCGATTCGCTGGATTTCCACATCTATTCCCAGCGTGTCAAAGAGTGTCCTCATATATAAACTAGAGGCTGAAAGTCCTCTTAAACGGTATTCACCCAGAGGATATATCATCCGTTTGTGTGCAGGGGCTGTCAAATACCATGTGGCTGTGTTGCCGTTTGTGCTGTATGCGTATATGCGTTTTCCGGACCGTTTAAGATCTGCCAGTGCTTTTTGAAATTCTGTCAATTCTGATATATTCATGGTGAATGAACGAATATCCAGATAAAGAATATTAACGGAACGATCGTTTTTAAAAGCTTCCAGAGCAGTAAGAAGATCATTTAAATTGGTCACATTTCTCATACCCGGAACGATCTCCCGTGTATAGTAACCGTTCAACCGCAGGTAAACGGCAGGTTTCCCTTTGGAGGCTTTTCTTAAATATCGTGTATGTTGTGAAAGAGCTGCTGTTGTTGAATTTTTACCGTTCCATATCCGGAGGGATTGATGGGACAGATTCAGGCCAAAGGAAATAAGACTTGTTTTATTTACATCATCATAAGAGAATCCAAGGAGTATGCCATCCCGTATCTCAGCTTCAACAGAATAAATATTATGGTGCCCGGTAGTCTGAAAATATTTATTTAAAGGAGATTGATAAGTATATCCCAGTGTAATCCGGTCATTGAAAGGTCTCAGGGCTATACCGGCCGACAGATGATCCGGTCCGGATACATCATGCAAAACAGCCCCGAGAGAAAGAAATGATGCCGGGCGGATTAATATTCCCGCCGAAAACTTTTTATCAACCGAACTGTAATCAAAACCAGCCCAGATGTGTCTCATGAGAGGTAAACCAATTCCCCCTCCATAAAAAAAGGTACTGTCGTATCCCACATGATACCGAATTGTATTATGCCGAACATCAAGTGCCGGCTTTAGTAACTTATCTTTTTCCTGTTGAAGATAAGCCGTTAATGTTGTTCCCGTGTTTACACCATATATAGCAGGATTATTCCCCGGTCCGTTTAAAAAAAGATCTCCGGCTGCAGGATTACCGGTTCCCGGATATTGTGCCATCAGCAGTGCAGAAAAAAATAATAAAGAAATCAACACTTTTTTCATAAGAGCTCCCACTTTTTACATTTATTAAAAGTTAATCTTTTTTTAAAAACAGGGAAAAGATTATTACTACATCATGCCGTTCAATTCCCTGACAAGAAATTGAATCAGGGGATTAATTTCTTGAAGAGCGGCATTCACTTCATTATTTTCACCTGTTCATGAAATTCAAATAAGCTTAACAGAAAGAAAGGATTTTCTATGAAGGCAGGGATTTTACTATTTACGGCATGTCTTACTTTGGGTTGTGCAGCGTTTCGGACTTCTGTGTCTGAAATGGAATTACGGTCTGAACCGGTACCCACAATGAGTGAATCAAGGAAAGAAGAAATGAAATCAATATATTCATCTCTTATATCCCCGCCGGACAAGGATGTCTTTCTGAAAGCGGTACATGGGTATGATCATATAGCTCATAAAAAAGAAATTCTTACTATTGTTGATTTCTCAAAGGAATCCACGGAAAAAAGGGCATGGGTTGTAGATATGAAAAAGGGCCGTGTTTTATTCAATACCTGGGTTTCTCACGGCGTTAATTCCGGCGAGAACAGAGCTCATACTTTTTCAAATACGGAAGGAAGCCGCATGAGTTCACTGGGTTTCTATTTAACAGCGGAAACGTACCGGGGTAAACATGGCCGGTCATTGCGGCTTGACGGACTTGAAAAAGGATTTAATGACAGCTCCCGGGTCCGATATATTGTCATTCACGGTGCTGAGTATGTCAGCCCGGATTTTATTGAAAAGGAGGGGCGGCTTGGAAGAAGCTGGGGATGTCCTGCCTTTCCCAAACCGGTTACAAAAGCAATCATTCGAAAGATCAAAAAAGGGACAGTGCTCTTTATTTATGGAGATGATCCGGAATACTTAGGAAAATCGTTATACATTTCAAGAGATAAATGAAAAAGGGGATATCCATCCCCTCTTTTGCAAATTTGTTCTTATTTCAGAATGTTCGGGAAATGCGGCAATACCAAATCCAGGGTGCATTGCCGGTACTCATGTCTTTTGCCACATCCAGGCGGACGCCAAACTCATCGGTTGAACCGGTTTCTATGCCTAAACCGATCGTACTTGACAGATCGTTTTTATTGAAATCAGTCAGTTGTTTCACCAGAGAAGCGCCGGGAATATTCTGGTCTGTCATTCCCAAATCAACAAACCCAAGCACCCAGACATCCGAGCCAAAGCTGAATCCAAGTTCCTGATTGATCAGCAGCATACGGGTTCCCTGCAGAGATTTATAGGGAAGGCCTCTGAGCGTTCCCATACCGCCCAGAAAATATTCGTAGTGGCCGGGATGAGTAACGGTCAGTTCATCTCTGTCCATTACAACGGCAGATACAATCCGGTTTCTGTATTGAATGGCATGCTTAATCGTTCCAATATACTGGCTGGATACCCGGACGCGGTTATAATCCCATGTACTGCTGTACGCGGGAGCATAGTTTTCAAAGACAGCATCCATTTGATAAGCACCGGGAAAAACCATGGCATTACCACCCAGAAAAAAAGATGCAGACAAACGGTACCCGGCATGTCTTCCCGGTTCGACAGTAAAATTATTTATGTTATTCATCAGAGTGTTATGATGGTAAACTTTAAGAGTATCTTCATTCTGATGGATATATTCTCCTTTCAGACGCATTATGTTCAGAAGCCTTATGGAAGCTCCGAAGCGGTATCCTTCAGCCATGTACCGTGTGTGGTAATCCTGTTTGTTAATCAGATAATTCAATCCATTTTCCAGTTCGGATACATTCATCCAATCCTGAGTAAGGGCTTCATGATAACCTAAACCATATACATATACTGGGATTTTATTAAAAACTCTGATGCGAAGCTGAACAGCTCCTTCAGCTTCTTTGCTGCTGAAACCATATCCAATTTTATAATAGAGTGTTGTATTTTTAAGATTGCCCATATGATGCAATTTATTGCCAAAACTGATAAAAAAGCCCTGCTGAGAATTTACCGTTGCAAAAGGCTCATAAGTCGGCAGATAATCAGCCGGCATAAAAATCCCGCCCGGTCTGTTGTCTGAAAAAGTGACAGACTGTTCTTTAATCACCTGTTTTGAAAAATAATCACGGACAGAGCTTCCTTTAAGATTTGATGAGATGACCTGTCCTTCCGCTTTATGACCTTCAGGAAGGTGTACATCACCGCCAAGACTCCTGACGGCGCCGTTAATTACTGCTAAACTATCAACATAAATATTTCCCGCATAAACAGTGAGAATACCCTCAACCACACCGAAAACCCGGGCATTGCCTACGAAGACTTTAACATGAGTCCGGTTGCTTATTGTATCACCGTAGACGAGTTCGTAATCTTTATAAATTTGCTCAACATACAGGTCATCTTCACTGATGACTGTTCCGGCAAAGATAACCGGGGTGAGAAATAAAAAGATGAAAAGCGCTTTTATTTTATTCATTCTTGATTCTCCCGGATCAGGGTTCTCATTGTCCCCGTTTGCGAATTTTAATATTTCCGTTATCAACATACAGCTCAACAGTATGAGTTCCTTCACCCGCGCGTCCCGTTGCCCTGTTATGCCGCGAGTCAAATTTCTTTATATCAATGTCAAATTCAGATGAGATAATATTGTCATATCCGCGGGCTGTGAGATCAAAGGTTATATCGGCATTTGCAGGTAAGTCAAGGTTAATGGATCCGTTTTGAGTTGAGGCAAAAATCTTATGGTTGTCATATTTGGATGAGAAATATTTGGATATAAGAATGGAACCGTTTCGTGTTTCGGCATCTACAGCGCCTGTAACCCGCATAATCTCAACGTCCCCGCCCATGGTGCTGAGACGGGCTGGACCGTCAATATTTCTGCCATAAACATTTCCTCCGGATGTTTTTCCTTCAACACTCCCGGTTACATTGCGAAATTTTAATTCTCCGCCTTTGGTCTCGGCAAACAAATCGGCTTCACATTCATCTACCTGAATGTCTCCTCCCATAGTTTTCAGACGGGTTTTCTGACCTTTAACACCAGTAAGCTCAATATCTCCACCCAGTGTTGTAACATCAAGGTTGCCGTTCATTGTTTTCAGAAGAATGTCGCCGCCGGCCGTCTCAACCGAGATTTCTCCTGTAACAAGGCGCATTTCAATATCACCGCCGGCTGAACGAATCTCAACTTTACCCTCAAGCTGATAAGCCTGTACGTCTCCGCCGTATGTCTTTGTAAATATTCTTCCCCGTGTGTTTTCAATACGTATGTTACCGCCGGCAGAAACCAGTTCAGTGGCTCCCTGCAATTCTGATACATCAATATTACCGCCCAGAGTATTAACCGCCACACTTGTCATTTCCGGTACATCAACAATATAATCAACCCGAATACTGCGGCTTCCGAATGTGAGATTCTTTTTTCCTTCATTATTTACTACAAAGCCGTTTTTATCGGGTTCAAATTTTAAGTGATAACGTTCCCACAGTTTTTCTGCTTCACGGCGTGAAGGCGCTTCAATCTGCATTTTTTCTGTATATTTGATGATATTATCATGATACCCGCGGATGAGAACATCACCATTCAAGTGATTCATGGATAGCTGTGACGGGATTGTTTTTACTTCGGCGCTGGTACTCCATGTAAAGATGTAGAATTTTCCGCTTTCCACAACAGTGGGATCCTGTGCCCATAATACAAGGGATGTGAAAAAAATAAGTGCAAATGTTTTTGTAGTCTTCATTTTATTGCTTTTCCAGGGATTGCCCGGGCTCCTGATAATAACGTTTTAAGATATCCTGAATCATCTCATTGGTTTCTTCTTCAGAAGCATTTAAAACCGCAGAGCGTGTTGTAGCGTCTTCATCTCTCATCAAAATTTGAATGGCTTCTATACGTAAGGCCGGACTGGGATCGTTAGATATGACATTAAGATATGTCTGGCGAAGGTCATCATTGATCGGATACTGTGACAAGGCACGCAGAGCTCTTTGCCGAACGCCCTGGTTTTCATCCTGTAAAACTGATGTTATCAGGGCCTGTTCGACGGCATTGCTGGTTGTAACACCTTCCATAAGCTTAACGGACCGTAAACGTGTTCCGGGATTCTGATCCCGGACCAGTGCATAAGCCAGAACCTTCTGAATTTCAGGATCGGTAATGTTACCCGTAAGCGTGAGATCATTGGTTTTGGATGCACTGATTACCAGCTCTCCGGTTGTCTGATTGACTTCACGAATTCGTATGTCATTTAAAGTGTTGTCTTTAAGCAACTCATCAAAATTGGCAGATGCTATAGGCAGATCGGGTGTTGTGGGCTTGGGCTTTCCCGGAACAAAATTTCCCAAGACAACACCTATAATTAGTGCTGCCGCTGCAGTGGAAGCTGTCCGCCAGAACTGGGAAGGTATCCGAAAGCGATTGACATGGGCCGTCTGTCTGAACATTTCCTGGTGAATCCTGTTCATAATTTGGGCATGAACAACCGGTACCCGTTCTTCGTCAATTTCTACGTCCGGGAGCTTTTGCATAGCCCAGTTGATCAACAGATTGTCCTCCCATAATTGAGCACAGCGAATACAGGTATTCCTGTGCTGGTCAATCTGTTTCTTTATTTTTTCGGGAATATCTTCCAGATTGTAGTTAAGAAGAATATCCTCACACTGTTTGCATTTCATGTCTAATCCTTAAACAACTGATTTTTGAATGGTTTTAAAAGACCCCTTAATTTTTCCTGGGCACGGAACAGATACTTCTTTACAGTACCTTCACCCACATTGAGAATCACAGCGATTTCTTTGATTTTCAGATGCTGGCAGTAACGCATAATAAAAACAGTTCGCTGCTTTTCCGGTAATTTTTTCAGCACGCCGTCCAAGACGGTCTGAAAATCCGTATTTTCACTGAATTCGGTTGAATCGTCATCCGCTACAGCATAAAAATGGTCATCATTTTCTTCGGATGTGAGAAATTCATGATATTTTTTCTGCCTTGAATGATTGAAGGCCATATTCATGGTGATACGGTAAATCCAGGAATAAAAGCTGGCTTCGAACCGGAAGGAACCGATGTTGCGGTAAACTGAAACAAACACATCCTGGGTGATGTCTTCAGCATCCTGCTGGTTCCTGCAGACCTGCATAGCGGCCATGATTACCCGCTTTTCATAGGTCTGAACGATTTGTTCAAATGCTGCCATATCACCTTCCTGGGCTCTTCGTATGATTGCGATTTCGTTCATAGTCTTCTCTGGTGTTGACAGGATTATTTGTTAAATGGTTGTCTTATATTTTTTCATTGCAGGGAATATGCGTCAGTACAGTATGATTTTCAAGCTGCATTTTGTAATGATATGGATTACGTGACAGAGAATCCGTCAAAATGTCGTATCCCTTGCAATGTTGACAGAACAAATGCCATAATGACATACCAAATTATTTTGGCACGCCCTATGCACTAAAATAAACAGAAATGTATGAAAAAGTGAAAAACAAAAAAAAATAAAGGAGACTGCCATGACAATTATTAGACGTTATCCAATGTTAAGAGACCGCCGACCCCTGGTCGATGATCTTTTTGAGTCGTTCCTTGACAGCTTCAACTCTTTTTCAAATGTGAACTGGAGTCCGGTTGTGGATCTTGATGAAACCAACAATGAATATGTTCTTCATGCTGAACTACCAGGAATGAATAAAAAGGATATCGAGATCTCTGTTGAAAATGATGTCCTGACCATTGCCGGCGAGAAGAAAGAACGGGTTAAAAGCAAAGAAGCCAACTGTCACATTTCTGAAATTGCATTTGGAAAATTTTCCAGAAGTTTCAGACTCCCGGCTCCGATTGATTCTGAAAAGATTGAAGCAAAATGGGAAAACGGAATTCTTACGGTTAACATTCCCAAAAATGACGTTGCCAAAGCACGAAAGATTGAGATCCGCTAAGTCGGAATCCACACTGTGGTTGGCATAGATGAGTACAGGGCGTTGCACAACGCCCTGTCTTTTTTTTATTGATACTCTTCTGCAATTATTTCTGCAATCAACATCTCTTCCAGTAATTTTTTCTGCTCATCTTTATAACTAAAACGATTGTGGTACTCATCCTGTATGTTGAGTTCCCTGATGATATGTTCAATATCCCGAACATTGCAGGTTGAAGCATAATAACATGGATCCCATAGAATACTAATCTGATTGGATTTCTGACAGATCTCTGTCCTTAACGACTGCATGAGTTCATGTATACAGACAGAAAAGGAAGAATCCGGATTAAGAAAAAATAAACAATGAATGTGATCTTTCATTACACGTGTCAGAACAGGCTGATGATATTTTCTTTGAAGAAAACGGTTTATGAAATTTTCAAGTTCTCTGCATTTTGGAATAGTGGTTTTTCCGTATAAAACTGAAAAATGAACGTGTACGAGAAGTTGGATCCGGTATGTATTCATGTTTGAATTTATGAGTTTTAGATAAAAATAACAATATTATAGTATTAATAATATATTTAATAAAAAAGCGGAGCAATCTCCGCTTTTTAGGAAAGGTTTTGGAACAGATCAACTACATTTCCACATAGGACCAGGTATTTGAGCGGAGTGTCTTTTCGTCAAATATAAAACGGAGCATATATATATTATCACCGTTTTCTTTTACCCAGACAGCAACAAATTCGTTGTTTCCTTTCTCAATGCTGTTCGGTTCACCCAGATCTTCGATGAAACCGTAATAATCCTGAGTGTGAATGCATCCGTTGATATAGGAGGAAATTTCATTCATTTTCCACGACGGATTGAATACCTCATGAGTGGCTGCACAGCCGATAATGAGTATTCCTGTCAGTAAGATCATTATTTTTTTCATGATGCCTGCCCTCTGCTTTTTTTGTTTTTTTTTCTTCTCTTCAACAATAAAGAGTTCATATTGAAAAAAAAGTTGTCATAACATTCTCAACAGTATAGGGTTTACGAAATAAAAAACCCTTGACATAATTCGTAAAGTTAACGATATTTATAAAAACGTAAATCCGGAAAGTAAAATGACACCCAAACAAATACAATTAATGAATACGGCAAGAGAACTTTTTAAAGAGAAAGGGTTTAAAGCTGTTACCATTGAAGAAATCTGCCAAAAAGCAGGTGTCAGCAAGGTCACTTTTTATAAACATTATAAAAATAAAAATGATCTTGCACTGGCTTTGATAAAAATTATTTATGAGGAAGCTTTTGCTGAAGGAACAAAAATTTTGAACAGTACCAAACCCCACCGCACAAGACTTCATGAGTTTTTGGAATGGAAGGTTAAAAAGCTTGAAGTTTTTACTCCGCCCATGCTCCGGGATTTAAAAGATATGGACCCTTCCCTAACAGCTTTCATTCAATCAAAATCAAAAGATTCTTTAATCATTTTTAAAAATTTCATTATAAACGGACAGGAAGAAGGTGTTTTCCGAAAAGACATCAATATTCCTTTTATTATTCATATCATAACCTCACTGACTAATATTTTTTTTAAGGAAGATCTGGAACAGTATTTTGACAGTTATGAGAAATTCACCCGTGAATTTCTTGATTTTCTCTTTTATGGGATGACCATAAGGGATATTCCAAAATGACAGGTTATATTAAATACTTTGTCATATATCTGATTCCCCTGTCTTTTCTGTATGCCGGCGGGGGATTCAGGTCCGAGCTTGTATACACGGGTTCCTTGCTTACGGATTATCCGGGCGTTTCATATAATGGCACACTCCTTTGGATACCTGAGATTGATTTTTCATTTTCGGGAAGGGTTAATCTGGATGCTCTTGTGAGTCAACGGTTTTCTGCAGCATGGGCCTGGGACAGAGATAAATATCCGGATGCTGAAGGAGACTTCTATCGTGCATGGATTCGCCTGTCCGGCAGTTCCTGGGATCTGAGAGGCGGACTGCAGAAAATCACGTTTGGTCCCGCCCAATTATTTCGGGCTCTTATGTGGTTTGATGAACTGAATCCATCAGATCCACTGGGACTGACAAGCGGTGTATGGGGCATGCGAAGCCGAATATTCTTCCAAAACAATACAAATATTTGGGGATGGGTTTTATATGGTAATAAGGGGTTGAGCGGCAATGAGTTCTATCCAACAAAAGATGAATCTTTTGAATTTGGCGGAAGACTGCAGTTCCCTGTGGCATTGGGAGAATGGGGCATATCCATGCACGGCAGAAAAACGCAGGAGCCGAATAACCCGGTTCTTCATTCACAGGCCTTTTCTCTGAATACCCCGGCACTTAGCAATAACGGACAGGAATACCGTCTTGGTTTTGACGGCCAGTGGGATATTGTAGCTGGCGTTTGGTTTGAATCCGTTATAACCCATTCAGATATTAATGTGAATTTTCCATGGAAACATGCAAATGTGGTTGGTTTGGACTATACCTTCCCATGGGGCAGTGGTTTGTATGTCCTGGCTGAATATGGTGTAATCAATGTCTTTGATGAAAAATTTATAAATAGTCAGTCAACTGAAACCGCAGGAATGATGATAAATTATCCTCTGACATTTTTCAGTTCACTTTCAGGAATCCTCATGTGGATCCGGAATACAGATCTACTGACCACAGTATTATCGTATCAGCATACTTCAGGAAATTTTACGTTGCATCTTCAGTTTTTTCAGTTGCTGAAAACATCAGGAGGTAAGGCAAGCGATATAAGCGGTGTTGCATTTGATACCCAGATTAAAGGAATGATAAGCTGGCATTTTTCAAGTGATAGTTGGTAGTTATCAGTCGGCATCAAAAATGCGGCTGATAAACTATTGAGCAAAAACAGGAGAATAAAATGGAAAAAAAGGAATTGATAACAATTGAACATCTGACAAAGGTCTATCCGACAGGGACGGGCGGGTTCAAAGCTTTAAAGGATGTCAATCTCAAAATCAGAGCAGAAGAATTCACCGGAATTGTTGGGCCGAGTGGTTCAGGAAAAACAACGCTGCTGAATATTGTTGGGTCATTGGATAATCCTACGGAGGGCAAGGTAACGGTTTTAGGCCTTTCCATAGGGCATTTGACAACAAAACAAGCTGCAAAATTAAGAAACGAACATATTGGTTTTATTTTTCAAACGTATAATCTTTTACCGGTGTATACCGTGTATGAAAATGTCGAGTTTCCGCTCCTTTTACTGAAACTTCCTGCCCAGAAACGGAAGGAATTGGTCATGGAAGCGCTGCACTGGGTCAATCTTTCGGATAAGAAGGACTCAAGGCCTTCACAACTTTCAGGTGGTGAGAGTCAGCGTGTGGCAATTGCCAGGGCTATCGTGAAAAAACCGGCACTGATACTTGCGGATGAACCTACGGCTAATCTGGATGCTAAAAATTCACATATGATATTGCAGATCATGGTCAGGATGAATGAAGAAATTAAAACAACATTCATTTTTTCAACCCATGATGAAAAAGTCATGAAGTATCTGAAACGCACCATATCACTGGATGATGGAAAAGTCGCCGGCGATGTAACGGCCGGGATATGACAGGAGGTTGTGATGCTTATATTTAAGCTGGCATATAAAAATATTTACGGTGCCGGACTCCGTTCTTTTTTAAACATCTTTGTTCTGTCTATCATTTTTATCATTATTGTCTGGATGCAGGGTCTTTATGACGGACTGACAGTTCAGGCGACGACGGACATGATACGGGAAGATGCTGCAGGCGGCCACTACCGTCACCCCGGGTATGATCCTCTTGATCTTATTGATCTGGGTGCTATTCATCAATCCTATGAGAAAGAATTACATGCTGTTGATAACGGAAACCTGGAACCAGTGCTCATTGTAAATGCTTCGGCATATCCCCACGGGAGAATGCAATCAGCCTTGCTGAAAGGTATCCGGCCAGGGCAGGAACTGGTTGATTTTCCCGCTCATGAATTGGTTCCCCAGGAAGACGGGATGATTCCTGCGATGGTAGGCAGACGGATGGCTGAAATGATGCACGTGGATGTGAACGATGAGTTCATTGTTCAATGGCGTGATGCACAGGGAACATTTGATGCAGTATCCGTCAGAATTGTGTATATCATGTCTACAATTGTACCCACTATAGATGCAGGACAGATTTGGATACCTTTGAATACCCTTCAAGAGTTGGCAAATATGCCTGATGAAGCTACATATCTGATTACACGCCCCGGCTTTAAGCTTGAAGATTCGGGCGATTGGATATTTTTTTCTCAGGACGAATTGATTCATTCAATTGTGAATCTTATGGAAACAAAATCTTCCGGAGGTATGTTTCTCTATCTGATTATGCTTTTTATGGCCTCCCTGTCTATCTTTGATACTCAGATATTGTCAATTTTTAAACGCCGGAAGGAAATTGGAATGCTGGTTGCCCTCGGAATGACACAAGGGGATGTTGTAAGGCTCTTTACTTTGGAAGGAACCATGTTCGGCCTCCTGGGGGCGGCATTGGCTGTTATCATCGGCATTCCGGTCTGCTGGTTTACCTGGGTTAATGGGCTTGATTTCGGTCCGATCATGGATAGTTTCAGTCTGGCAGTAACTTCTGTTATTTATCCTGTTTATACTACAAAGATGATTATATCAACCTTTATCCTTGTCATGCTTCTGGTAATGGTAATCAGCTGGATTCCTGCCAGAAAAATTGCCCGCATGAAACCGACAGATGCCATTGCAGGACGGCGGGTCTATAAAGAGAGAGGTGTAAAATGATCTCGTTTTTAATAAAAGGTCTTTTCAGGGATAGATCCCGTAGTTTATTTCCCCTGATAACCGTCAGTTTGGGTGTTGCCCTGGTATCACTGGGAAACAGTTGGGTGAATGGAGCCCTGACTGATATGGTAAATAATAATGCCCGTCTTGAAACAGGGCATGTAAAAGTCGTTACACAGGCTTATAAAGAGCAAATGAGTTCCTTTCCCAATGATCTGGCTCTTGTACATGCTGATGAACTGACCCGGAATCTAGAAAACATGTTTCCCGACATGGAATGGGCTTCCCGTATCCGCTTCGGTGGACTTCTGGATGTAGCGGATAATGAAGGCGTTACCCTGAAACAGATCCGGGGTGCCGGCCTGGCCGTGGATCTTTCTCCGGGATCAAAGGAAATTGAACGGCTGGATCTGGATAAAATACTGACGGAAGGCAGAATCCCCGATGATGATCAAAGCATTCTCCTGTCCACAGGATTAGCCCGGAATCTTAACGTTTCTACCGGTTCCATGATTACACTGATCGGATCCTCCATGTACGGAAGTATGGTTATCTATGATTTTAAAGTGGCAGGGCTTATCCATTTCGGTATTTCAGCATTGGATAGAAATATGGTTGTAGCACCTCTTAACGGAATCCGAAATGCTCTGGATATGGATGATGCAACCGGTGAAATACTGGGATATTTTATCAATCCCGACGAATACAGCAAAGAATCTGCAATAAATGTTAAAGAACAGTTCAACCGATATTATTATGATCCCGACGATGAATTTTCTCCTGTTATGCTTACCTTAAGGGATCAAAACTTTCTTGAGGATGTGCTGAGTTTATATGAAAGCACTATGGGGATTTTTGTATTTTTGTTTGTATTTATCATGTTTATCGTTTTGTGGAATGCCGGCCTGATGAATGGTATCCGAAGGTATGGAGAAATGGGGCTCCGTCTGGCCATTGGGGAATCTGCCAACCGGATCTATCTTACAACTGTCGGCGAAGCGGTTCTTTTAGGCCTGGCCGGTGGTATTATCGGAACAAGCATAGGACTGATTTTATCCTGGCTGCTGCAGACATACGGGGTGGATATTTCCGATATGATTGACAGCAATACGCTCTATATGTCCAATGTGATACGTGCGAAGATAACCGTAACAACATATTACATAGGATTTATTCCTGGCATTCTTGCAACGGCATTGGGGGCGGTTGTCAGCGGGAGAAATATTTATAAACGGAGAACAGCACAACTATTCAAGGAGCTTGAAGTATGAAAAGTATAAATTGGCACATTATAATAACTCTGTTTTTCACGACCTGTCTTCTTGCAGAGGCCTTTCCGGATGGAACGGAATTGTTGCAGAAAGTGGATGAGAACCTGACGTCTGAAAACAGAATCATGACATCCAGAATGATTGTTCAAACAAGAAGAACTCAGCGGGAAATTGTGGCAAAAAGCTGGATCCACGGTATGGATCAGGCTTTTACAGAATATCTGGCTCCTGCCCGTGAGCAGGGGACAAAGATGCTGAAGGAAAAAGATCGAATGTGGATTTATTCTCCGTCAAATGATCGGATCATACAGATTGCAGGGCACATGCTCCGGCAGTCTGTTATGGGTTCTGATCTTTCTTACGAAGATATGATGGAAGATCCGGTCCTCAGCAATTTGTATTCAGCCGTTACTGTTGGTGAAGAGACACTTCGTGAACGGCCCTGCTGGATTATTGAACTCACGGCAACGGCAAGTGATATTGCTTATCATTCACGGAAGCTGTGGATTGACAAAGAACGGCTGGTGGCTTTACGGGAGGAACGGTTTGCCAGAGGTGGCACTCTCCTGAAAGAAACAGATGTACTTGATGTGTTTAAAGTCCACAACAGGTGGTATCCAAAAGATGTTTTATATAAAGATGTGTTGAACAAAAACAGCAAGGGAACCCGGTTTATTGTTGATGAGATTATCTTTGATGCAGATATACCGGAATATATTTTTACTAAGGCAGCGCTGCGCAGATAATGACAACTGAATATCTTTCATTGGCGGAAAAAATATAATAAGCACCTTGACTTTAACATGGAATTTCAGGAAATTTACAGATGCTGAAAAAACATGTTCATCGAAAACTATGGAGTAGGACCGATTAAACGATACTACATTCTTAAGAGTAATAAAACATTGGATAAACAGAAGCACCTTTTTACAGGTGCTTTTTTTTTGGAATTATTTTTACCAGCCCGGAGGATTGAATGCACGAGATGATGGATCGGCTTATAAAGCTGCAGTCAGTTGATTATCAGTTAAAAGCCATAAAAGAAAAGATGGGGAATCTGCCAGAAACAGTCCTCTCCCTTGAAGCCCGGATTCAGGAGGAAGAAGAAAAAAAAATACAGGATGGGAACCGGATAAGTCAGAATCAGACTGTTATTGCCAAGAGTGAAGGTAAAATAATGGATTATAAGACTAAGCTGGCCAAATATCAGGAGCAGCTTTATCTCGTAACAACGAACAGGGAATACGATGCTCTGACAGCAGAGATTGATTATGCTAAAAAAGAGATTTCAGATGCTGAAATGCTGATTTTGGAAGCTGAAGAAGAAAACAAGAACCTTGAAAAAGCCATCAAGGACTCGGATGCCCAGACAGAGACATTTAAAAATGACCTTGAAAAGGCAAAAAAGGATTTGGAAAAAACCATTCAGGAAACCCGGGATGAAAAGGAAAGGCTTGATGCCGAAAGGCTGGATATTACAAAAAAAGTTCCCCGGAATATTTTAAGTGTTTACGAAAAAGTTCGGAAAGCCCGTCGTGGCGTTGCCGTTGTTCCCATTATCCGGGATGCCTGCGGCGGGTGCAATAACCGTGTTATTCCTCAGAAACGGGTGGATATTTACAAGCGGAATAAAATCGTTACTTGTGATATCTGCGGTAGGTTCATATATTCTGAAGAAGGCAGTTTGACAGTAGATAAATAAAAGGTATATAGATCCGGAGTTGATAAGACGGTCGCGTTCTGTCAGGTTCGAACCTGCCGGAATGAGGAAAGTCCGAACTCCGCAGGGCAGGCCGCCTCGTAACACGAGGAGTCAGTGATGACTGGAAAGTGCCACAGAAAACAGACTATTTGCTTTTTCCTGGGAGGAAACTCTCAGAAGCAGGCAGATACAGGTGAAAAGGTGAGGTAAAAGCTCACCGGGTCCGCCGCAAGACGGATTGCATGGTAAACCCCGGCAGGAGCAATGTAAAACTGAGATACCGCTCCGGCGGTGAGTCCGGCCCGGACTCCGTTCTCAAGGTAGCAGCAGGATTCCGGAAGTGATTCCGGAACCAGACAGATGACCGTCCATCCCGCTTAGCGGGGTGAACAGAATTCGGCTTACGTTCATCTCCGGATCTGATTTAACAAATGCATTGGATTTTCAAAGAATATGATCATGAAAAGTTACTGATTTTTAGCAGATCGCTTAATCTTGATCCCCTGTTTGCTAAAATTCTTTTAACAAGAGGTATAGTCAATAACGAACAATTGGAAGATTTCTTTGATCCAGATCCCGATAAAATGCACGATCCGTTTATTATGAAAGATATGGATAAAGCAGTTAAACGGATTCATGAAGCACTGCTCCAAAATGAACGGATACTGATATACGGGGATTATGATGTAGACGGTATTACATCCGCATCAGTTCTTTATCTCTTCTTTAAACGCCTCGGAGGTGATGTAACTTATTATATTCCAGATCGTGAGAAAGAAGGGTATGGACTTTCATCGGAAGGAATTGATTATGCCACGGGGGAAAAGATTCGTTTGATCATCACCTGCGATTGCGGCATTAATGCGGTGGATGTAATTAGATACGCGAATGAAAAGGGACTGGAAGTAATTGTTACGGACCATCATCAGCCATCACCTGAACTGCCACCCGCATCTGCCATCCTCAATCCCAAACGTGAAGATGACAGTTATCCTGAAAAGAATTTATGCGGGGCAGGCGTTGCCTTTAAACTGATCCAGGCATATTGTCATCACTTTAATCTGGATAACGAGTTGGCTAACGATTTTCTGGATCTGGTTGCACTGGGAACTGCCGCCGATATTGTGAGTCTTACCGGAGAAAATAGAATTATTATGAGTGAAGGACTCCGGCAGATCAATACAGGAAAAAACAGGATAGGACTGACGGCTCTCATGAATGTGAGCCGTATTAGGTCCGAAGACATGGATGTTACAAAAATTGTTTTTGGAATTGCCCCCCGATTGAATGCTGTTGGTCGCCTTGGAGAAGCATCAAGAGCTGTTAAACTCCTTACAACTGAGGATTCCGGTGTTGCCCGGGAGTATTCTGATATTCTTGATGATGAAAACACACAGCGGCGTACTATTGAAAAAGAAGTCATGGAAGAAGCCGTTAAAGAGATTGAAAAAAGGTATACCGGTGAACTTCCCAAAATCTTGGTTCTATACCGGCCGAACTGGCATTCCGGTGTTATTGGAATCGTAGCCTCAAAAATTAAAGAACAATTCAACAGACCTGTTATCATGATCGCTTTTCAGGATGACGTGGGTAAAGGCAGCGGACGCAGTATTAACGGTTTCGACTTATATGGTGCTCTTCATGCCAACAGCAAATGGCTGAAGACTTTCGGAGGCCACGTTATGGCTGCCGGATTAACAATTGCCCGCGAGAATCTTGATCTGTTTATTGAAGATCTTATGTCCTATTCAGATGAAACGATAACCGATGATCTGCTGATTCCTAAAATTTATATTGATTCTGAAGTGGATATTGAACAAATTGATACAAACCTTCTTAAATTTCTGGACAGGCTGAGACCCTTTGGGCCGGGTAATATGCGGCCAAAATTCTGTCTGCGGAATGTAATGCCCGCCTATGCGAGAATTGTGGGTGAAAATCATTTGAAATTCAGGGTTCGCAGAAAAAACAGATCCCTTGACTGTATTGCATGGAACCTTGGAGAACAATTTCCCATAATCAATGATCCGCAGAAAACTGTCGATATTGTCTTTGTCCCAACGATGAATGAATGGAACGGAACACGTTCTATTCAGCTTATTGTAAAAGCGATTAAACCGCATATTGAAAAAGGAGATTAATGTGGGTGTAAAAATTGCTGGATACGGTTATTATGTTCCGGAAAGAGTCGTTACAAACCATGATCTTGAAAAAATAATGGATACATCTGATGAATGGATTATCGAACGGACAGGAATTTCCGAAAGACATCATGTAATTCCCGGTGAAATGGGAACATCTGACCTGGCTGTCAAGGCAGCGGAAAAAGCACTCGAAAAAGCCGGACTGACTGCGGCTGACCTGGATATGATTATTGCGGCCACCCTTTCTCCCGATCATGAAATTCCCGGGATCGGTGTTCTGGTGCAGAATAAGCTGACAGGTTGTCCGACTATTCCGGCCTTTGATATCCGGCAGCAATGCAGTGGTTTTGTCTATGGACTGGAAATGGCGTCCGTGTTTATAAAATCAGGAAAATTTAAAACAATACTGCTTATTGGTGCGGAAATTCAGAGTGTGGGTCTGAACATGACTACGGAAGGGAGAGATCTTGCGGTTTTATTTGGAGACGGTGCAGGCGCTTTTGTTCTCACAGATTCTCAGGAAGACTGTGATGTCGTAGACTCTGTCCTTCATAGTGAAGGAGAATTTTATCAGGCCCTATGGAAAGAATTACCCACAATGCTGAAACAGGGGCGTATGGATGTTGAAGATATTCTGAATGGCAGACAATATCCTACGATGAATGGTCGGTTTGTATTTAAATTTGCATCTACCCGTATGCCTGAAGTAATACTTGAATTACTTGAAAAAACCGGCATAACCAAAGATAAGGTTGCCCAAATCATACCCCATCAGGCCAATTTGCGTATAACGCAAATGGTTGCAAAACGTCTTGAACTGGGGTTTGATAAAGTTTTTTCAAATATTGAAAAATACGGAAATACAACCGCCGCTTCCATTCCTATTGCTTTTTGTGAAGCACTGGAACAAAATCGTTTTAAAAGAGGAGACTATATTGTCTTTGTCTCTTTTGGTTCGGGTTTTACCTGGGGTGCAAATCTGATTAAATTCTAATCGGTTTTCCTGACAGGAGGAAGGAATGGGCTTCAAAGAAAATATTCATGAAAAAATAAACTGGGATATATTTATTAAGAGCAGTTTATTATTGCTTGTGGTTGTTACTGCTACAGCCTTGATTCCCCGTGAAAAATCACAGCATTCTAAATATCAGATCGGTGAAATTACCCGTTCAACCTTGATTGCACCGTATGATTTTGATATTCTTAAACCCGAAGAGGTTATTGAATCTGAAAAAAAGGATGCCCTCCAGCGGGTCCCCTATGTTTTTAATCATAATGCTGAAGCCGAAACCCGGAGTATGCAGGACATAGAACAATTTTTCAGGATGACATCTGCCCTTCAGTTACGGTATCAATCCCTGGTGAAATCCCGGGAGGACAGAAATTATTATCGTTATGATATAACACGCTTTCAGGAACAAAATAAAAAAGTCCGCTCGGACAGTACGGCATTTCATCAGTTAGTTTTACAATTTCAACAGGATTATAATATTAATGTTCTAAATGATATGTATAGAGGACTCTATGATCCAAACACCGGAACATTGCCGAATCCGGATAATCTGAAAACCCAGTATCAGCAAATAGTAACCCAGTTTTTTAATAAGGGGATCGTTGATATTCCACTAAGTGATATCGTATCAGTTCAGGTTGCAATATCACTTGCCGGTGAAGAAATTTACCGAAGAACAGATGAGTTATATGACCGTGATAAGGCACTTAATTTTCTCTCTCAGAATCTGAAATCTAACGGGGAGGATTTCAGCTTTGATAAAAAACAAATGTTTTTCCAGATTTCAAGAATTTTTATTCGTCCCAATCTGATCTATGACAAAGAAAGAACGGAAAGACGACAGGAAGATACAATTAGCCGAATCCCCATTGTAGATGGTAAAGTTCTGAAGAATGAAAAAATTGTTGATGCTAATACACGGGTTACCCCTCTTATCTATCGTAAGATCTATTCTCTCAATGTTGCAGAATCCCAAAAGAATCTGAATGCTTTCGGTAAACGATTTTATATGACTATTGGCGGTGAAATGATTTTTATGGGGCTGCTGTATGCCCTTTTTGTCCTTTTTATGATTTATTTCAGGAAAGAAATTTTTTCAGAAAGAAAAAATCTATATCTCATAATAATCAATCAATTGATTGTGATAAGTATCGGTTATCTGATATCTACACTGAATAATACTGCATTTATGGCTGTTCCCATAACTCTTTTAGCTATGATCATATCCATCTTCTTCGACGAAAGAGCGGCAATTTTTTCAACGGTTCCCGTTATCCTCATGCTATCTTATATTTTTGGTAATCCTTTCCACTTTACGGTTGTTCACCTCCTGCCGGCTTTAATATCTACTATTTCTATTAAAAAACTGAGAAGCCGGGATCAGATTTTTCAGCCCCTGATTTGGATTTTTCTTTCATATACCGTTGGTTTGATTGCACTTGAACTGGTTCGTTTTACTTCTTTTGCCGAACTCACCCGGAGTATTTTATACGCTTTTGTCAATACGGTAGGTTCTGTTCTTGCAGCCTATGGTCTTGTCAGTGTTTTTGAACGGCTTCTAAATATAACAACAGACATGACACTTCTTGAGTTGACTGATCTTAATAAACCGCTTCTTAAAGAGCTGGCCATGAAAGCACCGGGTACATTCAATCATTCGGTTATGGTGGGAACGCTTGTTGATACTACGGCAGAGGCTATCGGAGCGAACAATCTGCTTGCACGGGTTGGGGCTTATTATCATGATATCGGCAAGACCGCTAAATCAAGCTATTTTGCAGAGAACCAACAGGAAGAGAATCGTTTGGAAAAACTGAAACCCCATATGGCTGCAAAAGTGGTGATCAACCATGTCCGTACAGGAATCGAACTGGCTGAGCGCTACAATCTGCCGAAAGTAGTCGTTGATTTTATTCCTATGCATCATGGAAACCAGATTGTTAAATTTTTCTATCATAAAGCACTCGAACAGGCAGAAGATCCGGCCGATATAAAAGAGAGCGATTTCAGATATGCCGGGCCAAAGCCCAACACCAAAGAAACGGCTCTGGTTATGATTGCCGAATCTTGTGAAGCGGCTATTAAGGCTTTGGACAAACCTACGGATACAGACATTGAGAACCGTATTAATATGATTATTAAATCCAGAATGGATGAAGGACAGCTTTCAGAGTGTCCCTTGACATTTAATGATATATCCATAATTAAAGAGTCACTGATTCGATTGTTTAAAAGCATGTATCACCACCGGCCTGAATATCCCGGACAAAAGAAATCTGACAATAAGCAGTAAGCCGTAAATGATTGTTATTAAGCGACATCATAAATCCATCAGCCTTTACAATGAATCCGGTCATCGGCTTCCGGTTCAGTATGATACAATTGAATCTGTTTTTCATAAACTCATTGATTCATTCCGAATCCCGGCCTATGATATTAACTGCATATTTGTTGAAGATGATGCACTGCGGAACATGAAAATTGAATATTTTGATGAAGATGTATATACGGATATTATTTCCTTTACGCTGGATTGCTCAGAGGATTTTTTGGAAGGTGAACTGTATATCTCCCCCGCACGAATTCGGGAAAACGCATCTGAATATAATGTCCCGGTCAAACAGGAATTTATGAGAGTTCTCATTCATGGTTTTCTTCATTTGATGGGTTATGATGATGCCACAGAAGAAGAAAAAGAAACAATGAAAGAACGTGAGGACCACTTTCTAAAGGAATGGAATTATGCCTGAGGATTTATTGCTCAGAGCCCTTCTCTTTTTTCTGCTTCTTATTTTTTCAGCTCTTTTTTCAAGCAGCGAAACGGCTGTATTTTCCGCCCGGCGGTTTAAATTAGAAGAGAAATCCCGAACCGGTCATCCGGAGGCCCTTCGTCTTCTCGCCCTGCTTAATTTCCCCCGGAAACTCCTGATAGCTATTCTGACAGGAAATACTTTTGTTAATATTGCCATGGCGGTGCTCTCCGCTTCCTTTGCCCGCGATCTTGCGGAAGCTTTGAATCTTTCTCCTATTCTATCCGTTTTTATTCAGGTTGTTGTGGTTACCCTGATTATTTTGATTTTGGGAGAAATTCTTCCCAAGATTATTGCTGTGCGTAATGCTGTTAAGCACAGCCTCAGAATGTCCTATTTTCTTACGGTTATCTATGCAATACTAAAGCCTTTTACCATGCTTTTTTATTGGATTACCGAACTGTTTGCACGTCTTTTCAGGATCGAGGGAGAAGATTTTATTGAAGACAGTACAGAATTATCAGCTCTTGTTAATCTGAGCGGTGAAACCGGGGCTATCCGTGAAAAAGAAAGGGATATGATACAATCCCTTCTCAAGCTGTCTGATACCCGGGTCCGTGAAATCATGGTGCCAAGGCCGGATATCAATTCTATAAACATCAATACTTCTATAAGTGAAATCCTTGATGACGTGCGAAATTCCAGATTTTCACGCTTTCCTGTACATGACGGAGATCTGGACCATATCACTGGTTTCATTTTTCTAAAAGATATTCTGCAATTCACGGATAATAAAACGGGAAAAAGCCTGGATAAGTCTGTAATACGCCCACCGCTCTTTGTTCACGAAAATAAAAGTGTAGCTAAAATGCTTCGGGAATTTCAAACAAAAAAAACAAAAATTGCCATTGTTGTGGATGAATTCGGAGGAACAAGCGGACTGGTGACGCTTGAGGATGTTCTTGAAGAGATTGTAGGTGAGATTCAGGATGAAATGGATGAAGATCAGACCCTGATGCGAAAAATCAGCGAACAGGAATACATTGTTGATGCATCCCTCAATCTTGATGATTTACAGAGTGAATTATCCATATCTTTCCCGGAAGAACGGGATTATGATACACTGGGCGGATTTATCATGGATAAACTGGGACGCGTTCCAAAAAAACTGGATTTCTTTGTTTACCAGGATATCCGCTTTACAGTTGTCTTGATGCTGAGGCGCCGTATTAAAGAGATCAAACTTGAATTTCCCCCATCCGATTAGACAGGTTTTATGAAAGATTTTTCAGACTTGGTACAAATTATCCGGAAGCTCCGATCACCGGAAGGGTGTCCATGGGACCGTGAGCAGACACCTGAAAGTCTCATCCCGTTCATGATTGAAGAAGTTTATGAAGTGATTGATGCCATTGATCATAAAAATGACCGTGAGCTTGCCAGGGAATTGGGCGATGTTTTGCTTCATCTGGTTTTTCAGGCAGTGTTGGCGGAAGAAGACGGCCGGTTCACGGTTGAGGACGTTTTAAAGGGTATCAATCACAAAATGATCAGCCGTCATCCCCACGTTTTTAAGGGTGTTGTTTTTAACAGAGAAGAAGATATTCATAATTTCTGGGAGCAGAAGAAAAAGACAGAAGGCCGTAAAAGGCTTTTGGACGGAATTCCTCACGAACTTCCTTCATTGCATAAAGCGTACCGTGTTCAGTCTAAAGCATCCATGGTTGGATTTGACTGGGATAAAATTTATGATGTGTGGCTTAAGATCAGAGAAGAGATAAATGAACTGGAGTCTGCATCTTCCGCGGAAAATAAACAGGCTGTAGAAATGGAATTTGGTGATCTCCTTTTTTCACTGGTCAATGTGGGACGCTTTCTTGGTATTAATGCGGATGAAGCCCTGAGAAAATCCACGGATAAATTCATCCGGCGCTTTCATCGTGTAGAAGCAATTGCTGACAAAGAAGAAAAAGATTTACGCGCCATGACCCTTGACGAACTGGAAAGCTTATGGCAAAGGGTCAAAGAGGAAGAGGTAGTCAGCAGCCGGTAGATCAGGAATGACGAAGTTTGAATTCTTAATTCTGAATCGAATGAAGAAGAATTGAATTTGATCAACTGACTGCCGACTGAAGCCTGTTCCCATAAGTCGGAAAGATGTCCCGGGACTTTTAACTTTCGACTTTTGACTTTCGACTTTTTAACTCACTACTCGTAACTCGATACTAATACTAGTAGCCGGTTGGCGGACAACTCAGCACTCAGAACTCAGAACTCAGAATTCAGCACTCTATATTACAATTTTCCTGCCACTTCCCTTGCAACTTCAAGTGATGTGTTGTTTCCTCCCATATCGTAAGTTTTAACTTTTTCTTCTGCAATAACTGTAGCGATGGCTTTTTCCAAACGTTCAGCCATATTCTTTTCCCCCAGCCAGTCCAGCATCATTTTTGTGGTCAGAAGCATTGCCATGGGATTGACTTTATATAAACCATGATATTTGGGAGCACTTCCATGTGTGGGTTCGAAAACTGCATAATTATCACCAATATTTCCGCTGGAAGCAAATCCCAGACCACCCACCAGTTGGGCTCCCAGATCGCTTAAAATATCACCAAACATATTTTCTGCAACCAGAACTTCATAATTCTCAGGATTTTTTACAAGCCACATGCACTGGGCGTCAATATTAGTTTCCCACAATTCTATATCGGGATAATTTTTAGCAACCTCTCTGGCCGTTCGGATCATGAGTCCGCCGGTTTCCCGTAAAACATTGGGTTTATCAACAACCGTTACAGCTTTTTTACCAAATTCCTTTGCATATTCAAAAGCCTGTGTAACGATATTTCTGCATCCCTGACGGGTCATAACGCGGGTTGATATTGCCATATTATCCAAACCGGCATCCTTAAATTTCTTCATTTTAGGATGGTGTTTATCCAGAACATCATAAACTTCCTTGGGTACAGGATGGAATTCGATCCCGCCGTACATTCCTTCAGTATTTTCTCTGAAAATTGTTATATCGATACCATCCTTATAATTTAAAGGATTACCGGGATAGGCCTTACAGGGGCGCATGTTGGTATGCAGATGGAATGCTTGTCTCAAGCGCACAATGGGACTGAAATAGACAAACCCTTTCCCTTTAAGAGAAGGATCCAGCTCTTCATCTGCTTCCTCTTTTGGCTTGGATGTAATCGCCCCAAAAAGAGCGCAGTCTGTAGTTTTCAGCATATCAAGGGTTCTTTGGGGAAGAGGATCTCCTTCTGTCTTCCAGAATTCCCATCCAATATCACCATGAACATATTCTGCGTCCAGTTCCAGTGCATCCAGAACAATTCGGGCCGCATCCATCACATCATTCCCAACGCCGTCGCCGGGTAACCAGGCAATTCGGTACTTAGCCATAACGTCTCCTTAATTAATTATGAATTATCCTTTAACCAGTTCAAAGTCTATAAAATCAGCATGATGAAAGATAATGGATTCAGGGGATCGTTTTTCTCCCGAACCTTCTTTGGAATGGGTGGCGATTACATGCATTACCGCTTCCGGGATCCCGTGTTTGAAAGCAAGGCCCACGCCGCTGAATGGGTGGCGTAAAAATTTGCCGTAATCCGACTTTATAACCTTACCGTCAATGATCTCATATTCCAGAAGTTTCCCCACATCGGCAAGAAGAGCTCCTGCTATCAGAGTATCCCTGTCCACACGTGTCCTTCTCTCCTGATGAATATCTTTCAAAACGGTATCGGCGGCCATACAAAGACGGCAAACAGCCCGCACATGATCAATGAAGGGAATTGTTACACCTTCTGCAAGAAGTGTAAAGGGAATTTTCCTAAGCAGGTCTTCCGTCCAGCCCCGGTATGCTGCTGCTTCCTGCCAAACATCTTCAACCTTAGACCGCAGATCCCTGCTCTGGATCTCTTCAATTTCCGGGAGCATCCTTTTCACATTAAGCATTCTAATCATTCCTCCTGACTTTTCTTACTACATCTATAACAGTGCCGTCCACCCATTTTATGGCAGCAACGACCGTATCTTCAAATTCTACCGGTTCGGGAACTCCGCACAGCGCTTCTGCTTCTTCTTTAAGTTCGTGTATAGTTTTCAAAGGCAGACCGCTGTTTTTAACTTTTTCCACAAGGTCAGTTCTTTTAGGATTAATGGCGATGCCTCTTTCCGTAACAATTACGTCAATCAGTTCACCGGGGCCACACAAGGTTGTCACATCTTCCCGAATAATGGGTATTCTGTTTCTGAAAAGCGGAACAGGAAGGATGGTACACCGTGCATGGAGGCAATTCTGCCAGCCGCCTATTCCGTGAAGAAGAATCCCGTCTGAGTGGGTCACTACATTTCCGTTAAAATTCACATCCACTTCGGTTGCCCCCAGAATCATTACATCCATCATAGTTGTGTAATTGCCTTTTCCGTGATAATCGTAGCAGTGAAAGATAGATATGTCCGGATGATTTTTGTTCCTTCGCATGGAATCCACGGCTGCCAGATCAAATGTCTGTGCATCCAGCATGTATTCTAAAACACCATCTTCCAGCATTTTTACTGAATATTCTGTTGATCCGCCTACGGCAAACCGGGCCTTAATTCCCCGATCTTTCAGCATTTTATGAAAAAAGATGCCAATAGCCAGAGACGTGCCTCCTGCACCGGCCTGAAATGAAAAACCATCCTGCACCAATCCGGCGGCATCACAGAAGCGGGCAGTGTATTCAGCAATAAGCAGACGGTCCGGACTCTTGGTGATCTGTGTTGTTCCGGAAACGATTTGTTCCGGAATACCAATTTTGTCCATGACGACTACAAAATCAACATAGTTACCCTCAATATGCATTGGGATGCAGGGAAAGGGCACCAGATTATCCGTTACGACTATCACTCTGTCCCCATAGAGCATATCAGCCAGGGAATATCCCAGTCCGCCGCAGGCTGAAGGTCCGTATAAACCATTGGCATTACCATAAAAGTCAGCGGTGGGAGCGGCAATAACGGCAATATCAATTTTAACTTCACCATCCTGAATGGCCTGATACCGTCCTCCATGGGACCGCAGAACGCCCACGCCTTTCATTTTTCCATCCGAACAGAACCGACCCAGCGCTCCGTTCATGCTTCCTTCAATATGATGAATTGTACCGTCTTTAAGATATTCTATAATTGGCTCATGACATGGAAAGGACGCAGACGGGAACCATATAAGATCCTTTATTCCCAGTTCCGATGCGGCTTTAAACACCTGATTGGCCACAAGATCTCCGTTACGCAGGTGATGATGGGTTGAGATAACCATTCCGTCGTGCAGACCGGATTTTATCAGTGCATTTTTTATATCAGGGACTCTTTTATCTCCATCGGCAGGATAATCAATGGATGTACGGATCAGCGGCCCGTACCGGTTTCCTTCCGGCCGGTGTTTTCCTACACCTTTAAAAGGAATTATTTTTTTTCCGTTTATTTCTGCAGGGATCATCCGTCCTGCCGAATTCATGATCCACTCAGTTTTATCAGACATTATCTTCTCTCCAGCTTTTATCAATGAGTCCGTTTTCAAGAGCCGTTTCTATGGTCTTCAATGCACGTTTAAGTACAGGGGCATCAATCATTTTTGATCCCAGACTTATAACACCCAGCCCGTTTTTCTCTGCGTCTTCATAAGCTTTAACAATTGCTTTGGCATGTTGAATCTCTTTCTCAGACGGGGCATATGCCTGATGAATTACGGGAATTTGCCGCGGATGGATACAACCCATGCCGTCAAATCCCAATCCCCTGGACTTTAACGCGGTATTTTTAAGGGCTTCCATATTGGATACATCCGAGAATACCGAATCAATAGCCTGAATCCCTGCAGACCGTGCCGCAAGAACAATCATAGAACGAGAAAATAATGTTTCCTCTCCGGTTACAGTCCGTTCGGTTCCCAAATCGGCAGTCAGATCTTCGAGCCCGATTGTGAGAGCAACGATATTCTTTGAAGCTGTTGCAATTTCCTGGGCGGACAGAACGCCTTTGGCGGATTCGATGATTGGCATGAGCCAGACAGTATGATCCAGTCCTGCATCAGACATCAATTCGCTGATTTTAATATCTGCACGAATTACATCTTCTCTGCTTTCACATTTTGGGATCAGGATACAATTGACCTTGTGGGGAATTACAGCTTCAAGATCTTTCATTCCCACTGGATACGGATTGATACGAACCATTCGTTCGGATTTATAGAAATTCAGTTCACACAAGGCATTTCGGACCAATATACGGGCTTCATCTTTTTTTGACGGAGTTACGGAATCTTCAAGATCGAGAATAATTCCGTCTGCGTCATAAAGACCTGCATTAATCATGAGCTTTGGATTATTCCCGGGCAGATATAAGCGTGAACGGCGTGTTCTGTCCTTTTTTACGGGTTTAAAATAAACAGCTTGATCTGTATTCAAATACGGTTTACAGTCGGGGAATGCATTATAAACTGCCGCTTCAATACGGGAACGAAGTATAAACGGCAGAGCACCCCCATCCTCTATATTGATTTCGGCATCTGGGATGCCGTAATATTCCATCATTTCCAAACATAAGTTTTTCAGGGATTTTCCAAACAGCTCTCTCACTTTACTTTTTATGTTTAGTGTGATGCCTCCGGATTCTTTCAATATGAGAGAAACCGAACAATCTCCTTTAGCGTTTGGCCCTGAATTGCCGGATGTAAAAATCTCGTTCAATGATCTTCCTCCCTGCTGACAAAAAGAAGGTTTTTGTCTCCAGTTTTGTTCAGGATAATTTTTTTTCAATACTCACTAAGTAACAGTCTGAAAATATATCTAAAAGCCCTGAGAGTTTCAATCAAATCAGGAATAAAATCACTCGGAAAAGAGCATTTTTTCCGGAATATAGATTTCCAGATAGAAAACGGGAATGATTGACAGCGGATAACTGTCAATCAGAAAGTCATTTTCAAAATCAATGGTGACGGGAAGGTATAGCCGTGCCCCTAAAGAAGGTGTGATATACAGATGATATTTTTTTCGCATCAGCAGATATGCACGCCCCAGTGTTAATTCTGTTTTACGGGCATACGGGGTACTAAAACTCCAGTCAGCCGATACATTTAAAATTGTATTGGGAAAACAGAGAGCCGGTATTTTTTCCGATGAGACACCCTTACGGATATACACAAATTGCAGGATCTGGTCTGACAGATTGTCTCCGATAAAAAGGAGTGAAACAGACTTTGTATTCACATCCTGAGCCATTTTTGAATAATACTCAATATTCTTATGTTCGAACCCTACTTCAATACTCTGGTATGGTTTAATCTCTTTGCCTACACGAAGCAGGTGGCTGTATGAGAGGAAGCCTCCCCTGATTCTCAAATGTGCTTTTTCATGATGTGTAAATTCACCGTAAAAGAATCTTATATTGTATGGCCTGCTTGAATTGGCATATATATCCCAAATATTCCATTGGCGGTAAACGCCCCAGTCATACCAGTCAGCACTCATTACATTGACTAAAGGCCCTAAAACTGCTTTTGGAAAAACCCTGACTTCAAACCTGAACAGCTCTGCAAACCGGGGAACGGTCTGATAACCGGTTACGGCTTTTGACACATTATAGTAGGAATAAAAATGATGTTCCTGCAATATCAGGTCTTTTCTGTTATCCTGAGCCTGAAGCGGGCAAAGGATAATCAGCATCAAAAGTGAGATTTTATAGATGCGCATAATGAATCCGGATACCTGATAAAATCAGTATAACGTTCCCAAATACTGATTTCCATTTTTTTATCACTGGCAATAATATTTTGTATTGTATGCATACCATATCGGATAATCCTTCCTTCGGAATCGTATGAATTGAATAATTCAATTTTCAGGAGATTAATGCCGTAGGGCAGAGGAAAGGGCTCCAGGATCATTTTTATAATACCATGTGTATCAGGATCAATCCAGGCTTCACCTTTCATCAGATTCAGAGATCTTGAAGCAGGTGTAAATTGCAGATGCCGCAGCTTTTTTCCGTTTAATTCAGCCATACCCAAGTCTTTCAATTTATAGAATTGAGAGAAATTTGATGAATAGAAAGACGGGGGCATATTTCTCTGATAAAGGGTATCCGGTGCCGGTATATCATTTGGAATGTTATTGACCAAGTATTGAGTATAAGTCCGAAGCAACGGATGGTTAATAGCGTGATATTCAACCCCCCGAGCCTCTATAAAGGTTGTGACTGTATCGTCGCGAATGGTTTTTTGCTGAATGAATGTGAAAGCATGGCAACCCAGTGAATTCTGATCCTCTTCCTTTTTTTCCCGAATGCCGTTAATAAATGCTTCAAATTCAAAAATCCGCTGGCACAGGGCTTCCGGCACGAAGATAAACAGAGAAAAAAGAAAGATTAGTGCAGAAAACTTGATTTGTTTCATTATTCCTTTAATAATATTGTTTGTCCACCGGGTAATTTAAATAATGCTGTTGTATAACCCCGGCCTTTTTCCGGCGGAGAAAGTATCATAACCGGTGATGCCAGTATTTCATTCCATGCGTCCCGGATATTACTTACACGTATTGTAACAGTATCTTCACCCGGAATCCCGTTTTTAAGGATAAATCCTTCTATGAAATAAAACAGTCCGTCATCTTCACGATGTGGTTTGGACATAAAAAGAGCATCGGTTAATATTAACTTATCAGATTCCGGATCGGGAGATAAGATGACTGTTTCTCCGGATAAAACCAACGGTTCAGGCGGCTGGTTGCGAATTAGCGTTGTATTGAAGAACCAGATAATCAAGGCAATAAGTATGAGAATTGCCGAGACACGCTGAATTGGACTAACGCTCATGGAACAGACTCTCAGACAATTTTGGAAAGATAAAAAGGTTCACGAGATTTACCCCCAGATGCATACCCCAGGGAAATGCAAGCCCGCCGAGTTTTATGGTAAAAAGGCATAAAATGAAACTGGTTATAAAAATCCAGACCGTTGCACTTAATTGTTGAATATTTGTATGGACAAAAGCAAAAATTGCCGAAACAAGCAATGCAGCCCATATCCAGTGATTCCAAATAAATATGAGAGCCATCAGCAGATAAGCTCTGAATAATATTTCTTCCATGACGGAGGCACTGAGATTTATAAGCGCCGCCCATCTTTTTTGGATGGGGGTCCGGGGAATAAGTTCATCATTCCTGGACAGCCGATCATAAGCGTTTTCACCTTTTATACGCCCGATAATCCATTCAGACAAAAGGAAAAATACAGACAGAAAAACTCCGCCTGCCAGTCCTAATAAAAAATATAAAAGGAACTGGTTTAGATTGAAAAGAGTTCTGACACGAATGAGCCAGTCATATAAACCGGCTCTCTTAATAGGATTCAGAGCATAGACTATATATACAAGGGTGGGGATACTGAGGGTGAACAGCCAGAGAAAAACCTGCTGATAAAAGCCCGCGGGGCTCCATACCAGTGATGCAGTTATTTTTATCTCCTCTTTATTCTCGTTCATCTCGCCCGATCATTGTTTACAGGAATTTTTTAATTTCTTCCTCCCAAAAGGTTTTGGGACGGTAACCGGTCACTTTATTGACAATACGTCCTTTTTTATCGACGATAAATGTTGTGGGAATACTCTGAAAATTATCATAAGCCTTAATTACTTCAGGTGTGTACATGACTACTGGATACTGAATACCCATTTTTTGAATGTATTGGTCCACCACATCCCAGCCGGCCTGATCAACCGATATGCCTAATATAACCAGTCCTTTCTTTCCATATTTATCCTGCAGTTCAATAAAATCCGGAATTTCTCTCTGGCATGGAGGACACCATGTTGCCCAAAAATTGATTATCACCATTTTACCTTTCTGTTCAGACAAAGTGAAGATTTCGCCATATCCGTTGGTCAGAGTAAAGTCCTCGGCTTTACGGTATCCTTCTTTTTGATTGCCGCATGACATCAAAATGAAAATAAGCAGAACCGGCAGTACGAATCGAAGCCATTTCATAGAGTTATCTCCTGTTTTTCCTTTTTTAACATTCTTTCAAATACAGAGTTCATCTTTTTTTAAGCTGTTAAAAAGGAAAACGTTACAAAATCCCGGATTGGATATGTTTAACAAGAAATTCAAGTCCCTCAAGATAGCTCAATTCCTTTTTTCCCGTAATCTGGGCCAGGCATACATCACGTATGAGAGATGTTTTCCTGAAATCTTCACGTTGGGATATGTGGGAAAGATGGACTTCTACCACAGGGATTTTTATGAGTTCTATAGCATCGCGTATGGCAATGCTTGTGTGGGTATAAGCCGCAGGATTGATGATAACGCCGTCGACATATTTTCTTTGACGCTGCAAAATAGTGATCATGTCCCCTTCGTGATTGGTCTGATAAAATTTGACCTCAACATCCAGGTCCCGGGCTTTTTCACGAATTAATTTATTGAGCTTATCCAGCGTGAGAGTGCCATAAATCTTTGGATCACGGTGACCCAGAAGATTTAGGTTTGGTCCGTTGAGAATAAGGATTTTTATTTTTTTCTCAGAGCTTTTTGGCAAATTCAAGTTCCTTTATCCAGTTTAAAACATCATAGATCATCTCTTTGGGTACATCGTTCCGGATGACTGCGTCCCCGATATTTTGGAGAAGGACAAACTGAATTTTACCATTCCGGACTTTTTTATCCCGGGTCATTGCATCATACAGTTTTTCAGGATCATATTTGTGCAGGGAGCCGGGTATGGGTATGTTTAGGAGGCTCTTTATATAGTTACCGGCTGTTTCTGAATCAAGAACAGACATTTCTGCACTCAGTTTAAGTGCGGCGCACATACCGATGATCACGGCTTCACCATGTGTATACGTTCCATAACCGGCTGTGTGCTCAATGGCATGCCCGACGGTATGCCCAAAATTCAGGATCATACGCATTGAACTTTCCCACTCATCGGCAGAAACAATGGAGGATTTTATTTCAATTGCCCTGATGATTGCGGCATTCACGTGATCCAGATTATTCAGACTCAGGATTTCGGCATAATTTTCCAGAAGAAATTGTGTAAAGATCCGGTCCCGGATAAATCCGTATTTAACCACCTCGGCAAATCCGGAGACCCGTTGGCGAAATTCCAGTGTTCTTAAAACAGTTGGATCCACAATGACTATCTTAGGCTGATAGATGGCGCCTATAAGATTTTTCCCACGGCTGTGATTAACACCGACTTTTCCTCCTATTGAAGAATCAACCTGTGATAAAAGTGTTGTGGGGATCTGAACAAGATTAATTCCTCTGTATATGGTTGCAGCCAGAAATCCGGCAGTATCCCCTACAACACCGCCTCCCAGAGCAAGGACTGTTGATCCCCGGTCCATTTTAAGATCCAGCATCCGGTCATAGAGAAACTGCACGGTTTGAAGATTTTTGTTTGCCTCACCACTGGGCATTAAGATAAACCGGACCTTATATCCTTCTTCTTCCAGTGCTTTTTCTACTACATCGCGGTATAATTCTGAGACGTTCTTACTTGAGACCATTACAATATTCGGCTGGATATCAAAGCGTTTCAGTATTTGTCCCACGGACGGAAGAATCTCATTCTTTACATATATGGGATAACTGCGTTCATGAAGGTCAACTCGAATTTTATGCATTGTTTATCCGTTTAAGAATTTCATTAACAATTTCATTGACTGTTTTATCGTCGGTTTGAATATAATAATTCGCCATTTTATAAACAAAAGTACGTTTTGTCAGAATTTCCTGAATATGAGACAGTTGGACAGGCTGAGGAAGAAGAGGCCTGCCGGATCTATCTCCCAAACGGTTCAGTATTGTCTGCGGTTTTGCCTGAAGCCAGATCACCAATCCTTTGGATTCCATCCATTCACGATTGCTGTTGTTCAGGGGGAACCCTCCGCCGGTGGCAACAACCAGATTATGGTAATTCATGACAGGATCATGCCTGATCCCGCTTTCTATTTCCCGGAAAGCCGCCTCACCCATGTCATGGAATATGTCGGGAATGGATTTTCCGGCTTTGCTTTCCAGATAACGGTCCAGATCTATAAACACATAATCCATTTCTTCCGCCAGTTTTTTTCCAACTGCCGTTTTTCCCGATCCCATCATTCCTGTAAGAAAAATGATCATTTTGATGCGCCTGAATGTTTCAGGGTTTCTGCCCAGCTGTCTCCGCCGTACTTTGTTAAAAAAGCATCAAGCAGAGGAATAGCGGTTACATTTTCTGCTACGACAGATGCGGCCGGGACCGCACAACTGTCCGTTCGTTCCATATGGGCTGGTGTGGGAATACCAGTGGAAAGGTCCACACTGTCAAGGGGTTTGACAAGGGTGGGTATGGGTTTCATCACGGCACTGAATATCAGATCGTTGCCGTTGCTCATCCCGCCTTCAATTCCTCCGCTGTTGTTGGATGTGCGGCGGATTTGTCCATTTTCTATAGTAAAAGGGTCATGGACTTTGCTTCCCGGCAGACCGGCACACCTGAATCCCAGGCCGAACTCTATTCCACGGATGGCCTGAATTCCAAGGATGTGGGAAGATATCATGGATGTAAGCCGCTCATTCCATTGTGTGTGGCTTCCCAGTCCTATCGGTAAACCGCGGACGGCAACCCTGAACACTCCTCCCAGTGAATCCCCCTCTTTTTTTGCATGGTCTATGGCTTCAACCATTTTCTGACTCACGTTTGGATCGGGACAGCGAACCGGTGAGTCTTCTGATGCAAGCCACTGTGCCGGATCGGCAAAACTGTTTTCTTCAAGTGAAACAGAGCCGATTTTAATTACCATGGAATAAAAGGAAAATCCTGCATTTTCAAGATACTGACGGCATACGGCACCGGCAAGAGTACGCATGGTTGTTTCTCTGGCGCTGGCACGCTCCAGAATATTCCGGATATCATCCATACCATATTTCACATACCCTGCATAATCTGCGTGCCCGGGCCGGGGAACCGTTACTTTCCTGCTTGTATCTGCTGAAATCGGATCCATCTGAGTCTGCCAGTTCTTAAAATCCTGATTGGAAATCATACAGGTCAGAGGACTGCCTAAGGTTATGCTGTTTCTCAATCCGGAAAGAAAGGTAACCGTATCTTTTTCAATTTTCATCCGGCCGCCCCGTCCGTGTCCGGATTGACGGCGGGATAACTGTTGATTGATTTTATCCGCGTCCAGCCTGAAACCTGCCGGTAAACCGTGAATGATAACCGTCAATGCCGGTCCATGACTCTCTCCGGCAGTTATAAAATGCAGATGCTTCATTGGTTCATCCCATCTCGCTTATTAGTTTTTTTTGGAGTATCTCTCGGTCAAGATGTTCACCAAAATGTGTATCCCCTCTCCAAATTTTCTGACTGTCTATGGCCTGTTCGATAAGCATACCCAGACCGTCGGCCGTGTCAATATTTTTTGATATGAAATAACATTGAAAATGGGTGGGTAAAGGTGAATAATTCAGATCCAGAAAGAAATCCCCCCGGTTTGGTTTTATAAGAAATAAATCAGGAATCTCCGGATGATTGACAGATCCTGCCGGTGTGGCATTAATCCAAAACGTTTTTCCTGCAAAAGACGCGGAGGGGTTATAAACTTGTACTCCAAACAGTTCACTAAACTCGGCAGATTTGTTTATAGACCTTCCCAAAACCCCAATCTGTGGAATCCTGGTTTTATTCAGGGCACAAACTACAGCCGGTGCCACACCGCCGTATCCGAAAATGACACTGCGGTCATATGTGTCAATATTTAAAACAGTCATAACTTTCAGCAGTCCGCTCATATCGGTATTCAGGGCTTTGATCCTGTTTTGTACCCAATGGAGGGTGTTGGCCGCACCGCACATGTCTGCACTTTCATCTTTTATGTCACAGTACTGCAGGACGGTTTTTTTATATGGAATAGTCACATTCAGGCCGGAGTATCCTTCCTCTGTCAGTTTTTGGATGGTTTTTAACAGGTTTTCCGGAGGGATGTCAAAAATTGAATAGCTTAGATTGTTGTTGGCGGTTTCACGGTATAGAAGTTTGTGAAGTACAGGGCTTAATGAATAGGATATATTATGTCCAAGAATTCCCAGTTTCATCTTATCGCCGAATTTTGTCAAGGGTGTTGAAAAAATCTGGATAGCTGATATCAACCACGGAGTAATCTTCTATAGTTACCGGTTCAGAGGCGATCAGTCCTGCAATGGACATTGTCATGGCTATGCGGTGATCCATAAATGCATTCACCGTTCCGCCGTGAAGGGGCGTGGGTCCGTGGATTGTCATACCGTCTTCATGTTCTTCGATTTCAGCTCCCAGCGCACGGAGGCATGTTATGGTTGTGTGAATACGATCGCTTTCTTTAACACGCAGTTCCTGTGCCCCCCGTATCTGTGAACTGCCATTTGCCTGCGTGGCAATCAGGGCAAGGATGGGAATTTCGTCAATGAGACCGGGTATATTTTTTGAAGTAATAGAAAAGGCCTGTAAGGGTGAACTGCTCACACTGATATCGCCAAAAGGTTCCAATGAACGGTTTTCAACCGTATATCCAATATCCGCACCACAGCGTTGGAGTAATTTGATATAGGCTATGCGTGTGGGATTAAGACTTACATTATTAAGAACCAGTCTGCTTTTTGGCAGCAAAAGAGAGGCGGCCACCCAGAAAGCGGCTGATGAAGGGTCGGCGGGGACATTGTATTCAAAGCCGGGTATTGATTTCTTCAGGGCATGAACTGTCCATGTGTTTTTCTTTTTAAAAATAGGGATTCCAAGCATTTTCATCATACGTTCCGTATGATCCCTGCATAAAACCGGTTCTGTTACATGTGTTTTTCCCTCTGCCAGGAGACCGGACAGGAGAATGGCAGATTTAACCTGAGCACTTGCAACGGGAAGAGTATAACGCAACCCTTTGAGTTTGGCAGGATGAATGGTAAGGGGCAGGCAGCCGTTCGTACTATGAAATGAGGCATTCATCAGAGACAGCGGTTCAATGATTCGTTTCATGGGTCTTTTAGACAGGGACTCATCGCCATAAAGTGTGGATATGAAGGTTTGTCCCGCCAGGAGTCCGGCCAGCAGTCTTGCCGTAGTTCCGGAATTTCCGCAATTAAAAGCCGTATGATTTTCCGCATGCCATTCATGAATTCCTGGACTTTTTATATTGACGGTATAGCGCCCCAGTTGAAAACTGACACCCAGTTTCTGAAGGCAGGCTACCGTTGAAAGAACATCCACACCCGTATTCAAATAACGAATCTTGGATTTTCCACGTGCAATGGCAGCAAAGATCAATGCTCTGTGACTGATTGATTTGTCCCCTGGCAGGGAAATGTTTCCACGAACTCTTTGGGCCGGGGTGATTTCTATTGTTTTTTTACTCATCCATAATTACCGAGATAAAATCCGTGATATTGTAATCCAGATCCTGAATACCGGCACGGACCAGTTTAAGGTTGTGCAATTTTACGCAGGTTTCAGGGGCAATCACAAATGCATTTTCCGGAATATCACCCTTTGAGAGCATGGCCGCTGCTGCTGCCGTATCCCGTTCTTCAATAAGGGGAGTATCCTGATAATGTTCAGCCAAAAAACCCTTGCACTGCCGCAAAGCCTGTAAATGAGAATGAATGGAAACAGGTTTACCGGTAAAGCCGGTTTTTGATAAAAGGCATTGTTTTACCAGAAAAGGAAAATGACCGGATATTTTGCACCGGGTACCGGTTAGATGGGTCAGTGTTTCCTGAACCACACCGCCAACGGCATTCTGAATAGGCAGGAGTCCGATTTGGATTTTTCCCAGTTCAAGCGCTTCCAGAACGTTTTCCGCGGACGTAAGACAAAGCACCTCAGCATTTATAAGTTGTTTATCCCGGATATACTGCAAAGCGGCTTCATGGGAAAAACTCCCTTCGTCACCCATGGCACCGATCAGGATTTGTTCCTTGTTGACGGTTTTTGTTTCTTTACGGATAAGTGATGCAACGGTATGAGTCGCTTTCATAAAAGATCTGAACATTTCGGATGAATGATCATTGTACATGAGCATATCTCTGAAAAGCCGGGGTGTATCGTTACTGCAGAAAGATTCAACCGCCCGGAGCATTCCGTATCCCTTTGTGGGTGTTTTTGATTCCGGCAGATTCATGGTTAAAAGCACATTGCCGATAAAGTGGGTCAATCCCTGTGATGCAGCGATACTGCTGTCGTGTTCTTCCGGCGTAAGAATACGTGTAAAAAAATGCCATTCCTGAAAGATATCCCGCCACAGTGTGGCAAGTTCAGGGTATTGTTTTGACGGTGTTAGAATGATCAGATTAACCCGGTTTTCCGCGTAGCTGTCCGGACCGAATAAGGGATGAATCCCAACATGGGGAATATGGGGGATTATCTCGTCTAGCCATTTGACGGGATAAGCTTTTACGGAAGCAGTATCTATAACCGTGCTTTCAGGTGAAAACTTTTCTTTGTTTTCATTCAGAAAAACAGGAATAGCGGAAATAGGAATACAAAGAAAAACAACCTGTTTTTTTAGTGCTTCTTCCATGGGGACTTTCTGAATACCTTCTTCCGGTATAAAATCTCTGTTATCACACGCATAAACCGAACCGTAACGGGAAAGAATATCTGCAAAAAGTCTTCCAAAACGGCCGTAACCTACCACGCTGAATTCAGAATATTTCATTGTCTGAGCAACCCCCGTCCGATAACCTGGCTGATAACCTGGATTTCCTTCATCAATTGTTTAAATTGTTTTGGGTATAGGGATTGGGGGCCGTCTGAAAGGGCATTGATGGGATCGTCGTGAACTTCAACCATAATACCGTCGGCACCGGCAGCTACAGCGGCACGAGCCATCGATATAACAAGATCCCGTTTACCCATGGCGTGACTTGGATCCACTATAATGGGTAAATGGGACAGTTTTTTTATGACCGGCACAGATGAAAGATCGAGAGTAAAACGGGTGGAATTTTCAAAAGTCCTGATACCCCGTTCACACAGAATTACATTCGGATTCCCGCCGTTTACAATATATTCTGCCGCATTAAGCCATTCTTCCACCGTTGCTGAAATACCCCGTTTGAGTATAATGGGTTTACTGCTTGTTCCCAGTGCTTTGAGCAGGCTGAAATTCTGCATGTTTCTTGCTCCCACCTGAATGGCATCTACATATTCACAAAAAAGGTCAATATCAGAAATTGCCATAACTTCTGAAACACAGGGGACACCGGCAGCATGAGAGGCTTCTTTTAAATATTTAAGGCCATCTTTTTCCAATCCCTGAAAAGCATAAGGGGATGAACGGGGTTTGAATGCACCGCCCCTGAGAGCATGAGCTCCGCTTCGGGTCAGTTCGCGGGATAGTTTTTTAATCATTTTTTCGTTTTCCACCGAGCATGGACCGGCAATAACGGCAATTTCTTTTCCGCCAAAGGGAACGTTACCCACATGAATGATACTGTCAGACGGATGAAAAGACCGGGAACACTGTTTATAGCTTTCGGATATGCGAATGATACTGGCCACACCGTCAAAACCTTTAATTTTGTCAATATCAACCCGGGAGATATCCCCGATTACCCCAAGGATCATGTGATCTTCTCCCCGGGATTTGTGAATTTTTAAATCCAGTTTGTGCAGATGCTCCGATATCCGGTCTATATTTTCTTCTTTGCAATTCGGTGTGAGTACTATGATCATTTGTTTTGCTCCGTTTTCATATTTATAGCCTGTGCACCTTTTTCACCGGCCTTTCTGCCGATTTGAATTATGTGGGTGAACAGGGTTTTTAAATCATCACAAGTGATATACTGTGAAGATACGTGATTCAGGGATTCAATGATTTCTTTTTCACGTTCGGGTACGGTGATGGCTTGTCCGTTTTTTTCCTTTTCCATGCCGATTCTGTATGCCAGCTCCATACGTTGTTTCAGCAGTTCAATGATTGCTTTATCAATTTGGTCGATTTGAGACCGAAGGGAATGGATGTTTTCCTGTTTCATTCGTATTATTATTCTCCGATAATTTTTACAAGGACTCTTTTTGGTCTTCTACCGTCAAATTCTCCGTAAAAAATCTGTTCCCATGGACCGAAGTCAAGACGGTTTTCCGTTACGGCGATAACAACTTCACGGCCCATAATCTGCCGTTTATGGTGGGCATCGCCGTTATCTTCACCTGTTCTGTTGTGGGCGTATATTTTAATCCCCGGATCATAAGGGGCAAGTTTTTCAAGCCAGCGCTTGTAATCTTCATGGAGTCCGGGTTCGTCATCATTAATGAAAACCGATGCGGTAATATGCATGGCATTCACAAGACAAAGCCCTTCCCTGATACCGGATTCCCGAACCAGTGCTTCCACATGCCTTGTAATATTTACAAAACCCATTCGTGAAGGGATGTTAAACGTAAGATGTTTTGTCAGGGATTTCATAGCGCCTCCTGCAATCATGAAAAGTAATGAAAAAAGAGTGAAAATAGAAAGCAACATTCCTGGTAAAGTGTAGTAAAAGTATTGAAATTTGACATATCTCTGCTGTATATTGAATTAGAAATGTCTCAGAGTACATAAAATATTCACCCGTTAAGCATTAGTAAAAGGAGGACTGATATGAATTCAGTTGAGCTTATCCAGTCTTTACAAACTTTAAAAACTGAAGGGAATCCTGTTACAACCGTTTATCTTGATGTTTCCACCTCGCAAAAACTTCGCAGTGCAGAAATTGTTGTTAACAATTTATTCAAACAGAAGAAAGAGAAGACGTTTTATAAAAACTTATCGGATAACGAAAAGAAATCAGTTGATAAAGATATTGAGGGAATCATCAAATTTCTGAACAATCAACTGGGAGGAACAAGGCAGTCCTATATGATCATATCTTCCGGAAGGGTCTTTATCTGGCAGGTTGTTCATCTTGGTTTTCCGGTGGATAATATGATGGTAATTCAGGACAGGCCGTATCTAAGGCCATTTTTGGAGGGAGTCAGTCATGAAAGAAATTATGCCATTGTTCTGGTTGACCATGGAAAGGCAAAAATTCTTTCAAATCATCTGGGACAGAAAGAGGAATTGTGGAGTGTCATTAATCTGATTCCAGACGACACAACAGACGGTGGTTTTGGCGGTATGGATGAACGTAAGAATGAACGCCGCCGCGAAGAAGGGGTATCAAAGCATTACAAGAATATTTCAGGCCAGCTGGACCAGCTTGATAAAAGATTTCATTTTGATTGGATTTTTATGGGTGGTCTCAAAGAGAGCATTGCAGATTTTCAAAGTATTCTCCGTCCGGATATTAAGAGTAAAATTTACCGGGAAATTTCAATTGACCCCAATCTGCCCATTGATAAAGTATTTCATCTGATTGATAAAGAAGTACCGGAGTGCCGCCACCGGTTTGAAAGCCATTTGCTGAATATGCTTGCCAATGAATTTCATAAGAATTATAAAGGTGTTAACGGTATCCGTCATGTTGAGGAGGCGCTTCAGCAGGGACAGGTTGACATACTTATGATCCAGGACAGTTTTCAAACCAAGGGAAGGGTATGTAAATGGTGTCTGCATACGACAACGGATAATGATGATTTATGTTCTGAATGCGGCCATCCCATGGAACGTACGCTGGATATAACGGATGAGCTTATACATCTTGCCCTTGATACCAGTGCCCGGATTGAATTTCTATCTACAGAAATGGGGGAGTTTTCACCGCTTAGCGCTATACTGCGATATAAACGCTAACTCGTTGATACAGCGCCACTTTTGAGAATATTCTAAACAGAGTTTTAAATGAACGGGTTTAAAACATTGTTATATAGTTTTTATCTTGACTTTAATGTGATTTGAATTTATATTTTTTTAAGTATGTATATATGTTGAAAGTTCTTATTCAATAACTGTAAATTCAGAATAAAAAGGAAAACCAAATGTCTCTCAATCGATGGATTCGTTTGGGTGTGTTTCTGGTCCTCTTGTCCGGATGTGCGTGGTTTCGCGGCAGAGGCGGTGATGAGAGCGAATTACCGACGAGCGATCAGGTGGTCATTGACGAACAGAATGTCATGATTCAGCAGGAAATGAGTGAGCTGGCAAGGTCCGGAGTTCAGGACAGTGTGATTCAGGAACGGGATTATCCTTTTGTCATCAACGAGCTTTCATATGAGCTTAAAAAGCAGGGAGCCCGTATTAAGCATTTGGAGGCGGAGCTAAAAGACCTTAAGGCAAAATCTTCTTTGTGGGATAATCCTTTAAAGATATATAATAAAGAAATTATTCTCCAAAACGGTACCACCATGTATGGGAAAATCCTTTTTCAGGATAATGATATTGTAAAGATTCAGACCCTGATAGGGTATCTTATCATTAAAAGAAGTGATATTGTACGAATTGTTGATAATATTCCGGCCGCTTCGTCAGATATTGTTCCTGATACAACAACACCGATTTCTTCCCGGCCTGTAACCGCACCTACTGCAGAAGCCGTTTCCCCCGTAGAACTGCCGGCGCGTCCATCACCGTCTGCTGTCAATGCAAATTGTGTTTTAGTCGGGAATATCCGGGAAACTACCGATAATTCCGGTAACAGAGTATTTTCCGGTGAAATAAAGAATATCGGGGCAAGACGGGCAGATTTTGTTAAAATTAATTTTGTATTCAGAATGAACTGGAGCGGAGAAACCAAAACGCTGACAAAATTTGTCAAAGGGTCCTATATGACCTTTGCCAGCGGGGTTTCCTCCGATGCCTCACTGCTTCCGGGAGCCTCCGGAACGTTCGCATTGAATATCCCTGCTTCTTTTGGTACATTCATTGGTTATTCATACAATATCAACTGGGAGGAATATGAATAAGAGACCCTCTTTTCATATCATCATTTTTCTTTTCTTTATCCTTGCAATGGTTTTTTCATCTTGTGGAAGTTCCAAGCCTACAGTTGATCCTGAAGAATTACAGCGGGCAGAAGATGATTTGCGCCGGCGTGAGCAGGAGGTTCAGCAGAGAACCATAGAAATTATGGATCTTAAAAATCAGATTATTATTCTTCAAAGTGAGATCAGTGACCTGAAATCCACGATTATTGATATGGAGGGCCAGACCGATTCCATGAAAAGCCGGATACTTAATGAAAAAGAATCATCCAAGGAGCTGGAAGGGAAGCTGTCAGAGCTGGATGAAAAAAACATGGAACTGATCCGGATGAATGAGCAATTACAATCGTATCTGACGGCCTCTCAGGATTCTATCCGCCGTGCCCTTGAAACAGAAGCAGTGCGGGAATCGGAGAGAAATCTGTTAAAAGCCATCAGTATGGATGCGGATACATCGGATGATCCTGAAGAAAGCAAACCTGCACGGGATGCCGGAGCGATTGATAAAGCAATAAGTCCCGTCATGAACCTGACACAGGATGAGTATCTTCAGAGATACCAGGAAGCGCTTGATCTCCTTTTTGATAAACAGAGAAACCGGGCAATTGAAGAGTTTCGTGAACTCATAAGAATTTCACCGGACAATGATTATTCCGACAACTGTCAATATTGGATTGGTGAAGGATATTATGCTCAGGGGCTTTACGACAGGGCGATCGCCGAATTTGCAAAAGTAAAAGATCTTCCCAATGGGAATAAAGCCGATCATGCTCAGTTTAAAATTGGATTATCCTATTTGAAACTGGGACAGAAAGTAAACGGTTTGGAGGCTTTTAAGAAACTTATTGAGGATTATCCCGACAGTGAACTGGTCAGTAAAGTTCAGGAAATGATGGATTCGGGACAATTTTAAACATGAAATTTGTGATTTTGATCTGTTCTTTGATATGTTTTATTTCGGCGGGACATGCTGATCCCATGCTTGATATTGAAATGCTTTTTCCTGAAAGAGCTGAGGCGGTTAGAATTGCAGAACAGCAGGAAAAAGAGGATTCGCTGCAAAGATCCGGCACTTCAGAAATAGAACTGCTCCGCCGTATTGAACGGCTGGAAGAAGAAGTGAGGATTCTTAAGGAAAGCATCGGCCGGAAAGACCGGCCGGCGGTACAATCTCCGGAAACGGTCCTTCCCTCCGTTGAAAAACAGCATTATGCCAAAGCCCTGCAGTATTTCAATTCAGGAGAATATAAGAAGGCTTATGAAAATCTCCGTTTGGTCAGCGACAGGACCGACGATCAGGATCTGCGGATAAGTGCCCTGTATTGGATGGCGGAATGTGCCTTCAGGCTGGAGACATATAACGAAGCGGTAATCCTGCTTCAGGAGGTGCTGTCCGGTGATACGAACCTGTTCAGGGAGAATTCGATGATCCTGCTGGCTGTCAGTTTTAGAAATCTGGGGAAAGTAACGGAAGCCAATCATTTTTTCAGAATGTATCTCGAACAGTTTCCCCAATCTAAATATTCAAGTTTTGCCCGTAGAGAGTTGGAGAAAAATCCGTGATAAATAAAATAAAATTTCTGCTGTCGTTTTCCCTGATTCTGCTTCTGTTGTTTTCAGGGAAAAATCTCTATGCCTCTTCACAAGTCTCTTTTTCCAAACCGGGACCTATGATGAGAATTCCCGGTAGTTCTTCTCTCGATTATCCCTATATATTCAGAGCCGGTTTCGGTTCGGATCTTTATGGTGTGGACGATTTCCGTATGTCAAAAGCAGTTTATTTTGATATGGAGCTTATCAATACTCTGAATGTGGGATTATCTGTTGTCCAGCCGCTTGAAATTTCTGCCCTGGACCCTGTCAGTGTGGAATATGCGCTCAATCTTACAAAACGGGTTATGTCCTATGGCGACATTTCCATTGCTGTCGGTCTCTGGGATTTTGTCCTCAGGGATATTGACGGAAAAATGCAGCTTGACAGAGAAGATTTTTCTTTTTTTACGGTTATTTCTACGGAAAAATCCCTGGGCACCACAGGTCTGAATACCTATATGGGTGTTGGAAGCGGCAATCTTTCACGGGCATTTGCCAGTAATGATACAACCACATCTATTGGCGTGTTTGCCGGATTTCTTTTCAGAACGGGTATGCTTCATGATCGGGGCGGAATAAATCTTCTTGGTGAGTTTGACGGCTCCGGGCTGAATATTGGTTTACAGATACCGGTTACCACTGAATATCAAGTCAATATCGGTGTTTCCCAGCTCCAATGGCTCCCCAATTTTGGAAAAACTGATGAAAACAACCTGCCCTCGGTTTCTCTGGGAATAACCCTTTCAATTCCCAAAGCATTGCCTCAAAGAAGACCCGGGGGACGAATGGATATACCGATCGAAAGCGGAAGAGTGCAACCGGCTACAGCCATGGATACACAGTACAAAGCCGAACTGGATTCTGTTATCAGGGTTGCAGATGCAACAATTTTGGGACTTCGGGATTCGCTGAGAATCTCTGTTGAAACAGTGGATAATCTGAACAATATGGTTGCCCTGTTAAGACAGCAGAAATCGGTCCTGGAAGATTCACTTCAGTCTGTAAAACTCCAGCAGCATGTTATGCAGCAAAATATTAACCTTGCACTCAAACATTTAAGCCGGAGTCTGAGATTCTTTTATGCCGGAGATTACACGCAAGCACTTAACGAAGCAGATATTGCCATTCAGCTCAATCCTAACCTGTCCCTGGCTTATGCCAGACGGGGATCCATTTATTATAAGATGGGTGATTTACAGAGGGCAACCATCAACTGGAACCTTGCCCTGCAGATAGACCCGGAATATGAAGATGTGAGAAATATTTTAAAGGTTTTGCAGGAAAACCGCACAAGAACACAGTCCTTTATGGGAAACAATTAAGGAGTCTCAATGGATTTTGCAACGATTATAGGAATCTTCCTGGGACTGGGATTGATCTTTTTCGGTATCACGCTTTTGACCCAGGATTATCAGATGTTCTGGTCATTGCCGTCACTGGCGATCGTTCTTGGCGGATCACTGGCCGCATCGCTGATTGCCTTTCCCCTTCGGGAGGTCGGCCGGGTTTTTAAAGTGATCGGAATCGTTTTCAGACGTGAAAAAAGAGAGATGCAGAGTCTGGTTAAACAAATCGTTGAATTGGCTGCTTATGCCCGCCGGGGACCCACAGAACTGGAAAAACACATTGATGAAGTTCGTCACCCCTTTTTAAAAGACGGTATTCAATTGGTTATTGACGGTTATAATGACGTGGATATCCGCGAAATTTTAATATCACGCATTGTAAACCGGGAACATCGCGAAAAAGGTGAAGTGAATGTTGTTAAAACCATGGGGAAATTTTCTCCTGCTTTTGGAATGATTGGAACGCTCATCGGATTGGTCGTTATGCTTTATGGTATGAGTGCTTCCGATGCTACCGGTGATATGGCATCACAACTTGGTAAAGGTATGGGAGCGGCAATTGTCACGACATTTTACGGGGCGATTCTTGCGAACCTGTTCTTTAATCCTGCTGCTGCAAAAATTGATTCCAGAATTCAAAAGGCATCCATGGTTCAACTGATGCTGATTGAAGGTGTCTGTCTGCTTTATAACCGGAAACATCCCTTAATTGTCCGTGAAAAACTGAATTCATTCCTGCCCCCGAGAGAATGGATCAGAGAGGAAGAACGAAAAGGTTAATGGATGATATAAGTAAAAAAACACCGGTTTCTCAAGAAGAAACAGAATCTGAGGAATGGCTGGTCACGTATGCCGATATGATGACCCTTCTTATGACCTTTTTTGTTCTGCTTTTTTCCATGTCTACAATCGATCCGGTCAAAATTGAACAGTTCGGCGAAGCCATGGGTAAGGAACTGGGGAAAAAGGTGTCACAGGTTGATGGCCGTGTTTCTCTTGCTCAGATTGACAGAGATGTGAAAGAAATTATAAATCAGGAAAATATCGAACAATATGTTGATGTTCATCATTCTCACCGGGGTGTGACCATATCTATTGTTGCAGATCTGCTGTTTGCACGGGGAAGTGCGGAATTAAATCCGCAGGTATATCCAATATTAGATAAATTTATTCCAAAGATTGACAACTCCATCTATCAGATTGCGGTTGAAGGACACACGGACAGTGATCCAATCCGATCACCTCTTTATCCTTCGAACTGGGAACTTTCTGCAGCCAGAGCTTCCAAAGTCGTCAATTATTATTTGTCACAAGGTTTGGAACCGGAGCGTTTCAGGGCTATCGGCTTTGCTCATACCAGACCCAAAGCCCCCAATACGACTCCGGAGAATAAAAGTCAGAACCGCCGGGTTGAAATTACCTTCCTGGCAATATCTTAATAAAGGAGAGCTACAATGAATTGTCGGAAACGTATTTGCTTAACTCTGACAATGATCCTGTTCATGGTATTCACGCTGAATGCTCAAACAAGCAATTATTTATCACAGAAACTGGAACTTGAACAGGCGCTCCAGAATAAAATATCACAGGCAGTGGAAAGAATTCTTGGAAATAATCATTTTATAGTTGATGTAAAAGCAGATCTGGATTTTGTTCCGGATCACCGCGTAGAAGAGGTTTATGAACCGGCTGCTCCCGTAAGGGATGAAGCAAGACGTGCTAGCCCTTCACAGACACCATCTGAAGCGGCTCCGGCTTATGAAGAGGAATTTGATGAAATTTTACCCGGTATACCTGCTAGAATCGGTGACAGGGGCCTGGATGTTTTAACCGAAGAATTGCCGGATGAGTCCTCCCGGGTCAGAGAAGAACAAACCGCACTTCTTCCGGGTGTTGATAGTCCCGAACCCCAGGATCGCCTGAGAAGCCGTTCTGTAGCCAGATCTACACCACTCATCCCTCAGGTTAAAAGGCTGGATATAAGCATTATTTTAAAAGAGGGTATTAAACCGGATCTGGTCGAATCCATTCGGCAGGTGGCAATTGTTGCCTCTCATTTTGACAGGGTTCGGGGAGATGTTCTCAGTATTATGACAACCACCTTCAGTGAAGATGAAAAACCCATGGTTGATCCGGATTTGGCAAGCCGTGATGTGCGGTATGAACGCTCTCAGGAAGAAATTCTGAGAACTGATGAAACACAGCGACTGATCCAGCAGATACAGGATCAGATTAATAACCTTTCCAGACAGCAGGAAATCCAGCAGGCTTCACGCAGTACCGAACCCACCCCAACTGAAAATATGCTGTTGAAAATAATTGATAAACTTAACACACGTCAGTCCATTGCCGATGATCTTGAAACACAGAAGATGATTACTGAACAACAAATCCGTCTTGAAATGCTGGGTAAAGACACGACACGGCTTCAAGAACTTCAGAATGAGATTGCCGCACTTAAACTCCAACTTGCCACCCAGAAAATGGAAGTAGATGATCAACTGAAAACACAGGCTGTTTCTGACGGTAAGTATCAGGAAAAACGGGAATTGGAAGCCGCAATTGCAGAAAAACTGACACTTCTCAGTGAAACTCAGGATGAATTGTTAAATCTTCAGAGAAGTAAAATCCCGCTGTGGTTCTGGGCTTTACTGGCTGTTTTGGCTGCGGCAATTATTGCTTTGGGCATAGCTATTGTACGAAAAGGGAAACGGCATGAAGGCGAAATGCTTGCACAGGAGAAAAACCGGCAATCAGAAGAAGAGTCAATCAGACGCCGGATTTTAAGTGAAATACAGGCAGAAAAGAAAGAAAGCAAACTTGAACGGGAACCTGTTTCACCGCCTGATCCCATTGAGAAAAAAGCCGAACTTGACGGAATTCGTAAAAATATTGTCAATATGAGTGTTGCAAATCCTGATGCTGCAAGCAGGATTATCCGCGATTGGATGGATGAAGAAACACCGGCTGAAGAAACAGCAGAAGAAGGAGAACGGGAAAATGAGTGATCCGCAAAAACTTTCCAATCTTGACAGAGCGGCTATCATTTATAAAACACTGGGTGATAACCTGTCCGTATCTCTGTTTCGCCATTTGTCCCAGGCTCAACTGAATAAACTGAGACGACATGCCGAAACACTGACAAAAGTACCGTTTGAGCTCAAAAGAAAGGTTCTCGAAGAATACTATTTCCAGTTAATGTCTGAGAAAATCAAGATATTCAGCGACGGTGAACAAAAGATACTGTTTGATTTTCTCAAACCCATGTCTTCAGATCAGATACGCTATCTACTGGAGCCGGAAAGTGAACTGGTAAAAGCACTGGTTCTGAGTCAACTGGAAATGGGTGTACAGGTTGATGTTATTAAAAATATGGAGGAAGACGAAAGAGCCCGCGTCCTTATCCAGATGAATGATATTGAACGAATTCCATATGAAGGAATCATTAATATTGAAAATGATATTCGGGATAAAGCACGGCTTGTTCCCCATAAAGCACACTTTAATAAAGGCGGTTCAAAACAAATTGCAGATATTTTAAGTCAGCTTGAACCCAATTTTGAAGAACAATTTGTGACGCATGTCCAAAATGAAGACCCGGATCTGGCGAGAGACCTTGCAAAGTATTATGTTCCCTTTGATAGTTTTGATAAGCTTCCACTCGATGTTTTAAGAGAGGCTTTAAAAAGTGTCGAACTTCAGGATCTGGCACTGGCAATGAAGGGGATGGATGAGGAATTTGTCAAGTTCATGATGGGTAATCTTCCCCAGAAAACCCAGATTATGCTGGAAGATGAAATAAAAGATGTTGAAGGTCCTCAGCCAAGGCGTAAAGTTGAAACAGCCCGTAGAAAATTGGTACAAGCCGTTAAGCAACTGGCCGCAGAAGGAAAATTTGATATCGAAGATTTCCTCGATATGGATATGATCGAATAATGAAATAATTAAACCCTAATCTAAAATTGTATTAATTTAACCGGACATTCTGTCCGGTTTTACTATATGAACATATGCAGGAGAACCCCATGTCCCGTATTGAAGAGATAATAAAATTTGCTGTTGAACAGGAAAAAAAAGCTGCCCATCGATATGAACGTCTGGCTGAACAGGTTCAAAATCCCGAAACCCGGGCAGTTCTAATTAAAATGATGAACATGGAAGAAGATCACAGAAAAAAATTGGAAAATATAGATTTAAAAGAATTCCTTTCTATGGAGAATAGACCGGTTATAGACCTTCATTTTACTGACTATAAAGAGATTTACCGAAAACTTAAGGATCTCTCACCGGAAGATTCTCTTGTTATGGCTGCGCAATTTGAGGAAGATGCACGTGATCTGTACCTTGCCTTATCTGAAGCCTGTCCCGTGAATTCTTCTGCAAGAGAACTCTTTTTAAGACTGGCTGAAGAGGAAGCCCATCATAAATTTGAAATAGAATCTCAATTGATAAAAAGTACGGAAAAAGGGTAGTTTCAATCATGGACTATATACGGCTTGTCATAAGGATCGTTATGGTTCTTTTCTTATTTTTTATTTCAGCATTGATTATGGGTCTTACAAAGGTTATTGTTCGTCTTTTCAATCCGGCTTTTGCTGATAAATTGATTTTCAAATTTGTGAAACCGTTTTGTCTTGCCTTAAAGTGGATATGCGGGATACGAATAAAAGCAGAGGGTCAAGAAAACATACCCGATGAATATGGTTTTCTTGTTGTAGGCAATCATTATAGCTATGTTGAAGTCTTTTCTACCATGTCCATTGTTCCGGCTGTCCCGGTTTCAAAAGAAGAAATAAAATCATGGCCGCTCTTTGGTGTGGCCGCATGGATAGGTGGAACTGTGTTTGTGAATCGGGATAAAGGCGGTTTGTCCGGACTCTATATCGATTCCCTGGTTCGGACACTGAAAAAGAAAATCAACATTATCTTTTTCCCAGAGGGTACAACAACAGACGGAACATATTTGAAGCGGTTTAAATCAGCCCTTTTTGTAGCGGCAAACCAGTTGAAAGTCCCTGTCTTACCCACAGTCAGCACCGTAGTCAGTATCAATGGAAAACCGGTTCCGCAAGATCAGCGTGATATGATTGCATGGTACGGCGGCATGCCTTTTATCCCCCATATTACACAGGTTTTAAAATATAGATGTGTTGAGTTGAAATTTAAAATTGGTAAACCGGTTATTCCGGATTATGATGATTCTTCTCTTGAGGAAAGACGCACTTTTGCCGCTCAGATACAATCTGACATGGATAGTATGCTTCGTACTATTGATCCGCAATACAAAGGAATTATCAACGGTCCGGAATGAGTAAACTATCGATTTACGCCGAAAATCTCTTTACATTTCTTTAAAACTACAGGCAGGAATGCTTATGAATCTTGTTATTATGCGTCATGGCCAGGCTGAAACAAGAAACAGACACCATGCAAGTGATTCGGACCGTAATTTGACAGATGAAGGAATTGACAAACTAAAAAGATTTATCACAATCATGAATCCGTGGTTTCCCAAACCTGAAAGTATAATTATAAGCCCTACATGCCGCACGCTTCAAACTGCAGAAATTCTTTGTGAAAATTTAAAAATATCACAGTCAGTAATTCTCACCAATCCCCTTGTTCTGAATGGCTCTGCAGGAGAAATAATTTCCTTTTTGGAAGACGAACCCCTTCCCGACAATTTGTGGATTATCGGACATCAGCCGACACTGGGACAATTCATGTGTGCACTTATAGGCCTGGATGTTTTTAAAGGATTTCAATTCAAACCGGGAGACTGTGCCTATATTAAATTTTTTGATAAGCCAGCCGCCAATCAAGGCAGGCTTATAAGTTATGCCTCTCCTGATTTAACAGAGAGAGTCTTTAATAAAGAGTTGTGATCATGATCAAAGCATTCAAAGAAAGCTTTATCCGCGATTTTACCCGGACCTATAATCTGGTTGATGATGCCTGCAGAGGAAATGCGGAATTCAGTATCGCGGATAATATTTCCCGGCATATCCGGAATTTTATGGTATCGGGACAATATATTGGTATGTTGACAGGTCATTCGGAATTTGGAAAGGATATCTTATTATACCAAAGAATCCTCAATATTTGTCAGGCTCTTGTTCAAACGCAAGACATGGTTCATTATTATGAATCTTCGGCTTATCAGAACCGTAAAGGTGCCTTAAGAGGCGCACTTTATGTTGAAACAATTCTTAGAAAGGAATTAACCCTCAGGCAGAAGAAATTCCCTTATCAATTACAGAAAAGCTTTCATACGGAAAGGAAAGAATCTTTCATCCGTGCTGTTGAAACCCTTCCTGAAACGTTGATGGATTCATCATCAGTACTGAAAGAAACGCTGAATTATCTGATCCCTCTTGTTTTCGTACAAAGTATAGACATGGAAAAAATCAACATGAAACTGTCTGGAGAAATCATCCCGGATTTCTTAAATCTTAATTCTTTTATTCATATGATGAAATCTGTGTCGGAAGAGTGGAATCAGGCTGAGGCTATGATTATCAAAGGAGGGCAATGCCTGCGTCAATTATATAGTCTGGATCAGAATTTCAGCCAGGTTAAAAAGGTCTTGCTGGAAGAAAGGGAAAAAACCATCAGCCTCCTTAAGAATCCCGTTTACAGTCAGTATGAACAACTGTCTGATTGGGATGAGATTCTTGAAATGCTTGGATCACGGAACGATAAAGGGCTGATTAAACTTGTTACACAAATCATCAGAGACCGGAAAGAAACCGTTGATGAATTTTCCTCAGTCTGTAAAGAAATTGTTGTGAATAAAGTATGGCAACAGTATTATGAGCTAAGTAAAATCTGCTTGGTAACGTCAGTTGAAAAAAATAACAAATAGGGTGAAATATGAAAAAAATGTCAATATTATTTTTCCTTGTATTAACTGCTGTCACAGCAGCTAATGCCCAGTATGTGCCAGCGCCGGTGCAATTGATAAACACTCCGACGGTAGCCACCCTGGACAGAGGTTCCTATCTTACGGATATACGGTTTACTACATCTGGAGGTATGCTTATAGGTGCCATGGTAGGGCTGACAGACAGATTTTCTATGGGAATTTCTTACGGAGGATCTAATATTATCGGCAATAAAAATATCTCATGGAATCCCCAACCCGGTGTCAATGTGAAATATCGTCTGATTGATGAGGGTATGAAAGGTCCCGGTGTCTCTGTGGGTTTTTCTTCTCAGGGGTATGGTCTTTATACTGACGGCCATTATGAAATTACATCGCCGGGCTTTTATGGTGTTATGAGTAAAAACTGGCATCTGATAGGGAATACGAGTCTTCACGGAGGCATGAATTACAGCCTTGAACAATCTGATGACAACAAACTCCCTTCATTTTTTTTAGGGGCAGCTCTGGAACTGAATCCACAGTTTGCCTTAATGGTAGAATATGATGCTGCACTGAATTATGAAAAGTTTTCTGACCTGAAAGCGTTTAAAATTTCAAAAGGATATGGATTTTTAAATGCTGGTGTCCGGATAGGGCTCTCACAAAATCTTTATCTCGAAGTGGATTTTAATAACCTGATATGGGGTGAAAATGTAGATTCTTTTAACAGAGAAATAAAACTTATGTATTTTGATATTTTCTGATATGAAAACTATAGAACTCTCTGAAAAATGTCTTAAAGCCTCGACTCAGGAAGAACTGAAAAATGTTATACAGATCCTTCGGGATCGGGTTAATATTTTTGTTTCTGTAGGAACTTCTCTCAGTACGGAAAAAGACCAGGATGTGCTTCTTGAAAATATTGTTACCTATGCAAAAAAAATTACCGGAGCAGATGCGGCAACACTCTATATGATGACGGATGATGAGCAGAAACTCCGCTTCAGTATTGTGCATACGGATTCTATGAATATTCGCATGGGGGGAACATCCGGTAATGAAATTAACTGGTACCCTGTTAAATTGCACAACGAAGACGGTTCACCCTACCTGGAAATGGTGGCGGCTTATGTTGCCCTGAAACAGGAAACGCTTAATTTCGAAGACGTATATTATGTTGAAGGGTTTAACTTTACCGGTACACGGCAATTTGATCAGAAAACCGGATACCGAACCCAGTCCATGCTTACCCTCCCCATGAAGAATCATGAAAATGAAGTAATCGGTGTTCTTCAACTGATCAATGCTAAAGATGAAAACAATCAGACAATTCCTTTCAGTCCCGAAGCCCAGGCCCTGACGGAAGCACTGGCAAGCCAGGCTGCCGTGGCCATAACACAAAACCGTTTAATACACGGCTTGGAACAACTGCTGAATTCGATCATCCAGGTGATTGCTTCGGCGATTGATGAAAAATCCAAATATACAAGCGGGCATATTGAACGAGTTGCCGAGCTGGCCGTTGAACTGGCCCAGGAGGTTTCTGACAGCAATGAAGGCGTGTATGCCAAGGTGGGATATAATAAAAATCAGATTGACGAAATCCGTTTTGCAGGATTATTACACGATATCGGGAAAATCACTACCCCCGAATACGTTGTTGATAAATCTACAAAACTTGAAACAATATACGATCGCATCAATACGGTTTACCTTCGATTTGAAATCCTGAAAAAGGAACGGGAAATCGAAATGTTGAAGGCCATAGCCGGACTTTCGGATAAGGATATTAAATCAGCAGAACACAAGGCAATGATAGAACAGCTGAACCGGGATATTCAACAAATTACCGATGATTATAATTTTATTCAGAGGATGAATACCGGTGGAGAATTTCTATCCTCCGAGTTTAAAGAACGCGTAAATAAAATTGCAGAAACTAAAATTACCATTGATGGTAAATCGGATAATATTCTGACTGAAAATGAGGTGTATAATCTTCATGTTTCAAGGGGAACCCTGACAGAAGAGGAACGGCAAATTATTAACAACCATGCTGTCGTTACAGATAAAATGCTGAATAAACTGCCATTCCCCAAGAAATTGAAGCATGTCCCGGAATATGCGGCAAATCATCATGAAAGAATGGATGGATCCGGTTATCCAAAAGGTTTATCCGCAGATAATCTTGCATTACCAGCCCGGATTATGGCACTTGCCGATATTTTTGAAGCACTGACTGCCCGGGACCGCCCTTATAAAAAAGGGAAAACACTGTCGGAAGCTATGCGGATCATGGATTTTATGGTTAAAGATTATCACATTGATCCTGACCTTTACAACTTTTTTAAAGAAACCAGGCTTTACCTCCGTTATGCTAAAAAGTATATGGATCCTGAACAGATTGATATGAAATGATTTTCTGTTTTGAAAGTCTTTTATGCTTTCCCAAAAAACGTTTTAAGAAAGTGGTCTTACATGAAAATACACCATTCTTGCGAATCCGGTGTTTCCATAATTTCTGCAGGGTTTAAATCATGAAAACTGTTAGGTACCCGATTCCTTCGGTATATCATGAGTTTCTTGGAATTCCTTATGATGAGGAAGTTGTCCCCTTCCCGAACTTTGGGACAGTTATGATACAACACCGGCGGTATCTCCCGGATAAAACTGCTTTTTCCTGGTTTAAGAAAGAATCATTTACCTTTTATCAATGGAGTTCTTATGTCCGCGCATTATCGGATGAATTGATAAAGACCGGCCTCAACAGTGCCACACCTGTGCTTGTGGAAAGAGTGCTAAAACCTGAATCGGTCCTCCTTTTTCATGCCCTTCTTGATGGAGGAATACCTGCGGTTGTACTTTCCGGAGAGGATCAGATTTCAGATTTTCCGGAAGATCTCACACCGGTTGCAATCAAAGGGTATATCTCCCGAATGTTCTCCGTAAAAAATATTTCCGGAATAAAACCTTTTCATATCATACTATCTCAAATCCCGGAAGTTGACGAGCCTTTAAAAATCCCTTATGTACGGCTTGATAATCCTGCAGTATATGCACGGGTTAACCATGTCTGGGCTGAATATAGTCAGTACAATATTCTTTCGGCATCCCAGTCAGTCGGGAAAGAGTTATCCTTATTCCGGGAAGGAAGGGTCTCTATTTCAAAAAAAATTTCTGATTTGTCAGACTGGCTTTTTGCAGTCTTAACGCCCTTTTATTATGGTTCCGAAGTTCGGTTTAATGAACCGTTTCACGAGGGGGATATTGAAAAGATTATTAAAGCCAAAGAGAGCCAGGTTGTTATTCCGGACATTGATCCCGAACAGATAAGGATCCCTGAAGCAATTCCCCCTGACCGGTTGAGGGATACGGCCTTCCTGTATATTGCCAAGGGTAATAAGGTAAGCAAACGTAAGCTCCCTTACCCATGGCGGGAATTATGGAATGATGACAGATGTTCCGGTAATGGTTATTTTATAAATGGTTTGGAAGCCCGCATGTGTAAAGCCATGGATTTTCAGATTGAACCCGGGCAGAAATCTCCTGACTCACAAGAAAAGTCCGGGAAATTGATTTTGTCGGGTCATTCATTAACGAATGCACTGTTTCTGCCTGAAAATACGGATAGGGATCTTTTTTTGAAAAGATACTTTTTGACGTCCTTGTATATAAAACACTCTTTAAATATCCCGCCGGACTTCATTCTGCTTGAAGATCAATAAAAATCAAGTTACTTTTCACAAATTAAATAACAGGATTAGTAATGGATGTTGCAACACTTTTTGGCCTGTTGATAGGCCTTGGATTGATTACTCTCGGTATGCTCGATGATTCATTCAGTATTCCACATGCTTTTCTTAACTGGAAGGCATTGGCCATTGTTTTAGGCGGGACACTTTCCGCAACTCTCATTAACTATCCCTTTAAAAAGTTTCTGGGATTGTTGAAAGTAACGGGCAAAGCCTTTACAATGCATGAAATGGAAAGTATAAAAATTATCAATCAATTGACGGGCTTTAGTAAAATTGTCCGTGAAAAAGGGATTCTTGAACTGGAAAATCATTATCCGGACATGAAAAACCGCTTTATGCAGTCGGGTATGGAAATGGCTTTGGTGGAAAAAGACAGCGAAAAGCTTGAGCGTTTTTTGCGGAGTGAGATGACAAATATGATTATTCGCCATCGCAACGGTCAGGAGATTTTCTATAATATGGGTTCCTATGCACCGGCTTTCGGACTTTTGGGAACAGTGATGGGGTTGATACTCATGATGACACAGCAAACTCAGGTGACGGGAATTGCCACTTTTGCCCAGGATACTCAGGCCATGATGACATCCCTCCTGAGCGGCATGGGCCGGGCTCTTGTGACCACTTTTTATGGTGTTTTGCTTGCCAACTTAGTGTTTATACCCATTGGCGGTAAATTAAAAACCCGTTCCGACGAAGAGGTATTCATTAGTGAAATTATCCTTACCGGTATCCTAAGTATACACGCTAAAGAACATCCCCTTCTTATGGAAGAAAAACTGTTGACATTTATTCCCAAAGCGGATAAAGATTCTTTGAAAAAATATGAACATTGATTCGAAACAATTTAAAGATTTTGACAGAGACGGATGGAAAGTCATTTATGCATCCCTTTTGACAGGGGTTCTTGCCTTCTTTCTGCTTTTTATTGGCAAAGCAACCAATGAGGCGGCATCGGTCTATAAATTTTCTGATAATCTTACAGCCTGGATAGGCCAGCAGCTCATTGAACAGAAACAATATCAAAATGCAGACTGGCTCTATATAGAGAATACTGGAACGAAAGGAATCAAGATATTAATTCCTTCTGTTGTTGGGAATCAGCCGTTTTTCAGTTCAGCATCAGATCAGATAAATCCTAATTTCTATCCCTATTTAGCCCAATTAACTTCGATTATAATGAATACGGATTTGCCGGAGATTGAATATAAATATGAATCCAATATCAGGCAGATAGAATCATATGGCTATAGAATTCAAACAGATATCCGTATCGAAGGTCACTCAGACCAGCAGCCGATAAAAACGGTGCGTTTTTCCGATAACTGGGATCTGTCCACTGCCAGAGCTTATCAGGTTATGAGATATATCAAAGACCGAACCAACCTTCCGGACGAAGTGTTTTCCATTGCCGGTTACGGTTCTTTTCACCCATTGCACGACTTGAGGACCTGGGATGAGAACCGGAGAGTGGAACTGTATATAAAGATTAACATGATATCTGAGAATATGTCGTCCTTATGAGAACTGACAAGGAATACATGTCTGTACGGGAAAAGACCAGCAGATCCGGATGGATTCTCTCTTTCGGGGATATTATGACGCTCTTGTTAACTTTTTTTATCATGATGATTGCCATGCAATCCGGTGAAATATCAAGAATACATAAATGGACAAACGACCGTCTTGATGAAGCTGAAGCTGAAATTGAAAAGATTATCCGTGATAACGATCTTAAATCTTTTTCCGTTCACAGACATTCAAAAGGCGTTCAGATTACTATCAGCGGCCGCTCTCTTTATAATTTGGGTGAGGCTGAACCACTTCCCGGTCTGCAGGAACAACTGGTGGAGATTTCTCGTGATATGCTGAATTTGAAAATTCTGAATTTGGAACAGAGTGAATACAGGCGTGCTATCCGTGAATTGAAAGAAAACAACCTGTCATGGAATGTGGAAATCCGGGTTGAGGGGCATACTGATAATATTCCTCTCGGCCCCAACATCCGGTACCGGGACAATTGGGAACTGAGTGCGGCAAGAGCTCAGAATGTGATGCGCATTCTTCAGGAATATACACGAATACCTGAAAAAAATTTCGCCGTTGCCGGTTTTGGAGAGTTTAAACCGATTGCTGATAATTCTACAGAATACGGCCGGAATCAGAACCGGCGCGTTGAAATCTATATTGATGCATCCATCCAAAAAATTCAGTAATCTTGCGCTATATAAAGGAGATTTCTATGTCGGTAGATTATATACGTAATCTTGTAAATATTCCTTCTCCGTCAGGTTGTACCCACAACATAACCGAATATCTGTCACGGACTTTAAGCGACCGGGGATATAAGTTAGAAATAACAAATAAAGGATCCCTGCTTGTGAATTTTTCAGAGGATCCTGTATACATTGTTGCCTCCCATATTGATACCCTTGGCGGTATGGTAAGCTGGATCCGGTCTGACGGAACTCTGGAGTTGACACAGATCGGAGGATGGCCCCCCAACAATTTTGAGGGAGAATATCTGACAATTCAAACCGAATCGGGAAATCCTTTCAGGGGGACTTTCCTGTTGGATAATCCTGCGGCACATGCAAATCAGGAGATTTCAAAAACTGAACGGAAAATGCAGGGGATGCATGTGCGTATAGATGCCTATACCCAATCCCGGGAAGAAACAGAAAAACTGGGCATCAGTATCGGAGACTATATCTTTTTTGATCCCCGGTTTGAAGTAACAGAAACAGGTTATATTAAATCACGGTTCATGGATGATAAAGCCTGTGCCGGTATTCTGCTGGATATTCTTCTGAATCATAAAGAAGAAATTCAGAACATTTCTGCAGGTTTCTTTTTCTCAAATTACGAGGAAGTGGGACACGGAGCACCGGCCGGACTCCCAAATTCAATGCAAGAATTGCTCATTGCAGATATGGGTGTTATCGGTGATAAGATAAACGGTACCGAAACAGCAGTCTCAATTTGTGTAAAAGACAGTTCGGGACCCTATGATCTGAAAATACGGCGTGAACTTGTTGGCTTAGCCCGTGAAAAGAACATTCCACATACACTGGATGTCTTCCCTTATTACAGCAGTGATGGTTCAATGGCTTTGAGAGCCGGCCTGGATGTCAGGGTAGGACTCATAGGTCCCGGAGTCAGTGCTTCCCATGGGGTGGAAAGAACGCATATAAAAGGGGTTTCAGCCGCAAAAAATTTGATTTTAGCATGGCTTAAAAATAAAAGATAACGGGAGAATTATGGAACTCGGTTTCATAGGTTTTAAATATTCCGGCAAAAGTACACTGTTTGAACTACTGACTCAAAATCATTTCGAGATTATCCGCTCCGGAATGGCAGAATCCCGGCGTGGAAGAGTAATAGTTCCCGATAGTCGCGTGGAAAAATTATCAGAAATATTTAAGCCGAAAAAAACAACGTTTGCTTGCTTTGACTGTATTGATATTATGGGTATTCCTTCCGGGAACCGCCGGGACACATCCTCAAAATACCTGGAAGCCGTCCGGCAGGTGGATGGTCTGGTAGCAGTTATACGCATTTTTGAAGGATTCGGAGATGATGGTAAACCGGTAATTGTTAATCCTGTGGCGGATATTCAACACCTTGAAGAAGAAATACAGTTTGCTGATCTGATGGTGGTTGAAAGCCGGCTGGAAAAAGTTGAACATATGAAACAACGGGGTGCCCCCCAATATGATAAGGCTGAACATGAAATCCTGTCCATTTGCAAGGCCTGCCTTGATGAAGGCAGCGCTATCAGAACTCTAGAACTTAGTGAGGACGAGGAAAAAAAAATACGGGGTTTCCGGTTTCTGTCCATAAAACCTCTTCTCGCCGTTTTAAATTGTAATGAAGGAAATTATTTAAAACGGAATGAATATATTGAATCTGTTAAAAATGCGTATCCCGATATGGCAGTTACGGCTGTTTCTGCCTTATCTGAAAAAGAAATCCTGGAACTGGCAGAGGATGAAAGAGCTCTCTTTATGGCAGAATTGGGAATTGAAGAGCCGGCAATTAATCATGTAATCCGGGCAGCCTATGAAGGACTGGGACTCCTGAGTTTTTTTACGGTCGGTGATGATGAAGTCCGCGCCTGGACCCTGCACCGGGGAGAAAAGGCGCCGGATGCAGCCGGAGTTATACACTCCGATCTGGAAAAGGGTTTTATTCGGGCAGAAGTTATACAATATGATCAGTTCATGTTAACAGGTTCCCTGATAAAAGCCAAATCAAGTGGTCAGGTCCGGCTGGAAGGTAAAGAATACAAAGTTCTGGACGGCGATATTCTGAATATCAGATTTAATGTTTAATTGTTAAAATGTTTAGTTTTTAGGTGTTGAGGGTTTTAATTGACGGTGAAAGTAGGCACTTCCCCTCTCTTATCAGCAAGAGAGGGGACTTTAAAGCGCCCCACCACCCCTCCCAACTGTCATCCCAAGCATAACACTTCTGTGTTTTTTTAGATTACATAGCACCGGGTTTATCGTGGTAGGGATTTGATAAATAATTGAATTTCACCGCATTTAGGGCGCAATGATAATTTGGCAGGATAATTGCATATGGATAATAAGGTAGTTATTAAAAATGAAACCGAGGTTCCGATGACTGAACACCGTTATAAAATTTGTCCCAAATGCAATCACTATTGCCATATCAATGAACCGGATCAGTTTTGCCAGTTCTGCGGAGAAAAACTCATTGAAGCATGTCCCAATTGCAAGGCACCGATTACTGTACCTTATGCCTCATTCTGTAAAATATGCGGTGAACCGTATCCAGGTAAGTCAATGAAGGAAATCCGTGAATTTATTATCTAAACCAAGGAGATAAAATGTTGAAATGGTTAAAGCTTATTGCTGCAACACAAATGATTCTGTTAGTAACGATATCCTTGTCAGCAGGAATTGACAGAGTCACCCTTATGGATGATCCGGCCACACACATTTCCGGATTTACCAGCGGTAATGAAAAGGCCGAGAGTGCACTGACGCTGCCTTTTTCTGAAGGATTTGAAGGGGATCTGGATGGATGGGTTGTAATCGATGAAGATGACAATGGCGAAACATGGGGGATTTATACCGGTACGGATTACGCCCGAACGGGGGACAAAGCCGCCGGTGTTAAATGGAATACCAATGGGAACAATGACTGGCTGGTAACACCTGAACTTGATTTTCCGGCCGGGAAGTTCATTACGTTCTCATTATGGGCAAAGTCCCACAGTTCCAGTTACAAAGAATCCTTTGATGTGAGAATCATGGTTGATGAAACAACTGAAAACAGTGTTCTTATCGCATCAGAAGTTGAAATTCCAGCCGCCTTTAATGAATACATATACAACCTGACTGAATATGCGGGTCAAACCGTCAGACTTGCAATCGTGTGTGTCTCGGTTAATAAATACTATCTGTTTGCAGATGATTTTCTTGTGACCGCCTCTGACGAAGAAGAGGAAGAATTTGCCGGTGGTTCCGGCACTATAGAAGATCCATACCTGGTGGCAACAGCCGGCCACCTGAACAATGTCAGAAACCACCTGGAAGCCTGTTTCAAACAAACAGCGGACATTGATCTGGATGTATCTCCCTATAATGGAGGAGAAGGGTGGGAACCGATCGGGACTTCTTACCTTTCTGCAGATTTTAAAGGGAATTATGACGGGGACGGACACATCATTTCAAATCTGTTTATCAACCGGCCTTCCAGTGTTAATGTGGGTCTGTTCGGTACAACCGTCGGTGCGAAGATTTCTAATCTCGGCCTTACGAATGTTAATGTGACGGGAAATGAAAAAACAGGTTCCCTCGCCGGGTATACTTCATCTGGTGATACCCTGATTAATTGCTACAGCTCCGGAATGGTATTGAGCAATAATTGGCAGACGGGGGGTCTTATAGGACGTACCTATTCCACTGCAATGATCAACTGCTATAGCACCGCTGATGTGACAGGCGGAGAATATTCTGTCGGTGGTCTGGCCGGAACGTCAAACGGTAATACCACGATTAATAATTGTTTTGCCACAGGGAGTGTGACAGGAACTACATACAATGTGGGTGGTTTGCTGGGACAGCTTAATAAAGGTACGGTCAGCAACTGTTACAGCAGGGGAAGTGTTTCCGGCGGATATAAAGTCGGTGGGCTGATCGGAGATTTCAGATACGAGGGGACGGTTATAAACTGCTACAGCACCGGACAGGTCACCGGTACCGGCAGTTCTGTGGGTGGTCTGGTCGGAGAACGTCCCGATTATTTCGGTTCCCGTGGAACGTTGATTTATTCCATGTGGGACCAGGAGACATCGGGCCTTACCACCAGTGCCGGAGGATTTGGGCAAACCACGGCCCAAATGAAAACCCTGGCGACCTATACCGATTTTGACTGGGATTTCAAAGGAATGGGTGGTGAAGATATCTGGAATATCGGTAACGACCGCAATAACGGATATCCTTATCATGACTGGCAGTATCCGGACGATCCGGGACCCTTTACATCAGCCGCACCGGTTGTCAGCACATCCCCGGTAACAGATATTACGGAAACAAGTGCTGTTTCCGGAGGTGATGTGACGGATGATAACGGCAGTGAAGTAACAGCCCGGGGTGTTGTCTGGAGCAAGCAGGAGAATCCCAGCATCGAAAGCAATGACGGATTTACGGAAGACGGCACGGGAACCGGCGCGTTTGTCAGTAATATAACCGGATTGACAGGAAACACAACATACTATGTAAGAGCGTATGCTACAAATGCCAATGGTACCGGATACGGTAATAATGAGATGTTTACAACCGCAGAAGCCGGCGAATTTGCAGGCGGAAGCGGTACGGAAGAAGATCCTTATCTCGTTGCCACAGCAGAACATCTGAACAATGTCCGAAACTACAAAGAGGCTCATTTTAAACAGATCGCGGATATAGATCTGGATGTTGAACCCTGGAAAACAGATGGCTGGTCAACTATTGGCGCAAAATATAATCAGTTTATTGGTCAGTATGATGGTGACGGTTTTGAGATTAACGGGTTATTTTTGCCATATTCCGGTTATCATAACAGTCTTTTTGGATATGTTGGAAACGATGATCAGGAAGGCGTTATTTTAAATCTGGGCCTTCTGAATGTTTATGTGGAAGGCTGGGAATACACGGGTGCTCTTGTCTCTCTTCTGAAAGGCAGGGTTGAAAGCTGTTATGCCACAGGAGCTGTCAAAGGAAAAGCGACATCATTTGGCAATGAGAGTACCGGTGGACTCATAGGATCTGTCTATACCGATAGTTCATTGGTTAAGGATTCCCGTTTTATCGGAACCGTTGAGGGTGAATATGCCAACGGAGGTCTTACCGGAAGTAATTGGGGAACAATTATAAACTGTTCCTCTTCAGGAACGGTTAGTATTACCCAGTCCTTCTCCGGTGGGCTGGTCGGCAGAAACGGGAGTACAGGACTTATTATAAATAGCCGGTCAGATATGGATGTGTCGTCGGAAGGTTCTTCAACAGGCGGACTGGTGGGCGATAATAATGAAGGCATTATCGAATATTGTATTGCTGCAGGATCCGTATCCAGTACAGGAAGCAAAACCGGGGGGCTTGTTGGATATAATGACGAAGGAATTATCCGGAATTCTTATGCCAGAGGATCTGTGAATGGCACGACGTATTCAGGCGGTTTAATCGGTGAACAATGGTACGGCGAGGTTGAAAACAGCTATTCAACAGGCGCTGTAAGCGGAACCGGCAGCTATGTTGGAGGTCTGATAGGGTACAAAAGCTATTCCGGAGTGGAAACAAATTGTTACTGGGATACGGAAACCTCCGGCATGAGCAGCAGTTATGCAGGAACGGGTAAAACAAGTACCGAGATGAAAACTCAAAGCACATTTACCGATGCGGGCTGGGATTTCAGTACAATATGGACAATTCATGCAGGAAGCAATGACGGCTATCCTTATCTGAGATGGCAGGATTCAGCTCCTGTTTCCATCGATGAAACAGCATTTAACGGGGACTTTGTGCTTGCAGATTCCTATGCACTGAGCCATGTCTATCCCAATCCTTTTAATGCGACGTTCACCATACCATTCTCGCTGAAAGAAAGCATGCCCGTGAGTCTTGTCCTGTACGATATTTCCGGACGGAAGGCAATGACGATCCTTAATCAGACCTTATCAGCAGGAGATTACACCTACTCTGTAACTACAAATGAACTGGGTTCCGGTGTATATCTGTTAAGGATGGTTTTGAGAAATACTGCTTACACACAAAAAATCGTGCTTTTGAAATAGTAAGCCCGTATTTCCTGCGTTTGCTCATACGGAATGCAGACAGTCTGATGATTGAATATGAAAGGGGTGAAAGATCACCCCTTTTTTCTTATTGTGTTTTTCCTTGCTAAAATCATATAAAAACCAGATTTTTCCGGGTGTCTATATTGAAGGTGTTAACAAGAAACAGGGATGAAAATGAAACGATCAGTTTTTTTACTTTCTCTTTTAATTCTGTATACCCTTATCTCTTCCTGCAGCCGACCAGAAGAGGGTATTTATATCATTGATGCCGTAAGGCAGGAATTTGCCCCGGATAAACGGGTGGCAATTTTTGATGTTAATGGTGAAGTAAGTAATGGAAAATTACATCTTACGGGTGAGACGAGCCTTCCCTCTGCCATGGAGTCTTTGGAAGAGAGGCTGGCTGAATTAAAAATTAAATTTGTTAATGATGTTCAGATCCTGCCGGATAAAAAAGATCTGAAAAATAGAACATGGGGTGTGGTAACCGTATCCGTTGCAAATATCCGCGTGGAACCGTCCAATGGAGCGGAAATGGCAACACAGGCAATTCTGGGGACACCGGTCCGTATCTATAAAAAGACAGAAAAAGGCAGTTATTATCGCGTTCAGACTCCGGACGGATACCTTGGATGGATTGATAACAATTCCTTTAAGCTGATGGATCAAAAACAATTTGATGCATGGCGGGACGCGTCAAAGGTTATTTATCTTGAAGATCATGGGTATGTCTATGAACGTCCCGGAGTAAATAAACGTGTTTCGGATCTGGTGGCCGGAAGTCTTCTTGAAAAAATTCAGTCTGTAAAAGATCACGTTATTGTCGCTTTTCCGGATGGTCGGAGAGGTGTAATACCCGATGCTGAAGTTATGGATTTCATGGAATGGCTGGAAACCCGTAATCCCACAATACCCTCGATTTTAAAAACATCGGAACGTTATATGGGAACGCCCTATCTCTGGGGAGGAACCTCAACAAAAATGATGGATTGCAGCGGTTTTACCAAAACCGTCTTTTTCCTGAACGGGGTTATTATTCCCCGGGATGCGTCCCAGCAGGTTCATGAAGGTATTTTTCTAACGGATAATGTAGAGTTTCTGGAAAAAGTTCCGGAGGCATCTCTGGTCTTCTTCGGAAGAAAAGCCACGAAAGATACACCTCAGCGGGTCTGGCATGTGGGAATCTGGCTTGGTAACGGACAAATGATCCATGAAGATGGTCCCCTTAAAATAGAAGCCCTGGATCCGATTTTACCGTCTTTCAATAAAAACCGCTATGATACGTTTTTCAGTGCCAGAAATTATCTGGATGCCATTGGATCCGGACAGATTGTCTGGATTAAAGATCATGAATGGTATGTATCAAAATAAAGGGTTTAAACGTGAAAAGTATACGCTTAATACCGATAGGAATGTGTATGATGGTTTTAATGCTGTCCTGTTCAAAAGATATTGATGCCCTTATTGAAAAGGGTGAATTTAATAAGGCTGAACGGCAAATAAATACGCTGATCGGTTCGGGAAATTTGTCTGAATCGGAAATATGGGATCTGACAGCCAGGAAAGAAATTATGGACAGGATCCGGTTGGATTTTAATAAGGATCTTGATGATATCCTTCCACAGATCCAAAAATACTATCCGGATGTAAAAAATTCTCAGCTTCAGGCATGGGAAGCGTCCTGTGCCTTGGAAATGCGGATAATTGACGGGGAAAAGAGATATTTTTATAATGCAGCTCCCAACCTTTTCAGGATTGATCCTGAAGCACGAGCGGTTAAAAAAGAGAAAGATAAATCCGGCCCCGATTCATTGGATGAAACGCTGAACAGGATTATTCCAAAAATTGTGGAAGAAGCGCGTAAAAGCGGAAAGAATATTCTGGATCCGGTTCGTATGCGTTTGAATTATACGGTAGCCCTGAAAACAGATGAAATCCCTGCCGGTGAAATTGTCCGGTGCTGGATGCCCTTTCCCCGGGAAGGACATGCACGGCAGACCAGTATAAAGCTGATCAGCACAAGTGAAAAAGAATATATCATCGCTGATAAGACCCATTTACAACGTTCCCTTTATATGGAAAAAGAGACAATTGCCGGGGAACCCACGGTATTTAATATTGTTTTTGAAATCTCAGGACATCCTGAAATTTATCTTTTAAAAGAAGAGGATATTAAACCCTATAATAAAGAAAGTGAATTGTATCGGGAATTTACGGCCGAACGGGAAACTCATATAATTTTTACTCCGGAAATTAAAGCACTGTCTGAAAAAATTGTGGGTGATGAAACCAATCCTTTGAAAATTGCCCGGAAATTATTCACATATATCAGTGATCATTACCCCTGGGCCAGCGCCCTCGAATATTCTACTATTCCTAATATCCCATCTTATGTTATTGAGAACAGGAGTGGGGATTGCGGACAGGTAACCCTTCTATTATTGACATTATGCCGTTATAACGGTATTCCGGCACGTTGGCAAAGCGGGTGGATGCTCCATCCCGGTGAGGTGAATCTTCATGATTGGGGAGAGCTATACTTCGAAGGCATCGGATGGGTCCCGGTGGATCAGTCCTTTGGCCGGCGCCATTTTTCCGATCCTGAACTGGATCTTTTCTATCTGGGAGGGATGGATCCTTATCGCCTGATTGTCAATGATGATTACTCCACGCCTCTCTATCCTTCAAAAACATGGCTTCGCAGCGAAACTGTAGATTTCCAGCGGGGTGAAATGGAATGGCGGGGCGGAAATATTTACTTCAACCGCTGGACCCGGAAAATGGAGGTTGAATATTTGGAGAGTGCTGAGTTCTGAGTGCTGAGTGTTGAGTTAGAGTTATGAGTTATGAGTTATGAGTTTGTTGAGATTTTCCAGCGATATGAGAATAATTGAACGTAAGATTTTTCTTCTTTCTTTACAGACTTCAATTAATTAAAAATATTATCAGATGTTTAATCCAAACGGTTGAGCAGTTTTAAACAATAAATTGTTTCGTTGGATTCTTTGAGCGCTAGGATCATTCTATAAGTAAATATATTTTGAAAAAACCCGGATACTTCTTCAGAATTCTCTTCGACAGATGACACCAAACGAAATAATTTGCGAGACATGTCAAAATTTTATTGTTTTTATTTAGATGGGAACAACAGGAATAATCTCCAGGGAAAAATTGAAAACCTTTTCAGCTATAATATTCCATTTCATATCTTATATTAAAAGCACTCAGCACTCAGCACTCATAACTCAGCACTCAGCACTCATAACTCAGCACTCAGAATTATAATATAAGATTCGCCATTCTATAAACGATAAAAGCCATAATCCAGGCCACACCGATTGTATAAAAGAAATACAGGAAAGTCCATTTAAGAGCTCCGGCTTCACGGTGAAAAATGACCGTTGCGGCAATGCAGGGGACATATAATAGAACAAAAATCATGAGTGCAAGTCCTACCGCAGGGCTGTAAGCCGGATCGGTTCGCAGGTGTTCTCTCAGTGAAAGTGATTCTTCATCTGCATCCCTGCCCATGGAAAAAATTGTCCCCATTGTGGAAACAACCACCTCTTTGGCAGCAATACCACTGATCAGGGCTACACCAATTCGCCAGTCAAAACCTATTGGGCTGATCAAGGGTTCGATGGTTTTTCCCAGACGTCCGGCGTATGACTGTTCAAACTGCAGGGCTTCTTCTTCGGTCAGTATACGTTGAATTTCAGTTTTTCTTTCCACATCATTCGTATATTGTGAATGTAAGGTTTCTATTTGAATTTCTGTCTCCCGGGTGATTGATTCATTTTTAGGGAAATTTCCTGCAAACCAAATCAGAATGGATGCCAGAAGAATTACAGTTGCTGCCTTTCTAAGGTACATTTGGGCACGGTGCCACATCTGGAGGATTAGCGATTGAAAAGAGGGTAAGCGATAGGGAGGTAGTTCCATGACAAAGGGTTCTGATTCCCCCTTAAAAAGCGTTTTTTTAAAAATTAAGGCTGAAATAAGAGCGATCAGAATACCAAAGACATAAATGCCGAAAAGAACTTTTCCTGCCTGCCGGGTTGTGAAAAAAGCCCCGATCAGGAGTGTATAAACCGGGAGTTTGGCTCCGCAGCTCATAAATGGAATAATCAGGAGTGTGGTTATCCTGTCACCATCATTTTTTAATGTCCGGGTGGCCATAAAAGCCGGAACCGAACATCCGAATCCAGTTAACATGGGAATGAATGATTTTCCGTGGAGTCCCACCCGGTGCATGATTTTATCAACAACAAAGGCTGCCCTCGCCATGTAACCCGTTCCCTCCAGAAGAGAGATTCCCAGAAAAAGGATCAGGATATTGGGAAGAAAAACCAAAACACCCCCGACTCCTGCAATAATGCCGTCAACAAGAATTGCACGGATAAGAGTATCAGGTAACAGGGCATTTAAACCGTTGCTGACCCAGCTAAAAAAGGATTCAATCCACAGCATGGGATATTCGCCAATCCGGAATGTTGCTGTAAAAATCACATACATAATCAGGGCAAAAATGGGTAATCCGGTAATTCGGTTGATTAAAAGAGTGTCTAAAATATCTGTAAGATCTTTTTTTTGTTTAACAGGATTACGAACAGTTTCCTTTAGCGCGCCCCGGATAAAGGCATAGCGTTCCTCTGTTAAAAGGGTTTCCGGATCATTGTCGGTTGAATGTTTAAAGGGATCCAGAAGTTGATTGAGATAATGATTCAACGATATCCATACCGGGTGATCTTTGAGAAGTTTATAGACCTCTTTGTCATTTTCCAGCAGCTTAATTGCCAGCCATTGCCGGGGAAGTGCGATATTGAGATCTTTTGCATTGGAAAGTATCTCTGTAATCTTGTTAATCGGATCGGACAGATGAGGTGAATACTGCAGCTTGTGGGGATGAAATTCTATGGCACCGCTCTGTGTGTCAACGATATGGTTTAACAGATCCTGAATCCCTGTTTTTTTTACTGCAGATGTTGGTACAATATGAGCCCCAAGAAGACGTTCAAGTTGATTCAGGTTTATTTCCACCTTATGTTCCAAGACTTCATCATACATGTTCAGAGCAATGATAAAAGGAATGTTTAAGTCCATCAACTGTGTTGTGAGATAGAGATTTCTTTCAAGGTTGGTACCGTCAACCACATGAACAACCAAATCCGGTTTTTCTGTAAGAATAAATTCTCTGGCAACCCGTTCTTCCGGGGAGTAAGCAGATAAACTGTATGTACCGGGAAGGTCTGTGAACCGAATTCGATATCCGCGATGTGTACAGAATCCTTCGAATTTTTCAACGGTAACACCTGTAAAATTTCCTACTTTCTGGTTTGAACCGGCCAGTACATTAAAAAGAGATGTTTTACCGGAATTTGGATTGCCTGCAAGTGCAACATGTATATCTTTAAATTTGTCCATATATCAGTTGTTACCATATGGATAAAATAAACGACGGAACCAATTCCGGCCATGACGACCCCGGCCGTGCCGGAAACGGTGACCGAAAGGATGATCTGAACCTGTTTCAATAAGTTTAACGTGTACTGTTTTTGCTTCTTCCAGCCGGAGTGTTAAAAGGAAACCGTTCAACATAATTTCAACAGGATCTCCAAGAGGTGCTTTCCGGATTACGCGGATTAGGGACCCTTTGACAAGCCCCATATCTAAAAGCCTCCGCCGAATTTCCCCGGCGGCATTTACGGACAGAACCTCCAGGAGCATGTCCCTGCAGGCATGATCCAGTGTTCCTTCGATGGTTGGGTTACTTTCCACTCAAGCCTCAATTTTGTTATTGATAATATTACAGAAAATGAGAATCAATCTCAACTATAATTTAATAGTTATCTGTATTTTCCCCTTGGAAGAGGAGGGTTCTTTTTGTTCATTACAACTTCCAGTAAATATTTCTTTTATTAAAAGAGTAAACACAAAACCAGAGGCAGACACTCCACAACAAAGCCCAGAACAGTCCATTATACCCGGTTTTATCAAGGAGAAAGGCATGCCAGCCATTCCATGACCAGAGGGATGCCCATTGAAGAAGCTGTTCGTTTTCCTCTCCGGAAAAAAAGGCCTCAAGATGCAATGCCCGGAAAAAAATTCTCATAAAGATCTGCATAAAATAAGCAAGCAGTGCATTCAGTCCCAGTTCTTTGAAGGGGAAAGCCCAGCGTCTGTATTTCTTAACATCCACGATCCAGTAGATTATACCGAACACAACACATGCAAGACCGGCTGCAAAGAGGGAATAGGATGCGGTAACATCCGGTTTGTTAAAACTAAGACCGGTATATCCTGTTAAAAGTCCGATTTTATGAATGCCGTAACCAATTGCCATAAAAATTCCACCCAGTCTGAAAGAATCAGAAAGGATACGTTTTCGTTCTTTGAAAAATACCGCTTCCCCAAGCATTACGCCTATGATAGTCAATGCGCCGTAAGAAATGGATACCCAGGGCAGGCAGTGAATTCGTAAGGGCCGTGCCATGCTTCCGTAGAGTGTGCTGATCCGGAAAAAAGGTTCGGAGGTCTCGCCGAATGCCAGCCACCAATGGGTAAAATGACTCATAATCATATGCAGTCCCAGCAGAGAGAAAACAGCAATCCACCGGCCTCTGCGTGATAGTTTCAAACTGGATGCTGCGATAAAGTAGGATACACCGATTGCCTGCAGAATACCCCACCACCACGAAATACCTAAAATGAGACTGATATAAAGGATACCCAGTAAAATCAATTTTACCGTACGGCTAAGTACGTGATTCCACCATGCCCGACCGTATTTGCTTCTGCTGAGAGGCAGACATAATCCTACAATAAAGATGAAAAAAGGTGCCACCAGGTCCGTAATTGTTAAGCCAACATTTCTTAATTTTGTTTCCGGAAGTGACAGGATTTCCTCAAGTGTTAATCCTGATTCATGCTTTTCTTCCACAAACCTTTCCCATGCAATATCGGCATGATTCCATGTTGAGATGGGCAAACTTCCAAACCATGAAGCCTTCTGAGGTAAATTCCGATACCCACCGGCTCCGATCGCAATTACGAAAAACATGAGGAAAATTGTGAGTCCGCGGAAAACATCAATTGCCTCGATTCTTTCATTACCCGATTGCATCATGTTATCTGTCCTTATAAGTTGCTTGTGAAAATCTATACTATTGTATTTTAAGAAACAAAAGGTCTTCATATTGAATTTCAAAAAAAGAGGCATAATCCGGAATTCCCGGTCTATGGTTTAAAATCAGTTAATAAACCAAAATATTTATTAAGACATTCCAATCATATTTTTTTGGAAAAGTTATGTTTCTTTCAATAGGAACGCCGAAAAATAATGTTACAAAAAAATGCAATTTCAAATAAGTTAAATACAGGGTTTTAAATGATAATCATTCTCAATTATATATGATTTTTTTGCTTTTAAATGTAGAATTTTACCTGTCCATCTGCTATATTGTAGGCAATGATTTCTATAAGGTAATAAAATAAATAGTATCTTGTGCCTCGAAAGTATCTTAAACACTTATGATGGTAAATAATTGTATCCCAAACGGAGGATGTCAATGCGAAAAGTTATAGCAGTAATCGTCGTGTTGTTATGTCTGAGCCTGTCAATGGCATGGGCAAGCACGGCAGGTAAAATTGTGGGAACCGTATCGGATATTTCCACAGGTGCACCCCTTGCCGGTGTCAATGTTTTTCTTGAAGGCACCACAATGGGGGCGGCAACGGATGAGAGCGGTTTCTATGTTATTCTTAACGTACCGCCTGGAGAATATACGATAAAATCATCCATGATTGGATATGCTCCCGTAACGGTGCAGGGCGTGGAATCCAGTATGGGCTTAACGACGACGATTAATTTTCAGATGACAACAGAAGCGTTGAGAACAGGCGAAGTTGTGGTTGTTGCCGAACGCCCCTTGCTGAGACAGGATGAATTTACATCACGTCATTCTGTTTCATCCGAAGACATCACAATGCAGCCACTGGAAAACTTCAAAGATATTGCCAGGAATCAGGCCGGAGTTGTGGGGAATAATTTCCGCGGAGGCAGGAGCGGTGAAGTACTGGTTCTGATCGATGGTATTCCAGTCCGCGACCCTGCCGGAACCTATTCCGGTGACCTTGGCGGATTTACGGCTAATGTCCCTGAACAGAGTATCCAGGAACTTGAAGTTACCCTTGGCGGTTTTAGTGCCGAATATGGAAATGTCCAGTCCGGTGTGCTGAATCTTGCCATGAAAGAAGGCGGTTCAAAACTTCAGGGACAATTTAAAGTTACGACAACCGATATGGGTTCAGCCATTAATGAAGCCCTTATGGGTGAACGGGATTATTGGCAGGGAACGTATGATTTTCATACCCGGTATGATTCCTTGGCGGATGGAAGTGTTCAGGAAACAAAGATTGATTCTCTTCTTTACGGGACAAAATATCAGCACAAACTGGAGCAATTGTATCAGGTAAGCCTGAGCGGCCCCATTCCCTTTACCCGTCATATTTTCGTAAGCCCTGCAACATTTTCAGTCTCTGCTGAAGTTACTGACAGGGCTCAAAGTTACATGATCAATCAGAATTCCTATACAGAAAATTTCCAGGGAAAGATTACTGTCAAACCGACAAGAAATACAAAGCTGGCTGTTGGTGGACTGTATTCTTCGTCCGAATGGGATCAGTTTTATTTACAAGCTTCAAAATACGGCCCGGCCGGGGATTATCCCATTAATGAGTATAAATTTGTTGGGAGCAGCAATGAATACGGTTACCAACGGGACAGCACATTATTTGTATACAATTATGTAGAAGATCCTCATGAATATAACTTCCAGTTTAGTGATGAATACAGAACCAGTGCCGAACTTCTTGATTCTGTTCACTATTATAAGGGAAGACCCTACAGGTACGTTAAAAATTACTATGTGGGCGGTATGCAGGACTATCTGTGGAACTATGAAAAAAAGAGCAACAATCTCTATTTTGTCTGGACACATTCATTAAGTTCAAAAACCTATTATGAACTGCGTTTTCAGAATTTCTTTTCTCAATACCATTATGCAACACCGGATGTTGATGACAGAGACAATGACGGAAATACAACGGAAGATCTTGTATGGGATCCGGATCCTGCAGTGGAGGGCCCAAAGAATATATTCAGGGCAAGAGAGGATAATTACTGGTGGATTCGGGGGGATGATCCCGGTTTCAGGCATCAGGAATCGGTTTCCCGGACATTGAAGGGCGATCTGGTCAGTCAGGTTACGCGGAACCATCTCATTAAAACCGGGTTTGAACTGAACCTTCATGAATCAGATGTAGAAAATATCAGTTGGACACTGGGCCCTGAAACCATACGTAAAGATATCTGGAACGAAAATACAATTGACTTCGGTATGTATGTTCAGGATAAAATGGAATTTGAGGGATTGATTGCACTGATCGGATTACGGTATGATTACTTCGATCCTAACGGTTGGGGCGATCCGGTCTATCTACCGTCTAATTTTGAAGAACCCTATTCTTCTCTGGATTCTCTTGGAATTCCTGTTCTGAATAACCCGCTTTCACCCGAGCCTCATCATCAGCTGAGTCCCCGTATCGGAATCTCTCATCCCATTACAGAAAGAACCGTTCTCCACTTTACGTATGGACACTATTTTCAGAGACCGGATGCTTATTTTCTCTATCGGAACCTTAGTTATACCGGTTTAACCAAAGCAGGAAACTGGGTCGGAAACCCCAATCTGAAACCGGAAAAAACCGTGTCGTATGATTTGGGTATTGAACACCTGTTAACCCCGGATTTTAAAGCTTCGGTTACCGGTTATGTTAAAGATGTAACCAACCTTTTGGATAACTATAAATTTATTCTGAGAAGACTGGGCGGAACAGAAGTCCGTATTTTTCAGAACGCAGATTATGCCAATATCAAAGGTCTTGAATTTGCCCTACAGAAAAGAGTAAGCAATGGCTGGGGTTTTACCGCCAACTATACCTTTTCAGTCGCCAAAGGACGCAGTTCTTCTTACACGGAAGGTGCCGGAGAATATGACAGTTCAAAACGGATGAATATTCTGGATTATGATCAGACACATACGGTAAATGGCACGCTCACCCTGGTCTCTTCAGAAAAATACAATGCTCTTTTACGCAACTGGCGGGGGAGCCTTCTGTTTAAATATGGCAGTGGTTTGCCCTATACATCCTACAATTCCAGTATCAGAAATGATGCCCGCCTGCCCTGGACCGCTAACTGTGATCTTCGAATCAGCAGAACCTTTGATCTGGGAATCGTCGATTTGCAGGCTTTTATGGATGTGTTTAACCTTATGAACCGGGAAAATATCAGTTGGATCGGCAGTTCACGGTATTATGAACTCTATGATGATCCGTCGATTATCCGGTATAATGAACTGACCGGGGAAATGACCCGGAGTCCGCAAGTGTATAGAAGTGAACGTCAATTCCGCTTTGGAATGTCTGTTCAGTTTTAATAACCCCTCATGGAACGGGAGGTCATGAATGATCATGAAAAAATATGAAATACTCTTAACAACAGTCTTATTGATCTTTTTGATGACGGGGCTGCTTATGGCAGCAGATGCCGGAAAAGATCATTTTCTCATGCGGAAAGATGCCTATGCAGCTGATGATCCTATTGTGGAATCGGATTGGGATTGGCATATGATCGGCAGGCTTTGGAATCGTGTGACCAATTTCAGTTACATGGGGGATGATGCCTATACGGACAGAACGCCATCTTGTGATTATCCGGGAGGAACAGGAAATTCCTATCTGTACAGGGCAACCATCTGGCTTTCGGCCTTTGTTGACGGAACCTTTTATTCCACGCAGGGCGATGATAAAGAGTTCTCAGCACTGACGCCTGTAACCATGTATAAAGGCGCTGACGCAAAGAAAGCCGAACAGGAAACTCATGCGGAATATTATGATGTGAAAGCCCCGCTGGCAACGAATCATTTCCCGCTGGGAGTGAAAGTCATAGAACGGACCTATGCCTGGAGTGCAGAATTTGCTTCAGACTTCATCATCTATGAATATGATATTATCAATGTGGGAATCGATACGGACGGCGATGGTCTTCCGGATACAGACAGGGATCTGGATGATTTTTACTTCACCATCCGTTTTGACGGGGATGTAAGCAAACTGCCCCACTGGGGAGCTGAATACAGGTTCTCAAATCAGGATGACCATGTGGTGAGTAATGGTGTAAGCTGGGACTGGATTGAAGCGTTTCCTCAGATGCAGGGACGGGATCACGGTCTGACCATGGATGATATCGACAGTTCCATGATCATTATGTTCGACGGGGATAATCCCGAATTTGATGCCTATGAAGGCCAGCCCGATGATTTCGGAAATCCCGCGGAAGACGGTACACTTCAGACCCCCGGTTTTCTTGGGCTGAGAATTCTAAAGATTGAGCCGAAACTGAAGCCTCACTCATTCCATACATGCCATATTTACAATGATCCGGGGACGGATAAAGAAACCTGGGACCGGATGATTTCCGATCCGACGTTTGAAGATATTATCCTGCATCCGCAGACAAGTAAACCATATCCCCTGGATTACCGTGGAATCCTCACATTTGGTCCTATGGAAAAATTTATGGCAGGCGATACCCTGAAAGTCACAACGGCTCTGGGAGTGGGCAGTGACCCGGACAGCGGCGGTGTTCACAGCCTTGTAGAATTTATTAAAATTATGAGAATGGCCCAGTTTATCGTGGATAATGATTTTAGCCTGGATGTGTCAGCACTGATTCCTCCGGCGCCCAATGTGGATGTTCTGGAAGTGGTTGATGCAAACGGTAATTTCTCAGGTGTAAATCTGACCTGGGATGATTCTCCTGAAACACATGAGAATTTTGCCGGATATATTGCTTACAAGGCCAGCGAAAAAAGTGCCACTGGTGAGCTTATCTGGGTTCCCCTGGATACATTCATGGTAGGCGAAGACTGGCCGCCGAACCCCTATCTGGGTAAGAAAGCATCGGTTTACAGCATATTTGATCCGGATGTAAAATTTGGTTTTGACTATTATTTTACGGTTCAGTCCGTAAGTATAGACATTCAGGATCCTCCGGTAGGTGTTCAGAAAACAGCCATGAGAGATTCAAAGGCATTCTATCCCATTTCACCGGCAACACCAGAAGCGACAGAGACACTGGATGATGTTCTGGTTGTTCCCAATCCATATATTGGCAGTGTAGTCTGGAATAACCGGATTCCCAGCAGTGCCAATCCCTGGGAACACAGAATCCAGTTTATTAATCTTCCTTCCGATGCAACAGTTAAGATTTTTACCATAGATGGTGATTTTGTTAAGAAGATCTACGCCGGAGAAACAGTCCGGATCGGAGAAGGATATCCTGCTGCACGGCCCAGTGTGGCAGAATGGGATCTGTTAACACGTAATGATCAGGAAGCAGCACCCGGTATTTACATGTTTGTTGTTGAGTCTGAAACACTGGGGACTAAAATCGGTAAATTTGTAATTGTCCGGTAATGCAAAAGAGAGGATAGAAATATGCGTATTAAATTGTTTTTGATAATATTGCTGACAGCTCTGACCTGCTCTTATGCTGTAGCAGACACCTTTGCTCCCGTAGGAACGGTCGTTGGTCAGTTCCTTGAAATTGGAATGGGTGCCAGGGCTGCAGGTATGGGTGAAGCATATACAACCTCCGCATCCGGCGCCGGAGCTGTTTTCTGGAACCCTGCCGGACTGGTGGGCGGAGGCAGTAAACAGCTTTTTGTATCTCAGACCCAATGGCCTGCCGGAATGGCTTTCGGAGGAGCATCATTCTCCGTTGAGGCTGGTAACAGCGGGACATTTGCCGTCAGTGCTGTTTATCTGATGACAGATGATATGGAAATCACCACCCTTGATTATCCTACCGGAACCGGTGAATATTTTTCACTCACAAACTATGCCATGGGACTCAGTTATGCACGGTATCTTACGGACAGGGTTTCCGTAGGCATGACGCTTAAGATGGTTGGTGAAAAATATCTGGATAAAGGTTACGATACATGGTCCCTTGACATTGGATCGGTTTACCGGACAAAATTCAAGGACTTGAAAATTGGCATGTCTGTCATGCATTTCGGACCGGAAGTAACCTTTAGCGGAAAATATGTTGACTGGTCCGATCAGACATCCTATTTGCCGGACCCTAAGGTACCGAAGAAATTTGAAACCCACTCGCTTCCGGTTATGTTCCGTTTCGGAACCAGTGTAAACCTACTTGAAAGGCCGGCATACAGATTGACGGCCGCAGGAGATATGGTTCATCCCAATAACAATGTGGAGCAATACAATGTTGGATTTGAATTGGCTTTAAAAGAGATGATTTATCTCAGGTCCGGATATAAACTGACAGCCGATGAAGGCGGTTTTACTGTTGGTGCCGGGCTTCTGATGAATTTAATGGACTGGACAAAACTCTGTATTGATTATGCATATTCTGATTTAGGTGTTTTAACCAACAGTCACAGGTTTTCATTAGGGATATCATTTTAAAATTTATTTGAAATGGTATGATGTTAATATATAACGAGAAAAAAGGAGAAAAAAATGAGAAGAATTGCTAGCGTTACGGTTCTGGCTCTTTTCGTCGTTTCTTCCCTTTTTGCCATCGACTTTACCCGGGTCGCTGAAATTCCGATTCCCGAAGGGGATCTGAATAACGGCGGTGTGGGCGCGATGATTGGAGGGGTGGATACTGACGGTGACGGCAGGCCGGAGATTTTTCTTGTTAACGACAACTGGAATGACAGTCCGAGCGAACTGATTCCCCGAATCTACAAGCTGGAACACAATGGCACGGACTGGGAAGTAGTCTGGAGTGCGGTGGCACCGGTTGAAGCCCAGAATACCTGGCCGCCCCTGGTCCTTGCAGATCTGGACAAGGACGGCAAGATGGAACTGATCTGGATGCCGGTGAACTTTACATCAGCTACCAGCCCGAACCCCTACCGTGTTCTGATTTACGAACAGCAGTCCGCCGATTCGGATATATTCGGTGTGGACGACGGAGAAGGGGGATATAAACCCAATGCAGCCTGGACAATCGTTGATGAAGACAACATCAACCTAAGACCGTTTTCAGCCAAAGTTGCCGATATCAAAGGCGACGGCGTGGACCGTATCATCTTTGCGGATCGTACGGGAAACAACAGCGGTTATCACTTTGGTGTAATCACAGTCAGTGATGTCCCGGATAATGGAGACGGATCCGAAA